>Ga0209506_1001675_pt1 | contig 22152 bp, 6 predicted proteins | sample AD_JPNHG2_MetaG_FD_184409 | JGI IMG/M metagenome (GOLD analysis project Ga0209506, IMG submission 184409) | Active sludge microbial communities of municipal wastewater-treating anaerobic digesters from Japan - AD_JPNHG2_MetaG (SPAdes) (version 2) | ecosystem: Engineered > Bioreactor > Anaerobic >...
TGGTTCGCCTGCTGGACCGGCGGGTAGGTGCCGTTGAGGTTCGAGGCGACGATGAGCTCCTTCTGGGCGTCGGCGAACTTGTTCTCGTCCATCAGCTTCTTCGCCTTGTCGATCTGCCGGTGGATCGTCTCCTTCTCCTGCCGGAGCTTCTGCGCCGTTGCGGCCGCCTCCCTGTTGGCCGGGTCGAGTTTGGCCGCCTCCTCGGCGTCCCGGATCGCCCCGTCGTAGTCGCCCTTGCGGGCCTTGTCCTTCGCTCCGGCGAGCTTCTTCTTTGCCTCCTCCGCGCTCTTCGCCTTATCTTGCGCCTCCTTTGCCTTCTTGGCGGATTCGTTGAGCGTCGTCTGCGAGATGGTCACACTGATGCTGCCGGTGCCGCTCCCGAGCTCGATCCCGTCGGGGTCCCTCGCCGTCACCTTGGCGGTGTAGCTTCCGGTCTCGCTGCAGCTCACCGTGATCTCCTGGCTGATGTCGTTGCTCACGGTGCAGCCCGGCGGAGTCACGTCCCATTTCCAGCGCGTCTCCTTTTCGGGCTTGGGCGACACCTCGGCACGGAGGGTCACCTGCTGGAAGACGGCGATCGCGCGGTCCACTTCGACGAGCCCCTTGCCCTCCTGCCACACCTGCGGTTTCGGGCCCTTTGCGACCGGGCCGGTCACCGTGACCGTATAAGACCCCGCCTGGTATTCCTCCTTGAGCCCCCCGCCGATGGGTTCGCGATGGTAAGGCACCTTCGGCGCGACCAGCAGCAGGACGGGCTTCGGGTCCTTCGGCACGAACCCGATGACGCTTGCGTTCTTCTCGTACTCCATGCGGTTGGACGATTCCGGCAACGACCACTCGTAACTCAGCAGCTCCGGCTTGATCCCTTCCGGAACGGTGGTGATCGAGACCCTGACCTCCCTCCCCACGTTGCCTTTGCCCTTCTCGGGAACGAAGGTCCACTTGAAGCCGGGCGGCACCACGGTCGTTTCCACCTGCGGCGCCTCACCGACGGTCGAATAAACTCCCCCGCCGGATTCTTTCTGGAGCTGCGCCCAGATCCGGATCTTGCCGCCCGGGGGCATGCGGTCGAAGAGCACGGTCGTCTCGCCGTCGCTCGTGGACGGGTCGAAGGTGATTGCCGGCTCCGACAGCCACACGACGCGGTACCCGGTCGGCGCCTTCGGCTTCTCCGTCACCGGCGGCTTGTAGTCCTTGCAGCCCTGGCTGTCCGGCCAGAGGGAGCAGTTCTTCGCCCGCGTCGCCTGTTCCCGTGCGTCGTCCTCGCATTCCGAGTATTTCATCCACTGAGCGCGGTTATCCTCGCGGAAAAACTCAGTCCATGTCCGTTTGTTCAAGAACCTTTCGCACGCTTTAGCGAGCCTTGAGAACGTATCGTTCCAGACCTTCTGCGCCTCTTCCTCGTTCGGCGCCTTCCACACCGAGTCGGCGGGAGGCGGTGCGGCCTTGTCGTCCGGCGGGGCCTCGAACTGCGCGCTCAGCTGCGCCGTGGTGCCGTAGATCACGCGGTCCTTGAGACCGCGGATGGCGACCTTGAGTGCCTCCACCTCGAGCTCGATCGACGCCTGACCCCTCGCACCGGCGGCGTCGACGACCTCCACGGAGAGGGTCTGCTTTCCCGGGTTGCGGGAGGTGAAGGTGACCCGGCTGCCGGAACCCGCGTGATTGCCCGTCCAGGCGAAGCGATAGTCGGGCTTTCCGCCCGTGACCGAGGCGGTGACGTTCGAGAGCTCGCCGGCCCTGATCTTTTTCCTGTCGGCCGTCAGCGTGACCTTGAGTTCCCGGGGCTGCTCCGGGGCCCCGCCCTTGCCGCCGCAGGGGCTCGAGTAGCTCCAGGGCAGGACGATCGGGCTCGGGATGGGGTCGGGCAGGCCGAACTCCTGTTTTACCTTGTCAACCGCAGCCAGGTATCCCTTCCAGTCGCTGAGCCCGGCGTATTCCTGGTAGCGCTTGTACGGCAGGGACTCGGGCAGGTTCTTGATCTTCGCATCGAGCTCCCGCTGGTGCCTGCCGTGCGCCGCGGCCGCCTCGCCGAGGCAGCTCAGCTGCTTGCCGTTGACGTAGTCCTGCAGGCTGTTGGCGTAGCCGAGCTGTCCCGTGTAGGTCTTCAACACGTTGGAGCAGCTCTGGGCCTTGCCGCAGGGCGCCTCGCAGCTTGTGACCGCCTCGAGGATCTGCATCGGCCGGCCGTCGACGGTCCGCGTCACCTCGCGGGTCCCGACGGGCTTGCAGCCCGCGTTGAGGGCGGACCAGCACTCCGCCTCGAAGCGGGTCAGCCGGTCCCGGATGTCCCCGAAGGTCTCGCCGCAGAGGGCCTTGTCGGGTCCGTCGGGGAGCTTGAAGTCCTTCTCGTTGCGGGGCGGCGCCTGCGCCACGAACTCGCGGACGATGCTGCTCGTCACGGACTTCTCGAAGGCGCTGTAGCTCTTGCGGTCGTATTCCTTGAGCGCCTCGAGGTAGGCGACACTCTCCCGGAGCCACCGGTACTTGGTCTGGGCCTGGGTCCCCGGATCCTGAGGGGCGTCATCGCCCTTCTTGGTGACGTGGATTCTTGCGACCGCCTCCCCCGTGCGCCCTTTTTCGTCCGCTACGGTCACGGTCACGCTCGACGTGACGGGAGGCGCGTAGGTCGTGTCCTTGCCGATATAGCGGAAGCGGTAGCCCGCTGTCCCCGGGGGCATGGCGACGCCGTTGAAGCTCAAGCGCCCGCTGTCCGGGAAGGGCTTGGCCGTGACGGTCAGCTCGATCTCCCCGTCCTCGGCAATGGTCGCGCTCTCCGGAGAGATGGCAACCGGGATGCGGTCCGGGGCGTCTTCGTCCTTCACGGACAGCCTGGTGAATGCCCGGCCCGTGCTGCCGAAACGATCCGTTACGGTCACGGTCACCGATAGGGTCTTGCCCGCGTATTCCGGACCGTTGATCGTGTAGGCGGCGCTCCAGTCCTTATCGACCCGCACCCCGTCCCCGCCGATCGTCCAGTTGTATCGCAACGACCCGTCGGCGGCCCTCGGTTCCTCCACCTCGATGATCTCGCTCTCGTTCTTGTGGATCACCGGCCGATGGGGCTTCAGCCGTACGCCCAGACCGACGGGCACGACCTTGACGATGCTCTGCCCGACGCCCTGGCGGTTCTTCTCGTCGAAGACGGCAAGCGTGATCTTCACGTCCTTGCCCGACTGTCCCCGCCCCGAGAAGGTGATCGGCCCGATCTCGTCGACGCCTGCATCCTTGCCGCTCTTCAAGATGCTGTCGCCGGCCACCCACTGATAACTCAGCTTCCCGCTGTCCTTCTTCGGCACGACGACCGGCGTGAGCGTCACCGTGCTCCCCTCCCCGGATTCCTTGATCACGGCGGTCGCAGGAACAACGGCGACGTCCAGGGGCTGCTTTCCCCGGTCCTTGACGATGAGATAGACGAGGATGGGGTCGAGCGCCTTGCCGCTTTCCTTCGGCGAGGGGATCTTCACCGTGCGGGAGAACGCGTCGGTCTTCCCGTCCGCCGCAGCGGCAAAGCCCTCGGCTTTGACCGTGAGGACGTAGCTTCCCGGCTGGAACCCAGACATTGTGTATTGGCCGTTCCCCCGGTTCTCGAGGGCCGTTTCCGCCGCCTTGCCGGCTTTGAGTGTGACGCGGGCATGGGTCACGGGCAGGTCCGTACGCTTCGTCCCGTGCTGCTGCCGCACGACGACCGTCACCGTCCCCCTTTCAAGCGCATAGCGGTCACGGTAGTTCTTCACGAGCCTGTTTCTCGCCGCGATGCGCTCGTTCATCAGGGTTTTCACGCTGCCGACCGAGAGGACGGGGACCTTCATCTGCTGCAGGGCCCTGATCCAGAAGTCCTCGAAGAAGACCTTTCCGTGTGTCTCCCGATCGAAGGGGGAATCCAGCGCAGCATTGCCCGCGGATTCGGCCTTGATGGCGAGGAGTTCCCGCTCCACCGCGGCATCCAACGCGGCGGGAAGGGCCGACCACGCTTTCACCGCTTCCCTGTCTTCCCCTGCACGCCCGGTCAGGAAGGCGGGACCGGTGAGAATCCGCTGACGGTGCTGTTCGGTCGGCGGCGCGCCCAACTTGTCCTTTTCGAACACCTGCGCGACGGCCTCCTCCACGGCGGTACGAGCGGCCAGGACGGCCCGGTAGGTCTCGTGATAGTCCATGACGATGGCGGCCGCCCGGGTGGCCTCCTTTTCCGCCAGGGGCTGGTCCCAGAGGGACCGATTGGCATTCTTGAGCCAGACCCAGAGGGCCTGCAGGGTGCTCGAACCCCACTCGCCCTCCATCGCCGCGAGCACCTGGTCGCGGATCGCAAGGTTTCCGGCGATGCGCATGAGGCTGTCGTACACCTTGGCGATCTTCCCCGTCGCCGTGGCCTCCTCGGCATTCTTGCGCTTCTCGAGATTCTCGATCGTGCTCTTGACGAAGGCCTTCTTCATCGCCAGCCAGCGCTCCTCGTATTTCCGGACGAAGGCGTCCCGGACCCGATCGCCGGCAGCGGGATGTTTCTGCATCTCCTCGTAGATCGACAGGAAGGGGTCCCCCTGTGCGAGGTTGGCCCAGAGCACTGTGTCCACCTCGGGGTGGAGAAGGAACGTCTGCCCTTTCTCGAGGCTCTCGCGGTCGTACTTGCGATCCTTGTACGTGACGGCGGCAAGACGGAAACGCGGCTTCCCTCCCGCCGTGACCTCGTCCCACGATGCCGATGCGTAAAGCCCGTCGATCAAAAGCTCCAAATCGGAGCTCCACGCGTAGCTCACGGTCGCCATCGTCGCGTACGAGACGACACCATACGCCGCGTAGGGGAGTGCCACGGGCGGGAATATGGTCGTCAGGGTATCCCATCCCGCCAGGAGCAGATTGCCCTGGTAGATGTTCTCCGCGGCGGACCCGAACGGGACGCGCCGGCGGATGATCTCGGCCGCAAACCCGCTGAGCCCGTCCCGGGCGTATGCCTGCGTGTACGCGGAGATCTCCTGGGCGAGATTGAAGGCGGTTAGCCCCGACATGGCAGCACGGCCCGATTGTGTCGACTGGATGAACTCGTTCATGGTGACGTTGATCTTTTTCACGCCCCGGGCAATCGCGTTTTTGTAGATCAGCGTGTTCAGCGAGACTTCCAGGTCGTAGGTCTTCTTGCGGAAGCGGTTCGTCAGGGTACCCTGAAACTCGGCGAGGCGGGCCTTCACGGCCGGATCCTCGATGGCCGACAGATCGGCCAGCAGCATGTTGCGCTCGTGAATCTCTCGGATGAAATCCTCAAAGGAGGGGTCGCCGCGAAGGGGCCCCATGATCGTGTCGTCGATCCAGTCGATGCGGGCGTTCGTGCGCTGGATGAACCGGTTGGCCAGATCCAGCATGGTCGACAAGGCCATGGCTTTTGAGTGCGCCGCCTCTCCATCGAGGAGTTTCTTGACAAGTTCGAGCTGCTTTTCCTCCTCCAGCGTCAGCCTGCGCATACCCGTGATTTTCCCGATGTCCTCGGAGATCCGCACGACTTCCTGGCAGAGCCCTTTCACCTCGGCCGGCAGCTCGATCTGCGCCCTGTCGAACTCCTCGAGTTCCGTCTTGATCCCCTTCAGGAGCTGCGAGAGCCTCTTGCGAAAGGTTTCCATGTCCTTGAGAGTCTGCTCGTCGACGCGATTGCTCCTGACCTTTTCCTCGAAATCGGCCCTCCGCCGTTTCAGGTCCTCGAGGTGGACCCGGAGGCCCCGTTCGACATTGCTCCACATGCTCTTCATGCAGGTCTGCAGAAAGGCCTGCGCCTTCTCGCGATTCGACTTGAGAACCGCCTTGGGCTTGCCGTCCCGACCGGGCACGTAGTCGACTTCGGCCGGCGAGTAGATCATCCCGACTTCCTGGAAGTAACGGGCCACGCACTCGGCCATGTCCCCCGGTGAGGCCGTTTTCGCCATCTGCGTGATCCGCGTTGCGAAGTCGGCAAGGGGACGATTCGCGGGGTCGACGCCCATGTGGGTCTTGAAATAGAGGTTGCTGCGGTACAGGTACTTGCACCCCTTCACGATCGTGTCGAGGGCGGGGAAGCTCTCGCCGTGGAGAATGATGTCGTGTTCGAGGTGACGGATCATCTCCAGGGAGATCATGGGCTCCGTCATGACGTTTGCGCGCGCATCCAGCTTTTCCAGGAAGATGTCGACGCTCTTGTCGAGAAGGCCCCCGCGCTTTCCCGCCTCGAGAATGGCCTCCTCGAGAATGGATTGAAGAATGGCCTCGGCTCCTTCGGCGGCATCCAGGACGAAGCCGCCCTGCTCGAAATCGATTCGGGAAACTTTCCCCTTCACGATTTCGTCGTCGCCATACTTGCGGCCCGCCTCCCCCACGTACACGTCGGAGGTGGCAAAGCCGTGCGCCGTGGCGAAGGAGTCGAGCTGCTTCATCGTGAGACCGTCCGTTTCCCTGACAATGATCGCATCGAAGAGGTCCCGCATCGCAAGGATCAGCTCCGCGTTACCCCCGACAAAGCTGAAATCGATGTCCCCCGAGAAGGTGAAGTCCATCGGGCTCTGGGTCGCCCATTTGCCCACGAATGCGAGGAACACGCGGCTGCGCGTCTTGGCGGCAAGGGATCGAATCTTCGGATCCCGGATGACCTCGAGGATCGCTTTCTTCGTCAAGTCCCTCCGGTAGGACAGGATCAGCGTTTCGACGGGAGTGCCCTGCCGGCCCTCGAATCGCCGCCCGAGGAACTGCTCCAGCAGCGCGTCGCCCCCGATCTCGCCAATCGCGGTCTTCACCGAGTTGACCAGTGCCATGTTGACCCCGGGGTCGTTCTTCCCGATCTTCCCGAGTTCCCGGTAAAAGTACTCTCCCGTCTTGCCGTTCTTCACGTCCAGAAGCAGCTGTGCAACGCGAAGCCGGGGGTCGCCGGGAACGAACCGGCCGATGCCGCGGATCGTCTGCATCGGATCCTCTTTCTCCCGGGGGCCTGCGGAGCCTGCCTGGGCGAGGAACAATCCGGGCTCGGAGGGCCGATCCGGATGGCGATACGCCTGAGTGAAGCCAAATGCCTCAGTGCCGTCGGCATGCAACACCCCGGGGATGACGGTCCAACTGAACAGTACGATGACGGCAAGAAGTCTCCTGAGCATGACTGCCCCCAAACGGCAAGGGTGAGATGGGTTGTTGATCCGGAATGGCGGCGATGTCCGGTCGCCGTCCCCTCCTCCTTCTTCTGGCTACTGCCTCGTGTATCGAACCGAGACGCTTCCGCCGGGCAGGTAGGTGAAGGAGCGGTCGTTGCCGCTCACCCGTCCCGAGACCGTGTCATACTTGTCGACGGGCTCGCTCCGCGTCGTCCCGTCCTTGAACTTGCACTGACTGCCGGTAGGCCTCAGCGTGAGGGTCTGCCCCGAGAGGGTGTAGTTACCCCGGATGGTGCAGACGGCGGTGCCGGCCAGCGTATCGGGGCTCACGTCCATCGTGTAGGAGCCGTCGCGGTTGAAGACGGTGTAGCTCACATCATCGACCTTCCCGCCTTCGATGGTCTCCGTCTTCCAGCGCCCGACGATGTTGATGACCGTACCCTGGACGGCCGCTGTCGCGCGTTCCGTCGTCACCGCCGCAGCGTCTCCCGAGCGGACCAGGGTGATCCCCCGCAGGCAGAAGCCCGGGGCGGCATCGCCGTGGTAGTATTTCTTGTCGGTGTCCCGGTGATCGAAGCGAAGCCCCGTGACCACGCTGCCCGCAGGCAGGCTGAACACGGCCATCCAGCGCGGCCCCCCGATGTTGGTCTCTTTCGGCCAGGCGTGGGTGGCGCCGCCCGTCTCGCCCCGGTTCCATTCCGAGGAGTGCACGCCGGCCTTGATCTCGAAAGTCCGATCGCCCGAGGTCGTGTGAACGGTCAGAACGGTCGTGGTCATCTTGTCGGGCACGTTGTGCGCGTTGTCCAGGTTGCTCACCACCGCCACGGCGCTTGCCGCCACCCGCTCGGGCAGAGGGATGTCGAGCCGGAGCTTCTTCTCGTGGGTCGCCTTGAGACGGACCCACGAGCCGTCGTCCACCTCAATGTTCTTGACCTTGCGCGGCGTGCCCTTTTTCCCGCCGTAGGGGGTCAGATCGACATGATAGTAACCGGACGACACCGCCGGCGGGCTTGCCGCCGAACCGCCGCCCGAGGACACGACGGGCCCGGTCGCGGTCCTCTTCGCCCACCAGGTATACTTCCCGGATGCGTTCTGCTGCGTGAAGGTCCCCTCCAGCTTGTCCGCGGAAAGGACACCGGAGTAGCGCTGCGTCGCCCCGGAGATGGGCCTCGTGAACTCCACCCTCCCCGCTGCCGGATCGTAGGAGATATTCGTCAGCTGCTCCCACTTTTGATGCGCATCGAGCCACAGCCGCCCGCTCCATCCGCTCGAGCCTCGCTGAAGCTCCATCTTGCCGCGGTAGTTGTTGAAACTGACTTCCCACGTCCCGTCGACACTGCCGGACACGACGGTCGGGGGCCGACCCCCGGCCGACGACTTCTCCAGCGCGGCGATGTGCGCCGTCAGCCCCGGGTCGGGCCAGTGGGTCAGGCTCTCCCTGTACTTGGCGACGGCCTGGGGGATGCGGTTCTGATTCTGCAGCCTCGCCCCTTCCTCCCGCAGGGCCGCGGCCTTCGCCCTCCGGGCCTCGAGGTCCGCCACGTACTTCTGCCGCGTGGCGTCGGGCCACAGCCCCACGCTCTCCTTGAACTTCGCCAGCGCTGCGCTGGGCTGCCCCTGGTTGAACAGCGCCGTGCCCTCCTGCCACAGCCGGTCGGCCGATGCCTTCTTCTGGCCCGCCTCGGCCTGTCTGCCCTCGAGCATCCGAACGTGCTCTTCGAGAGCCGGATCGGGCAGGAGCTTCAGGCTCTGGCGGTAGCTCGCGATCGCCTCGGGGATTTTCCCCGCCTTCTGCTTCGCCTCGCCGTCGGCGCGCCAGTTCTTCGCCCCGTTGATCCGGTTGCGCAGATCCTGCGCGTGCACCACCGCCCACATCCGGTCGTTCTGGGGCACCGTCGGGTGGAACGAGGCGATCGCCTTGTCGTAGGCCGCCAGGGCCGCCACGTACTTGGCTTCCTTTTCCAGCGCCTGGCCGTCGGCCCAGTGCTTCTTCACCCACCGCTCGTGCTTGTAGTACTCGACGGTATAGATTGTCTTCTCGACGTTCTCCGCGTTGAAGGGCCGGTAGAGCGAGAGGCTCTTGCGGTACTTCGCCGCGGCCTCGTCGTACTTGGGAGATGCCGACACGATGTCGGGATCCTTCGTGGCCTGCTGGTAGAGCGCGTCGGCCTCGGCCATGAGCGTCCGAGACAGCCGGTACTGCTCCAGGTGTTTCTTCCGACCCTCGAGCGCGGCTTCCAGCTCCTTGATCTTCTTCTCCACGTTGGCGTCGGGAATGTACTGGAGGCTCGCCCGGTAGTTCTGGATCGCCGTGGTGAGGTAGATCTGCTGCTGCTCCTCGAGCTTCTCACCCCACTGGAGCTGCCGCGCCTGGATGGAGGATTCGTTCGTGAGGTAGCTTCTCTCGGCACTGCCCGCCGCGTCGAGGAGCTTCCTCCCCGCCGCGATGCGCTCGTTGTCGGCCTTCGTCTTCTCCGCCCGCGCCACGATCGCCGCGCGCCATTGCTTGAGCTGTTCGTTCGTCGGCTGCAGGGCGATGGCCTCGTCGGCCGTCTTGAGCGTGTTCTGCAGTGCATCGACGGTCAGGTACTCCTTGTCCTCGGCCGCCTTGCGAACCCAGGGAATGAGCTCCTGGAGGCGCTTGTTCTTCGTGTAGGCCTGGCTTCTGAGATCCACGGCCTCCTTGTACTCCGGCTCCGTGCCGCTGTAGAGGTTCTGCCCGTTGGCAAACCCCTCGTCGTAGAGCTTCAGCGCCCCGGCGTAGTCGTAGGCCCTCACCTTCTCGCCCGCCGCCTTCAGGATCCCGATCTGCCGGTCCTTCTGCGCCTTCCACTGCCGAGCCCAGTCCTCCTGCTGCTTCAACTCCCTGTCGGCATAGGCATCGAGCTTGGTGGACGCCCGCCACGCCGCCGCGATCTCGAGGGCCTTGCCGAAGTCCTTCCGCTCGTTGGCCGAGCGCACCTCATAGACCTTGTCCCGAACCTCGGCGTTGTACTTGTTCCACCGCGTGCCGAGCTCCTGGTTCGCCTGCTGGACCGGCGGGTAGGTGCCGTTGAGGTTCGAGGCGACGATGAGCTCCTTCTGGGCGTCGGCGAACTTGTTCTCGTCCATCAGCTTCTTCGCCTTGTCGATCTGCCGGTGGCTCGTCTCCTTCTCCTGCCGGAGCTTCTGCGCCGTTGCGGCCGCTTCCTTGTTCGCCGGGTCGAGTTTGGCCGCCTCCTCGGCGTCCTTGATCGCCCCGTCGTAGTCGCCCTTGCGGGCCTTGTCCTTCGCTCCGGCAAGCTTGCCGGTGACGTTCTTCTTGTACTCGTCCCTCTTGGTCCGAAGCAGCTTCTCCGTCTCGACGACGGGCAGGTACCTGGGGTGGAGCCTCTGGGCCGGCGCGAACTCCTTTTCCGCCTCGTCAAACCGGTTTTCCGTGATGAGCTTCTTCGTCTTGTCGAGCTGCTGCATGACGGTCTGCTTCTCGCCGCCCCACTTCTGCGCCAGGCTCTTGGCCTCGGCGTTCTTTGGGTCGAGGCCCGCGGCCTCGCCGGCTAGGGCGATCGCCTCGTCGAGCTTGCCCTCGGCCGCCAGCCCCTTGGCCTTCTGCAGCTTGTCGCTGGCCTCCTTGGCCTTCTTCGACCCGTCCAGGTCCTTCTGCGAGACGCTGATGGTCACCGAGCGGGAGGCCTCGCCCACCTGGTCGCCGTCGCCGTTGGCGACCTTGAGCGACACGGTGAAGGTCCCCGTGTCGCTGCAGTTCATCTTGATCTCGTCGCCGGCACCGGGCATGCCGCAGCTGCCCGCCGGGTCGATCGCCCATCGGTACCGCGCGCCGGATAGCGCCGGGCTGACCGTGGCCTTCATGAAGACGTCGTGGTGCACGGCGAACTGCTGGTCCCCCACGTCCACGAGGCCGGGGCAGGCGCCCCCGAGCTGGGTGTCGCACTTCCAGATCTTCGGCTTGGGGCCGAGATAGCGGGGCTCGCCGATCGCGACGGTGTAGCCCTTGGCGTTGACGGCGGCGTCCGCCTGGCCGAGGTCGCTTCCGTCCTCCTTTGCCTTGGCGTGGACGGTGACCGTCACGGGCTTCGTGTTCTTCGGCTTGAAGGAGTAGGAGCGCTGGTTGGGGATGTTGGGCTCGGGGCCGGCATTGGCCGCATCGCCCTTGATTTCCCACCAGAAGGTGATGAGGTCGTTGCTCATGGCGGGCTCCTCGTGCACGGTGAGGACGACCTTCTCGCCGATGAGCGGCTCCTTCTTGCTGACGCTCAGCTTGAGCTTCGGGCTGACCGCCTGGATGGGGATCTGCTCCGATTCCCCGACGGTCATCTTCCGGCCGTCGACCTCCTTGAGGACGGACACCCAGACGGGCGTGGTCCCCATCTTCTTGAACGTCGCCGTGTTGCGCGACTGCGAGCCGCCCTTCGTTTCATAGGCCGGGTTCTTCGGGTCGCCGAACAGCGCGTCGGGGTTGCGCTCCCAGATGTACGAGAAGCTCCCCGCAGCCGGCTTGTCGCCCGAGAAGACCTCGGCGAGGAACGTCGCCTTGCCGCCGATGGGGATGGTGTTCTCCTTCGGGGTCTCCTTGGTCAATTTCACCCGCAGCGCCGTGCACTTGACCTCCAGGGAGGCCGAGGCGCTGTCGCCGTCCTGGTCCGTCACGGTGACGCTCGCCGTGCAGGGTTTGCAGTCCCTGGAGTTCAGGACCTTCGCCCGCGAATCCTTGGCGTCCTGCGCGCAGCCGCCCCAGGCCCATTTGTATCCGCCCGACCCTTCCGCCGTCTCCGCCGTCAGCTCGACGATGTCGCCGAAATCGGCGGGGTTCTTGGAGGCCTTGATCGCGACCGTGAGGGGTTTCTTGTATTTCTTGTTCTCGTCCTTTCGCATCTTGTCCGCCTTGGCCGGGTCGTAGGTCCCCTTGCCGAAGGCGCTCTCCCAGCAGCCTTTCGCGCAGTCGTTGGGCGCGATGAAGAAATGCCTGCTCGTGCAGCCGAAGGCGCCTGCCCCGCCGAAGCAGGGGCCGCTGCTCTTGCATTCCGGGACGGACTTGCCCTCGGGGTCGTACCAGACGCCGATGTGTCCCGCCCACCCGCTGGAGCAGCGGCAGAGGCAGTTGAAGTACTGGTGGCGCTTCTCCTCCTCCGTCGGGGGCGGCGTGCAGCCCCGCTCCAGCTCGGGCTTGTTGCGCTCGACGCAGCCCGCGGGCTCTCTCGCGGCGACCGTGCGGGTCTGCTTCTTCGTCGCCCGGACGCATTCCCCCCACTCGGAGTACTTGAAGGTGCAGGCGGGCACCCACTTGGGTTCCGTCTTGTCGGGGTCGGTCTTGCCGCCGTCCTTCCCGTCCTTCGGCGTCACCATGACGGAAGTGCGGAAGGTGGCCAGGGGTTTACCGCCCAGGACGAGGGTTGCCGTCACGGTGCCGCTGGAGCGGGCCGTGAGGCCGGCCTGCGGCCCGGCGGCGCTTCCCACTTCGAGTCCTCCCGTGGTCTGCCATGTCCACTGGGCCCCCGGGGGAACCTGCCCGCCGGTCAGCACGACCCTGGCGGACACCGAATCGCCCTCGGCCGGGGCCGCATTCGACACCTGGATCGTCCCCTTCACCGCCTGGGCGAGGCATCCGGCCATGGGCTCCCGTCCCTGTTCCCGGGCGGCCGCGTACTCCTTCGTGAGTCTCTCGATCCGTTCTTTCTGGTTCGCGATGGCTTCCTCGTAGACCTGAGAGCCCTCCCAGCGGACATTCCCCCAGGCGTAGGCCGCCTCGTAGCTCTCGCACAGGGAGTCCCACACGGCAGAGGGGATGGTGACCCAGCTTCCCGTCTTCATCCCCCTCGTGGCCTCCTGGGCCTGTCGCAGCGACGCGTCGCGGCTCGCCTCGGCGGCGGACTTCTTCCCCGTCCACTGCTCGAGCAGGAGCTTGCGGTCCTCGGCCTCGACGATGCGGACCTTGATGCCCGCGAGCTGCTTGAACAGCTCGGCATCGCAGGGATCCGGCTTGTTGGTGTTGAAGATATAGGTTTTGTCGCCGGAGAGCTCGCGGTGGATCGCCTGGACGTCCTTGCCCGCCTCGCCGATGGCCCGGTTCGCATAGGCCGCTTCGAGATCCCTGATACGCGGGGCGTCCACCTCGAGGAACCCCGAGAGGTTGAAGCCCGGCGGGCGCATGCCGGCACGCTCGAAGATACCCCGGATCGTCTTGAGGGACTTCTCGATCTCCAGATAGCCGCTGAGGTACTTCTCCATCAGCATGATCCTGCGGCGCGCGAGGCTCTCCCGCACCCAGGGGGTCTTGACCCCTTCAACGACGAAGCTGCTGAAGCTCTTGAACAGGGCATTGACGTTTTCGATCAGGGGCAGGCCGAGCCGGATGCCCAGCTCCTGGAGCTCCCGGTAGACCCTCAACGCGTCGCCGGTGAAGTGCCGCGCCTGGTACTCCGCCTCCACCTGCGCCACAATGGCCTGGCAGGCCCGGTTCACCTCGGCATCGACGATCTGCTTGGCCTTCGCGAACAGGAGCATCTCGACGGTCTTAAAGGGCTCCTTCGCCCCGCCCTCGCGGATGGCGGCCGCGAAAAGGGGTTTCCCCGTCCTGACGGGTTCCCGCAGGGTTTCCTTGAAGGGGAAATCCGGGTAGGGAACCTTCAAGGCCCGGATGTAGGATTGCAGCTTTTCGAGCTGGTCGAGACCGTTCCGCTCCGCATAGAGGTAAACCGATTCGCGGATCGTGGTCTCCGTGAGGACCTCCCGGTAGGGAACGCCGCCGTCCGTGATGATCCCCTCGAAGGACAGCTCGTGGGCGCCGCCCTTGCTGTCGTGGAGTTTCTGGAGCTTGCCCGTTTCCCTGTCGAATTCGCCCGAGGCGAGCCAGGCCTCCAGGAGCGCCTTGTCCTTGCTGACGTCGAACATGGACGACGAGACCTCGTAGGCGGCCAGCGTCAGCCCGACCACCATGGCGGGCGCCTGCGCGCCGGGGACGAGCCCCGCGGCGCCGATGGCAAGCCAGGCCCCGGCCTTGAAGTACTTTGTCTTGTCGTCCCCGTAATAGGCCTCGATCCCCTCGATGAGCCCCTGGGCGATGTCGCCCACGACCGGGAGCGACGTGCCCCAGGCGTTGAGGATCTGCCTCGACTCCTCGTCGGGGCTCAGATTCTGCCCCATGATGGTCGAGGTCTGCCAGAAGGCCATAGCCAGGCCCACCCCGGCGTCGATCCCCAGCGTCGCGGCACCGGGGTCGCCCAGCAGGACGCGGCCCTTCTGATCCAGCTCCCAGATCGCAAACTTGTTGGCTCCGTAGCGCATCTGGATCTTCGCCTTGATCTCCGGTTTCATGAGCTCGTGGATCTTCCGGAGCCTCTCCGTCTGCTCCTTGCCGAACATCAGGGCGAGATCGTCCCCCGTCGACCCGGACTCGATGTACCGGATCAGATCCTGGACCGAGGTATCCCCCGGTTTTGAGCAGATCTTGTAGGCCGGGAAATCTTTGGCGAAATCCTGCATGAAATCCGCACCTCCGCGGATGCTGAGCATCCTCGCCTTGCCCGCCACCTCGATCTCGCCGATGATTTTCTTCGCGCCGGCCGGGAAGTCGTCGGCGCTCCCCTCGAGGAGGGCCTTGAAGCTCTTGTCGTACTCCGCGTCGTCGAGGAATTCGGCGAAGATGTTCAGGATCATCTCCTGGGGCTTTTTCGGGCGCAGCTTCCAGGCCGACTCCATCTGGTCCATCAGGTTGTCGCAGGCGCCGAAGAGATCGAACCGCCCGCCGCTGATACGTCGTATTTCGGCATTGGCTGCGGCGGCGCTCATCTCCATCTTCTCCACTTTTTTCAATACGGCGATCATCTCGGCCTGTTCGGCCGTCCACTTCGGCTTCACGCCGGTGATCTTCTCGATGCGGTTGAAGACTCGCTCCACCTTGTCGAGGTCCTTGGCGGTCCCGCGGGCTGCCTCCTCCATGGCCTCGTCGAGGGTCAGCGCCCCGTGCTCGGCGTGCTTGCGCATCTCGGCGACCTTGTACTTGGAGACGTCCACGGTCTGCTGGACGAGGTCCTTGCTCGCGACACCTCCCTGCTTGAGTACCCTCACGTCTGCGTAGGCCTCCGGGTGCCAGCCCGTCGTCGCGGAGATGAAGGATCGGGCCGCGTTGATCGATCCTTTCGTGCCCCCGATGCTTTCGAAGACCTCCAGGTAGGCTTGTTCCAGGGCCCTCTGGAAATCCTTGTGAAACTTCTCGACACCGCCGGGGCCGCCCAGCATTTTCAGGACCTTGCGGGCCTCCTCCTTCGACCGGGTGATGATGCCCACGTCGAAGTCCATGGGCGCCTTCATCGCCGTGCGGCTCGCCTCGTTCTGGATGATCTCGATGAGATCGAGCACCTCCGAGGAGTAGCCGCTCATCTTCCCCTTCGCGCGGCCGATGACCTGGCGGATGAGGCCGTCTCCCTCCTGGAACCACATCTTGTAGTATTCCCGGCCGAGGTCGGTGAACTCGGCTGTCTTGAGGAGCCTGCGGGCCGTGTAGTCGTTTGAGATCTGGAAGGCGTAGATCTTTCGCATCTGCTCGGCCTGGGCCTGGGTGAGCCCCGCCGCTTTCACCTTTTGCGGATCGAAGGTCGACTGGAACGCGGCGATGTTCCGGCGGGCGATGTCCTCAGCCGACTGGGCGAAGGCATTGCCCGCGGACGCCGTCCACACGGCCTGGGACAGGACGAGAAGCAAAAGGACCAGAAGATTAACCCGGGATGCAGCTGCGCAATCTCCGCGACGACCCATTGTGAACCTCCGACATCGATTCGGTTTTTGATGTTCGTGTTCTATTCCGGCAGACGGACCATCTCGAGGCCCAGGCTGCGGATTTCCTTCACCTCGTCCACCTCCCGGACGCCCGCCTTCTGCAGCGCCCCGACGATCTCGTCGGCCCCCAGCGTGTCCGTCCCGAGCTGGTCGGTGATGCTGATGAACAGGTCCTTGCCGTTTTTCAGGCGGACGGCGAGGCACCCCCATTGCGACGAGCCGAGGATCATGGCCCTCCCCGCGGCCCCGATCCGGGAGGAGCCCTTGCCGGAAAGCGCGCCCAGCCAGGACAGGGCGATGAGCCACTTCGGCGGCCTGACGACGACGGGCTGGAAGAAGTCCATGTCGGCGAAGGGGAAGTCCCGCTCGCCCCGGGGGCCCCAGATGCGCAGCCGGTCCGGAAGGGGGAGCAGGGCGAAGGAGGAGTACCACACGGCCAGCCGCACGAGAAGAAGGCCGATGAACGCGATGGGCCAGAAAAAGAAGAAGAGGGGCCAGCCGACGATGAAGGCCTGCACGGTCCCCCCGGTGATCAGGAAGGGGAAGGCGAAGAAGGGAACCGTGAGGATCAGGGCCGCCACGTCGCACAGCACGACGCGCCATCGCCTGTAGGCAAGCGCCCCGGCGGGCCGCCTCGGCCAGGGGAGCACGATGTAGAGGGCAAGCCCGGCCGCAGCGACCCAGGGGCTCCATTTCCGGCCTGGGAAGAGAAAATCCGTCGGGGGGGTGGGGGTGTTCGTGAACCCGCTTCCGAGGCGGAAATCCTCGCTGGAGTAGGTCCGGTACTCCGCCTTCAGGTAAACGGACTGCCCCGCCGTTTGCAGGCGCAGGTAGACCGGATCGCGCGACCCGGCAAACAGCGGGGCGAGCTGATTGACGGGAGGCTCGTCGGGCCTGAAGAACAGCACGCCCATGGGGTACTTGTCCGAGGGAAGCCTCCGCTGCCAGTCCTTCGCAAGCGGCCTGTTCTTCGCCGCCGCCAGGGCGTTCTCCGCCGCCGCCGCCCAGCCCGGTCCCTCGACGTCGTAGAGACGCCCCTTCGTGGTCTCGGCAATGTAATCATGCAGCGGCAGGCCGGCGAGGCGCGTGGTCCTCTCCGTCATGAGCCGCACGCCCATGTAGGAACCCTCGTTTTTCTGCTTTTCCGCGAAATCGACGTGCCGCACGAGGACGACGGGGGAGAGACTCGCGAACAGCGCGATGAGGACGGCCGCAAAGACTAAGCCCAGCAGGATGACCCGGCGCCACAATTCCATGGATGGGCAATTTCCTCCCCGTGGTTTACGGGCGGCCGCAGACCGCCTGGTAGTCGATCACCGTGGCCTTGACGCGCCCCACGACGCGCCCGAGCGGCACGATGGACACCCACCCGGGGCCTTCGACGAGCTTGATGTGCGTGGCGTCGACACCCACCTGGTTGAAGGTGGGGTCCACGGAGACCCAGCCCCCCACGTCGCTTTCCGCCCAGGCGTGGTAGAGGAAACCCACGCCCTCCATGTAGACGATCCCGCCCGCCATCCGGGTGGGGATCCCCAGGGCCCTTGCGAGAGCCGTGTAGAGCATCGTGTGGCCCTGGCATTCGCCCTTCTTCGTGTGCAGGACCTCGAGGGCCGAGAAGCTGTCCACGGGCTCGTCCTTCACCTCGTCGGCAACCCACCTCGCGAGCTTCCGCACCTTCTCGAGGGGATCGGAAAGGCCTTTCGTCACCTCCCGGGCCGCATTGACGATCTCCGGGTGGTCGCTCTCGACCTGGCTTGCGGGCAGGGTCCAGCGGTAGGCGTCCACATCGTATTGCGGGCCGGAGATCTTCGCGGGGGCAGCGGGATTGCGGCGGATGCGGTAGGTCACCGAAGCGGCCTCGCCGGGGTCCGGCCGGGCCTCCTGGCCGGGCCCCTGCAGCAGGGGCAGCTCCCCGGCGATCCCCGCCAGGGAAATCTCCAGCAGCGTGGCCTCCCGGGGACAGGCCAGGGGGTTCTCGGTTTTGATGACGCTGAAGTCGAGGATGAGGTCCTTCTTGTTGAGGCTCGCCTCGGAGAGGTAGCGGCGGGCCTCGTTCTCCGTCTCCCGGTACGTGATCAGGACGCCGCGCATCCCGAGTTCGAAAACGGCCTCGCCCCTGGGGTTGATCCAGGTCTCCACGTCCTGGCCCAGCATGGAGGTCTTCACCTTCCAGGAGGGCTCGATGCCGAGGGCGCGGCTTCGCTCGAAGGCCTCCACGGTCTGCGACACGGCCGTGACGGACTGGGTCTGCGGGTCGAAGACATCGTATCGGTGCCTCAAGCCGACCGCGAGACCCCTGAGGACCGGGTAGAGGTTGATGACGGCGGTGGGGTAGAGGGGGGCCTCCAGCCTCTTCTCCGTTTCCCGGATTTCCCTGCCCGATGTCTGCCGGGTGCGCAGGACGCCGTCTTTCACGGTCCCGTCGAGGAGAAGGGTCTTTTCGTCCATCGTCATTTCGTGCCGGAAGGCGTGGGACGTGAGATCGGGCCGGACGAGGTCCTCGCTCTTCATGGCCACGCGCTTGTCGAGTCCCAGGAAGCGGATCCGCAGGTGCGCCTCCGACTCGAGGCGGAAGAGCCCCTCGCCCGGCAGCGGGACGATCTTCAGGTGGGTGAAGCCGACCTTCTCGCCGTTGAAGACGATCCCGGCCCAGAGCTCCCGCCAGGGAAGATCGTCCAGGCTGCGGATGCGCGGGGGTTCCAGGGGGGTCCTGACGGGGTCGAAATAGGCGGGGGCGCAGGAAAAAACGACAAAAAGGGTCAGGAAGAGCAAAGGGATGGACCGGGTCCTCTGGCGTCGATGCATCGTTCCTCCCGCCGGGGTGATTCAGGCGAAACAGCATGCAAGCTTCGGTCCCGGCGACCCCCACGGCAGCCGAATTGTCGGGCTGCGTCCGGACGGCACAGACTATAGGAAAGTCAGGGGTGCCTGTCAATCGGTAAGAAGCATGAAAAATGAGGACTGCCGGGTGGAATGGGGCTTTTTTTTCGCGACCGGGGTATTCAGATTGCACCCCGGCCCGCGGTGCATCTGCCGGGCTGGCATCATTCGTGGAAAATAGGATAGGGATGAGCGAACGTGATCCTATCGAGAACGGAAACGGATGAAGCCGGTCCATATCCTCGGGATATCCGCCTACTATCACGACAGCGCCGCCTGCCTCCTCCGCGACGGCCGGATCGTCGCGGCGGCCCAGGAGGAGCGCTTCACGCGCATCAAGCACGACCCCTCCTTCCCCGCCCGTGCCGTCTCCTTCTGTCTTCGGGAAGGGGGCCTCGCCGCCGGGGAGCTCGACGCCGTGGCATTCTACGAGAAGCCGTTCCTGAAGTTCGAGCGCCTGCTGCAGACCTACCTGGCCTTCGCCCCCGTGGGGCTTCGCTCCTTCATCACGGCCATGCCCCTGTGGATCCGGTACAAGCTCTGGATGCGGGACAACATCCGGAAGGAGCTCGGCTTCGCGGGCAGGGTCGTCTTCCCCGAGCACCACGAGACCCACGCCGCGTCGGCCTTTTTCCCCTCCCCGTTCCGAGAGGCGGCCTTCCTGACCATCGACGGCGTGGGCGAGTGGACGACCACGAGCTGGGGCGTGGGCCGGGACAACGGGGTGGAGATCCTCGCGGAGCTGCAGTTTCCGCACTCGCTGGGCCTTCTCTACTCGGCCTTTACCGACTACACCGGCTTCAAGGTCAACTCGGGCGAGTACAAGGTCATGGGGCTTGCGCCGATCATCCTGGTGCTCATGCTTCTCGGCGCCCTCATCGTCCTCACCGAGGGCTCGGCCATCGCCCCGTTCATCTACACGCTGTTCTAGGGGTGTGGGGAAATCCCATGAGCCGGCAGCCGACAGATTCACGTCCGGGCTGTTGACTGTTTGCTGTAGGCTTCGCCATGCCGCTGCGCAGCAAGACCGGGGCGGGGTTCTCCAGCCGTCTCACCGTCTCACCTTCTCACCCTCTACATTTCCGAGGTGCGTCAGCGCCGCCGGAAAGGTCTGACCCATGATCTTCTCGAACCGGCGGCTCGCCTCGGCCAGCCGGTCGAGCCCGATGCCGGTCCTGATGCCCATCCCGTGGAGCATGCCGACCGTGTCCTCCGTGGCGATGTTGCCCCTTGCGCCCGGGATGAAAGGGCAGCCGCCGAGGCCGCCCAGGGAGGTGTCGAATATCGACACGCCCTGTCTGAGCGCCGCGTAGACGTTCGCCAGGCCCAGACCGCGCGTGTTGTGCAGGTGCAGCGAGAGATCGGCGCCGCCGATCTCCCCCCGCGCACGGGACAGGACCGTTTCCATCTGGTCCGGGGTTCCCAGGCCCGAGGAATCGGCCAGGCAGATTTCCTCCGGGCCGCTCTTCACGAAGGCCCGCAGCAGTTTCAAAACGCGGGCGACGGGAACGGCACCCTCGTAGGCGCAGCCGAAGGCGTTCATCACGCCCGCACGCACCCCCAGGCCGGCGTCCTGCGCCGCGCCGATGAGGCGGAGGGCTTCCTTCATCGCTTCAGAAACGGACTTGTTGCTGTTCTTCCGGCTGTGGGTCTCGCTGGCCGACACGAAAACGCCCACGTGGGGGACCCGGCAGCGGATCGCCCTCTCCAGGCCGCCCTTGCTGAGGATGAGGGCCGAGTAGAGCACCCCCCGCTTGCGTTCGATCCTTTCCCAGAGCTCTTCGGCGTCCGCCATCTGCGGGACGAGTTTCGGGTTCACGAAGGACGAGACCTCGATGCGACGGATGCCGCAGGCAACCAGGTCGCCGACCAGCCGGAGTTTTTCCCCCGTCGGGACGATCTTCTTCTCGTTCTGGATCCCGTCGCGCAGGACGACCTCGTGAATGGTGATCCTCTTCGGCAGGCCTTGCATCATGGCTGATTCCCCGATGTAGAAGTCAGCACCCTCACCAAATGCGAGGCATCAGGTTACAGGTCAGGGGTGAAGAAGAAAAGCAAAGTAACGTTACATGTAACGGGAACTCCGTTTCATGTAACAGTGTGCCGTTCATACGCCTTATCATTGATCCTGTACCCTTACTCCCAGGGCGCATCAAAAAAGAATGCCGAACGGACCCCGGAGAGTCGGCTCGGCATCCTTTTCAGGCTGTCAGGCAACTAGCCGATGACGACGAGAACGTCGTTGGTGTTGACCTTGTCGCCTTCCTTGACCTTGATCTCCTTCACGGTGCCGTTTGCGGTGGCCACGATGGGGTTTTCCATCTTCATGGCCTCGAGGATGATGAGCTCCTCGTCTTCCTTCACGGCGTCACCCGCCTTCACGATGATTTCCTTGATCGTCCCTGGCATGGGGGCTACGATATCCGCCATTTCAACTTCCTCCTCTTTCTTGTGGTGTCAAACGTCCTCACGGTTCCCGATGAACCGTGCCGGTTTCTAGCAGAAAAGGGGCGGCAGGGGAAGGAAAATCTTCCCCTGCCGCCGGGTTACCGACTTACTTCTTCCAGGCTTCCGGCCCCCAGGGCTTCGGCAGGACGGCCTTCTCGGGCCAGTCGGGCGGAACCCGCTGACCGGGCTTCTCGCCTTCCTTCTCGATGAGCTTCTTGAGGCCCGGACGGCCGAATTGCGGATTGCCGCCCTTCGCCGTGCGGCCGTTGATGACCGCCTCGGAGCGCAGCCTGCGGCCGATGGTCTTCTCCATCTTGGAGCCCAGCCACAGCATCCGGTCCACGTCGTAGCCGTGCTCGATGCCCAGCTCGTCGATCTGCACCAGCAGGTCCTCGAGGCAGACCAGGCCCACGTACCGGTGATCCTTGTAGTAGTACTCGCCGGTGCCGCGGACGGGGCAGTCATCGAGGAAGTTGGCCGGCTGGCCGCCCAGGCCGCCGAAGGTCCCCTCGTACCGGGTGATGCCCGCCTGCAGGGCCGCCAGCACGGACTGCGAGGCGATGCGCTTGGTCTCGTGCAGGTGGCACAGGTGCGCCTCGGGGTTGGGCATCGCATCGAGGATCATCGAGAAGTACCGGTACACGTCCAGGGCGTTGGCCGAGCCGTCGTGGTCGGCGTGCTCGATGTCGTAGGCGCCGATGGAGAACCAGCGCTTCGTGAACTCCACGGCGTCCTCCAGCTTGGTTGCGCCGCTGATGGGGCTGCCCCAGATCGTCGAGACGGTTCCCACCATCTTGATGCCCGCGTCGGCCGCCTTCTTGATGCAGCGCTCGGCCTCGCGCCAGTACTGGGTCAGCGTGGTGCCGGAGTTGGCGAAGTGGTGCTCGGGGTCCGTCGAGACCATCATCAGGATGCGGTCGGGGCCGTAGCCCTTCTTCTTCATCTCGATGGCGCG
>Ga0209506_1001680_pt1 | contig 22100 bp, 20 predicted proteins | sample AD_JPNHG2_MetaG_FD_184409 | JGI IMG/M metagenome (GOLD analysis project Ga0209506, IMG submission 184409) | Active sludge microbial communities of municipal wastewater-treating anaerobic digesters from Japan - AD_JPNHG2_MetaG (SPAdes) (version 2) | ecosystem: Engineered > Bioreactor > Anaerobic...
GCTCATGGTCAAAAACATTCCAACAATTTGCATAGACGGCAAAATCACATTCGTTTCGCGCATACCGGCGCGGGAGGAATTGATTGCGGCGATTCAGCAGCGCATTTTTGAAAAACTGCGCATGAAAATTAAACGCAAACGCGCCTCGATTTTTATCCTTGGCGATGGCGGCGAAAAATGTCTTGAAATCAAGAAAAACGCCGAAAAAGCGATTTTAGAATTAGGCGTGGATGTGGATGTGGCGATTGTGACCGATGAAAAGGCGATTTATTCCTTTGGCGTTTCCCCCATCCAAACGCCAGCCGTTGTCATGTCCCGTTACTCAGTCAAATCCACACGCACCGTGCCAGAACCGATAATTATCAAAGAATGGATTAAGGATATTCGATGAACCGCATACCTGTTTTTCTTCTAACCGGATTTCTGGGCGCAGGGAAAACGACGCTCCTGAATCATCTGCTGGGGTTGCCGCTCTTCAGCGAAAAAAAAATCGCCCTCATCATCAACGAGTTTGGGACGCTCGGAGTTGACGGACGGCTCGTGCGTCCGGGCAGCTGGGCAAAATTTGAACTCAACAAAGGCAGCCTTTTTTGCGTTTGCATAAAAACGGATTTTATAAAAACGCTTTCAATAATTGCCGATGATATCCAACCGGATTTGGTCTTGGCGGAGGCAACGGGCGTGGCGGAAACGCGGGACATGCTGGAGATGGTTGATTCGCCGAACCTTCGCCAACGTTTTGAAATTAAAGCAAACATCACAATTGTGGACGCCGCAAATTTCACAAAGGTTGCGCCGATGCTTAAAGCGGCGGTTTCCCAAGTGGAATGGGCGGATGCGCTTGTCATCAACAAAAGCGATCTGGCGGGAGCGGACGAGTTGAATAAACTGCAAAAAGTCCTGCGCTCGCTCAATCCCGCCGCCCCCATTATCGCCGTTGAATATGGAGCCATCCCGGCAGATTTCATATCGGAATTGAAACACATCGAGCGGACAGGCGCGCTGATAACATCCCCGCCGCCTCAGATTTTTTCAATCTCTTTCAAAACCGCCAGCATTGTAAATCGCGCCCGATTTTTGGATGCCATTCAATCATGCGGGGAAAACATCCTACGCCTTAAAGGATTTATCAATTTTGGCGGCGGCGCCAGTTTTTTTGAAATCGTAGGCGAAAAAATAATCGAAAAAAAACCAGAACCAAACGCCGCATCGGAAACCGAATTCGTTATTATCGGCTGGAATATTCCAAAAAACGAACTTGAAGAAAAAATAAAACAGAGTTTTTGAAAGAAAGGAATTGAAAATGAACAGACGCGAATTTTTGAAGAATGCAGCAGCATTGGGCGCGGGCTCGCTCCTTGTTTCATCGTGCGCCAGGCTGGGACTGGGCGCGAAAAAAGAAAAGGATGCCGCCGACGTGGGCAAATCCTTTTCCTTTGTCCACATCACGGATCAACACCTTCAAGCAAAACGCGCGGGCGACAAAGGTTATCTCAAATGCGTCGAATCCGTGAACGCCCTCGAACCGCGCCCCGCTTTCGTCGTCATGGGCGGCGATATGCCCTTTGACGGCAATTACAACACAAAGGAAAAATTCATCAACGACACGAAACTTTTCAAAGACATCTCAAACGAACTCAAAATGCCTTGGTTCCCCTGCATGGGCAACCATGACGTCCTCGGCTGGCACCCGCGCCGCAAGGTTGATGTGAACGACCCCGACCTGGGCAAAAAGTGCATCATGGATTTGCTTGATTGGCCCTCGTCCTATTACAGTTTTGATTACAATGGATGGCATTTTGTGATACTGGATTGTATCAAAGGCGTGATGCTTGAAAGCGGTCCATCGCAAGTTCATGCCATTGACGATGAGCAACTGGAATGGCTGGCGGGGGATTTGGGCGCCGCGGCGGACAAGCCGACAATTGCGTTTGCGCACGTGGCGGTGTTCTGTAATGAAGGGCAGATTAACGCCGACCCGGAGGCAAAAGCTATGAGCGGCATGGTGTTGAACAACAGCAAGGCGTTGCGCTGGATTTTGGAACGGCACGGCGTCAAGGCTTTCGTGCAGGGGCACAGCCATCGCGTGGAGGATTATTATTTCAACGACGTTTGGTATGTGACCAGCGCGGCGGCAAGCGCGGCATGGTGGGCGGGCGTCTGGACCGGCTCAGATTTCGGTTACACCCTCTTCAATTGCTGCGGCGACCGCCTGACATGGGAGCATAAAACGTTTGATTGGAGCGCCCACCTTGAGGCAAACGATGAACTGGAGCGCAAGAAAATAAAAGAGTGGAACGATTTTCACGCCGAACAAAAACGCCTGCGTAAAATCGAACAAGAACGCGGCATCGCCATGAACCGCCTTCCCCTTCCCCGCCTCCACACCCCCATAAAAATAATTCACTAACAAAATTTAATGATTGACCCCCGCTGGGGGTCAATCATTAAATATCGTTAATATTGTGGCGGTCATTCTGTTTTGAAAGGAGAAAAATATCATGGCGCGGCACAAACGTATTGATCTCCCCCATTGCCTCTATCATGTCATGTCCCGAACTAATTCCGGCGATACGGCTTTTCATAATCGCGCGGACAGAGATAAATTCTTTTACTACCTCGATAAATATTCCCGCCAACTGTCCTTCCGCATCTTATCCTTCTGCCTCATGCCCAACCACTTTCATCTCCTATTGGAAAGCGGAGAATCCGCAAGCCTTTCCGAATTCATGCGACGCCTTCTCACCGCCTATACAATATATTTCAATCGGCTCAGAAAAAGACGCGGACACCTTTTTCAAGGAAGATTCAAAAGCATCGTCGTGGACAAAGCGGAATATCTCATTTCACTTTCCCGCTATATCCATTTGAATCCGCATAATGAATCGCTTAATATCCCTTTTGAATCCTACGATGGTTCGAGCCTCAGATATTATATCAAAGGAAACGAGCCGTCATTTTTGGACACGTCGGAGATTCTTGCATGGTTCAAAAACAACAGAGCAAAATACGCCCAATATATTCGCAAAGGTTTGAACGAAGAAATCCACTTGCCGATTTTGGAGCAGCGCTATCTCGGCGGCGCTGTCTTTGTTCAACGCTTACAAAAAAGGATTGCTTCGCACGCGCAAAAAACAAGCCGAACGCAAATGGGGCAATCATCCCAAAACCGAACGACAGCGGATGCCGAATCAAACCGCGCAAAGGAATTGGAGAAAATAGTTGCGGAGCATTTTCATTTGCCGGTTGGACAAATAAAGACCAGAAAAGCGGCGAAGGGAAGTCTTGGACAAGCTCGCAAGGCAATGATAGCATTGCTTGCTGAAACATTGCCATGGACATACGTTCGAATCGCTCAACACATGGGGCTTTCAAATCAAAGCAACATCTCTTACCATCTCCAGCGTATTCAAAAAAATCGCGAAATGCAAAAACATTTGGAAGAAATCAGAAAGCGTTTGCATAAATGAATATTAACGAAATGCCGGGATTGACCCCAAATGGGTTTTAACGAAATGCCGGGATTGTCCCCAAAGGGGGGAGGAATGGTAGAGGGATTTTTGGCGATTGATAAGCCGGAGGGCCCTTCCTCTCATGATATTGTGGCAATGGTTAGGCGTCTTATCCATGGGTCAAAATCCGCTAAGGGCGATCCAAAGACGGGACACTGCGGAACGCTGGATCCTTTTGCATCCGGTCTGCTCGTCCTTGCAATTGGAAAGGCGACGCGGTTTACAGAATATCTCCTTCACGGGGACAAAACCTATGAGTTCGCGCTTGCGCTGGGCGCAACTTCCGACACGTATGACCGCACCGGCGCGATAACTAAAAGCGGTGACGGCGTTTTGGTCGAATCGCTCACGATGGATAAAATTCAATCGGCGCTTTTGGCATTCACAGGCGAGATTGAGCAAAAGCCTCCGATTTTTTCGGCGGTCAAAATTAAGGGTCGAAAGTTGTATGAATACGCCCGCTCGGGCGAGGACGTTGCCATCAAACCGCGTCGCGTTGTTATTCGCCATCTTCGGCTTCTGTCAATGGAAACGCCGCATCTATTGCATTTTGAGGCGCGGGTCAGCGGTGGCGTTTATATCCGCTCTCTGGGGCATGATATCGGTCAGCGTTTGGGCGTCGGCGCGTATGTTCATTCGCTCCGCCGCACCGCCATCGGCGATATCGCTTTGTCGCAGTCAATCTCACTGGGACATCTCGAATCTCAGTGGCGAAAAAAAATGATTTCCATCCCTGACATTTTTAAGGGGTGGGAAAGGGCGGTTTTGTCAGGCGAGGATTTGGCTCGCATTCAAAGCGGCAATTACATTTCCGCCGAAGACGGCATGGCGATTTCGGCTGAAAAGAAAAATCCCCTTTTGCTTTTGGATGCATCGGGGGATGTGATTGCTCTGGCGGAAATTAAGATGGCGGGCGATGGAGCGCGCCGGTTGATTCAGCCCTTTAAGGTGTTTAAGCGATTTTGATTACCACTCGATAACAACGGAGCCCCATGTTAACCCGCCGCCAAAGGCGACAAGGGCGATGAGGTCGCCTTTTTGAATTTTGCCTTCCTCAAGAGCCTCCGTCAGCGCGATGGGAATTGACCCGGCGGAGGTATTGCCGTAATTGGCGATATCGTTAATCATAATCTCCGGCGGGAGTTCCATCTTGCGCGCGGCGGCGTCGAGGATGCGGTAGTTTGCCTGATGAGGCACGATAAGTTTGAGGTCTTTGACGGTGTGTCCGGATCTTTCAAGGGCTTTTTCCACAGATTGAACGAGGATGCGCACGGCGAATTTGTATACTTCGTTGCCTGCCATTTTGATGTAATGAAGCCCTTTATCAATGGTTTCGTGAGTGGTGGGCAGGCGGGAGCCGCCGGCGGGTATGACAATCATTTCCGCCATGGAGCCGTCCGTGCCCATATAATGGCTGAGGATGCGTCCCTGCGGGGCGTTGGCTTGAACAATGGCGCACCCGCCGCCATCGCCGAAAAGGACACACGTGGTGCGATCCTGATAATCGGTAAAGCGGGTCATTCCATCCGAGCCGACAACAAGCGCCGTGCGGCAGACGCCGTTTTTGATAAATGAGTCGGCGACAGTTAATCCGTAAACAAAACCGGAGCAGGCGGCGGCAATGTCAAAAGCGAAAGAATTGACAGCGCCGAGTTTGTGCTGGATATGGCAGGCGGTGGCGGGACAGGGGGTATCGCCGGTGAATGTTGCGCAGATGATGGCGTCAATATCCTCCGGACCGATGCCCGCCTTTTTCATGGCAATGCGAGCGGAATTGACGCCGATGTCGGAAACAGATTCCTCAGGACCCAAGATACGCCGCTCCTTGATGCCCGACCGGGTGGTAATCCATTCATCGGTGGTGTCCACGATTTTTTCCAATTCGGCGTTTGTAAGACGTTTTTCTGGGACATACATGCCCGTGGCGATGATGCCGGAATGTGTGATTTTGCTCATAACATCCTTCCTCAGATTTTTAAATCAATTTTTTCCAGGAGCTCCATTTCCTGGATGATATGTTTGTTCAAATTAATATTCACGATTTCACCCGCCAGACGGATGGCGTTCATCATTGCCCTTGGATCTGATTTGCCGTGGCAAATGATGCAGGCGCCGTTCAGACCCAAAAGCGGCGCGCCGCCGTATTCGGCATAATCCACGCGTTTTCTGAAATTTTTGAAAGCGGGTTTGACGCCGATGGCGGCAAAACGGGAGATGATATTTTTGGATATTTCCCCTTTTATCGAACGCAGAATCATGGTGGCGATGCCTTCGCCAAATTTGAGAACGATGTTTCCGATAAAGCCATCGCAGACGATGACATCGAATTTATCTGATACTATATCCCGCCCTTCTGCGTTGCCCCGAAAGTTAAGGGACGTTTTTTGTAAGAGTCCATAAGTTGCTAAAGTGAGTTCGTTGCCCTTGATTTCCTCCTCGCCGATGCTGAGCAGCCCGATTCGGGGTTTTGCTCGACCAAGTATATATTTGGCGTAGCAATGCCCCATGACAGCGAACTGCAGAAGATTAACCGGTTTGCAATCCACATTAGCGCCGGCATCTATGAGGACGACTGAATGTTTCAGCGTGGGAAGTATGGCGGAAATGGCAGGGCGCGAGACGCCGGGCAGCGGTCGCCAAGTAAAAAGGGCGGATGCCATAGCAGCGCCGGTATTGCCTGCCGAGACAAAGGCGTCCGCCTTTCCCTCTTTGACCAAACGAGTGGCAACCGCCATGGAGGAGTCCTTCTTTTTGAGGGAATCTTTGGCGTGCTCGCCCATCTTAACCTTTTCAGATGCAGGCACGACGGTGATTTTGGGGCTGGAAAACCGTCTTGCCTTCATCAGACGGTTGATGTAGCGGGGATCGCCCACTAAAAGCAGTTCATAGTCGAACCGTTTGGCTGCCTCCATGGCGCCTTCCACGGCGCCGCGGGGACCGTAATCGCCGCCAGCTGCATCAATTGCAATACGCAAATTGCTTCCCCCTCAAATAATGTTCCGGGAAAATGAGAAAATACCCTTTGGCGGTGGTTACTCGACGACCTGAACTTTGTAAACTTTTTCCTTGTAAGCCCCGCAGGCGGGACAAATTCGGTGGGGCAGTTTGGGCTCGCCGCATTTGGGACAGGCTGTGCTGTTATATGCCTTCAACTTTTTATGCGTTCTCGCCTTGTCGCGGCGCAAATTGCTGTGACGTCTCCTTGGAACACCCATTTTTGAAAATACCTCCTGTTTCAACACCGTAATTTAATTAAGAATTGTTTTAATCTTTTCTTTCCAATCGGATGCCTTTTCTTCCATCGCGCCCTCATCGGGTTTTTGTTCCGGGGCGCACCTGCAGGGTTCTTTGTTTAGATTGGCTCCGCAGCCCGGGCAAAGCCCGCGGCATTCGTCGCCGCACAGGGGATAGTCGGGTAAATCTATCAGAAGCAGTTCTCGTATATCATTATCCGGATGAATGAATTTCCCTTTGAAAAACCCCACATCCTCCTCATCGGGATCAACGGCGCTATCCTCAACGTAATCCTCCTGTTTTTTGATGAAAAACATGGAGAATGATTTTTGGATGGGAATCTCCACCTTTTTGAGGCAGCGGATGCAATCCATGCGAAAGGTGGCGTCGAGGTTGCCCTCCATTAAAACCTTATCTTGCAAAAGAGAAAAGGTTACCTGCCCCTTGATTCTGCCGAGTATTTCGTAATCTTCGCCGTCGGCAAGATCAAAATATTTGGGGCTATGGTCAAGGACAATAGTCTCCGCCCCCTGTTGTAATTTTTGAACGTCAATCTTCACAGGTTTTACCACACAAAAACGGCTAATCGTGAAGACCGCCTTCCATCGCTGTCAAGGGAATGTTAATTAAAAATGATGATATTTTTAGAATATAACGGATTTTGAGAGGCTTCACGGATTTGCGTTTTTGATGTTAAAAGCGCCCACTTTTTATCATTTTTTGGCGGTTTATTTTAAAATGCAAAAACTGGCGCATCCATAAAAAAACGCCTCTTGTGCAATGCCATATAAATCAATGGTTTCTATTTGCCGCGAATAAAAAAAGTTTCCATTTTTGTCTTGCTATGCACATAAGTCTCATATATTCCCCCCAAACAGAATTTTTATGTGAATATATTTCACATCTCCAAAATCGTGAATTTTTTATTTTGTGAGAGGGCAGGTGGAAAATCATAAAATGCATCGTTTGATTTTCCTTAAGAAACCGACCCCTTAGGGGACAAATCCGGCAGAGCCGTCCATGGCGGCGGCTTTGGATTTTCGTTTTTGATTTTGCCGGAAAAATACTTCGCCCTGCTCCGTATCATGCCATCCGCCATTTTTCCCGCACCTTCATCCGCAGGGCGCAAACGCTCATCCAGATTTCAAAAGATTTTCTTCCGCCAATAAAGGAGTTTAATAATATGGGCACAAACGCCACAAATCCTAAAGAGGTTTCATCAGACGTTCCCTTATCCAAGTCTGGTGAAACCGCAACAAATCTTAATGGAGCAAGTAAAGGCAACGGGAACGGCAAAGATAAAACCGCAACTGCTGAGACGCAAACAGGCAAGCCGTCGGCGGGGAGTTCCGCCGCCAATCGCAAACCCAAACCCCGCTGCCGTTCCCTTGGTCCTGTCGCCAACCTTGAGGAACACGTGCCGTCAGACTGGTGGCGGCGCGTTTTCAATGCGTATTATCTTAAAACAGACGGGGATGTTGTTGAAGATGAATCCATCACAAAGGATGAAGTTTCGCAATTCATCCAAGTTCTGGGTACGCCTCCGCAGGATGCGATGATTCTTGACCTTTGCTGCGGACAGGGGCGTCATACGCTGGAACTTGCCCGGCGCGGTTATAAGAATGTGCATGGCGTGGACCGTTCACATTATTTGATTCAGAAAGCCAAAACACGCGCCAGAAAGGAAGGACTTTCCGCCAAATTTCGCGAAGGCGACGCTCGAAAAATTGACTTTCCCGCCGACACCTTTGACTTCATTCTTATTCTTGGGAATTCCTTTGGATATTTTGACACGACCGCCGACGACCTCCGCGTTCTGAAAGAAGTATTCCGAATCCTCAAACCATGGGGGAAAATCCTGATTGATGTCACGGACGGCACTTATATCAAATCAACCTATGACCCGCGTTCATGGGAATGGATCGGCGATAAATATTTCGTCTGCCGCGAACGCTCCCTTTCGCTGGATAACCAGCGCCTTATCTCGCGCGAAATCATCACCCATGTGGAAAAGGGCGTTCTTGAAGACCAATTCTACGCCGAGCGGCTTTATGATAAAGAAACGCTTCAGAGTCTTTTTAATACGGCAAAATTTTCAGACACCGTTTTTCATGGAACCATCACGCCGGATTCGCAGCGGAATCAAGACTTAGGTATGATGGCGCAGCGTCTGATTGTGACCGCGCAGGTTAAAAAAGAATGGACGCCGGTCAAGCCGAAAACTGCCAAACCGCAGATACGTTCCATAGCTGTTATACTGGGCGATCCGCAGAAAAAAGACCCAATCAAGCCCGGCGCTGTCTTTGACGATGACGATATTTACACAATTGACCAGCTCAAATCCGCGCTCAAAAACGCAGATAACTACAATGTCACGTATCTTACCAATCACAACACCCTCATTTCAGACCTTGTGAAACTGGAGGGCAAGATTGATTATGTTTTCAATCTGTGCGATGAAGGGTATAACAACGAGGCGCGAAAAGAACTTCACGTCCCCTCGCTCCTTGAAATATTGAATATCCCATACACCGGAGGCGGACCTCAATGCCTTGCCTACTGCTATGACAAATCCCTTGTGCGCGGAATCGCCGCTGAAATGGAGATTCCCGTCCCGCCGGCATTCTTTATCAAACCGGAGGACACCACATTTGAGTTTCTTGTGGACTTCCCGGTCATCGTAAAACCTAACTTCGGCGACTCTTCCATCGGCATTACACAACGCTCTGTGGCTTTTGAATTGGAGCAGCTAGTCAACGCCATCACCGAAATCCGCGCAAATGTCGGATACGACAAACCGATTCTGGTGGAGCGTTATCTGACCGGCGCCGATATGACTGTGGGAATTATCGGAAATCCGCCTGAAAACTATGTTGTTTTGCCGATTATCGAAGAGGATTATTCAGGGCTGCCCGCAGATCTGCCGCGCATCTGCGGATATGAGGCGAAGTGGATGCCCTCCAGCCCTTATGCTTGTCTGAAATCAAAACCCGCGCAGCTGCCGCCGAATACGGAAAAATTCATTGTTTCTTGCTGCCTGAAACTCTTTGAGCGCCTTGAATGCCGCGACTATGCGCGGTTTGACTGGCGTCTTGACAGCGAAGGCAATCCCTACCTGCTTGAGGTTAACCCCAACCCCGGCTGGTGCTGGGACGGGCATCTTGCCAAAATGGCAGGCATCTCGTTTATCAGCTATGCGGAAATGGTGCGGTTGATTCTTCTTGCCGCTGAGATACGCCTGAAACTTACGGATGTTTCCTTTGGCGCGACAGACCTCTTGAACGCTCGATGAGATGTAAAAGGTCAGTTACGAATTAAGCCCTTTGAGAAAAACTCGAAGGGCTTTTTTTTTCCTTTCCATCCATCCTTCGGCTGTTATATCCATTTGTTCAATGAACATGAACAAAGGCTGCCCAAAACGCGTGAAGCAAATCAAAATCAAAATCGCCCTCCTTTATCTCTGCCTGATAGGCGTGTGCGGCGCTTTTTTGGCGGAGAAATATCATGAAAGGTTTCAATCCCTGCGGCTCAAAAAGGATTTAAACGCCTGCGCCGATGCTTTTTTTAACATTCAAAAAAAGGCGGGGAGCATCCTAAAAAATTCCGCCGACGGCGCAAATTTCAGAAAGGACGGCTATCGCTTTTCAAAACAGATCCCCGACGAATGCAAGGAATTTTTTGATGACTTCAGCGCCGTTCAAACGGAAGAACCTCCATCAAGTCCGACCGTCCGGCTTTGTCTGGAAAGCGGCAAGCCCTTCCTCATATATTCATACACGGGCGGCGGCGATGGCATAGCCTTCAATATTCAAGGGACGCTCTCATGCGAAAACCTAAAAGAAAAAATCTCATCGGCTGTATCCCTGAAGGAATCTCTGGACATCGTCTGTTTGAAAAAAAGGGCGGACACCAGATATTTTGACACCATTGACACCACCCTGAAGGACCGCTTTGAGAAACCGATAGTAGATAATCTCCATGCCGTAAATTCGTTAAAGGCGCTTTTAACGCGCGAGTGCAATACCTTTTACCGCCACCTCTTTGAACGTTTTTGTTATGTGATGAACCTGCCGCTTGCCGATGACGCAAACGGCGGACTGCTCCAGATTATGCTCTCCTATGATTCGAGCCGCATTGGCGGCGTCGCGCGCATCGCCGATGTTATCGTATATATCCTCCTTGCCCTTGCCGCGATTCTGCTGATTAATCTCGCGCTGACGTGGAAGGAATTCGGCATGAAATTGGCTCGGCGGTTTGTGATTATCTTCATCGCCGCAACCATTGTCCCAATATTAGTTGTCCGATTTGCACGCATCGCCCGCACCGACCGCGGCGCGGAACTCATCGGCAACGTGACGGAGGTCAACATCCGTCTTGGGATGATGCTCAATGAATATCTGGCGGCGCTGGAGGAACTGGCGCAAGGTGGCAATCCATCTGATGAGATTGCCGCTTTTCGTGATAAAATTTATAAATCTCGCCGGCAGAAATCAGATATGGATTCCGGGCAGAAGTCAGACAACTCCGCCATTTATTTAAGAGAAGGCGCCCTTTTTATGGAAAGCCGCAAAGACGAAAGAGGCAGGGAGCAAATCGTAATCGGGATGCCGTTGGATGCGGAGCTCGCCTTTCAGATGCGGCGTCACAAAACCGCTGATTTTGCCGTTCTCATCGGCGAAAAGGAATATATCAACACCTCAAAGGATGCGGATATCCCCTTTGCCCTTGATGCGGAAGAAGCGGCGAGCGCGCGGGATTTGGAAAGTTTTGTCATCTATCGCAAATCAAAACGCGGACTTCCCTATTCTATCTGCTATTCGCGGCTGTATGGATACGTCGGAGATGAAATCGGCGGCAAAAAACCCATCGGATGGCTTGCCTGCGCCCTCAACCGCGCCGCCTATCTTTATTACAACAAACTGGAAGATAACGATGTTGTGGTGAGCGTTATCTTGCTGATTATGATCGCCTTTACGGCGGGGTGGTTTTTGGCGCGGGATATGATAGGTCCGCTTTCGGAGATGATAAAAGCGGCGGGCGCCGTGGAATCGGGAAATTTTAATGTGACTATGGATGTGCGCGCAAAAGATGAGTTCGTTGACCTTGTCAATTCGTTCAACCGCATGACGCGCGGGTTGCGCGAGCGCGAACTTCTGCGAGATGCCTTCCGCATGTATGTCAATCCGCAGCTGGCTGAGGAGATTATTCGGCTGGGGCGCGTGGACGCTATGGCGAAGGGCGAAAAATGCATGGCTACCGTTCTTTTTGCGGATATTCGCAATTTTACCCCTTTTGCCGAGGGGCACTCACCGGCGGAAGTGGTTCAGTTGTTAAACACATACTTTGCGGCAATCGTGGATATTATCGCCAAATACGAGGGGCGTTTGGATAAATTTATCGGCGATTGCGCGATGGCGGTTTTTGGGGATATTGTGAAACATGAGGACGATGCCCTGCGGGCAATCTGCGCCGCTATTGAAATCCGCGAAGCTGTGGCAAAAATAAACGCCGAGCGGGAGGGTGCGGGTCTGCCGGGCGTTCGTTTTGGCATCGGCATCAATACAGGCGAGATGATAGCCGGAAACATCGGGTCAACCCTTCGCTCGGATTTATCCGTTATTGGGGATGCTGTCAATCTTGCCTCGCGTCTGGAAGGATTTGCGGGCGCGGATGAGATTATCATCTCGCAGGCGACCTATGAAAAAGTCGAGGCGCATGTCATCGTGGAAAACCCAAGCCAGATATTCGTCAAAGGAAAAAGCGACCCGCAAACGGCATACAACCTTGCGGGGCTTAAATCCGATAGCCCTTTGCAAAAAGGCGCGGCAAACGCTTGAGAGATCTGGCGGTTTTTTATTGACCCAAACGAGGCTCAAGGCATTAATCCCATATTAATCGTTTTTGGATAAGAGGTAAAGCAATGTTTCAGATTATTGTGACAGGAGCGTGCGGACGCATGGGGCGCGCCATTCTTTCGTGCGCGGCGCAGGAAAAGGATTTTGAAATCATCGGGGCGTTAGAGGCGCCGGGACATCCCGAATTGGGCAAACCCGCAACCGCTGCTCCTTCTATATTTATAACGGATAATCTTTCCGCGCTCAAAGGACGAAAAGGAATCCTGATTGATTTTTCTTCCCCTTTTGCAACGATGCAGATTCTCCCGCAGGCTCGGGAAGCGGGGATGCCCTGCGTTATTGGGACGACCGGTCTTGCTCAGGAGCAGGCTGCAAAATTGAAAGATGCGGCGCGCGATATTCCCATCGTCTTCTCATCTAATATGAGCGTCGGTGTGAATCTGCTTTTCAAACTTGTGGAGGAAGCGGCGCGTACGCTGGGCTCCGCATATGACGTGGAGATTTTTGAGATGCATCACCGTTTCAAAAAGGACGCCCCGAGCGGTACGGCAAAGTCGCTGGTTGAGGCGGCGGCAAAAGGGATGGGGCTGGATCCCTCCCGCGACGTTGTTCATGGACGCAATGGAATCGCCGGCGAACGCCCCATCGGACAGATAGGCGTTCACGCCCTCCGCGGCGGCGATGTTATCGGCGAGCATAATGTGATTTTTGCCTCCATCGGCGAGCGCATTGAGATGGGGCACCGCTGCCATAGCCGCGAGACCTTTGCCCGCGGGGCATTGCGCGCCGCGAGGTTTGTTTATGAACGCGCCCCCGGACTCTATACCATGCGCGATGTGTTGGGTTTGTAATAATTTTTTTTTGGAGGTTATTTATGTCAGAAGAGGAAAAAAAAGAAGAGTGTCCCAGCTGCGAGGATACCCAAAAAACTTCCGCTCTGCCGCAGGCATCCATCATATATCTTGTGGAGTCTTTCTTTTATCAAACCATGATATCGCTCGGAAAACAGATGAACCCAATCAGCAAAAAGTTCGAGCGCGATCTCGAAATCGCCAAGTTTCATATTGGAATTATTGAAATGCTTCAGGAAAAAACAAAAGGGAATCTGACACCAGAAGAGGCGGAGCATATTAATGAAATTCTTCACACGCTCCGTCTTGCCTATTTAGACGAAATGAAACGCACTTAGCTTTTTAAGGAGAAATGAGCGATGAGAAAAAAATGGATTCTTTGGACGGCATGCGCGCTATTTGGCGCATTCGTTCTGGTTTCATGCGGGAAAAAGGAAGAGGAATCGAGGGCGCAGCCCGTCCCGACCGCGCCGGATATTCAAACGCCGGCAAAAACTCCGGAACCGGGCGTATAATTTGAGGAGAGGGACGTGAAGAAGGAATGCATTATGACAGGGCTCATGGCAGCCCTGCTCTAGGCAAACCTTGCTCCGGCGTTAGACCTATCATCATCGCCGCAGGCAGTGCGCGAGGCGCTCGGCGAACCAAAGAAAATCGGCTTTGCCGATGCCGCGGGTTTTGAAACGCGGAACCTATAAGATCGAGTTTCGGGAGGGGTTAAAAGACGGCTATCACGTCATCAACCCACAGGGAAACCTTATAACCCTTGACGCCCTTTCAAAGATTCACCCCAACAAAAAAGTTAAAGAAATGACCCAGCGGGATCTTCTCGCGCAGGCAAATTTTTCAGTGGATGAGAAAGGCGTTATCCGAACGGGCGAGCCTTCGGGCAAAAGGGAATCGGCGTGGGACAAAATCAACGAATGTTTTCGCAAACGGAACATCGGTGTCAAAGCGGAAGGCATTATGGATGCCGTCGGCAAAAAGAAATGAGATAAGGGCGCAGAAGTTTATTATTCCCCGCCCAGCCATTTTTCAAGGATGTGTCCAGAGCGTGCGATTTTTCCATCGCGCGTTATTATAGCGTGTTTTGTCACGCCCTCGGCAAGCAACTCCCCTGTCCGGTCGCGGACGATTTCATAATGAAAAGAGATACTCGCGCCGGATAACTCGGCGACTTTTGTGCGTATGCGAATCAGGTCGTCATAGCGCGCGGATTTTTTATACTGGCATTCTGCGCGAACGACCGGCAGGACATATCCCAAATCCTCGAAATCTTTGTAAGCATGACCCGTCTGGCGCAGGAGCTCCGTGCGCCCGATTTCGAACCAGACAAAATAGTTGGCATAATAGACAAATCCCATTTGGTCGGTGTCGCGATAGGTTACGCGCACGACGTGTTCGTTTGAAAAATTAGACAAAACTCTCCAATCTCCGCTTCTATATGTCTTATAGTTTTAGATGTCCAGATTGCGTACTTCGGGCGCATGTTTCTGGATGAAACGCCGCCGTTCATCCACCTGTTCGCCCATGAGCGTGGAGAACATCTCCTCCGCTTGAACGGCATCCTCAATGGTAACCTGCAAAAGGGTGCGGGTCTTTGGATTCATGGTTGTTTCCCACAGCTGCTCCGCATTCATTTCGCCAAGACCTTTGTAGCGTTGAATAGTAACTCCGCGCGCCCCGATGTTTTTGATGGTTTCCATTGCCTCGCGCAGAGAATGCACCGGATACTGCATTTCCTTTTCAATAACCAAAAACTGCGGCGGAACCTTTTCGTGAGAGTTGTTGTCAATGTCATAATACGAGGTGTCAATTTCCATGCGCTCCATTTTATCCAGAATGCGCTCAATTTCTCTGGCTTCCAAAAATTCCACCACGTCGTATTTGATTTTACGCTCTGCCTCGGCAACAATTTTTTCATCTTCGCTGACAGGATCCCCGGAGAACATATCCGGTGTGCCGTTGTTTTTTCCGTTGCCGTTATCATCTTTTTCGGCTTCGGGCAAAAATTTGGCGAGTTCCTCTTCGGAATAGGCATAAAGAGTGACATCGCTTGATGAAACCTGATAAAGCGGGAGTCGCCCGTCTTTTTTGCGGAGTTTTAAATAATCTTCAAAGGGAAGCCCTTTGCGCCGAATCGTGCGCGCCAATTTTTCAAGGTCGAGGACATAATTCAAAAGTTGTTTAATCTGAGCTGTCGTTAGCTGAATGCTTTTTTTGCGTGAGCCTGTGATGAAGAAGGAGATAGATTCCACGCCCGCGTCCATGAGGAAGCGGTCTTTGTCCTCATCCTTTTCCATATAGATTTCAGTTTTGCCTTTTTTAATTTTATAAAGCGGAGGCTGCGCGATGAAGATGTGCCCTTGTTCAATAATTTCCCGCATCTGGCGATAGAAAAAGGTCAAAAGGAGCGTGCGGATATGAGCGCCGTCCACGTCGGCGTCGGTCATGATGATGACCTTGTGATAGCGCAATTTGGAAAGGTCAAAGTTGTCCTTGCCGATGCTGGTGCCGAATGCGGTGACCATAGTGCGGATGGCTTCGTTGGCAAGAATCTTATCCACCCGCGCTTTTTCAACATTGATAATCTTGCCGCGCAAGGGGAGGATAGCCTGATAATGGCGGTCGCGTCCCTGTTTGGCGGAGCCGCCGGCGCTGTCGCCTTCGACAAGATAAATCTCGGAAAGCGCGGGGTCTTTCTCCGTGCAGTCGGCGAGTTTTCCCGGCAGAGAGCCGATTTCCATAACACTTTTGCGGACAATCTGTCGGGCTTTTTGAGCGGCGTCGCGCGCCTGTGCCGCCAGAATAATCTTATCCACAATTTTGCGCGCATCAGTCGGGTTCTCCTCCATGAACTCCATGATGGATTCATAAACGAGGTTTTCGATAACGCCCTGAATTTCGGCATTCAGGAGTTTGCCCTTGTTCTGACCCTCGAACTGCGGCTCGCTCAGTTGGACGGATAAAACGCAGGTCAGACCCTCCCTCAAATCGTTGCCGCTTATTTCGCTTTTGATTTTTTTCATGAGGTCGTTTTTTTTGCCGTAATTAATAACGGCGCGGGTGAGCGCCCTGCGAAAGCCCGAAAGATGCGTGCCGCCGTCCCGTGTGTCTATATTGTTCGCAAAAGAATAAATATTCTCATCGTAAGAGTTGTTATATTGGAGGGCAACCTCAACCTGGATTTCATCCTCGCCGGAATGATCCGCTTTTTCGTAAGTCTTGGATTTTTTGAAATAAACAACCTTATTGTGAACCGTGTTCAAATTGCGATTCAGATATTTGATGAATTCGACAATGCCGCCGTTGAATTTGAAAATGGCGTTTTTGCCCGTGCGCTCGTCATCCAGCGTAATCTGAAGTCCGGCGTTGAGGAATGCCAGTTCGCGGAAACGCCGCGCCAGAATGTCATAAGAAAACTCAATGCTGTCAAAGATGGATGTGTCGGGACGGAAACGCACTTTGGTGCCGGTCTTTTTAGAAATGCCAAGCTCCTGCACAGGCGTCTTGGCAATGCCGCGTTCAAATCGCATGAAATAAATTTTACCGTCGCGCTTGATCTCCGCCTCTAACCATTCGGAAAGAAAGTTGACAACCGAAACGCCGACGCCGTGGAGTCCGCCGGAATATTTGTAGGCGGCTTTATCGAACTTGCCTCCCGCATGAAGAATGGTCAACACCACCTCGAGCGTGGATTTTCCCTTTTGCGCCTTATCATGATGCGGAGCGACGGGAATGCCGCGCCCGTTATCCGCAATGGTCACGCTGTTGTCATAGTGAATAGTCACATTGATTTTATCGCAAAAACCCACCATCGCCTCGTCTATGGCGTTATCAATGACCTCATACACAAGGTGGTGCAAGCCGAGCGAGCTGGTATTGGAAATATACATAGCGGGACGTTTGCGAACCGCATCGCGTCCATCCAGAATCTGGATATTATCCTCCGTATAGGCGCCCGATTTTTTAGTTTCTTCAGACAATGTTAACAACTCCTTATTAGCTGGAACCAGAGGAAATTTGGAAAATTTCAACCCCGTTCTTTTCTCACAAATTCAAATAAATATTTATTCCCTTTTGGCAAAAGAGTGTCAAGGAATTCTGATGGGAATAGCAAAAAAATATATTACGCAACATAAGAAAAATCAATCATATGCGATTATGCGGCAAAATTATTTCTTTATGCGTTGGCGATATTTTTCAGAATTGAAAGCGACCAGTTTTTCCCAAAGAATTCTGCCTTCAATGTCGCAAAATTCGATAGAAAAATCACGAGTGAATTTATGTTAGATGTGATTAATCTGGTTAAATTTTGAAAAATATTGATCTATTTCTTGCCTTAATTCTATTCCTGCTTTCTCAAAACAATCCAGCAATTCTGTATAAGCGCCATCACCTCCCAGAAAATTCCAAAATTCATCTGCAACTTTTAATTCTTCATCCAAATCCAGCATACCTTTCAGCGTCCATCTTTCATAAGGTTTTGGCTCATAAGGGTTATATGGAATCGCAATGTAAGAGTGAACAGTTGCATTAGGTTGATTAGACATATAAATTGCAACCCACTCCAACAACGTTCTTTTAAAATCCTTGAAATTACTTACATTGGGCTTGGCTGTTTTAAGATCAAACAAATGAATTGAACCATCCAAACCTTGAACAAACAAGTCCACTTTAACAGTTTTCAATATGTTCGTTTTTCCTTCATCACAAACACTTCTTATCCTTGCGATTTCCTCAGTTTTATTCGGGGCTTTTCCGGTTGAGAGTTCGTTGATAATATGTTGTATTTCACTTTGTGCTTTTTCACTTATTGCATTACCAACTGCAAATTGTTTTTGAGCAACGGGAAATTTCAATTTTGCCATCGTTTCAGCAACTGGTTCAAAAATAGATGTTCCAAAAGTGGTATTTAAGGAATGTATAAAAGAAAATAATGCCATTCTATCACCGCCAAGAAGGCGAAAATGAAAAGGCATATTGTTAGATTCGGGTTTATAATTTTTGAACTTTTTTCTAAGGCAAGTTATAATAACATCAATTATTTCTTTTTTTTGAGTATCATCCATTACTCAACCCCATGTTTTTTAATTCAGATAAGGCAAATTCAATAGCTCCTCGCCAATCTATTGTATCGCCGATTATATCTTCTATTAATCTGATATTTTTTTCGTTTAATTTTAATTTAATATTATTTTCATCCATAACATTCATAATATCCTCAACCGATAATGAATATATTATTCTTTCTTTATTCATTTTGATTTTCCTTTAAATGAAATATCGTTTCTGCGTATGAAGACCTGTCTTTTTCAACCCGGCAAAGGACAGGCCGCTCGAAGCGGTTCACAATTCTCATGTTGCACAACTCGGCTATCCGTGGATATAAATTAAACTTATCATTTGCGACCAAGAAAATATTGTAATCTTGAACAAGATACTTTTTGCAATTTTTTAAAACTTTTGAGATGTCATTAATATATGATTCCCGAGCGTCTTTCCCCTGCCCTTTTTTTAGAGGGCCGATTTCAAAATTATCATAACGGTCAAAACCAAAAATTTCATATGCATACGCATGTTGTTCATGATAATCTATAAGCCCAACATAAGGCGGACTTGAGAAAATTCCTGATATTTTTTGCGATATTAAATTATTATAAAATGATGCGTTTCGCTTTTTGGTTTCTTCAAATATATTTATATTTCGACTGTCACCAATTATGCAGAATTGAATAGTATCCGTTCTTAATTTATCAAAAATTTTTAAACGGTTGAGAGTATCTTGCGTATAGGTTTCCCACCATTTCATTATTGAGAAAATGGGCTTGCAAATTTTGCCGTGTTTTTTGCAATAATATGTAGTGGTTACAGGTTCTTTTAATGTAGCTAAATCAGCATGCGTTGTCGCCCTGCAAGAGCGAACTGTCCTGCTGAGAATAATAGCTAAGACTTTTTTTACATCTGCATCGTCAATTTTTTTTATTTCATTAAAAATGAAATCAACCTCATTGCGAACCGGATATAATAGCCATTTTTCCAAAAAATTAATATTTTTGTCTTGAAGAATTTTTATGCGGTATTTTTCAACCAGTAATTGGTATGTTTTTAAGAATTCTAATTCTTTTTTCTTTGAATATTCATATTCTTCAATAACCCCTTGATTGACTTTCCTTTTATATTCTGGCGAAGGAAAATTGGTTGAATTGAATTTTGACAGTTCTTCCAATAAACATTCATCAAATTCTTTGTAATTATTGGAGTCACAAAATTTTAATAGGTTTTGTGTAATATTATTTATTGATTCAGATATTTTCGCAAAAGAATGTTTTTCTATCTTAACATTGCTTATCAGTGTGTTGAATGGAGAAATGTCAATTCCAATGGCATGCAAACCCAATTCATTGCATTGAACAAGAGTAGTTCCACTTCCACAAAATGGGTCTAATACTATTTCGCCTTTTTTAAAGTAGGCTTCTTTCTTAAATTCGTCGCTATGTGAATCTAAAAAATATTCAACTAATTGAGGAATAAATTTCCCTTTATATGGATGAAGCCGATGAACATGCTTGGTTCTTTCTGCTTCTGTATATTCGATAAATGATAAATGCCAATTCAAAGCTCTTTTCGATAATATCTTTTTTTCTTTTTCTTTGTTTTGAATATCATAATAATTTTTTAATTCATTCATATCTACCAAGAGATTTCCATTTTCGCCAATTTTTGAAATTCGTCCATATTGGATTAGATATGAAATGTTAGATGTCGTGACTTTTCGATTTAAATACTGTGATGCCCATTTGCTGGCTTCTCGTAAATCCATAAAAAATTCTTGGTTATGTTTAAGCAATGTCAACTGTGTCATGATTTGCTATCCTCGGATAAACTTTGATTATGTTATAAATATTTGCGAACCTCGACAATGTGTTTTTCAAACTTATAAAAAAAGCATATGAATTCTTTTACGGTGATTTCAAGGAATTCTTTTACTTGAACTTTTACTTTTATTATTCCCCTTGACTTTGGCAGGGGGGAGGTTGAGAGCGTCAAATATTAGTTTGTTGAGATGGAAAGGAGACGCCATGACTGTTTATTATCCGAAAAGAATTATGCTTGCCCATACGCCCACGCCGATTATGAAACTGAAAAAACTCAGCGCGGAACTGGGCGCGGAATTATACGTCAAACGCGACGATATAACCGGTCTGGAACTCTCCGGCAACAAGGTGCGCAAATTGGAATTTCTGATAGCCGAAGCGGTTGATGTCGGCGCTGATACTGTGGTCACCTGCGGCGGCGTGCAGTCCAATCATTGCCGCGCCACCGCCGCTGCTTGCGCGCGCTTGGGCTTGAAATGCCATCTCATTTTACGCACCGAAACCCCTGCGCCGCCCTACGATGGCAATCTGCTGATGGATTATCTTTTTAACGCTGATTTCACATATATGCCGCGTCCTGAATATAAAAAAAATGAAGAGATTGGGTTTGAATCCGTTTTGGATGGCATCCGCGCCAAAGGCGGAAAACCTTTTTATATTCCTGTGGGCGGGTCTGTGGCGATGGGATGCTGGGGATACACGCGCGGGTTGGAAGAGGCGCTGATGCAGCTGTCGGAACGCGGCATCCGCAGGGCGCATTTTGTCTCGGCGCTCGGCTCCGGCGGAACGCACGCCGGTCTGGTGATGGGGCGTTATTTGCTGGAGCGTCCGGATGTTTCCATTACCGGTTTCAACGTTTGCGATGATCCCGAATATTTTTATCAAAAAACCGATCGCCTTATAGAGGAATTTTCTGAAAAGTTTAAAGTGGAGATACATGCTTCCCGCGATTCGCACAGCATTATTGACGGTTATGTCGGTCCGGGCTATGCCCTGCCGTATCCGGAGCTGATAGAAACCATCAAGATGGCGGCGCGGGTAGAAGCGCTCATCTTAGATCCGGTTTATACCGGCAAGGCGTTTCACGGGATGATTACGGAATTGCAAAAAGGGCGTTTCCCCAAAGAGGACCCGATTGTGTTCATTCACACCGGCGGCGCCTTTGGGCTTTTCCCCCAGAAAGCCGAATTTGTATTTTAATTTTCAACAGCTCATTATCAATCTTCAATTATGACCTCCTATTTCATCGAGACACACGGCTGCAGCCTGAATCAGTCCGATTCGGAGTTCATGGAAGGACGGCTTGCTGAATCAGGATGGGAACGGGCGGAATCCGCCGAGAGCGCGGATATTGTCATCCTGAATACGTGCACAGTCAAAGACCGCACTTATTACAATTTCCTTAACCGCCTTGCATTTTATGAACATTTGAGACGGCAAAACGAGCCAAAGGGCAAGCCCGTCCTTTTGATTGCCGGCTGCATTCCCCGCGCCATGCCGGAGGATGCGCATTTGAGCGATTATTCCCTTATCGGTCCGAATGCCATTGGGGAAATTGCCGAAGCGGCAAAAGAGGCGCTGCGCGGCGGGAAGGCTCGGCGTCTTGATGCCGATGGAGATTTTTCACGGCTCAATCAACCCGCACGGCGTCAAAACCCCGTTATTGAGATTCTGCCCATTTCGCGCGGATGCCTCGGCGAATGCGCCTATTGCCAGACGCGTCTGGCGCGGGGGCGGTTGGTTTCTTATTCGATGGAGGATATTCTAAAT
>Ga0209506_1001683_pt1 | contig 22080 bp, 26 predicted proteins | sample AD_JPNHG2_MetaG_FD_184409 | JGI IMG/M metagenome (GOLD analysis project Ga0209506, IMG submission 184409) | Active sludge microbial communities of municipal wastewater-treating anaerobic digesters from Japan - AD_JPNHG2_MetaG (SPAdes) (version 2) | ecosystem: Engineered > Bioreactor > Anaerobic...
CCTTCCTGTGGCTTCAGCCGGTTCGTTGCCTCCCCGTCTGCACATTCGGTAACAGGGTGCTGGTTAGGCTTTCCCTGTGTCGGACTTTAACCGACTGCATATCGCACGCTTTGCTTGGCGCACTCATCCTTGCTCCTTCCTCCCTCTTCCTTCTTCCCTCGCCCGGCAAATCCTCACTCGCCCCGGAACGCCCGGTAGCGCCGCATGAGCGGCTCGCTCTCGCGCCGCCCCGTCAGCACCGCCCACAGGTGCATCCGGCTCACCCCCAGCCGCCGCGCGTCCGCGCAGATCCCGGGGATCACGTGGCGGGTCTCGCGCCGCACCGCCGTTTTCCTTTTATCTCTCATCGCCTTTTGATACCTTTCCTTGTGACACGTTGCCGTAACACCGTGGATGATAACCAAAACTAGTTTAAGCCGTAAAGACGAAAGTTTAAGTTATGCGAAATAGTTTAACTCTACTTGACGCCAGAAAGAGCCTGGGGTTAACCCAGTCTCAGCTTGCTAATTTGCTGGATATTACGGCAGAATATGTGAGTATGATTGAGAACGGGAAAAAGACAGCCTCAAAAAAAATCTTAAACAAGTTAGACTTATTGTTAAACCAGTTGCCGCGCAACACTGCTAGCTGGCGGGCGGCTCAAGCGGTGGCGCGGCTAGAGGGTTCCGTGCCATACGGAGCCTGCGCGGCATGCATGGAAAAAGACAAAGAGATTATGTGGCTGCGCGAACAGCTCGAAAAATGCCAAGACAATCTGGCGGCCGCTTTAGGCAGCGATCACGGCCAACCCTCGCACACGCTCCATAAAGCGAAAAAGAAAGAGGTGCACAGTGAGTAAACGCGTTAAATGCAAGGAGACACCATGAAGAAAGCGATTATCGCCACCGCCGCCGCGCTCGTGGCCGCCGCCGTCTGCTGGTCCGACGCGCGGAATCTCGACCGGATCAGATCCGAGATCGACAATGTCTATCTTTATTGCGACGGGCGGCCCAATGCGCGGAATATCGCCATGCTGAGCGACGCCGCGCGGAACATCCGTTCGGCTAGCAGGCTTCTCGTGATCCGGCGTTCAAGCCGGTATGAGCGGGCGGCCTCTATCGTGGAAGGCCCCGTCATGATGTTGGAAATGGATAAAGAAATGATTGACGGCCGAAAAGAGCAGATGGTGGAGGCGCCGGCCACGGAAGTCCAAAAAATAAAAAACGAGGTCTTGGAAGATTTCAACAGGAAAGACGAGTTGAGTAGCCGCGAAACGGTTGAACAAATGAAAAGAGATCTGCGATACCTCCAGATTTGAATGCTGATTTCATTCCGTTGAAGCCGCCTTGAAACACCCTTTCAAGGCGGCTTTTTCGTGCCTGTTTCCGGTCCCGAAAAAACCTCCCGCGTCAAAACGGCAATCGTTGCCGTTTTGAAGAAAAAGCAAATTGGCAATCGTTGCCGTTTTGGAAAAAACTCAAAATGGCAATCATTGCCGTTTTGGAAAAACTTTCCGGGAACGCACGGCACGCACGCGCACGCGCGTTCATAAATCAGGCGATAATCCGGCCATCCCAACGGGAGTGTTCACGCTCTTCCCGGGGGGGCGGCGGCTGTCCTTCCCCGCCGCCCCCCGCTTCCAGAAACCGAGCGGGAGACCCAGCAATGACCGGACCGGAATCGCTCTTCAGCCCCGTGCAGCTCGCCGCCTTCATCGGCATCGCGGCCTTCCTGCTCTCCATCTACGTCAACGTCCTCAAGGCCCGCCGCCTCACGCGCCTGGAGCCCGGCAACGCCGAACTCTCCACCGCCTTCGCGCGCCTCGCCGCCCTGGTCGAGCAGCACGACCGCGGCCTCCGCAAGCTCGAGGACGAATGCGCCGCCTGCCGCCGCTACCAGTCCGCCGAGATCGGCAAGGTGCACAACCGCGTCGACGACGTCGCCGGCCTCTGCGCCCGCCTCGACGGCAAGATGGATATGCTCCTCAACAGAAAGGCCTGCTCACATGGATGAGTCCGTCGCCGCCGCCATCCTCAAAGTCCTCGCCGAGTGCGGCCCGCAGCGCGCCCTGCGCCTCGACCCGCTCGCAGCCTACGCCAACGCGCGCCTGCCCGCCTATGCCGACCGCAACGCCGTGCAGGCCCACCTCAACGCGCTCGAGGCCCGCGGCCTCGTCCGCCGCGAGGCCAGCCCCCTCGACCCCGCCGCCTACTCCTACTCCGTCACCGCCGCCGGCCAGGCGCTGGCGCTGACCCTCCATTGACCCCCATGCGCAAAGACCATCCAGGTTCGCCCCTCGCCGCCCTGACCGATGCCCAGCAAGACGAGCTGTTCGCCGTGGTTAACTCAGGCAGTTACGGCCGGGCGCGCGAGTGGGCGCTCGAAACGTTCGGCGTGGAGACCTCCGTCGCGGCGCTCTCCCGCTGGCGCTCGCGCCAGGCCAGCCGCCGCCTGCAGCGCCAGCTCCGCCAGAGCGTCGAGGCCTCCGCCGCCTTCGACGCGAAGGTTGACCAGGAGGTGCTCGACCGCCGCATGGGCAATGCTCTCAAGAGCGCGTTTTTCGCGGCCGTCTCGTCCGGCAACGCCGACGCTATCATCGACTTCGCCCAGACCGCCATGGAGCACAACCGCGGGGAGCGCGCGAAGGTCGAGCTGCAGATCCGCCGCCAGGCGCAGCAGACGCGCCAGCAGGCGCTTGACCTGCTGCGGGAGAAGTTCGAGGCGTCCGAGGCCCGCCTCGCGGCCGCCCGCGACGCCGTCAACCGGCTCAACCAGTCCGGCGGCCTCACGCCCGAGGCCCGCGCGGAGATCGAGAAAGCTATGGGGCTGCTGTAATGAACCACAAGTGCGACATCGCCTATGAGCGCGGCACCGCCGTGCGCCCGGCCTACGTTGGGCAGAAGAAGACGTTCTTCGGCGCGTGCGGCATTTTCCCGAAGCCACTTCCAGACGGCACCGAGCCTTTCTTCCTCGGCTATCAGCAGGCCTGGTCGAACGACGGGCACGACATGCTGCTCGCCGAGAAGTCGCGCCAGATCGGCTGGACCTGGACAAGCTCCCACGGCATCGCCCGCCGCCACGCCCTCGCGGATTATTCGCTCGACACCTGGGGCACATCTCGCGATGACCTCCAAGCCATGCTCGCCGTCGAGGACTGCAAGACGTTCGCGAAGATCCTGCACGCCGGCGCGGAGGATCTCGGCCGCCGCGTCATCGATGACAAGGGCAACTCGTCGCATGTGCTCTCCTGGGCAAACGGGACCAAGTACTATTCGCTCAGCTCGAACCCGGACGCGCAGGCCGGCAAGCGCGGCAACCGCATCGGCGACGAGTTCGCCCTCAATCTAGAGAACCGCAAGCTCTACGCCATCATGGAGCCGGGCGTCACCTGGGGCGGCTTCATCTGGCTCTTCTCGACCCACCGCGGCTCCGCGAACTATTTTAACCAGATCCTCCTGGAGGCCCGCGAGAAGTCCAACCCAAAGGCCTGGCACGTCTACCGCGTCACGCTCCAGGACGCGCTGGAGTGCGGCTTCCTCTACAAGCTCCAGAGCAAACTCCCTCCCGGCGACCGCCGCCAGGCGATGGACGAGCAGGCCTATTTCGATTTCGTCAAAAACAAGGCCGCCGACGAGGAGACCTTCCGGCAGGAATACATGTGCGTCCCTTCTGACGACGCCAGCGCCTTCCTCTCGTATGAGCTCCTCGACGGCGCGAAGTACGCCCCCGGCGTCCAGTGGGAGACGGACCTCGCGCAGTGCCAGGGCGAGCTTTACCTCGGCGTGGACGTGGGCCGCGTCCATGACCTCACGGTCTTCTGGCTCATCGAGTCATACGGCGGCACCGACTTCACCCGCCGCGTCCTGACGCTTCAGAACAAGACTTTCGACGAGCAGGAGGAGGTCTTTTACTCGCTGCTTGAGCTCCCTAACATGCGCCGCGCCTGCGTCGACCAGACGGGCATAGGCCGCCAGTTCGCCGAACGCGCCGCCAAGCGCTATGGCAGCAAGGTCGAAGGCGTCACCTTCACGGCTCCCGTCAAGGAGTCGCTCGCGTATCCGCTCAAGGCGGGCCTCGAAGACCGCACCTTCAAGCTTCCTGACGATCCGAAGATCATGTCCGCTTTCCGTTCGATCCGCAAGGAGACCACCAGCGCCGGCAACATCCGCTTCGCGGGCGACCGCGGCGTCAACGGCCACGCCGACGAGTTCTGGGCTGCCGCCCTTTCCAGGCACGCCAAGAGCCGCCCTTCCGCCTCCGGCGACTTCGAGGCCGTCTCCGTAGAGGGCTTCAACACCGACTCCAGGAGGATCGCCTAACCCATGGCCGCTAAGGCAAAGATCAAGACAGCGTCCTCGGTAGGCTCCCAGACCGTCGCGGTTGAGTGCGAGAGCCGCTTCTCTTACCTGCGCGGCCTCACGCCCGAACTGCTCGTCTACTACATCGAGGCCTACGAGGCCGGTGACTTCCGCGAGCTCTGCCGCGTCATGCGCGCCATGGAGCGCCGCGACGACATCTGGAAGGTCTCCGCCGCCAAGGCCCGCAAGGACGTCTCGCGCCGCAAGTGGGAGTGCGTCCCCCTCGAAGGCTACGAGGATGACCCCGACGCCGCCGCCCAGGCGGACGCGCTCAAGGCCTTCTATGCCTCGCTGCGCTCGGTGGACTGCACCTGCCGCAACGTCTCATCCGGCGTGCGCGGCCTCGTCTCCGGCCTCATGCACGCCTACAACGACGGCTTCGCGGTCTTCGAGCCGGTCTTTGAGCCCCGCCCGGACGGCTCGCTCCGCGCCACGCTCACGCGCTGCCCCCTCGACTGGTTCGCCTTGCGCGGCGGACGCATGGTCTACGCCGCGGACGGCGGCGCCGAGCGCGCCCTCGAGCCCGGCGGCTGGATCGTCTGCCAGGGCGACGGCGTAGGCGTGGCGTGCGCCGTCATCAAGATGGTCAAAACCATCGCCCTCGGCGACTGGCTCGTCTACTCCGGCCGCTGCGGCCATCCCGGCATCCACGGCAAGACCAGCGCCCAGAAGGGGACGCAAGCGTGGGCGGATTTCGTCTCCGCGCTCAAGAAGTTCGGCAAGGAGTGGGCGGCCGCCACCGGCCTCGACGATGTGATTGAGAAGATCGACCTCTCCGTCGCCGGCACGCTGCCTTATCCCGGCCTCGTCGACTACGCCAACCGCGCGATCGCCAGCCTGCAGCGCGGCGCGGACCTCTCCACCCTCAGCGCCGGCCAGGGCTCCGGCGACGGCGCGTCGCTCCAGGGCGACGAGTCCGAGCTCATCTGCGCCGACAACTGCGCCACCGTCACCGAGTGCCTGCGCGCCCAGCTCGACCCGACCGTCATCGCCTGGCGCTACGGCGAGGGCGCGGAGGTCAAGGCAGGCTTCCGGCTCGTCCCCCCGCAGCGCGACACCGTCGACCGCGACCTCAAGATCGACCAGGCGCTCGCCGGCATGGGCGTCCGCCTCTCCAAGCGCGACGCGCTCTCGCGCTTCGAGCGCCGCGAGGCCGACCCCGCCGACCCCGACGACGCGCCCCTCTCCGCCCCCGCCGTCCCGCGCCGCCGCCAAAATCCTCGATGGCTCGCTGCCGTTTGAAACCGCCCTGCAAGCCGCCTTAAAGCAGGTCGAATCCCTCCCCGCGCTCTCCAGGCCCGATGCCGCGGCCCTGGAGAGCGGGCTCTACGACGCCATGGTCAAAGCCGCAAACGAAGGGTTGAAAGACAAATGAAACGCCGCTTCGCAAACTCTTTCGAGTTCGATCCCGCCAAGCCCCTCGCCGTTCCCTACGGCGCCTACCGCCACAAGAAGACCGGCACCGACCAGCTCGTCGACCGCGCCACCGCGCTCGCCTGGGCCGCGGACGTCTCCGCCGCCAAAGCCTCCGGAGCGCCCGGCCTGCCCGTCTACGTCGGCCATCCGGACGTCCCCGAGCTCGCCGCCCGCTTCCCGGACAAAGGCGCGAAAGGCTGGGTCACATCCGTCTCGGCCGGCGACTCCGGCTGCGAGCTGGCCGTCGAGTGGTGCGACGCCCCGGCCCCCGGCGCCTTCATCTTCTTCAGCCCCTACATGGCCGGCGAGCAGACCGCATCCGGCGAGGCCCATATCGACGGCCTCATCTCGGTCGGGCTCACCAACCGGCCCAACTCCACCCGCTTCCGCCTGCCCAACGAGGCAGCCGACGAAGACCCAAACCAACCAGAAAGGAACACCATGAAAAAGGTTCTCGCATTGCTCGGCCTGCCCGAGACGGCGACGGAAGACGAAGCCGCGGCCGCCCTCCAGGCGCTGATCGACGAGAAGGCATCCCTCGCCCGCAAGGTCGAGGTGCTCACCGCCGAGGCCGCGGCCTCCAAGTCCGCCGAGACCGCAGCCAAGACCGGCCTGGCCAACGAGCGCGAGGCGCGCATCGGCCTGCTGCTCGACTGCGCCATCGCCGAAGGCCGCGCCACGCCCGCCACCCGCCCCGTGTGGGAAGGCCGGCTGCGCCGCGACTTTGCCAACGAGGCCGAAGCCCTCGGCAAAGAGCCGTCCGCGCTCAAGACGCGCACCGCGCTCCCCAACGAAGGCCCCGACGCCGCCCCCGGCATCCTCGCCAAATACGAGGCCATGCCCGAAGGCCCCGACAAGGACGCCTTCCTCCGCACGCACGCCGTCCAGATCAACGACGCCCGCGTGGCCCTCAAACGCTAACCCCGGCTTCCGGGCGGCGCGTGACCGCCCGGCCACAAAAGGAAAAAACACATGCCCACATCCGTTGCAACCGCGCAGGAGATTTACTCCAAGCGCTTCCTCAAGGGCCTTCAGCGCGCGCTCGCCGCGCTCAGGGCGTTCTCGACCTCCTTCAGCGACGAGTTCGCCGAGCCAGGCGACACCGTCAAGGTGCCGCTCGCCTCCCCGGACGCGGTCGGCAAATGGGACGCGGCGACCAACAACTTCGTCCGCACCGCCGCCACGCTGAAGGAAGTGAAGATCCCGATCATCGACCGCATCATCGCGGGCTTCGGCATCACGGCCGAGCAGATGAACAACTTCCGCCCGAACTGGTGGGAGGGCAAGGCCGACATGAACGTCGAGGAGGTGGCCGACACCATCCTCGCCGCCGTCGCGGCCCTGGTCACGCCGGCGACCTTCGGCGACACCGACGCGGACAAGTTCAACGTCGCGCTGGCGAAATTCACGCCGGACACGATCGCCGATATCCGCGCCTTCGCCATCAAGCGCAAGATGCGCCAGGCGCGCTCGGTGCTGGCCCTCAACCCGGACTTCTTCTCGCGGCTCCTGGGCAAGCTCGACGCCAACGTCTTCGGCGGCCGCGAGGCCATCGTCGGCGGGACGATCCCCGGCGTGCTCGGCTTCCGCGCGATCGTCGAGATCCCGCAACTGGCCGTCCCCGGCTTCGTGTGCCATCCGGACGCGATCGCCGTCGCGACGCGCAAGATCGCGCTGCCCGACACCACGCCCTACAAGCTGGTCAAGGACATCACCGAGCCGGAGACCGGCCTGACCATGACCAACGTGGTCTACACCCACGGCGCGGACGGCAGCCTCAACGACTCCGTCAACGCCTCCTACGCCTGCGGCGCGGGCAACGACAAGGCGCTCTTCCGCCTCATCGGCTGAACCCCGTAAGGGCGGGCCTTGCGCCCGCCCGCATTTGAAAGGAAAAAACATGCGTAAACTCATGATGTTTGCGGCGGCTGCGGTCGCTGCCGCGGGCGTGGCGCTGGCCGCGTCTTACTCCGTCATCAGCGTTCCGGAACCCGGCACGTTCCAGGCGTCCGGCCTCAGTGTCGGCAAGCTCAAGGCGGTCCAGATCGAGGGGGCCTACCCCACGAACTCGACCGTCGTCATCAGCCGCGTCAGCGACGACGGCAGCGTCACCAACGCGCTGCTCACCCGCACGGACGTGGACGGCTCGTTCGCCGGCGACATCGGCGAGGGCACCAACATCTGGATCATGGCGGGGGACAAGCTCTTAAGGTCCGGCACCGTGACGAACACCTGCCGCGTGCGCCTGATCCTTGAGGGCGACTGACCAGGCGCGGGGCGCGCGTCCCGTCCGCGCGCGCCCCGCGGTCCTTTCCCTTCCTTCCTCCTTCCTCCCTCATCCTTTCTCCTTAACCTCCATGCCCTGGATCACCCCGACAGAACCCGACCTCCTCGCCCGCCTCTCCGGCCCCGAGCTGGCCGCCTACCGCTCCGCCGCCCTCAAGGCGGGCCAGGCCGACCCGGTCGTCGCCATCCTCTCCGGCGTGGTCGCAGAGATCCGCGGCTACGTCGCCGGCCACAAGGCCAACGCCCTCGGCCCCGCCGGCACCATCCCCGACACCCTGCTCGACGCCGCCATGGCCCTCGCCGTCGCCCGCCTGCCCGCCCGCCTGCCGGTCACGCTCTCCGAGGCCCGCAAGGAAGCCAAGCGCGACGCCCTCACCCTCCTCGCCCGGGTCTCCTCCGGCAGTTTTTTCGTCGCCGCCCCCGAAGACGGCGAGGCCTCCGCCGAACAGCCGGCCTCGCAGGTCGAGCAGGCCTCCGGCGACGGCGCTTATCCTGAATCGTCACAACTCTCCGGCCTCTTCTGACCCTCCCCCTCACTCCCTCCTTCCTCCTTAAACCATGAGCCTCCAACCGCAAGAGACCGAACGCCGCTCCGCCGCCTCCGTCCTGTGCGGCATCCTCGCCCAGGTCGCCGGCCTGCTGCGCGCCGACCCCGCCTTCGCCGCGCCCGGCACCGAGATCATCACCGAGGACAAAGGCGACATCGACACCGCCATCGCACAGTCCGTCGCCGCGCTCGGCCTCTGCGCCACCGTCATGCTGTCCGACGCCCGCGCCGCCAAGGAGTCCCTGCCCGGCCCCGTCTTCGCCTCGGTCGGCGTCGTCGTGGAGATCTCCGAGAACACCCTCGCCAACCGCGCCTCCGGCGGCCGCACCGCGCTCGAGGCCGCCGAAGAGGCAGCCCGCCTCCTCCACCTCGCCCGCCTGCCGGACGGGCGCACCCTCACCGTCACAGACCTCGCCAAGTTCCCCAACCCCGTCGAGCCCGCAGACGTCTGCTACCACGTCATCGCGCGGCTCGCCAACGTCTCCCTCAACAGAAAGGTCAAAACCACATGAGCATCGCCCCCGCACTCGCCGGCGACACCATCTACCAGGGCGCCGCCCACCTCGTCATCTCCAAAAGCGCCACGCCCCTCGTCACCTCCGCGTGGACCTACCTCTTCTGCGACGGCCCCGTCACCGTCCGCCTGGTGCGCCCGGCAGACGAGCTCTCCGTCGCGGGCTACGGCCCCGTCGCCGAGATCCTCAAGGACGAGATCGTCGAGGTCACCTTCACGCCCTCGCAGCAGAAACTCACCGCCGCCGCGCTCGACTTCCTCTGGGGCGACATCCTCGCCAAGATGCCCGGCGCCTCCTGGTTCGGGGCCGCCGACCACCCGCTCTGGATCCACACCATGGCCGGCCGCATCCTGGAGATCGCCAACTGCCGCCCCGTCACCTTCGTCCCCATCCTCTTCGGCGACCCGGCCAAGCGCTTCGGCGGTTCCGTCACCTGCACCGGCGTGCTCAAGCGCAACACCGCCCGCTCGGCCGCCAACGCGCTCTTCACCCCCTGGGCCGACCAGGCCTGGTTCACGGCTCCGGACGAGGACGACTTCGCCGGGCTGCCCTGCTCCGTCTCCTGGGCGCTCCTTGAAGGCCTCGCCCTCGAAGGCATGGAAGCCTGGCAGCTCGCGCCCCAGGCCACGCTCACCCCCGTCACGCCGCCCAACATCGGCACCATCGACTTCCGCGTCTCCGCCGTCTCGCTCGAACTCTCCGGCGCGCCCGCCAACCTCTCCGAGGCCAACCTCTGGGCCGCGGCCGCAGCCGGAGCCTCCCGCGCCCTCGGCACCTCCGCCCGCCCGGGCGGCGACCTCACCATCGCCGAAGACGCGGGCGGCCTCACCGCCGTGGTCAAGAACGCCGTCTGGCGCGACCCCAAGACGCGCTTCGACCCCGCCGCCCCCATCTCCGACCGCTGCGTCTGGCGCTCCCGCCGCAAAGCCGTCACCGCCGAGGACGTCACCTCCTGGACGCCCGCCGGCACCTGCGCCCTCACCTGACCCCCTCAACCCGAAACCCGAAACCCGAAGCCAGAAACACGAAGCCTCCCGGCCTCCAACTCCTAACTCCTCCCTCCTAACTCCTCCCTCCCCATGCAGGTCACCCTCACAGACGGCGTCACGCCGGTCGTCATCTGCCACGGCGCGGAATACGCCGGGCAGGCCGGATACTACGTCGGCCCGCTCGGCGCGGACGCCGCCGAGACCGAATGGACCGTCAGGCCGAAGCGCCCGATCCGCGGCGAGACCGAGATCCCGCTCGACGGCCGCCTCGCCGTCCGCACCTACCCCCTGCAGGTCGCCGTCGAGTGCGCCTCCGACGAAGCCGCCCTCGCCCTGCGCGACGCCCTCCCCGACGCCCTCCCGCGCGGCGACGCCGTCACCCTCCAGGTGCTCCACTCGCCGCACGCCCTCGACACCTACTCCAACGCCGTCGTCCAGAAGCTCCGCATCCTGCGCGACGGCGTCACCCTGCTCATCGACTACCAGATCCGCGTCGGCGCGCGCGTCCGCACCGACCCCAACCCCGCATGAGGCCCGCCATGAAAGCCCGTTTAAACGCCCTTGCAGCTTCCCTGCTCCTGACCGCCGCCGGCGCGCCCGGCCAGTCCCTCTACTGGGTGGCCGACATGGCGTCGCCGCGGCCCGCGGCGTTCAGCGTGTACCGCGGCGACGCCGTTCCGCTGGAGGCCTCCATCCGCGCCTTCGGCAGCCACGTCCCGCTGGCCGGCGCGGAATGCACGTTCCACTGGCAGACCAACGGCATGGGCGCCGCCTGGTGGACCGCCCCGGCCGCCGTCGTCACAGGCTCGCCCGACCGCGTGCGCTACGTCTGGGCCGCCTCCAACGACTGCGGCGCCGCCGCCTACACCATCTTCTTCCGCGCGTCGCCCACCAACGGCATGCGCCACTACACGGCCAACGGCACGCTCGCCATGCTCCCGTCTCCCGGCGCGGAACCCAACGCCCTGCCGCTCCCCGTGCCCTCCATAGACTTCTCCGCCGTCGCCGCCCTCAACGCGCCGTGGCTGGCCGCAGCCGATTGGGCCAGCGGCAGCAACGCGCTTGCAAGCGCCGTGCAGGCGCACGGCCCGAGGCTCGATCTCCTGGAGGCCGCGACCAGCAATTGGCAGACCGCCTACGGCTGGGGTAATCACGCCTTGGCAGGATATCTCCTGCCCGCAGCCCTCGCGCCCTACGCCACCACGCAGCAGGTCGCCGAGGCGGCGGCGGCGATCCCGCGCGACCGCATCACCACCCTCGACGGCTCGCAGTGGATCGACGCCACAGGCGGCGTGTGGCGCGTGACATCCAGCGAAGGGTTTTGGCGGCTGACCGTGGCGGGCACCCAGTACGGCTGCGTGACGAATGCCAGCTATGACATACCGGCCATATTCGCGATCTGGCAGGGAGGCGGGATGGTCCGTTACTGGTCGGCGGACGGCAACGCCTCTGTGATGTATGACGGCGAGTTTGCAGACCCTAACATCCAGACGACCGTGCGTTGCTCGCCCACCAGTGTAGAGACCAACTACAACCAGTTCGCCGTCTATGAGGAAGACCTCGATGACGGATCATTCGAGTTCTATAGCGACGGCACATACACCCACATCATCCTGGAGTGGTTCGGCACGCCTGTCTCCGCCACGCAGCGCGTGGACGGCGTGGCCTGGCAAAGCGACATCGCCGCAATCCGCACCAACTACGTCGCGCTGGCCGCCAAAGAGCTGCACGCCGATTCGTTCACCAATCTCATCTGGCGGTCGGTCTTCTCGAACGGCTGGCATTTCCTCGTCGCCTATACGAACACACCGGGAGGTGCGGAATGAGCCATCGCAACACAATGCGCCGCGACACCGTCTGTGCGTGGCTCCTTTTCGCGGTGGCGCTGCTGTTCGCCGGGCTGGTGATCGGCGTCATGTGCGCGCAAGCCGCGCGGGCCGCCGAGACCAATTGGCCTGCCGCGCAGTACCTGATGGTCGATCAGCATGGCGCCATCACGCCGCCCGGATACGCGGCCGGGCTCGACGAGATCGCCAGGGCCGAGGCGCAGGCCGCCGCCGCAGACGCAGCCGCGCAGGCTGTAGACGCCGCAACGGCATCCGCATCGAACACGGTCAACGAGATCGTATCCGTTCTGACAGGCTCTATCGGCTTCGGTTATGTGGTCGGTCATACGGTCGGCATCGGAGGAGTTGTGCAGGTCAGCTCAAACGCGACGGCGCAGATCGTATTCTGTCAGTTCGGCGCGGCGGGCGCGACCAATATCAGCGGGACTGCCCACACCGGGCATTACATCTGGCACGCCTACAGCGAGACCATGAACGCAATGCCGGTCATCAAGTACCGGACGAATCTCGACGCGACGAACACATGGGAGTTCGCGGAGTTTCAAAGCACGTCCGAATACACGGATACAACCGTGAACGGGGTAGAGTACGCGACCGTCTACCGCTCGACCGTCTGGCTCCCCAGTTCGCTTGACTCGGCTTTTTTTCTGGCTTTCTGCGAGATCATCGGCGGCGGCTCGGCGGGCGGCATGTTCCGCGTCGAGAACGGTTTCAGCATCGGCGGAAAGGTGGGCTTCACCGGAACCGTAGCCGCAGACGGCCTTTGGTGGACGTACCAATGCGGGGCGCTTATGTCGGTCACCAACGAGGCACCGCAATGAAAAAAGTGAGACTCTCCACAGACAAGCTCCTGTTCGCGGCGCTGGTCATCGCGCTGGGATACAACGCCTACCCGACCGGCAAGGAGAAACAGGCGGGCGGCCTGCGGTTGAACCTGCCTGTCGAGACGCCGGACGGCGTGCATCTGTCGTGGACGGGCGGCATCACCAACACGACCTACTCGATCTACCGTCGCGACAACATCGACGGCGCGACATGGGAGAGGATCGCCGTCGGCCTTTCCGGCGCGAGCGGCACGTTCTTCTATCCGCTGTTCACACTCGACCGCCTCATCTCATACAGAATTCAGGCGGAGGCCCCCGAATGAACCGTTATGCCTCCATAGCGTGTCTGCGCCTCTGCGCCTCTGCGTTGATGCTCTGCCTCTGTGCCCGGGGGCAGACCTCGAACGTCGAGACCGTCAGGGCATGGACGCGAACGCACGTAATGGGCTTGCCGGGGGGCACGCTGCGCGACCCCACGGGCACAATCGCCGAAGGCCAGCGCCTTGCCGCCGCGTCCGCGATCATCGGCGAGAGCAGCAACATTGTGGCGGCTGCCGCGCTCGGACTGTCGAACGCGCTCCAGCGCCTATGGGGTGCCGCTGACGAAACAAATAAATTCACCGGGCGCATGTATCTCGCCGCTGATGCAGAGAATGATCCGGATTACGAGAACATCGAATCGTTCGTGGTGCGCGAGGTCTACGAATCCAACACCGCCCACTATTTTTGCCATTACACGCGCCTGCTTGAAGATCCGCCGATTACGGTATGGAGATTCAGTCCGGCCCCCGGCGCTATCTATTGGGCCAGCGGAACAATCGACACCAACGCCACTCTGACCAACATCGCCGGTTACGCCTGTTACGACATCGTGGTACAACGGCCCGCTCAGGCCGAAGGCATTCTCCTTCGCACCCACAAGTACATGAAGTGGGGCACTGACGACACGCCGCTTGACATACCGGACGCCGGCCTCGAACTCGTCTGCGGAGGGGTCACAAACATCCCGTTCACTGGGTCGGTAACGTGCACGAACGCCGCACAGACTGAGGCCGTCACCAAAACGTATCTCTCTGGATTGCTGTCTGTCGTTGCGACTAACCAGATCGGAGGTGTCCCATGATGCGTCTCGCCGCCCTGCTGCTCCTGTCCGCCCTGTTCTCCAGAGCCGCTTCGGTCGAGGTCTGGCTGACCCCCGAGCGAGCACGCCAGTTAAAAGCCGTATCGAGCCGTCCGTATGTCACTAAGCAGGTCAGGATTGACGGCAAAACATCCGTCTACCACTGGACGAACGGCTCCCGCGAGTGGGCGACCACGCAGGCCGTCAGCCGCATCACGGGGGCGAAAGCTCGCAACCCGCACGCCGCCGCGAAACGCGAGGCCGCCGAGGCACGCGCCGCGAAAGACGCGCTGCTCAAAGACATCGATGCGCTCGGGAAAAAGGCGAAAGTCACGCCGGCCGAAATCAAGGCCGTCGCCGAAAAACACGCCCATTCCGCGCCAAGGCGCTGACCTCTTTTTTCACTCACCGTTGAGGCCACTCGGTGGCCTCAACAAAAACAAAAAGGAGCACCTAATGAACACCATCACACCCCGCGACGCGGCCGAGTCCGCGACGCTCTCCGCCGGCAAGCGGATCTCCGCAGCCATCGGCATCATCATCAGCACGGCCCTCACGCTGTGCGGCGCTCTGGGCGGGTTCGCCTGGATCGCGGACAACCTGCCCCTCCTGGGCGTCGGCCTCGGCTCGCTCGTCTCGGGCGGCGTCGCAAGCTACGTCGCCGTCCGCCGCATGCGCATCGACCGCGCCGCCAAATGCGCGGGCCTCGTCATCATCGCGCTCGTCCTCGCCGGCTGCGTCGCGATCCGTGCCGACTCGACCGGCGACGGCGCGTCGGTCTGGGCCTTCGGCTGGGGCGCGGACTCCACCGCCCAGCTATCCGGCGTGGCCGTGACCGGGCCGTCCACAAACGATTCGACTGGTGTCAGCTTCGACGCCGCGAACAGCCAGCAGCAGACCGCGCAGGCCATCCAGTCGCTGGTCGCGCTCGGAGCGGCGCTCGCCCCGATGATGGCCGGCGTTCCGGCCACCGCAGACATCACCCAGACCACACCCGGCGCCACCCAGGCCTCCGCAGACGCCGCGCCCGCCGAAGCCGCCCAGACCGTCTACAGCGCAGACGGCTACGGCGGCTCGCCCGGCCCGGCCGGCGAGGGCGTCTACGGCCGTCCATCCTGCGCCCGCTGCCGCGCCTACCGCGCCGCGCATCCGGAGACCGCGCTGATCAACATCGACGACGCCTCCAACCGCGCCGACATGTGGGCCGCAGTCCGCCTGCGCGGCCATACAGGCTCGTCGGTCTCTCTCCCCGTCTTAATCACCGCGGACGGATTTTCACAGGCTGCCAAATAATGCCATGGCCGGCCGGGCGGCCACAGCGCGGACCGCCGCGCGCCCGGCACCACACTTCTAACTCCTAATTCCTAACTCCTAACTCCTCCTTCCCCCTTCCCACCATGACCGCCGCCGAACACATCCTGTCCAAACGCCTCGTCGCCTCCGGCCTCCCCGCGTCCGGCTGGGACTTCGTGTCGGCAGGCCTCAAGACCCGCGCCTTCTGGTCCGCCAAGATCCAGGACGTCCGCCACCTCCAGGCCGCGCAGTCCCTCCTCGGCGACTTCCTCTCCCACGCCCGCGACGCCGACGGCGCCCTCACCTCGCGCGCCCGCCTCGTCAGCGACCTCATGCGCTCCGCCCGCGAGCGCGGCCTCTACACCGGCACCGGCGGCATCTCCGATCCCGGCAGCGCCCGGCGCAACGCCCTGATCGTCGACACCAACGCCGGGCTCGCCGCAGGGTACGCAAACTTCGCGGCTGGCGCGTCCACAGGCGCGCGCCTCGCCTACCCCTGCCAAGAGCTGGTCCGCGTGGAGGAGCGCCGCCAGAAGCGCGACTGGCGCAGCCGCTGGACCGCGGCCGGCGGAAAACTCTATGCCGGCCGCATGGTCGCCCTCAAAGACGACCCCGTCTGCTCCCGCGTCTCCCGCTTCGGCGTCCCCTACGGCCCGCCCGACTACGGCTCCGGGATGGGCTGGCAAGACGTCTCCTACGAAGACGCCGTCGCGCTCGGCCTGATCGAAGACGGCTACATGCCGCCTGAAACCCCCTTGAAAGATTTCAACGCCGGGCTAGAGGCGGACCTGCAGTTCACCGGCGAAGACGACCCCCAATGGCTCTACCTCAAAGACGCCTTCGGCGACCAGGTCCGCCGCGAGGCCGGCAAGATCCGCTGGCAGGCCGACATCATCGCCGACGCCTTCCGCGCCCGCTCTGCCGACCCGCAATACCAGCGCGCCCTCCGCCTCGGCGCGCCCACCCCCAAGGCCCTCGCCGCCGCCCCCGCCGACGCCCGGCTGGAAGGCAAAGGCCTCACCCTCCAGACCGACCACCTGCAGCACGAGATGGATCGCCACATCGGCACGGCCGAGACCCACGCGGACAACCTCCCCCTCGCCGAGTCCGACATGGCCATGATCCCCCACGCCTGGCGCTTCCCCGACCGCGTCACGCGCGGCAAAGGCGACGCCCTCTTCTTCGACCTTCAGGGAGCCGACGGCGGATGGTACCGCCTCGTCGTCGACGCCTTCGACAAAGAGTCCCGCTTCAGGACCTTCTACAAAGTGAAGGCCGGGGCATCCGGGCTGCCCGTCAAGGGCTGAGACTCCACCCGGCCGTAACCCCGGCCACACAGAAAGCGTACACCCCGCCGCCCGCCGGCGCAAGCGAGAACCCGCCGTGAACAACCTCGTCATAGAGATCGACTCCGAGACAGCCCGCAAAGCCCTGGGGCTCCTTCAGGACGGTTCCGTCCAAAAGACGCTCCTGGAGGCCGCCGGGCAGGAAGTCCGCGTCGCCGCGATCCAGCACTTCAAGGACCGCGAGGCCGAGCCCGAGAAGACCGAAGGCTTCCCCAAGTTCGGCCGCTCTTTCGGCAAGCGCGGCTTCTGGCACGGCAACCGCGGCGGTTCCGTCTCCGAGCAGGTCGGCGCGCCCGTCTACGATCCGTCCGGACCGGTCGTCACCGTCCCGATCGACAGCCCCGCACTCGCCCACAAGGCCGACCCCAACCCGCCGCCCATCACCCCCAAGGGCGGCCGCACGTATCTGGCGATCCCCGCCAACGCCCGCGCCGCCATGTGGGCCGGCATGCCCCGCGACTTCGACGTCCCCGGCGGCATGAAGTTCGGCTACGCCCCCACGCCCGCCGGCCGCTGGATGCCCGCCCTCGTCGCCCGCGAGAACTTCCTGCGCACCGTCCGGCGCGGCGCCAAGGCCGGCCAGCGCGTCGCCGCCGCCGCAGGCAAGGCCACATCCGGCGCCCTGCAGCCCCAATACTGGCTGGTGCGCCGGGTGCAGACCGCCCACGACCCCCGCGCCATGCCCGACCCCGAAACGCTCACCCGCCGCGCCAACGCCCGCGCCGCCTCCGTCCTCGCCCTCATCTCCAAAGCCCCATAACTCTTCACTGTTCACCCTTCACTATTCACTGGAGCCTCCCATGGACATCTGGATCAAGATCCGATCCCTCTTCGACAAGCAGGCCGTAGACGACGCCGCCAAAGGCGTCGAGGATGTCGGCAAAAAAACCGAGGCCGTCGGCGAAGCCGCGCGCGGCGCCCAGGGCAACACCGACAAAGCCTTCTCCGCCATCAACGCCTCCGCCCAGGTCGCCGAGGGCGGCGTCGCCGGCGTGGGAAACGCTGTCCGCACTCTCGCCGGCCAGTTCCCCGCCCTCAACGCCGCCATCGCCCCCGTCGGTCTCGCCCTCGCCGCCTTCGCCGCCTGGAAGAAAGCCGTTGACGCCGTCAAGGAATCCCGCGAGTCGCTGGCCAAAGGGAAGTTCGACACGATCATGGGCAACGAGGAGGCCGGCATAAGAAGCCTGTCGGCGGCTTATGAGCGTTTGAGGAAATCCATTGCCGACACGGAAGACGCGCGCCGGCGGTTGTCGGATGCGGAGGCGTCCAAGGATGACGCGCAGACCGCTGCCGAACTCGCCGCCCTGGATCTGGAGTCCGCGCAGCGCCAGGCCCGGCTCGACCCCGCCGACCAGTTCGCGCAACGCCGCCTGGATATCGAGATGTCCAGAAAGAGGGCGGAGATCGTGGACGCCTCTGCTGCCCGGCGTCTTGAGAGAGATAAGTCTGACGCGCTGGCATCTGCCGCCTTTTTTGATGCGCAAAAAAAAGCGGCAGAAGAGACGGCCGCCGCACAAGAGGATACATTCCGTCGCCTGTACTCCCAATATAACGCTCGCAACAATCGGATGGATCGAGAGATGGACGCGGCGTGGACTCCGGACGGACGCACCATTATTGGCATGAAAGGCGAAAAAGATCTTGCCCGCATCGCAACTGCGATGACCAGCGCGTACGACAAACTGACGGCGGCACTCGAAGAGGCGGCACAGGCGGAACGCGAAAAGAACACGGCATTGGCCAAGGCGGAAGTTTCGTCCATGAACAGGCAGACTCTGCCGCTTAGCGTTCAAACCGCGGAGATCAGGCGGAAGATGGACATGGAGTCCATCGAGCGTGACGCGGCCGCCGAGCGCGAGCGGCTGCAGCTCCGGATGCGTGAGCTCATGGACCGCCAGGCGGACGTTGCGGGCCGCGGCGGCGACCTGCGCGCGCGCAAGGCCGCGGAGTCCGCCGACGTCGACCGCGTCCGCCGCACCGGCAAGGGCAATCTTGAGAAAGAGCAGAAAGAGTTCGAGGCCGCCGCGAAGGCGCTCGCCGATTACGCCGAGCGCTCCACGCGCGTGCTGGCCGATCTCCGCGCGGACATGGCCAAAGTCAAAGAGGCGCTCAAAAACCTTCCCAACAACTGACCTTGAAAGGCCCTTTAAATGGCGACCGTCACATGGCTCATCAAGAAAAACGCCGAGGCCCCCGTCACGCTGGCCGCGGCCGGCATCGTCGACATGGCCCTCTCCTATCGGGCCAACGGCGTCGACACCGCCACCTTCACCAGCGTCGACGACTACACCGCAGATCCGGCCTGGCCCTTCGGCTCCGTCATCGCCGTCATCCGCCGCGTCACGGATGGCGGCCTTGACACCGACACCTGCGTCTTTGTCGGCACGGTGGAGACAGTCCCTCCCGGTGCCCAGGACGCCCATGAAGACATCACCTACACCGCCTGCGGGCCGTCCTTCGGCCTCCAGCTCTGCGACTATCTCCAGCAGTGGGCGTACACCGACGAGAGCGGCGCGCTCCAGACCCTGCACGAGCCGTCCGTCGTACTGGGAGAGAACAACGCCGGCACCCGGCTGCGCAACGGCGAGGTGGTGTCTGACGTCATCGCGTGGGCCGCTTCGCAGGGCGTCAACATCGCGGCCGGCGCGATCGCGCCCGGCGTCTGGATCCCGTATGACGAGCGCGACAACGTGAAATGCTGGGACGCCATCGTCAGCGTCCTCCGCCACACCCCCGACTACGTCTTGTGGTGGGATTACGACCACCAGGTGGCCGGCTCCTATGTGCCCGCGGCCAACCTCACCGCCCCTTCCGCCATGAGCGCGGTGTCCAAGGCGCTGCACGCGGCAGACGTCGAGACCGCGCGCTTCACGCCGCGCCATGACCTTCGCGTGCCCGGCATCGTCATCGTCTACCGCTGGACCGGCGAGTATGACGGCCGCGCCATCAAGCGCCGTTTCACCGACACCGCCGGCGACGTCAACTCCCCTCGCCGCGCCACGCTGGTATACGACCTCGAAGGCTCCCGCTCCGTCTTCGTCAGCCAGGACGTCGAGGTAGAGGACTACCCCGCCGACTGGACCGCCTCAGCCGGCCGCGCGTTCCTGAAGGCCAGGCTGCCGCAGCTTTCCGATCTCGCGGACGCCAACTGGACGGTCGCCTCCGTCACGCGGTCCGGCTCTCAGGCCCTTCCGGCCCGGCTCGTTTCCGGCTCGCTGGCCGGGTGGATGGACAAAGACTCCGAGACCGAAACCTTCACCGCCTCGATCGACTACACCATCAAGTCATCTGATACCGGCAATATCCTCGAGTCCGGCACCCGCAAGCTCACCTTCACCTGCGTGTCGACGGACGCCACCACCAAGACCTACCGCAAGCAGACCGAATGGATCGCCCCGGAGCCCGTCCCCCCGGATATGGCCGCGGCCCTGTACGCGAGTTGGAACAGGCTCCACTACGACGGCAGCGTCATGCTGCGCGAGTCAGAGTGCTCCATGGATGTCTTGCCGGGGCGGCTGCTCAGCCTTACCGGCGGACGTCCCGAATGGGCATCCATGGCCGCCGTCGTCCAGGATGTCACATGCAACATCGCCGAGGGCACGACCGCCGTCCGCACCGGCACCTGCGGCCGTCTGGAGGCGGACAATCTCATGGCCCTGTACCGCGCCGCCCGCGGTCGCCGGTTCTCCGTTTTGCGCCTTGGCCGCGACTCCGGCGACGCCACGGACGGCAACGCCGTGGACGCGGGCGGCCTGACCCCAAACGACAGCGCCGACGGCGGCACGCCGCCCGTGCTGCGCGAACGGTTCGCCGTTGAAGCATACGACGCATCCAGCCGCCTGCACCGCGTCGACATCAACCCGTCCGCCATTGCTTTTCAGGTTTCCGGGAGTGCCGCTCCTCTCAACATCGCTGTCAAAGAGGTCCTTCTCCCGGTCGAGTCAGACGGCAAGGTCACCGGCGCGAAACGCGCACAGGTGCTGGTCTGCACACCCTACGGAGACGAGCTCCCGCTTGATGCGCCGGAGCCGGAAGATCCGACCCCCGGCGAGGGCGGCACGCTCCCATCACTCCCTGCGCCTCCTGATGCGCCGCCCAACTTTGAGTCGATCACTTGGGTTGGCGGCGAGCCGATAATCGATTTGAACAGCGGCGATCAGCAGGATGCCCCCGTGCGCCTCCGCGCCGTGCTGCCGCTCGACGATCTGACGTTCTACCCCTGCAAGTTCATCGCCGCACGTTTCCCGGACAAGGGCGACGAGGCAGATTCGCTCGGCATCGTGCGCGGCCTCGATACAGACGCCAGCAACAAGCTCATGGCCCGCCTTGCGGGCGTCGACGCTAAGCCTGCCGCCAGTACGGCGCAGCGCGTGTACGGCCACTCCAGCACGGGCGCGTGGGGCCTGTTCGAGCTGGAGAGTCTCTTCAAATTCGACGCCGCCAACAAGCGTTTCTACATCGACCTAGCCGGATACACAAACTTCAAGTCCCTCTCCGACGATGCCACCGCATTCGACTTCAATTCTGACGCCAACATTGCCGGAAAAAACGGAGCCACGTTTGATGTCGTCACCGATGTCGCTTGGGACTCGACGAATAATGAGCTTGTCGTGAAGAAGCGTACAGTCACGCTCTTCAAATTCGGGCTGAAAAGCATTAGCGCAGCATCGCCCACCGCAACCGAGATTGAAACCGGCGGGCAGTTCGATGTCCGCTACGACGCCAGCAGCGCTCAACTGCAGAAATCGACAGACGGCGGCACGACGTGGACGATGATTAGCGGCGGTCAGGCCGTTGCGGAGACAGTCTGATGGCGAGTCAAATCAAGATCTTAGCGTACAGCCCTTACGGTTCGCTCGCATACAAATCAGGATCAAAAGCCCTGGTCTATAAGGTCTTGGAGTCGCCCGCAGACCCGCCTCCCGAAACGCCTCCTGTGACAGGAGTAGGATATTGGTTCTACTACGTGAACTACTACGGATCGAACAGCTCCGTCGCGCTTGGAGCGGGAGGCAACGACGTCGGGTATTTCTCAAACTTCGGATCAAACAACTGGACAACGCCGGGCGCGGAGGAGGGCGGGACGCGCTGGGCGCACCTACGCCTCACGATTGATGGCGGCTTCGTCAACCCTGCCTCTCCGCCCCGTCTCTACGTGAGCGACGGCCTGACCGGCTACAACCCTAATACCTTTCGCTATCAGGTCAGTTGGTTCGGCGGCTCAGCCTCAACGGTCAACGGCGATATCCTGATGCTGCTGTGGTGGACCGGAACACTCGTGTGGGTCCCCGGAAGCTGACATCTATCCTCGGATCGCGACATCAGATGCAAGCCCCTTGCAACCCTTCCCCCAGACCCCCATCCCTTACGCCCCTTACCGTCCCGTCTGTGTCAAACATCCGTCACTCTGTGTCAAACGGGGTGGCGTAATACTATGCTCTTGCACGCCTCCAGGATCTTCGGCCGGTTGGCCTTGACCTGGACGAGGGCCTCGCCGCCGGACATGAGGATCTCGCGCACGGTCTCGTTCTGGCAGTGCAGCGCGTCCGCCGAGACCAGG
>Ga0209506_1001687_pt1 | contig 22032 bp, 16 predicted proteins | sample AD_JPNHG2_MetaG_FD_184409 | JGI IMG/M metagenome (GOLD analysis project Ga0209506, IMG submission 184409) | Active sludge microbial communities of municipal wastewater-treating anaerobic digesters from Japan - AD_JPNHG2_MetaG (SPAdes) (version 2) | ecosystem: Engineered > Bioreactor > Anaerobic...
AATTCGCGCATGAAGCCTGTTGACAGCATTGGTCAATTGATGTTTCATAGATCTGAGCGTCCGGCCCTCATAGGGTCTAAGCGTCCGTGCTTTTACCGTGTCCATTTTCGGTTCTCCACATTAGCGCGGCTGCCCCATGCAGCCTGTGGAGAACCTATTTATAACATTTCAAACGATGGCGCAAGCCCATGTTTAATAAGAACTTATGAATTCTTCAAAAAACGCGAAACGGTATTACTGGAAACGGCATTAGTTGCTCACTACTTCGTTTCACTTCCAGAGGGTCCCATAATGTTGATTCCGGTTCCTACCGCCGTTTTGCGGCCTTTGAAAAGATCACCGACGATTTGCTGCCACGCGGCTTGTTCGTTAAGTTTTAGAAGGAAATGCGTGCATGGAAAAGCAAGACGTACACTTGCATAAACGCCTATGGCAAGGGGGCAAGTAATGAGTCAGTTACAGCCGAAAGATCGCTTGTGTCAGTTGTACATAGTGGCCGCATTGCTGCCAGTCGTTCTGGTAGCCGCCAAGTCTGCCACCGCAGCGACGTATTACGTTTCGACAACAGGAAACGACATGTCTGGTAACGGCACGCTTGCCAAACCCTGGCGAACCATACAAAAAGGCCAATCGCACCTGCAACCCGGCGACACATTGTTGATTCGCGGCGGCCGGTACAACGAGTCGGTAGATCTCACCGTCCAGGGCACCGAGGCAAATCCGATCACCTTGCGTGCGTTTCCTGGCGAGGTGCCGATACTCGATGGTACTGAACCTGTAACCGGCTGGGAAAGATGCCAGAATGGAGACACCTCGCTGATTGTGCAAGGTGTAATAAATCCATACTGGTCGAACATCTACCGTCTCAGAATACACGCCTCTCGTTTGCCAAAAGATCCGTCAAAGTTCATGCTCTTTGAAGCTGGGGCGCATTTGCGGCTTGCCCGAGACCCAGATCAAGTCTTGGGTTACGGTCTTGATGCGTCATTGTTTTATCCACTCACCTCATCCTCTTATGGCTTGACAGAGTTCCTTTTCGATGACGGTGTAGGAAGACCCACGTCCAGACCGGATAACTACTGGATCGGGGCTTGGATCGATATTCATTCTCACGCAGCTAATAACGTCATAGTTCGCCGCACGATAGCCGGCAACAGCCAGGCTGATCATACCATTAGCTTCGATGTTCCGTTGAGCCAGCCGATCTCTTACGGAAGCGTTCCTGACTCATATTCAATGGCCAACCACCCGCACGTTCTGGATTCGCCGGGCGAGTTCTTTCACACCCTGACGGCTGACGAAGATGGCTATTACACCTTCTACCTTTGGCCGAAAGATGAAGACCATTTGTCTTCGGAGATCACAATCGCCTCAAAAGAAAGAGGTATTAGTGTGCGATTTAGAAGCTACGTAATAATCGACGGCTTGGTGATAGCCGGCTATGTAAACGAAGGGATAACCGCCTATGAGTACGACCCAGACTACATTGACGGAATTGTGGTTCGTAATTGCACCATAGAAGATTGCGGGAATTCTGGCGTGTCAATCAGGCGGGCGAGAGACTCTGTTGTGGAAGACTGCATAGTCCGGCGAGTAGGTCAGTTCGGTATCTACATGGCCAGAGGCTCAAACGGCACAATTCAGCGCTGTGACGTCAAGGATTCTGAGCGAACGAACATATACATGGCCACAATGGAGCGCAGTCGATTACTGCACAACGTCTGTCGGGGCAGTTCAGGCGTTCACGGCAATGGAATGGCAGTCTATATAGATAGTAAGACCATTCTGATAGCCTACAACTATTTCCAGAACTCAAACCTTGCACTTCAATCCATACAGGATGTGGTCGTCTATGCGAATGTGGTTGAAGAAGCGTGTTCTCTATGGCCCGATGATTCCGGTCCAACCCACGGTTATCACGTATACCTGCACAATACTCTCATGAGTTCCATTAGCCTTAACAACAACGCCGAGAACGTGCCATACCCAAACTACGTCATATTCAACAACGTACTGAGCGGCCTCAATGGATTTGACAAGCGTGAATTCCGTGAGCGAAGCCACAATATCTGGAAAGCCTATGGATGGAGACAAACTGCGGCCAACGGCTGGTCTCTCGGAGCAGGTGAAGTCGACGCACGTTCAGTCTCTTATGAAGATCTGTTTCTCCCGCTCGGGGCTGACAATGCCCCTTACACCTTGCCGCCTGGCAGTCTTATGATCGGGGCCGGAAAGAACATACAAGGCATACTAAGTGATGCATCCATAAGTGCCAGCGGCCGCTGTATCAGCGAGGACTTTCCTGACTTTGATTTTACAAGAGATGCTGCAGGAAAGGTGTGGAAGAATCCACCTTCAGTCGGAGCATACGAGTACCAACCGGGTGGTGTTGATCAATCGCCGGTTGCTCTGATTGATCAGCCAAGCTCGAACGTCGTCATTCCTTATGATCAACGTACCACCATCATATTGGACGGTTCAAGGTCGTACGACCCTGATGGTGGCCAACTCGTCAACTGGATTTGGACAGACAGCCAAGGCACTGCAATTGCCAACGGCAAGCAGGCAATTGCTGCGCTTGCCGCCGGTCCCCACATAATCACTCTTACCGTAACAGATGACGAAGGTCGCTCCGCTTCAAGAAGCGTATCATTCTCCGTGCAGGCGCCTCCCGCTGACAATGAACATCCGACAGCCACAATGGTGTTGGAGCCTCAGATGATCCGCGTTCGATTCAATAAACCGGTGGACGCCGCATCCGCCTCCGATCCTGAAAATTACACTGTACATGGCGTTTCACCCGATGTTCTGCAGTTTGATTCCGCAACGAATGAAGCCATTATTACTACGTCACCGCTCACGCACGCTGAAACATACAGTGTTACGGTGGCGAACGTCAGGGACATGGCGGGCAATGTGATGCCTCCCACCAGGCTGACCGGCACGTATGATAGTGGGCTTGTGGGGCTTTGGCGCTTCACCGAGGGCACGGGCACAACCACCGCGGACGCATCGGGCAAAGGACATGCAGGCCGTCTCGTCGGGCCGGCTTGGGCAGGCTACAGCGGCCTGGCGTTTGACGGCGCTAACGACTACGTCGAAGTGCCGGATGCGGCCGATCTCGACTTACGGAATGCCTTTACGCTGGGTGTCTGGGTGCGTTTGAACGCCTACGACAACGACTGGCCCAAACTTATCATAAAGCCTCACACGGCCTATGACGCTCCCTGGGAAATGTACGCGATAGACCTGGGCCGTTACGGCAACACGCCCCGGCTGCTTATTTCCGATGGCGCCGCTGGAGGCAGATCCGCCGTCGCCACAAATACGAATTGCATCCTGCCTTTGAACGAGTGGCACCACATTGCCGCAAGCTACGATGGCGCCATCATGACAGTTTATGTCAACGGCAAGGTCATTGCCACACAGCCCGCCGACTTTCAGATCGGCACCAATAATATGCCCCTGTGCATCGGCGGCCGCCGCGGCGTCAACAGTTTCAACGGCTATATCGACGATGTCTGCGTCTACAACCGCGCCCTGACTGCAGCCGAAATCATGGACCTCCACAAACCGGGCAGACAGGTCGCCCACTGGAAGTTTGACACTTACAGCGGTCCGTCCGCTGCCGACGTCTCCGAATATGCCAGCGCTGGGGCGCTTACCAATGGTCCCCTTTGGACAGGGTACGGCCAACTGCGTTTTGACGGCGTCAACGACAGCGTTGATTGCGGCGCGGAGGCACATCTTAACCAAAAATCTTCGCTGACACTATGTGCCTGGATATGCCCCGAGAGCTTCGGCCTGAAGGGCGATGCGCGCATTGTCGACAAGGGCAACGAAAGCGCAGGCTTTGCGTTTTACCTGAAGGGCGGTATCCGCGGGTTAGCATGGAAGGCCGGCAATGCTGAGGTTACAAGCGCCGAGGATGCCATCCGCCTCAACGAGTGGCAGCACGTTGCCGTATCCTATAGTGACGCATCGGATACGGTTACGTTCTACGTCAACGGCAAGGCTAAGGGGACGGTCACCGGTTACACCACCAATCCCGCCGACTCCGCAGACGTGCCGCTCATCATAGGCAATAACGCGGCGCTGGCGGCCGGCTTTAAGGGCATGATCAGCGATGTCCGGCTCTACAGCCGGGCGCTGACAGCCGAGGAGATCGACTTGATCTACCGCACGTACGAGGTACGCGAGAACAAGCTCGTCGCCTTCGAAGTCGCCGCCGACGGCTACACCTACGCCCTCCAGGCCGGCCAGACGCTGCCCGCCGGCGCAACCTTTGCCGACGGCGTATTCTCGTGGCGGCCATGGTACAATCAGGCCGGCAACTACACGTTCCATTTTGACGTCGCAGGCCAGGCCGGACTAACCCAGTCGATTCCGGTCGTCGTCGAAAACGTCATTCTCAACGACTGGTACCGAATCTGGCTGGATTTACTCGGAAAATAATAGACGCAGTGTTGTCGTTGCCAGCACTGCAGTGAAATCCGGAACTCAGACAGGGGCGCCCACTTACGGGCGTCCCTGTCTTTTTCTGACTTGCGCGAGCGCTGGCCAAAGAGGGCGTAGGGCGGCCCTCAGTTACGCGGCTGCGCAAGGTACTACGTCTGAACCTTGGCAAAATACACCACGGCACCGTTAGCACCCGGCAACTATTCTTGCCCCATGCCGCAGACGCGAGTTAAAACCTCTATCTTGACGCGGCCAACGTTTCACGTGATAATCTCCAAACAACAAAGGAGATGATCATCGCAACGCCATTTAACAACATCGCCCAAAAGGAACGCCTGCGCGTCATCGGCCTCATATCCGGCACGAGTGCCGACGGCATAGACGCCGTCGCCGTCGACGTCGAATCGCGTGCCGTCCAGGTCCTCGCGTTCAAGACCTTCCCCTATTCGCTGCCGGTCCGCAAGGCACTGTTTAGCCTCTTCAACCCCGAAACGTCCTCCGTCGATGACATCTGCCACCTGAACTTCGTCCTCGGCGACCTCTTCGCCGACGCCGCTATCGCCCTCTGCGCCGAGGCCGGCATATCCCGCAAGTCCGTCGACCTCATCGCCTCCCACGGCCAGACGATCTGGCACGAACCCCTGGGCCGACGTGCCGGCCGCAGACTCACCCGCTCTACACTGCAGATCGCCGAACCGTCCGTCATCGCCCAGCGAACCGGCATCACCACCGTCGCCGACTTCCGACCGCGCGACGTCGCCGCCGGCGGCCAGGGCGCACCGCTGGTCCCTTATGCCGACCATGTCCTCTTCACCGACACGCAGAAACACCGCGCCGTACAGAATATCGGCGGCATCGCCAACGTAACCTTCCTGCCCCCCGCCTGCAAACCCGCCGACATCATCGCCTTTGACACCGGCCCGGGAAACATGGTCATCGACGCCATCGCCGAACGCATCAGCCGCGGCCGCATCAAATACGACCGCGACGGCCGCCTCGCCGCCAAAGGCACCCCCGATCCCGACCTCCTCAAGCACCTCCTCAGTAATCCTTACTTCCGCCGCCGACCCCCGCGTACCACCGGCCGCGAACAGTTTGGCGCCGCGTACGCCGACACCCTCTACCGCAAGGCCCGCAGGGCCGCCCTATCCGACGCCGACCTCATGGCCACCGTCACCGCGCTTACCGCCCGCACCATCGCCGACGGATACCGCCGTTTCCTGCCAACCCCCCCCGACGAAGTCATCCTCTACGGAGGCGGCGCCCGAAACTGCACACTCGTCGCCATGCTCCGGCAGGAACTGCCCAACGCCGCCTTCCGCCGCACCGACGAATTCGGCATCGACGTCGACGCCAAAGAGGCCGTCTCCTTCGCGGTCCTGGCCTATGCCACCGTCAAGGGAACCCCCAACAACATTCCTCGCGCCACCGGCGCCGACCACCCCGCAATCTTAGGCAAGATCATACTCGCATGACCGCCATTAAGGACCGCTCACGCCTGACCACCGAAAAGCGAAACCCCCGCACCGCCGCAATCGACGCCCTGCCCACGCTGGCAATCGTCAACCTCATCAATGCCGAAGACCGCCGCGTCGCCCCCGCCGTCGCCAAACAGCGCAAAGCCATCGCCCGCGCCGTCGACATCATCGTCGACCGTTTCCGCGCCGGCGGCCGCCTCTTCTATGTCGGGGCCGGCACCAGCGGCCGACTCGGCGTACTCGACGCCTCCGAATGCCCTCCCACCTTCGGCGTCCCGCGCACGCTCGTTCAGGGCGTCATCGCCGGCGGCCGACGCGCCCTCGTCCGCTCAATCGAAGGCGCAGAAGACTCCGAACGCGACGGCCGAATCGCCCTGCAAGAAAGAAAAGTCCGCCCCACCGACACCGTCGTCGGCATCGCCGCCTGCGGCCTCACACCCTTCGTCCGAGGCGCCCTCAATTACGCCCGCAAAATCGGCGCCGCAACCGTCTTCCTCACCTGCGCCCCCGAGGCCGCACGCCACGTCCCCGCCGACGTCCTCATCAACCCCGTCGTCGGCCCCGAAGTCATAACCGGCTCCACCCGCATGAAGGCCGGCACCGCAACCAAACTCGTCCTCAACACCCTCACCACCGCCGCCATGATCAGGATCGGAAAGACCCACGGCAACCTCATGGTCGACCTCAAGGCCACCAACGAAAAACTCAAAGACCGCGCCCAAAGAATCGTCTCCGAACTCACCGGCCTCCCCAAACAAAAAGCAAAAGCCCTCCTCGCCAGGGCCGACAACGAAACCAAGACCGCAATCGTCATGCACCACAAAAAAACCACCGCCCCCCGCGCCCGCCGCCTCCTCAAACAAAACCAGAACTCCCTCCGCCAAACCCTCCAAGACTAACCGCAACCGCCTGGTTTCGCGGCTGCCGCCGTCAAACGCCTCATTTGAGCCCCATAGGCCCTGCCAGACGCTTGTACAGGGACCTCTCGGTCGGCTGAAATCAACTCGCGCACCACTTGTGCTTAACCCGTTAGAGAGTTGACAAGATAACGGTGTTACTGCATACTGACGCCGAAACCGAAGCCATCTAAAGACAGGAGAATACCATGTTGGCAACTCGATTGCATCTGTGCCTCATCATAACGGTCTCTCTTTTGTCGCTCCTGGCCGTTGGCTGCTCAAGACGTGCCGACACCGACAACGGCAAGCCGAAGATCGTCCTCGTCATGAAATCCCTCGCCAACGAATTCTTCAAGACCATGGAAGAAGGCGCCACCGCTCACCAGAGAGCCCACAGCGACGTATACGATCTCAAGGTCGTTGGCATCCGCAATGAAGAGGACGTCGCTCAGCAGGTCGATCTCGTGGAGATGATCATCGCCCAGGGCGCCGACGCCATCGTCATAGCCCCCGCCGATTCCGAGGCACTCATCCCCATCTGCAAAAAGGCCATCGCCGCCGGTATCGTCGTCGTGAACATCGACAACAAGCTCGACCGCGATCGCCTCGAAGCCGAAGGCATTCAGATCCCCTTTGTCGGACCCGACAACCGCAAAGGCGCCAAGCTCGCCGGCGACTACCTGGCAACGAAGCTCAAAGCCGGCGATGAAGTCGCCATCATCGAAGGCATCCCCAACGCCTTCAACGGCATCCAGCGAAAGGCCGGCTTCGAAGATGCCATCAAAGACGCCAACCTCAAACTCGTCAGTTCGCAATCCGGCAACTGGGAAACCGACAAGGCCGCCCAGTGTGTCGCCGCCATCGCCACCGAATACCCCAACCTCAAGGCCGTCCTCTGTGCCAACGACAGCATGGCCTTAGGCGCTGTCGACGCCCTCAAGGCCGCCGGCAAATCGAACGTCTACGTCGTGGGCTTCGACAACATCCAGGCGGTCCAGAAGCTCATCAAAGAAGGCAAGGTACTCTGCACCGTCGACCAGCACGGCGACCAGCTCGCCGTCTACGGCATCCAGTACGCCCTCGAAATCCTCGACACAAAGGCCGCACCCGCCGACAAGGAAACGCCCATCGACCTTATCACCGCGGAAACCCTGAAATGACATTCGCCACGGACGTCATCCTTTCCGCCCGCGCGATCGGCAAGTCCTTCGGCCCGATCCGCGCCATTGACGCCGTCGATCTCGACCTGCACGCCGGCGCCGTGCACGCCCTCGTTGGCGAAAACGGCGCAGGCAAGAGCACACTGGCCCGCATCATCGCCGGCACCCACCGCCCCGACTCCGGCACTATGACGCTCCTGGGCCAACCCTACCGCCCTGCCGGCCGCACCGATGCCCAGCGACGAGGCGTCCGTATGGTAATGCAGGAACTCAACCTCTTTCCCACCCTGACCATCGCCGAAAACATCTTCCTCGAGGACCTCCCCCGCCGCTTCGGCGTCATCCGCTACAAAAAGCTGCACGCCCGCACCCGGTCGCTTTTGGCGGCCATCGGCCTTGCCGACCTGCCGCCCGACAGACCCGTCGGCAGTCTCACGGTCGGCAGCCGCCAGATGGTCGAAATCGCCGCCGGCCTCTCGCAGGACTGCCGCCTCCTCATCCTCGACGAACCTACCGCCAGCCTCACTGACCGCGAAACCCGCCTGCTCTTCGACCAGATCCGCCGCCTCCGAGCCCGCGGCGTCGCCATACTCTACATCTCACACCGCATGCAGGAAATCAAGCAGATCGCCGACGCTGTTACTATCCTGCGCGACGGCCGCATCATCTCCACCCATGCCATCGACGATCTAACCATCGACGAGATCGTCAACCGCATGGTCGGCCGTGACCTCGCACAGGCCCCCGCGCCGCGACGGCGCACCAAAGGCGCCGTCGCCCTCCGCGTCCAGAACCTCTGCGCCGGTGCGAAGGTCCAGGACATCTCCTTCACCGTGCACGCCGGCGAAATCTTAGGTTTCGCCGGCCTCATGGGCGCGGGCCGCACCGAAACCATGCGCGCCGTCTTCGGCGCCGACCCGATCGGCTCCGGCCGCATCTATCTCGGCGACTCGCAAGACCCTGTCGCCATCCGCTCCCCCCGCGCCGCCATCGCCGCACGCATCGCCCTTATCCCGGAAGATCGCAAAGACCAGGGCCTCTTCCTGCCCCTCGGCGTCGATCGTAACATTTCCATGCCCAACCTGGCCCGTCTCTCGATCGCCGGCATCATCCGCCCCGCCGCCGAGAAAACCCTTGCACGCCGGCACATAGCCGCCGCCGCCATCAAATGCATTGCCCCCCACCAGCCCGTCGAAACCCTCAGCGGAGGCAACCAGCAGAAGATTGTCGTCGCCAGGTGGCTCGCCCGCGATTGCGACATTCTCATTTTCGACGAGCCCACCCGGGGTATTGATGTCGGCGCCAAATTCGAAATCCACGCTGCGCTGGCCGACCTCGCCGCCCGCGGCAAGGCCATCATCGTCGTATCCTCCGACCTCCGCGAACTCATGTCCATCTGCGACCGCATCGCCGTCCTTTCCGACGGCCGCCTCGCCGCAACGTTCAACCGTGACGAATTCAATGAACAGAAAATCAACGCCGCCGCGTTTTGCCGCCTCACCGGCGCTGCGGTCCCGCACGGAGCCACAGCATGAATCGCTTGCGACTCAGGATCCCCGCATGGCTCACTGATTACCTCGGCATGGCCGCCGCGCTGGCCATCCTGCTTGTCGTCTTCGGCCTCACCACCGAAAACTTCTTCTCCACGGCCACCTTCAAAGCCATCGCCAACCAGATCCCCGACACGACCATTTTGGCCGTCGGCATGACCTTCGTCCTCATCATCGCGGGCATTGACCTGTCCGTCGGCTCCGTCATGGCCCTGGCAGGCGCCGTCCTCGGCGTCCTGCTCACGAAGTTCGGCCTGCCCCTGCCCGCCGCTGCTGCAGCATGCCTGGCCGTAGGCCTCATCTGCGGCCTGGCCAACGGCCTCACCGTCATCGCATGGTCTCTGCCCTCCTTCATCGTCACCCTGGGCATGCTCGAAATCGCCCGCGGCGCAGCCTACCTCGTCACCAACTCGCGCACACTATACGTCTCCGACCACCTCGAAGCCGTTACCGACACGACGCTCCTGGGCCTCTCATTGCCCTTCGTCGCCGCGGTCTTGCTCGTCCTCATCGCCCAGTTTATTCTTTCCATGACCGTCTTCGGCCGGCACATGGTCGCCGTCGGCACCAACGAAACCGCCGCCCACCTCAGCGGCATCGCCGTTCGCCGCGTCAAGCTTGCCGTCTTCGCCATATCCGGCCTGCTCTGCGGCGCTGCCGCCGTCATCCACACAGCACGCTACCAGGCGAACCCCAACAACGGCGACGGCATGGAACTGCAGGTCATCGCCGCAGTCGTTATCGGCGGCACCAGCCTCATGGGCGGGCGAGGCTCCGTAATCAGCACCTTCTTCGGCGTGCTCATCATCAAGGTTCTGGGCACCGGCCTCGCCCAGACCGGCGCGGGGGAGCCCACAAAACGTCTCGTCACCGGCTGTGTCATCGTCGCCGCCGTAATCCTCGATTATTATCGCCGCCGCCTGCGAAAGACCAAGACGGAGAGAACCCCATGACCAGACGCATCGTCGTCATCGGCAGTTCCAACACGGACATGATCATCAAGATCGACCACATCCCCCGCCCGGGCGAAACCGTCATCGGTGGCACGTTTTCCACCGCAGCCGGCGGCAAAGGCGCAAACCAGGCGGTCGCCGCCGCGCGCGCCGGAGGCCGCGTCACCTTCATCGCTCGTGTTGGCGACGACATGTTCGGCCGCCAGGCACTCGACGGCTTCCGCGCCGACGGCATCGATGTCAGTCACGTCATCATCGATCCCGACGCCCCTTCCGGCGTCGCCTCCATTTTCGTCGACGCCAAAGGCCAGAATTCCATCGCCGTCGCCGGCGGCGCAAACGCCAACCTCTCGCCCGACGATATTCACAACGCCGCCGACGTCATCGCCGCCGCCGACATCCTCGTCATGCAGCTTGAGACCCCTGTCGAAACCGTCCGCGCCGCCGCACAAATCGCCCGCGACAACGCCGTCACCGTCATCCTCAATCCTGCACCCGCCCAACCGCTCGACAAAGATCTCCTGAAATGCATCTCCATCCTCACACCCAACGAATCCGAGGCCGAACTGCTCACCGGCATCCCCGTCGACTCTCCCCAGGCCGCGCAAAAAGCCGCCGACGCGCTCAGGGCGCAAGGCGTCAACGTTGTAATTGTCACGATGGGTGAGAATGGCGCCTTACTGTCAACTCAGAATGCAAGCGCATTCGTCCCCGCCTTTAAAGTCGATGCCGTCGACGCTACCGCCGCCGGAGACGTCTTCAATGGCGCTCTCGCCGTGGCCGTCGCCGAAGGCGCCCCCTTGCCCAGAGCCGTCCGCTTCGCAAGCGCCGCTGCCGCACTCTCCGTAACCAAACTCGGCGCCCAGCCCTCCGCCCCAACCCGCGCCGTGATCGAACACATGATCTGAGAGAAACCCCCGCGATTCAGATACGGCACGTAAGGTCACGGCGGTACGCTCCGCAGAATTGCCGATTATTGGCCGATCACCCGCCCCAAAGGCCTGCCGCAGATTGCGCCCGATGCGTAAGCGGGCAATTCACGACATGAAAATTTCTGGTTCCCGCTCCGCCTGCCGCTGCCCCGTCATGTTCAAAGATTGTATTCCTTGATCTTGCGGTAAAGCGTCCGCTCGCCGATTTCGAGGATCTTGGCCGCCTCGGCGCGGTTGTTGTTGGTCAGTTCCAAGGTCCGGCGGATATGCTCACGCTCCACTTCATTGAGCGACTTGCCCGCCATCGCCTCCAACGGCGCCTCCGCCTCCTCGACCTGCGGCGCCGCCACTGCCCCTGACAACCGCCGGATATGATGAATGTCCGCCGGGATATCCCGCACGTCCAACGTATCCCCCTCGCACATGACCAACATCGTCCGCACCGCGTTGCGAAGCTGTCGAATGTTGCCCGGCCAGTTATAACCGACAAGCACCTTCATCGCCTGCTCGGTAATCAGGTGAATATCCGTACCCGTCTCCTCACAGGCCTCCCGCAGGAAATACCCGAACAGTTCCGGTATATCCTCCGGCCGGTTCCGAAGCGGCGGTAGCGTCACGCTGACCCCCTTAATCCGGAAGAACAGATCCTGCCTGAACTTCTTCTCCTCCACCAGCTTCGCCAGATCATGGTTCGTAGCGCTGACCACCCGCACGTCCACCACCGTCGACTTGTTCGACCCCACCGGCGTCACAATCCCGTCTTCCAATACCCGCAGCAGCTTTGCCTGCATCGACAGCGGCATATCCCCGATTTCATCCAGGAACAGCGTCCCGCCGTCCGCCATCTCGAAGAGTCCCTTACGGTCCGCCGCCGCCCCCGTAAACGCGCCCTTGGCATGTCCGAAAAGCTCGCTCTCCAACAGGCTCTCCGCGAGCCCCGCACAGTTCAGCGGCCGAAACGCCTTGTTCCGCCGCGGCGAGTTATTATGAATCGCCCGCGCCGTCAGCTCCTTGCCCGTCCCGCTCTCGCCCTGGATCAGGACGCTGATATTCGTCGGCGCTACACGCCGCAGCACCCGGAACACATGCTGCATCGCCGGGCTGCGGCTGACCACGCCCTCGAACACAAAATCCTTGCCCAACACCGTCGCCTTCCGTGTCGGAAGCGCCTTGGCAACCATCGCCCGCAACTGATCAACGTCGATCGGCTTGACAAGGTAGTCGTACGCCCCGCTCTTGATGGCCTCCTTGCACGTGTCGATTGTCGCATACGCCGTAATCAGGATCACCCGGACGTTGCGGTCGTGCTCCCGCGCCGCCCGCAGGATATCGATCCCGTTGATGTCCGCCCGAAGGTTCAGATCCGTAATGATCAGGTCGATCTTCTCACTGGCGATCGCATCCAGCGCATCTTCCGCCGTATACACCGCAAACGCCCGCCGGCACTGCTTCTCCAGCGCCTCGACAAGCACGTCGGCGTGTGCCTTCTCATCGTCCACAACCAGAATGGTCGCATCGTTGTTCATCGCTTTGCGGTCTCGCTCTCACTCAAGGGCAACTCGATCTGGAACGACGTCCCCCTCCCCACCTGTGAATGTACGTCGATTCGGCCGCCATGTGCCTGCACGATCTTCCGCGCCGTCGGCAGCCCTAACCCGCTGCCGCCAGGCCGCGTCGTATAATACGCTTCAAAAATGGTCTCCAGTTTATCCGCCTCGATCCCGCAACCCGTATCGCTGACCTCGATGACGGCATAACCGTCGCGGCGATTGGTCCGCACAATCAGTTCCCCGCCGTCTCCCATGGCCTGCTGCGCATTGATGAAAAGGTTCAAGAGCACCTGCTTCATCATGACCGCGTCAATATCGCACACCAGCGCCTCCCTGCTGAGCCCCTGCCGCACTGTCACCCCGTGCGCCTGGGCTTGCGGGCCGTAAAAATCCACCATCTCCTCGACCAACGTATTCACATTGGCCGGCTCACACCGCAGCTCCGGCCGACCGATATAACGCAGGAAATCCTCAAGAATGCGCTCTAATCGCTCCGTCTCCTTCTGAACAACCTCGATCTTCCGAAGCCACCGAGGCTGCACCGGCGAACCGCCGGCCACGTCTTCGCCAAGGAGCTTCAAATTCACCTTGATCGTGGACAGGGGGTTCTTGATCTCGTGGGCAAGACCCCCCGTGAGCTTGCCCAACTCCTCGATTTGCCGGCGCTGGGTATCGCTGCGGTCACGGGCCGCTGCCCGACTCCGCCGCCACAAAAAGTAGAAGCCGGGCCCCGCCCCAAGGACGCCCAGCACAAAACCGAACACAAAATACAACAAAACGTCTCCTCCCGATCAGCCTGCCCTGATGGTCACAGCGTGGTTCACAAACCCCAGGCCGACATCGCTGGGAGAAAACGCGCTACTGGCGTGAATCGTCCCGCTGCCCGCGGGGTTTGGCCTCAGCCCGAGGCCCGGACTCCTTGGCCTTGACCTCGATGATCTGCACCGACCTGCCCTGCAGGCCCTTGCCCGTCTCGAACTGCTCATACTCCACGACCTGGCCGTTCCGCAGGCACCGAAAGCCCTCGCCGTCAATGCTTGTATAATGCACGAAAACGTCTTTGCCCTCTTCATTGACGACGAACCCGAACCCCTTCTTCGGGTCGAACCACTTCACTGTACCCTTAGCCATATTCGCCTCCCTACTCTTCAACCACAGGCACATAGAAACAGCACGTCTAAATGGATTTTACAGCGTCTGTCGCACTCCTGCAACAGGATCCTGAATCCACGGTCCCTTCCACGGACGGGCCCCTTACTCCCGCGCCGGCGCCGGCCGCGGCTTGGCCTTGCTCTTCTGCGGCGCTGCGCCCGACAATTCCGCCAGAGCCGCCTTCCGCGACAGCTTGAACCGCCCCTGCTCGTCAATATGCAGCAGCTTTACCGCAATGATGTCGCCCACCTTGCACACTTCCTCAGCGTTCTTGACGTACCCGGGCGCCAGCTCGCTGATGTGGCACAGGCCCTCCACACCGGGGCTGATCTCCACGAAGACGCCGAACTCCTTGACCGAGACAACCTTCGCCGTCTTGTAGATCTTGCCCACCTGCGGCGGCGTTGTCATCGCCTCGATGATCTCGCGCGCCTCGAAATGCCCCTCGCCGCCGACGCAACTGATGCAAACAGTCCCGTCTTCTTCGATCTCGATCAGCGAGTTTGTCTGGTCCTGGATGCTCTTGATCATCTTGCCGCCGGGGCCGATCACCTTGCCGATGTACTCCGGATCGATCTTGATCGTCACGATCTTCGGCGCATAAATGCTCAGCGCCTCGCGCGGCTTGTCGATCACGCGGGACATGATGTCAAGGATCTTGAGCCTCGCCTCCTTCGCCTGCTGCAGTGCCTCGACCAGGATGTCGTGTGCAAGCCCCTCGACCTTGATGTCCAACTGGATCGCCGTGATGCCCTTGGCCGTGCCCGCCACCTTGAAATCCATGTCGCCGAAGTGGTCCTCGTCACCGATGATATCCGTCAGCAGCACGTGCCGATCCTTCTCGCCGACGAGCCCGATCGATATGCCAGCCACCGCCTCCCGCATTGGAACGCCGGCATCCATCAGCGCCAGGCTGCCGCCGCACACGGATGCCATCGAACTCGAACCGTTCGATTCCGTGATGTCCGATACAACCTTGATCGTGTACGGGAACTCTTCTTCGCTCGGGCCAACCCGCTCCAGCGCCTTCTCCGCAAGAGCACCGTGCCCGATCTCACGTCGCCCGGGACCTCGGATCGGCCGCACCTCGCCCACCGACGACGGCGGAAAGTTGTAGTGCAGCATGAACGTCTGCCCGTATTCTTCCAGCAGCCCGTCGACGGTCTGTTCGTCGCGTCCCGTCCCCAAGGTCACCGAAACCAGCGCCTGCGTCTCGCCCCGAGTAAACAGCGCCGAACCATGTGCCCGCGGCAGAATCCCCACCTCGCACTCGATCGGCCGGATCTCCGTAAACCCGCGTCCGTCCGGCCGTCGACCGTTCAAAATCATCTCCCGCACGACCTCGCGCTGAACGCGTTCCGTGATCCGCCGCAGAATAACCGGTGTACACCGCGGCTCGCGGCCCTCGGCAGCCTCGCAGTATTCTTTCGCTGCACCCTCCAGCACCGCCTTTACCGCCTCGTTTCGTTCCGTCTTGCCCGTGATCGAGAACGCTTCCCGCAGCGGCTGTCGAATCTTGTCCGCCACCTCCGCAGCAAGTGCCTCATCGACCTGTATCAGGTCCATTTCCTTTTGCACCCCGCATTTGGCCTGGAGTTCCGCGATCATATCGCAAACCTCCCCCACGGTCTTATGCGCAAATGCAATCGCCTCGGCCGCCTTCTCCTCCGAAACCTGGCGTGCGTCGACCTCGATCATGTTGATCGCCTCTTTCCGGCCCGCCAAGGTCAGGTTGAATGTGCTCCTGTCACGCTCCGAATACGTCGGAAACAGCACGAAGCGGTCGTCAACAAGGCTCAGCCGGCACGCCCCCACCGGCCCCTGAAACGGAATCTTGCTGATTGAAAGCGCGGCACTCGCCCCGATTATCGACAGCACATCCGGATCGTAGTCGCGGTCGGCGCTGATCACCGACACCAGTATCTGCACCTCATTGAAATACCCCTCCGGAAACAGCGGCCGAATCGGACGGTCGATCATCCGCGACGTCAGAATCTCCTTTGCGCTCGGCCGCCCTTCGCGCTTCATGAACCCCCCGGGGAACTTCCCGGCGGCGCTCAGTTTCTCGCGATAATCCACGCTAAGTGGAAAATAATCGATATCCTCGCTCCGCGGCGGAGCCGTCACGGCCGTGACCAGGACCATCGTATCGCCGCAACGCGCAACAATCGCCCCATGCGACTGCCGCGCGATCTTGCCCGTCTCAAGGGAAATGACTTTCCCCCCTATTTCCTTTTCTACCTTATGAGTTGTGAACATATAATAACGTATTAACCTTTTTCTTTACACAAAACCAATCTCAATCTATATCCTTACGCTTCTTTCTCCACGGAGTGACTCCCCTTGCCGCGACCACCGCCGCTGTCATCATCTGTCGGCTGGTTGTTGTCTCCCGGCTGCCGCCTCACTGACTGCTTCCCTGACTCGTTACTTGCGCAAGCCAAGCCTTGAAATGATTGCGCGGTAACGGTTTATGTCACGATTCTTAATGTACTTAAGCAGCGCCGACCGTGTTCCCACCATTTTCAGAAGCCCCCGGCGGGACGAATGGTCTTTGGGGTGTTCCTTGAGGTGCTCTGTAAGATCGTTTATGCGGCTCGTGAGGATCGCGATCTGGACCTCCGGCGAACCCGTATCATTATCCGATCGCTTGTAATCCTCGATAATCTGACTCTTGGCTTCCTTCGTCAACATACCCTTCTAATAACCTTTCAACTCTTACTTTCGGCATTTTTCATGCCTTGACAACACACTTTCCTATCCACTCTGTAAACAATCGAGTTATTATACCCGCGCGAGCCAGGTTTGCAACGTTTTTATCACTCACAATTCCGTCTTTTTACGCACGTACAATTCTCTTGTTCCCGCCTCCATGACTTCCAGGCGTCATCACGCATGATTGGCGTACATTCACCCCCAAAAGCCGCTTTTTCCCTTCACATCCGCCCCCCGAACACGTATAATGCCCACCGAACAACAAAAACCATGCAATCATCGGAGACACAATGGCCCATCTCTTCATAAAAGACATAAAGCCCGGCTTGCAGATCAACGACGTCTACATGATTACCCAGCCGGTCCTGCGAAACACGACCAAAGGCGACCTCTATATCGCCATGTTCCTCTCCGACCGTACCGGCAAGGTAAATTCCCGCATGTGGCAGGCGACCGAAGCTATCTATAATCAGCTCCCCAGCGAAGGCTTCGTCCAGATCCGCGGCAAGAGCGAACTGTACCAGAACGCCCTGCAGCTTGTCATCAACGACATCGTCGTGGTCGATGCCGACAAAGTCAGCCTCGCCGACTACATGCCCCGCACCGAAAAAGACGTCAAGGTCATGTTCCAGGAACTGCGGACGATGCTCGGTGCAATCCGCGACCCCGGCCTGCTCGCCCTCATCCGCGAGTTCCTCGCCGACCAGGATCTGATGCGCCAGTTCTGCACCGCCCCCGCCGCCATGCAGATGCACCACAGCTACCTCGGCGGCCTGCTCGAACACACCCACTCCATGATGAAAGTCGCAACCGCCATCCTCCCCAACTATCCCAAGGTCCAGGCCGATCTCGTCCTCGCCGCCGTCTTTCTCCACGACATCGCCAAGACAAAGGAACTCTCCTACAGCATGGGCTTCTCCTACACCGATACGGGCCAGCTCGTCGGTCACCTCGTTCTCGGCGTCGAGATGGTCAACGCCAAGGCCGCCCTTGCCGCACAAAAAGGTACACCCGTCGACCGGGTCGTACTCGACAACCTCCTTCACATAATCCTTAGCCACCATGGCTGCTACGAGTTCGGCTCACCCAAGCTCCCCGCAACCGCCGAGGCCTTCATGGTCAGCTACATCGATGACCTCGACGCAAAGATGAACCAGGTCACAACGCTCATCGACACGGACCCTGGCGACGGAAACTGGACCGCCTTCCAGCGCCCGCTCGAAACAAAACTGTATCGCCCGCGGCCACTCGCTAACAACCAATAGGCCCCCGCCCTTGAGCAGCTTTGCCATGCCGGCTGTTGTCGAACGCCCATCTCCGATGTATCCGTCACTGCGACAGTCCGGAGCAACAGTGCTCGCTCGTCCGCCCCAGGCGCGCCCTCGCCGGTGACCTGCGCCGCATCGCGCGCAAACGCCCTCGTCCCATCCTCTTACAAATGAGTTGCCGATCGCCCGTTGGCACTGCGGCAGGCTATGTCAGGCCTGAAGGCAGAGCCTCGCTTCCACCAGTCCGGGCGCCCCACCTCTGTCTGACGCAAATCGCCGTGCAAGCTTCAACAGCCATACCGCCATCGCGATCCACAGGCAATCGAACACATACGAGACATGAAAGAGTTCCATCTCGGCCTCCCTGATGACAATTCCCCTTTGTCACTGGGCCACACGGTGTGACTCAAAAGTGCGTGTACACATTACTTGCCTACCGGTCCTAAATCAATCGGTGAATGTACCCATTCTTGAAAGTCAATCCCTGCACCCGGCGTCAAAATCCACCCAAACACGATATCTCGCCCGCAGCCCAAATAAAAAGTTGCGTCACCTCCACATTTAGACTCTTGCTTGAGCCATACCGCCAAGAAGATCAATGTTGGCGGAGAATTTGCGCTAATTCGTGTCTATTCGCGGCCTCCCGTCAAGACCCGCTGCGTGGTTCTCTGCCCCTTCCTCAGGCAAATATTCGCCCTGTCTGAAAAAAAATGTAAACAACCGCTTGACATTGCAGTAAGACTAAATTAGTCTTATACGTGTAGACAACAATTTCAGAATAAGAATATAAGGAGACGCGACCATGAAGGCGACAATTTCAGTCGATATGACGCTCGGTGACATAGCCGCTCAATACCCTCAGACAAGGTTCGTTATGGAACAGCTCGCCCTCGACTACTGCTGTGGCGGCAAGAAAACCCTCCGCGAAAGTGCCACCCAAGCCGGCCGGGACCCCGATGACGTTCTCGCCGCCCTGACCCGAGCAATCGAAAACCGCCCTGCCCAGGACCAGATCGACTTCACCACCCTCCCCCCCGCCCAACTCGTCGACTACATCGAATCCAGCCATCACCTCTGGCTACGTCAGCACCTGCCTCGCATCTCGGCACTCATGGAAAAAGTCAGCCGCGCCCACGCCCGCGCCCACGGCGAAATGCTCCACTCGCTCGCCGAGGTCGTCGAAATACTCAGGGCCGACATCTCGCTCCATCTCGAAAAAGAAGAGCAGATCCTCTTCCCCTACATCCGCCAGCTCGACGCCTGCCGCCGCAACCGCGTCGAGATGCCCCCGATGCACTGCGGAACGGTCCAGAACCCCATCCGCCAGATGGAATACGAGCACGACGAAGCCGGCGCCGCCCTCGCGAAAATGCGGGACATCACCGACAGCTACCGCCTCCCCGCAGACGCATGCGAGAGCTTCAAGGCACTTTACGACGAGCTCCACGCCCTTGAGCTGGACCTTCATCAGCACATCCACCTCGAAAACAACATCCTCTTCCCGAAGGCCATTGCCTTAGAAGACGAAGTCGCCCACAGGCAGACCACATGATGCGCCTCCGAGTCGGCCAACACTGCTGTCAGTTAGACCTCTGCCGCGGATTGCAGGGAGAATGCAGGTTCTCCCTCGTCCGCCCCGAGGATGTACGCAGAATCCTCGCACCGCTTGAGTCCCGCTGCGCCGATAACACACCAGACACAAGCCTCATCGATATATCCCCGCACAACTGCCTCAAAGTGGCCTTCGCTGCATGCCCCAACGCCTGCACCATGCCGCAGATCAAGGACATGGGCTTCATCGCCGAACTCGCCCCGCAATCCCTCCGCCCGACCTGCAGCGCCTGCGGCCGATGCGTCACGGTCTGCCGCGAAAACGCAATCGCCGCGTTCGCCGGCCTGCCGGAGTTCGATTCGAACCGCTGCATTCGCTGCGGCATGTGCATTACACAATGCCCACAGGAGGCCATTGCCCCTGCCCTCCTGCAATTCGCCGTTCTCATCGGTGGCCGCATGGGCCGCCACCCCCGCTTCGCCGACCGTCTCTGTACCCTTAGCACCCCGGGTCTGGTCCCCTTCATCGAAAGACTGCTGACCGCCATCGAATCACAACCCAATGCCGACCGCTTTGCCGACCAGATCGAACACGCCGGCCTGTCCAAACTCAAGGAGCTCCTCCATGTCTGACGCAGTACAAACCCTCGCTCGCAGCCCGCAAACCGACCGCCGCACATGGACCCGCCCCGCCGTCCAATTCGGCTTCGTCATCTTCTCTATCCTCCTCTGCATCGAGTTCCGCGGCTTCGTACTCTCGCTCGAAGACCCCCACGGCCCCATCCGGCCGCGCCCTGCGGCCGTCGACGCATGGCTGCCCATCAGTTCCCTCCTCAGCCTCACCTACTACATTCGAACAGGCATCCCCGCCGACGTTCACCCCGCCGGCCTCGTCATCTTCTCGCTGACCATCCTTCTGGCCCTCGCCATCCGCCGCGGCTTCTGCAGTTGGGTCTGCCCCATAGGTACCGGCGCCGAATACGCCCACAAGACCGGAAAGATTCTCTTTGGCGCCAACCTCCGCATCCCCAAATGGATCGACCTCCCCCTCCGCGCGATCAAATACCTCCTCCTCGGCTTCTTCCTCTACTCGATCCTCCGCATGCCCGTCGAAGGTCTCCACGCCTTCATTAACGGCCCCTACAACCGGATCGCCGACGTGAAAATGTACCTCTTCTTCGCCGACATCACCCCGACGGCGCTGGCCGTCATCGCCGTCCTCGCCGCCCTCTCCATCCTCATCAAGAACTTCTGGTGCCGCTATCTCTGCCCCTACGGCGCCCTCCTCGGCATCTTTTCATACCTCAGCCCAACTGCAGTCCGCCGTAATACAAACGCCTGCACCGGCTGCGGCGCCTGCACAAGAGCCTGCCCGAACCGCATTGCCGTCCACCGAAAAACCACCGTCCGCTCACCGCTCTGCACCGCCTGCCTCACCTGCGTCAACGCCTGCAAAGTCCCCGCCGCCCTCGAATTTGCCGCGAGCTTTGAATTTGGTGCCGCAAAACGGAAATGGAGACTCTCGCCCGCCGCCTACGCCCTCATCACGGTAATCGCCTTCCTCGCCGCCGCACAACTCGCCCAGACCCTCGGCTATTGGCACTCAAGCACGCCCGATCACCTGTACAAAATGCTCTACGCCTCCATCCATCAGATCAACCACCCCTGACTCTCCCCCGACCAACACAAGCAGAGATGCACGCTTCTCCAAATTAAAAGCCGCCCTCACTTCGCCCCAAATTCCAAAATCTCACCGCAACCGGCTGCAAAATAACCCCAAACTGCCGCGCACTCACCGCACATCCCCGCGCAATGGCTGCGCAGCACCTCGCAATGACCCCGTAGCCCTGGCCGTTCATTGCTTTTCCCCGCGAAATAACCCGAAACTGCCCAGCAATGGCCGCGCAGTGCCGCCTAATGACCGCATACCTTCGGGCAGTCATTGCCTTTTGCCGCACGATGCTCCGCTCCCGCCAGAGAATAGCCCCCTTGTCCCACGCATTTGCGGCACACAACTGCAGAATCGTTCACGTCTCCGCGCATTCACTGTGCACTGCCACGCAGGTGGGCGAGGGCCCGTGTGCGAGAAATAATTCTGGCGCGATCTTATCCGTGTGTTTACAATGACTTATGGCAATGATGCCTACAGGAGTTTGGTCATGAACGACATACGGGTAAATGCAGCGGAGTTGAGGCAGGCTTTGGCCAAGGATATTGACGATTTGCTCGACGAGGTGGCCGCGGCGATGAATGCCGCCGAGGGGGGGCGGATCATTGCCGACAGCGAAGAGCCGGTGCGCAACGCCAGTGCTGCTTTTCGGCAACGGCTTTACGAGAAGGCATTGAGCCTCCTGCAAGCCAAGCAG
>Ga0209506_1001691_pt1 | contig 21997 bp, 14 predicted proteins | sample AD_JPNHG2_MetaG_FD_184409 | JGI IMG/M metagenome (GOLD analysis project Ga0209506, IMG submission 184409) | Active sludge microbial communities of municipal wastewater-treating anaerobic digesters from Japan - AD_JPNHG2_MetaG (SPAdes) (version 2) | ecosystem: Engineered > Bioreactor > Anaerobic...
AAAGTAATTGTAGCGGAGGTGAAAATGTGGCAATAACCGCGATAATGAACATAATTGGTGGACTGGTGCTCTGTGCGGGGATTATAGGGGCTCTGCCCGTTCTCGGCGGCTTCCTTGAGAAGGCAGGCAAATTCCTGGGCGGGTTCCAGGTCATCATAGGGATCATCATGATAATCCTTGGATTGCTGGATATCTTCTCGCTGCAGGGCATAGTTGCCTTCCTGGTCGGGGTTATCCTCCTGACCGGTGTGTTCCATGTGATTCCAGCCCTCGGTGTCTACCTCGAGAAGTTTGGCAAGTGGCTGGGCGGGTTCCAGACGATCATCGGTGTCATCGCGATCATCGTCGGTATCCTGGGGCTTCTCTGAAGAGACTCGCTCCAGTGGGTGAATGGTGGGAGAGCGGGACTTCCCGGGTTTTCCGCCCGGGATGACCGCAAACCCATCCTTTTTCTTTTTCAGGATCGGGGCGGTCTTCAACGCATTTTCACAATGATCGAGGAGGATTGCCGGGGTTCAATGGGCTGGAGACGGGACAGCCTCGTAAGTGTTCACGGGGTGGGCTCACCTTGCTAATCCGGTATATCTCCGGGTTGGGCGGGGGAATCCACCCCTGTTCAACCTTTTCAAACGGTAGGTAGAAGCGGCGCTGCTCCGCGGTGTCGCTCTCGATACAGGTTGCAGAGAGGATCTTTCCATCAACCGAATCGACCCTCCACAGGCGGCTTCGCAAAGATACAATATCCCCAGAACGATAGACCATACGCTCACCGGGTTGGACTGCCTTCAACGGCGATCGGGATCAGGGGATTGTCTTTTCCCCTAACACCATAAGCACTTCTTTTTTATTCCCGCGGGACAAGTCTCTCTTATGGAACACTGGCTTGCAATATCCAACCGGGACAATTCAAAGGTTGTAATAAAAAAACACGTATGGGGTGTCCCAAAGAGGCACATCAACACGATTGCCAGGACAGAACCCGGCGATACCCTGCTCATCTACGTCGGGCAGCAGGTGATCGATAAGGAGACCACTCTCCCGCCTGCGATCACCGGATGCTTCGAGATCACATCAACGGTCTATGAGGATTCATCAAGGATCTTCACCGCTCCCCCGAACCTTGGCGACGAGATCTTCCCCCTCCGGGTCAAACTCCAACCGGTCATAATATTTGACCCGCCGATCGAGTTCAAACCGCTCATCCCGAACCTCGCGTTCATAACGAACAAGAAACAGTGGTCAGGGCACATACGGGGCCAGGCGATGCGAACCATACCGGAAGAGGACTACCGGTTGATAATGAGCCAGGGGTAGAGGAGGATTATGGTATGACCAGCATCACCGGCGTCACATTCCCCGTCCCAAAGCACCTGATGCCCCGGTTCTTCTCGGCGGGAAAGACCGTCTTCATCAAGCCCGCCACCGTATACAGGGAACTCAGGAGCGGGATGAAACTTGTCTTCTACCAGTCCCGCGAAGATACCGGCTACGTCGGCGAGGCCGCGATCAGGCGGATCATCCTGAACGACGACCCGTTCGCGTTCTTTGAGACCTTCGGGGACGCGGTCTTCCTGACGCCTGAAGAGACCCGGGCCTACGTCGAGAGCCAGGAACGGTGGCAGGGTGTCCGCGTCCGGAAGGGCGAGCCCAGGAAGAGACCCTGGATGGCTCTTGAACTCGAGGGTATCACGAAATACGATACGGCGAAGAAGCCGGAACGGTTCGTCCCGGTCGGCGGGAGATACCTGCGAGGGTGAGACCTGTGGGTGACATCCGCATCTTTTGCATCGACGGTGCAGAACCCCGTGAACTCAAAGGGTCGTCTGTTGCACTTGAGAAGTTGCTCCAGAACAGCATTGAGTACGAGATCGGGGCGGTGCGGACGTCTTACAATCTTATCAAACACTAGGAGGAGGAAGAATGGTAACCGGAATCACAACTTTTCAGAGCACAAAGATCTTCCTTAATGACATTCTTAAGGGGATCAACGAACGCAAGATTCAACTTCCCGACTTCCAGCGGGGATGGGTCTGGGATGACTATCGGATCCAGAGTCTGCTATCAAGCGTCTCCCTTTCGTTTCCCATCGGGACCGTGATGTTACTTCAGACAGGAAATACCGAATACCGGTTCAAACCGCGACCGATCGAAGGGTTGCCCTCTGAACCGGTCGTCGCGCCCGAACAGTTGATACTCGACGGCCAGCAGCGGCTCACCGCTCTTTTTCAGGCGCTGATCAAACCGGGCCCGGTCTTTACCGAGGATGCCAGGAAGAAACCTATACATCGATACTATTACTTCGATATCGAAAGGTGCCTGGACCCCAACGAAGATCGCGAAGACTGCATCCGGAGCATTCCGGAGGATAAAGTTATCAGAGACTTTCGGGGCATGGCCATCGAAGATTACTCTACACCGGAAAAAGAGTACGAAGCCGGTCTCTTTCCGGTAAAAAAGATCTATGACCGCAATTCCTCATGGAGGATGGGTTACGAGGAATACTGGGATTATGACAAATCAAAGATAAAACTCTTTAACCAGTTCTATGCAGAGGTCATACAGCGATTCGAGCACTACCAGCTCCCTGTAATCGAGATGGCGAAGGAGACACCAAAAGAAGCTGTCTGCCTGGTTTTTGAGAAGGTAAACACCGGCGGGGTAGCGTTAACGGTCTTTGAACTCCTGACCGCCACGTTTGCGGCCGACAACTTCCCACTCCGGGAGGACTGGAAGGATATTGAGGAGAAATTTGGTGGAGAGGAGGTTTTGAAAAAGATTCCTAACGATTATTTCCTCCAGGCGGTCACCCTCCTTACGACGATGAAACGAAACCAGGAATACATGGATAGAGGGGATCCTGATAAACGGGCGCATGCAGTCAACTGCAAGCGCAAAGACATCCTCAGACTCAATCTCGATGATTACCTTGAGCAACGTGATGCGGCGGTTGACGGTTTCATGAAGGCTGCCAAGTTCCTGAGGATACAGAAGATCTTCACCGCCAGAGATCTACCCTACCAGACGCAGATAGTACCGCTGGCCGCCACATTTGCGATCCTCGGCGGTAAAGACGATAACGACACAGTAAGACAACTTCTCTCGCGGTGGTACTGGTGCGGAGTCTTCGGTGAACTCTATGGAAGCGCAGTTGAGAGCCGCTTTGCAAAGGATCTGCCAGAATTGGTCGCCTGGATCCATGGCGGTGATGAACCGACAACAGTGAAAGAGGCCCTGTTTTCCGGAAGACGCCTTGAGGAACTGAGAATTCGCCTGAGTGCGGCCTACAAAGGTATATTTGCACTGCTAATGCGCGACGGGTGCGAGGACTTCCGGTCAGGCCAGCCGATTGATATTACAAACTACTACGATGAGAATGTCGATATCCATCATATATTCCCCAGGAAATGGTGTAGCGACAATCTCGGCGGGTTGGAACTCTCCAAGCACAGGATGGCTGTGGAGAGTATCATCAATAAAACACCGCTCTCTGCCCGCACCAACCGTATGATCGGAGAGAGTGCTCCAAGCGTCTATCTGCGGCGTATCGAGAAGAATGAAGGTATCACGTCAGAGCGTCTGGACCAGATCCTGCGAACACACGTTATAGACCCAGAGGCGCTCCGAAACGACGATTTCTGGACATTCTATAACCTGCGATACGAGGCGATCCTTGATCGGATCGAGGCGGCGATGGGAAAAACGGTGATCCGCAGGGATGCAGAACATGTATGACGATGGATCATGGCAAAAGGTCACCGAATCCCTCGGCCATGGGAGCGGTGTTCCCATACACCCTGACCGCCCTGGGCGAGGAGATGTGGGACGGCTGCCGCGTGATCCTTTCGGGATGAGACCGGCGCCTTTTGCGAGATGGCTGATGCATGTGCTCACCTTCTTTGGTGATCTGGTGGCCCGGTCGTAGACGCAGGGTTTGTTATGGATATACCTGATCTCCAGGCACTTCTCACCCTTCCGGCGCTGCTCTTTCAGCCAGGGTGAACTCAGTCTTCCATACGAGATGATGCAACTCACTTTGCGAACCCTCCAGCACAGTAGCACATAATTATATTTATATATCAAAAATCGCATCGCCGCCGGGAGTGCTCTCGCCAAAACCCGCCCCCGCGTCTACTACTCGATGGGCTACCCGCTCTTCGCCCTGAACGCGGAGCGGTTCGAGACCAACCTGGTGGAGGCGGCGGGAGGGATCTGCGTCAACAAGCGCCTGAAGCGGAAAGGAAAGCCCGGGGTCAACATCACCGTCGACGAATTAAACGAGCTCAATCCAGAATACATGTTCATCTCGGGGTTCCTCTCCTCACCGGCGTCCGACTATCTCCACTACTGCACCGAGCATGGGATTGTGGGCGACGCCGTCGGAGCAGGGAGAGTCTACAATGTGCCTGCAGGATGGGATTTCGGCAGCCCCCGGTGGATCCTGGGGTTCATGTTCCTCGCAACCACCCTCCACCCGGAGATCTTTTCATTCGACCTGGAAGAAGAACAGCGGGAATTTTACAGGAGGTTCTACGGTATTACCGGCGATAAGTTCGTCGCGAACCGCGATTTTTCCCGGCCGGTGGTTGGTGCGCCGGAGGATGAGTAATCCTCCGTTCCACGAACCCTTTCAGTCATACCGGATCTTCAGGCCGACGCCGACCTCATGCAGGGGTGCGGCGTGCGCAAGCGCGATTGCTGCCCGAAATCCGGTGCAATGGCAGGCGTGGACGAAATAACGGCATGTGGCCAGGATCTGTTCAACGGGCGAACTGAGGAGATGGAACCCACCGGTCAACTACCCCCCGCTTGCGCAGGGGGTTTGCCCATTCGAGATGACATCGGCCACGCGTTCCTCCCCGGTAAACGCGCGCGCCTGCACGATGGTGCTGCAGATTCCCGGGTGGGCACACCCGGCGATGACCGCCGGCCCGCGATCGGTCAGGCACCCATCGGCCGCCCCTGGGGGTCTCTCCCACCGTCTGCCTGCCGCCGGCCCCCTGAAATTCCGAAACGCCATCTACCTGGCGCAAACTCGACCAGCACGTCCACGCCGCTCCTCTCCGCGGGCTGCGGACCCGAAAATGCCGATCCTTGCGACGCCGAACCGCTCCCGGAGCAGCGGGAGCACTTCTTCGAGCTTCGCGACGAACTCGCTCTTCTTCTCCCGGCGCACCTTGACTGCCACGGGTACTCTCCTCCTGATCGTACCTGGGGATGAGAAGATGATGAACGTTATCGTCCGCGGCTCTGGCCTACAGGGTGAACGAATTCCAGATTCTATGCTTCTTCTGCAATCATCTCCCTGATCAACCAGAACCGCCCGGGTGGCTGCGGGTGCCGCGGGGGGCTCTGTCCCCGTGCCCCCATGTTTCTGGATCGGAAACATTTTGTTTCCAGAACGGAAACATTCTCTTCACGAGGCGGAAACAACATGGGAAAACCGGCGTTAACCGAACTCTTCAAGACCGAGGAAAGGATACGCATCCTCCGGCATGTTGCCGGGCAACGTCAGGTAACAACAACTGCAGTTGCCGGGGCGACCGGGACCTCAAAACCTCTTGTCTCACGCTACCTGCGCCTGCTTGTCAAAGGCGGCTTTTGTACGCAGCGTGGTCGGGCATACACCTGGAATGAGAACGCCCGAAGTCTGGCAGTGAAACGCCTGCTTAACATCGACCTCCTTGCGGCATCGGTTCCGCTCCCGGAGTGGGCCAGGGGGATAGGTATCTACGGGAGCTATGCGGAGGGGACGAACACGGCCGACAGCGACCTTGACCTCTGGGTGCTCGTTGATGAGTATACACCCGATCTCGAGATCCTTGCAGCGAGAGTCGAGAAAGACGCGAGTGCGGCAGCAGGGACCGAGGCAAACCTGCTCATCCTCACCCCGGAGAGGCTGTCTGACCTGAGAGAGACCGATCAACCGTTCTACACCAATCTCATCCGGTCAAGCGTAACCCTTGGGGGTGCCTCCATTGACAACGCTTGAGGATTGCTTCAGGGAGAGGATGCTCCGCAGGGTCACACCTTCCGCGGAGAAAGCCAAAGAATCGTTGAGCCTCGCCCAATCGTATCTTGACGAGGCACGGCAGATTGCCGGTATCGGTGCGAGGCGGATGAGCCTGACAGGGGCATATATGGCATGGTTCCACGCTGCCCGTGCAGTGCTCTTCCGTGACGGTATCCGCGAGAAGAGCCATTATTGCATCGAATTGTACCTCAACCACTATGCGCAGTCAGGGGATCTCGAAGAGGAGTGGGTGCTGATGTTTGGCAGGCTGAGAACACAGCGCCATGAGAGCCAGTATTCGTTCGGCCCGGCGCCGACCGATGCTGAGGTTTTAGCCGCCATCGAGCATGCCGGTCAGTTCATCGAGAGAATACGGCGCTTGCTCTCTGAGACGCGCAGAAGGGAATGGGATGGGAGATGAACGAGGAGAACAGGATCACGCTTCACACCAGACTACCTCCCGCTCCACGTACTGGTCAGAATGAGGGGAGACCGCCGACGGTGACAGGAACCACTCCGGCCCGAAGAGATCCTCAAGACAGCATGCCGGCGAGTGACCCGGGGACACGCTCCTTTGCCCGGCGGTTGCACGGGATGCCGCGGATCCTTTTTGGGTGGAACCGGCGGCGAGCCGGATGGGGGGTCCGTGAGTCGTGCCGCCTGCGGAGGGCGAGCCTCTCCGTGGTCCCCCCCAAATGTCCACTGCCCGGTAAACAGGGGTTCATGAGGGTCCGATAATTCGGAATCGATGCAAGACTGAATTGTTACTTCTCCTCCTTGCGTAAAACCAGGAACGAGTTCATTATTTTGTGATAGGGCATATCCTCCAGGAGACCGGCCTTGGCGAGTTCCTTGAGCAGGTTCTCATATCTTCGCGCTGACTCCTCGCTCTTTCGTTCCTCATCGCCGGGGATCTTCGGGTTATACCCATACATGGTCTCAAGGATATCGAGTTGTTCGATGGTTCCGTCTTCCCATATCCGGGCATGTTCATCTCCAAAACGATGAAAGCGGTAGAACTCCAGGTATTCGTGACCGTCGGCCTCCCCGAACACCCAATTAAAGTGAAAGGTTGCAACCTGCATCGACCCGTTCTTCCTCTCCCGCAGGGCTTCCTCAGGTATTGCGAATGTCGCCTGATACATCTCCTCGAAATGACGGTTCATCTCTGTAAACGCCGCACCCATCTTCTCAAGCGAGCCTTTCTCCATACCCGATAAGACTCAGGGTCGCCATATAAACCTAACTCCGGCCTGAGGGGAAAGAACCGCATCCAGAGAGGCTCTGTTGTACCAATGCCTGATGAGTCACTCATGCTTTTAATCTTGGTTTAATCTCGGTTTCGATCAATTTTGGTAAGTCGATAGTGTATGACACCCCAGGTTCACCAGAAAACCCAAGAACTTCGTTCTTTGACATTACACGATATCGCTTTCCGTCCATCGTGTCGATATAGAAGTAGTTGAGTTTCATTTCCATCTGTAATACTTGCTCACCACTGTCACGGAAAACAATGGCGACCATATCTTCGTGATCCCGTTTCCCCCTTCCTTCGGCAGTGACTTTAGGATTATTCTTTATTGCCTGTGTGTACACGTTCCATGATGACATAACCTGAATCTCCATTTATCTCTCATTATATAAAGATCTAACGGTTGTATGGGCGTATTTTCAGAAAAGGGGGATTGTGATATGATGGGTAAGAGCAAGGTGTGATGAAGGGGTGTCCTGACCTGTTACGAATATAGTCCCTACATTCCCGGAAACACATAACGAGTTCAATAATCGGCCTTATTATCATCCTTTAAATCCTCATCGCTCTTCAAAATCAAAGTAATAGGTTTAGCCATCGTTATGTGTTAACACATAACGAGAACAGTTGCATTTGTCAACGGAATCTACCCCGTTTAGGATTTTAGTCAAGATACAACCATTTTGAATCTGGCTCGTTATGAATTGGCGGGAATGTAGGATAGTCACTAAATCATGCGGTGTCTGGGTTCGAGAGGTAGACAAACGTTCTCCTCGTAAAGGAGAGAGTGCTTTCAGAGTGTATAACCAGTGGGGCGGGCCCATCAGTGTCTGTGATCCGGTGACCTTATGTTGTACTAGCAATATACCATCGTTCAGTTAAGGTCAGGTTTGTCGAATTTACAGATAATTCTTTATATTACCTAGAGGTGAGAAAATGGATGTTAAGAAGTTTGATTTGAACATAGAGAAAATACTAGAAGATTGGGAAGTATTTCATGCTATTAGGGAGGTAATAGCAAATGCTCTTGATGAGCAACTCTTAACTGGAACCGAGGATATTGAAATTTTCAAGGACAGAAATGATATCTGGCATATAAGGGACTATGGTCGAGGCATCAAGTATGAGCACCTTACTCAAAAGGAGAACGACGAAAAACTTAAAAATCCTTATGTTATTGGTAAATTTGGCATAGGATTGAAGGACGCATTAGCCACTTTTGATAGGAGGGGGGTAAAGGTTTTAATAAAATCAAGGTTCGGAGATATTACCCTTAACAAATCAGAGAAACATGGATTTGAAGACATAGTGACTCTTCATGCGAATATTTTTCCTCCATCTGAACCAAATTTTAGAGGAACAGAATTTACGTTTGAGAATGTAAGTGATGAGGACATTATTAAAGCTAAAGACTTATTTTTAAGATTCTCAGGAGAGAAAGTCGTTGAGAGGGTTGAATATGGCGAGGTATTAAAGAAAAAGAATGAAACCGCGAGAATTTATATAAACGGAGTTAAAGTTGCAGAAGAAGATAATTTTATTTTCAGTTATAATATTACATCACTTACCAAAAAGATTAGACAAGCTCTTAACAGGGAGCGGTCAAATGTTGGAAGAAGCGCTTACACAGATAGAATAAAATCAATCCTGCTGTCATGCAAGGAAAAGGAGGTAGCTGAGTATTTGATTAACGATTTAAAGAATTTCTCAACAGGCGAGATGCATGATGAACTCAAATGGATTGATGTCCAAGAACATGCCGTTAAAATTCTCAACGCTGCTGAAAAGGTTGTATTCCTAACACATGAAGAGTTGATCAACTCAACATCCATGGTCGACGAGGCGAAAAGGGGAGGGTATAGAATAATCACTGTTCCAGATAATTTGAAAGAAAGGATAAGTGGAACAAAGGACATCGAAGGAAATATTATCCGAGACTTGAATCAATTTTACAAAGAATATGATGAAAGCTTCGAGTTTAAATTTATTCCACCAAATGAATTAAGTGCATCTGAAAAGAGAATTTTTGATCAGACAGATAAAATATTCTCCCTTATTGGAGGAAGACCTCGGGTAATCAAAGAGATTAAAATTTCAGGAACAATGAGAAAGGAATTTGGTTCCTTCACCGAAGCAGTGGGAGTATGGGATCCAGAAAAGGGGCGTATAATCATCAAGAGGGATCAACTTGCCACGGTGGAAAATTATGCAGGAACATTACTGCATGAAACAACACATGCTATAAGCGGAAAAGGTGATGTTAATAGGGACTTCGAAAAAAATTTAACCCAAATTATAGGTATCATTGCATCGAACGCTTTAAAGGGTGATTTATGATATTTTACTTCTCACCCTACCAGCCATCGAACCTCGCCACCCTCGTTGGCTAGGTAATCCTGCATTCCTGCCGATTCATATCTAGCCAGATTCAAAATGATTGTATTTCAACTAAAATTCAAACGGACTAAATTTCTTTGACAGATGTAATTACGCTCCCCATGTGTTACCGGCGTTCCCTGAGTTACAACGCCCTGCATTAATGACAAAAGGGAACCTTTTTGGGATTTCATTCGGAACACACAGGTAGCACAACGCCGGGAAGAACGTATGCTCGAAACATGCCAGGATATCTCTGAATGTGAAGCCACATTGCAACAGGATCTCCCATCCATAAGACTGTTAGGGCAACTGCCTCTCAACGATAAAGATCTCACACGAATATTCGAATATATCCAGCAGCGACTCGGAGGTGCTGTCAATGAGAATATATCAGAGGTAATGCAATCCACCCCGACAATCTTTGCGTGTTACCTCGTCTGGAAGGGAATTCAGAACTACGATGAAGGGACATACTGGAAATCGCTGGAGGACGACCTTGGACCACTGGACGCCAACCTTCAGACAAAACTTGGTAAATTCTTCAGGGAGTTCATCGGGTCTAATGACCTTCTTCTCGTTGAGATCCCGGGTTCGCACAAAAATATTACCCCCATCCTCATGCACGGCATCGTTCCAAGGAAGATGGTAGCTCAATTCTTTGATCAGATCGTCTACCCTCTCGTCCACAAAGAACTCGTATACCCGGAAAGAGAGGAAGAACTCATACACTGGCTTGAGAGAAAGAGGGAAGCGGCAAAAAAAGCCGAAGAATTTGAGGGGCTGCAGAAGAAACTCTTGCGGTTAGAGAACGCAGAGAAACCAGCGGCCGGGCAGGACCTCCCTCAACTCAAGCAAGAATTACAGAGGATTGAGGAACAGATCCTCCTGGGAGATAAGAATCTAAGAAACCTTCAGGCAGAACTCGATGAGATACCTTACGACCCAGCCACATTCGCCAGGCTTGAAGAGGACATTGAGAGGGTAAAACATCTTGAAGAAGAACACATAACAGCCATCAAAGAACTTGAAACCCACAAAGAGGCATTATCCAGGGTAATTCAGGAGATCAAGCGCTACGATCTTCCCGGGCTCGGTGACCGTAACTGCGATTACGACTTTGATGCATTCCGTCGGGCGGCTTACAGTGCAATAATCGACTCCATTGAGGCGACTCTGCTGGATTCCGGTGAACAATCCTTTAATAAAGTTCACGCTCTTCTCGTGGCGCTCCAGAGATCCATATCGGCTGGAGACCTCACGCTCCCCGATGACCTCACAGAGCGGCTCAATAATCTTCATAGAATCTACGGTATCACGCACGACATAACAGGATCTGCGCGGGATGACGACCTTACGATCTCTGATATCACTGAACGTGGTTCCACCGAGGATGATGAAATCCCTATCGCCGCAGGATCAGTGGATCCACAAAAACAACGTGACGCAAACAGTGAGGAGCATTTCCTATCCCCGTTGGGCGAAACTAGAGCACTTCTCCCCGACAAGTACGTTGAAACCGATACCACCGCCACACACGAGCAGGCATCGAGAGACTTTATCCAACATGGAGAGGAAGCACCTGACTGGAGGCCATTCATTGAATATACTGATCCGCCATTCGTAAGCCAGTATGCCGGATTGGAAATTACTTACCACACGGAAGATGAGCTGGATGTGGCAGTTCAAGGTACTGATAAAAAAGAACAAGATGCAGGAGTGCCGGGCATCCTGGATCTCCCCGTTGAAAATTATGTAGACCTCACTCCCGGAGAACGGGTCTCTGGACCAGAGCCCGAGATTCCAGAGGACCCGCCCGACAGCGTACTGGCAGTTCTGAATACAGAAGAAGTTGCACTCTCGTCCAGCCTGGAAGACACCATCCAGCAGATCGTCACTGATGATGGCAGTCTTTCGATCAACGACTCTGAGAGCATGAACGGCACCCCTTCAGCGGATGATGCTACCACCCCACTGCCTTTAACGGGCGATGCCAGGATATTTCAGGAAACCCAGGCTCCAACTGTAAAGACAGATGAACCTCTCCAGGCCTCGAGGGGCACCCGGCCTTCCGCAACACCGGAGTCGCAGTTCCTTCGCTCTCCACAAAAAACAGAAACTGCCCCAGAAGCAGGAGGTATTTTCTCGCCCCTCATCAACACAATCCGTAAGATCCTCTCATCGCTCTTCAGAAGTGCGGGAAGAAAAGGGAATTAAGTATTTATCTTCATGCTCTCTAAAAAATCGATCACGACCCTTCGGTCGAGTTGATCATGGCAGAATTGGTTTTGGTAGTTCCGCAAGCACCCATAACAACTTGAATGCCCCTGTTCAGCACCGCAGGTACATGCTTTCAATTTTTGGTACGCTGCTTTCATGATGACCAGCAGGGTCTCTTCCCGTTCAAGAGCTCGTTTCACGTGCCCGGCGCCCCCCGGAACATCATCGAAGAGAATGAGCGCTGGCTCGCTCAGATTACCTCTGCCTGGATAGAGTACACCATCAAGATCATCACGGTTGATCCCGAGTGCGATGCTCAGGCCATCGAGTAACGCGTAGAGAAGCGATAACCAGAAACTCAGATCTTCGTTGGAGTAGCCTTCAAACTCGAGTTTGAGAATATCTGTCTGATACTCGTGACCGAGGTCATAAACCTTGTTGAGCTGGCCGCTACAGTCATTTCCAAAGGCGTTTTTATGCTTGCCGCTTTTATGCTTGCCGCTTTTATGCTTGCCAGAGACTACCGTCCCTGCAGGAATTGCATAGCCGCAACTCTCACATACATGGAACTTTAGTTTATTCCCGTTGTTAATGATGGCAAGTTTACCGTGTGAAGCGCACTCCGCCTGTAGCGTCACGCTGTCTGTGAGCGGGATCTCCAGATGCTTCTCGGGGATACTCTCGCCCGAGAAGTACGCCCTTGTGGTGTACGTTTTCCTGGGACGCTTTTCTGAGACACGTTTTGGATCGTAACGGCCTGTCATAAACCCGAACTCCGGGATGATAAATGTACCGCGGGACTTACTTCGCCGCAGATCACTTTCGCACGCTTTACAGGTCGTGAATTCGGTTCCGAGTTCTGAGAGTGCACGGTGATATCGGTGACAATTGTCACAGATCACATAATTATAGGTAAGCCAGCTGCGCTGTGGAACACGTTTGATATACCTGCTCTCCCAGATCTTTCCTGCTGCTATAACCTCGCTGCCAGGGGCATACTCGGAGAGGGCGATCTTGAGGTCACGCTGAAGGTCAAGGCGCCGCGCAGCCTCTGAATCGTGTATGACCTGCAGTTCAACGACATCTACCGGGAAACCATACTTCGGTATGATGTTGTGGGTTGAGAGGAAGTCAATAATTGGTTTTGATTTTATCGTCTCGATGACATTCCGGATGGCGTCGACCTTGCGACCCTGCTTAACACGTTCCCTGTAGGTCTCTTCCAACCCATCAACATCTGCGCGAACAGCGGACGCCGCTTTTGTCATAAGACCCTTCTCGGGGTGATCGCTGCCCACATAATAAAGGTCATCTATGAACCCCCACCCTGCAAGATCTACCGCCTCGTGCAGCCCTTCTGGCACAATACGTCGGAGTGATTCTCCGAGGTCCTCAGGATGTTCGTCGAGGTAAGCCTGAAAGTCGGCCGGTGTATCGATCTCTTCATCAAAGAAAAATTTTTCAACGTCCTTGAACGTTTCCGGGTGTTTACGCCAGTATCTGGCAATTGCGGTGGCAAAGATATGTCTCTTTACAATCTTCTCGTTCTGTAACTCAAAGGATGGTGGATGGATAACACCCCTGACAAAGGGCATAGGATCCTTGAAATAAGACAGGTCGTGAGACCGGCGCTGGCAGAACGTCGTTACAAACGCAGTGGAATCCGTCCGCCTTCCTGCACGACCGGCCCTCTGAATATAATTTGAAGCTGTCGGGGGCATATTCCGCATAAACACGACCTCAAGATCTCCGACATCCACCCCCAGTTCGAATGTTGTCGAACAGCTGAGCACGTTGATCTTTCCGTCCAGGAAGTCCTGCTGCAACTCCGTTGCAGCCTCAGCGTTCAACTGAGCGGTATGTTCTTCAACCCGCATTGGAACGGGGTCTGCATCATCAGTATAGAGGATACGGTAGTGGTTCTCCCCTCTCACCTCATTCGGATCGACCGGGTGAAGTTTCCCCTCACACCGGTACGTTGGGCAGACCCCCCGGACATTGTAAAGGGTGAGTTTTTGGCAGCGGTCACAAAGGTACCATTGTCTATCCCTCTCGATCAACGGTGAGGTTACAACCCACTGCTTTGGATCCATGAGTATCCCTACACCCTCCTTCCCGAGGCTCTGCTGGACAAAATACTCGCTGAAGATGGAGGATTCAGCCGGAGATAAAAACCGCCAGGTTCCTTTCAATACATCGCGACAGGATTCATCGGAAATGTCGCTCTCGCACTTCTTTGCCACTCTGACAAGATAATCCAGCCGCGTGTTGAAGTGACCAGGTTTGGGGAGCCAGCTCAGGATATGGGCCTGATAAGATGCACCTCCTTCCCTGAAATAGAACTGGAAGTTCCTCGGCTGAAAGAAATCATCCTCGGGACTGATTCCTTCGGGAAAACGAAGGGCACCTTTTTTCCTGAACGAATCAAGCAGCACCTGAAATACTATCCAAGCCTCTTCCTCTGAAAGATTCCAGGGATCTTTCAGGAGCGGGGCCGGAGGGACCCAACCATCCGGTTTTTTGAGACTGAACCCGCAGAGCCCAAGTTCCTCAAGACTCCCCCGTACACTTCCACTGGTAAATTCATACATCAACCACCGCAGGGCCTCACGGTTTCTCTCTTCGGGTGTGAGATCGGGGAGAAGATCGTTCTCCAGAACTTTTTTAAGGAGCGGCTGCTTGAAATCGATGATACGCCATTGATTTTCGAGAATCAGGTCTTTATTCTCCCTGATGACCTGGACGATGAGGGAACGCCGGAGGATCTTATCGTAGGTCTGACTCAGGTAAGGAGCAAAATAGGCAGCATCCTGGCGACTATCGGAAAAGATCAACAGGTTGCGCTTACTCCCACACCGGGCTGCCGGAGTTGCCTTCAGGGGCGCCCACGAATCGCTGTTTTGAGGGGTTTCTCCTGGATCTACCCGATTGTTGTCCATTCTATCCGGAATTTCCTGGTATATCGCTGTTGCTATCACAGACGGTATTGCATCCCTGCCCATAGCAAACCGCGACACAACCGGCCCAATGGGGTTGAGACCGGTGCAAACGGGACACTTATGCAACGTTTGCCCTTGGTAAGAGATGCAAATTAGAGGGATCTGATACTCCTTTCCACATGAGCATGCAGGCTCCACACGGGTGGTATTGTATATGACCCCGCAACGCCCACAGAGAATAACTTGCTTACCACCGATCTTAGCATATTTATCGATCTCAACCTCATCATCCTCATTGTCACTCTCCTCATTGTCACTCTTCAGGTTGAACGACGATTCGAGTAGAAAGTACTGATCCTGTGTTTCATCTTCGTAGTCCGGGAGCACATTCTGCCTGAGAAAGTCTCGATCTTCATCTTCAGCATGATCGATTTTTCCCAGGATGTAGGGGGCGCCACAGTAGCGGCATGTACCCACTTCAGAGATAAGATATTTATATCCCTCCATCTCAACACTCGTTGCAGGTTCCAGATAGATCTTCTTCTCCGGGAAAAACTGAAGGTACGCTCCCTCCACCGCCCGGACAAAGAGATGGTAGCGTGCTGAAAGCAGCGGACTGGCTGATGGATGAGGACGTGCCATCCCGGCAATTTCAACAAGCGAAATGATCGCCTCTTTGTCTGCCGGTGTCCTTTCGCGTAACAACTGACAGATCTCGTTAAAGTCACAAGGATCTTTGGCCAGATGATACCTCAACTGGAGGAAACGTTCGTCACCTTCCATAACATGGAAGAGAAACGCATGTACATCCTTGCCAGCTAGGTCGCGCGCCTTATTGAGAATATGCAGCGGTACACCATACATCGTACCCTCCTTATACAGGGCATCAACACTGTTTTCACCGACCGTTAGAGCGTCTAGCCAGGCCTGATACACGGCCGGATCCGGAGTACCCCACCCTTCAGTCCCTGGAATTTCCTCCCGCTCGGCACCGATGACATCCGCAACATCGAATTTCTCGCCAAACAATCGAGCGGCAAATTGAGCAACCGATGGATTGTCAGCCTCTCCGCCCCCGAGTGTGGCACTTGTAGCAATGCACTGCAGCCTGCCAGACTCGCTCTGGACTACACGATCTTTCAACCGTCGTAGAAGCATTGCCATCTCTATACCCTTGGCACCGCTGTAAGTATGGGCCTCATCAAGAACGATGAATCTCCAGAATCTTGAGAACCCTCCATCAAAGAAGACATTGTCACTTGGACGCAGGAGAAGATACTCAAGCATTGCGTAGTTGGTCAGAAGGATGTGCGGTGGTTTCTCGCGCATCGCCTCCCTGGATATAAGCTCGTTTGGGAGTGGATTACTCTTGTACATCTTTATGTACTTTTCAGTCGCCCCAACCTGCCGCTCGAGGGTCTCGCCGGTGTAGCGGCCGAACGTGATCTCCGGACATGACTTAAGGAGTTCCCTTAAGCGCTTCAACTGGTCGTTGACGAGTGCATTCATGGGGTAGAGAAGGAGAGCCCGAACACCTGGATTTAACTGACCGGCCTCCTGCCGCCGGAAGAGCGCATTAAGAATGGTTACAATGAAGATCTCCGTCTTACCGCTCCCGGTTCCAGTAGCAACAACAAGATTGCGCCCATCGCCTGCGGCCATACGAATACCCTTCTCCTGGTGAAGGTAGAGCGGGCGGTCGAGGGGAAGCAGGTTCTCGTTGAGAGACGCAAACCTCGGGGAGAGTACCCCTTCTTCGATAAGATCGCGGAGTGTACACCCCTTCTTGAAAGGTGGGGTTGCCTCGATAATCGGTCCTTTAACAAGTTCATGGTCGCGGAGTGAGGCTTTAAATAAAACTGAAAGATCGGGATCATTTACCGGAAACGTTGTCTGGAGGTAGCGCATATACCGCTGAGTGATCGAGTCCGTTGCCTTAAGTGGATTCAGTGACATAATCTGGGCCTGCTATCAACATGATGCCTTTTTACTCACCCTGCCATAAGGTTTGCCTTTTACTTCCGGCCGTGTCTTTCTGGAAGCACATTCGTGGCGGTCGTTCAAAAAGATAAGGCATTTCTCAACTATCTTGGCATGACAGGCAAATTTAGCGCTTAAATTCATTTCCGCGACTTTTAAGTTTCGACCGCGCCTCTTTTAACACGTTGGAGACGTAAGTCAGTCCCAGATCATTTTTTAACATTTGAGAATATTTTCCCAGCGCCTCGTCAAGTGCTTCAATCGCACTTGCATCACCTATATCACCGAGAGCTTTGGCTGCCCCCCATACTACGTCGCTGTTGGCATCCTCCAGAGCACGGCACAGGATCTTGACAGCAGATGGATCGGTCATACGGGATAAAGCGTTAACTACGGACTTTTGTATTTCGATCGGTGTCGCCCTTTCTGGTTGAATATTCTCAACATCACGTAGCATGTCAAGCAGTGGATCCACTGCAACCGCCCCCATTTTAGCGAGGTGTGCAGCTGCTGCCTTCCGCTTCTCTTCATCCAGTTTTATATCGTGCAAAAGCCCTCTCAAGAGTTTCTTGCAGGCAGATTCAGCGATCTCAGCGACTTCCTCATCCGGATCATCAAGCAGTCGTATTAGAACAGGAATAGATATGGGGGTGTTGATCTCTCGGAGAGATTCAACAGAGGCTTTTCTTACATCAGCCGACTCATCGCCTGCGGCTTCCATAAGGGCGTTGATGGCCTCCCTGTTGCTAAATTTGCTCAAATATTTTATGGTAGAAATCCGCCTTTCATGAGTGCCCGATCTCATCTCGTCGATCAGTCTACCAGTCTGCCTCTTCTTTGCCTCATCATCCAGCCATTCAAACTCGCTAAGAACACTCAGTGCAATCTTCTGGATCTCCTTATTTTCATTCTCATCCTTTGAAAGATCTTGCAACCTCTGAACGATCTCCTTGTCCAGCCCGAGCCTTGCCAGGGATTCGATTGCTGTAATTCTGAGTACCCTGTCGCGACTCCTGTCAAAAGGGATCGATGAAAGTGGCGTGAGAGCCTTACGAGAACGAGTTTTCCCCAGCGCGGCTGCAACCCTGCGCTGGACAAGCACGGATTCATCGTCCAGGAGTGGCAAAAGAGATTCTGTGACGCGGTCCTGAGCGGTAAGCCCCAGAGTGGTTACCGCTTCTCCCCTGATCTCAGGATCAGAATCTTTGAGAGACGCAACCAATGTATTTATGCGTTCTTCCGTAATTCCATGATGCAAAAACTTTAAAATCGCTATACGCAAGGGTTTTGGTGAGGTGGGATCATCTAACACCCGAATAAGCGCATGCTCTGTTGATCGGCTGAAGGTATTCCCCAGCAGTTCAACAGAGACTGATCTGAGATCCGGAGGCATTTTTGTGTTTGATATAACATTTAGAAGCGCTGCCTGAAGTCTTTCATGAAGTTCAGGGTGATCTCTTGATAATTGATATCCCAGAATGCGAACCCGATGATTCTTCTTGAACTCGTCTATCGCGCTAATACATCGCTCTGCAACACCTGTTTCGATCTCGGAGATCAGGTGCTCAATCCTGGCATCAACGCTCGCCTGCGGGGCGCGCACCTGTTCCTTCTCAAAGGAGAACCTGAAGACGTTTCTGTTTTTCTCTCCGGGGAATGCTTCCGGCAGACTATCCCATTCGTCACGTATGCTATAGAACTGAACGTAATACTGACCGGGGGGCAGCGGCAAAGTTTCGCGATCCCCCTGTATCCCGTATGCCCGTGCTGAGTCTGGAATTTCCCCGAAATACTCTCTGGACACCTCACCAGACACCTTTTTCCTCCAGAGAATTATGAACCGTTTACCGGCGGTACCACTCTCTTCCCACGTAATCTCGATAACCCGGTTCCCCGACGGATCGGTTGAGACCCTTGGTGACTGCAAGAGATGGATGCGCCAGTAGTGAAGGATAAAGAGAGGAAACGTTATATCTTCGCCATTGGGGTCTTTCATCGTGAACTCAAAACGCACGATATCCTCGTTAGCAAGCCTCAGTGTATCGTTGAATTTAGCAAGGGGAAAATAACCCTGTCCGTTGGTTATTCGGCCGGGTATACTCTGATTGAGGGGGAAAGTCGATATCGTAGCCTTCATGCTGTTGAAGTATCTCGGCAAGAATATACGGAGAGCCAGATCTTTGCCACACGACTGATAATCGGTCTCAGAAATTTGAATTACTGAACGTAATACCGGGTATACCTTCTCTCCACTTTCATCCTCAAACCGCCATGCTACATGGGGGACTGAGAATGACAACACCCCCTCAAACGTGGTCCCATCTTCCCGCGGGTACTCGATCTTCCCCTTAATCGTGGGTCCCAGTTTTGATGTTACGAGAAAACCCGTCCCGGTATGTTCCAGCCTCACGTCTCCCTCCGGCTCAAAGGTAACCGAATGCGGGCAGTCTACCTCGAGTTGAACCCGCGATGCACCTTCTGCAGGCAAAAATAGCGGTTTTGAAAATCTGTAAGAGATATCGGGAAGAAACGCACACTTAACTCTTACATCAGTTCTACAGATTTCGTTACGTAGGCGGATAGTAAAAGCGCCCGCCTGCTCTTTCCCGAGCAGGGTGGGGTGACTGAGATCAACGATACAAAGAGATCTCTCATCGTCAATCTCTACTCCGTCGCGAAGGTCCGTAAGTCGATAGAATGCGAACTTTGAATTTGAATACTGGTCGTGCGGATGAATGGAGAGGTATGTTTCGGAGAGAATCTCCCGGCTCTCAAAAAATATCCGGAGAGCGGGAGGAGGACCGAGGACAACCTTCCAGCCATCTACGTTTAGATACCTATCAAAGTGCTCTGGATCGATGTGGAGATCAAGTTTTGTGGACCGCCGGTCAGCCTGGAACGGAGCGTCGCCTATATAGAGATCGTCAACCGGATCGATGACATAATACTGAAAGTTGTACCAATCACCAGAAAGGTTACCGGAAAGGTCTACTGCGGTTTCAGGTGTTATAGTCTTGTTCTTCGGGGCGATAAGGATAAACTTCCGTGATGGGGGCAATTTTTGCTCTATGCGCCTGCCTGTATCATAGTCAAAGAAATAAGAGGAATTTGAACCACTAAACCCATCAACCCTCCACGACATTGGAACGCTCTGGTTGATAGAAAACTCCACGTAATAGTTGGATGAAGGACGATCCACCTGTAGTTTGAACTCTTTTGTATTCAGTCCTTCTTTCTCACGATACAATGGAAGTTTCCCTTCGTGAAGAATCTGTGAGTCATCACGAATGATGAGTGATACCTCGGAGATCCCATCTATATAGTCTATTGTTTGCGACGGAACCACCAGCAGAATATCATAATTTTTAAGATCGAAAGTGAGGAAAGGTTTTTGAGAGGAGGGTTTGCTGGGATCACTCTCTCTGGGACTTTTCTGTTTCGCTGCCCACCAGGTGTCAAATTCCTCGATAAACCAGATCGGCAGGTCGGGTTTTACCGCCCTCGTCTCCGCAGGATCTGATATTAGCCTGATACACCATCTCAGAATATCCACTGTAACATCATCACAATAGGTGAGGAAACGTGCAATAGGTTTGTCAACGTATCCAAAAGGTCGTGGCTGGGTCTTGATGTTATAATCAAAAAGTGCAATCTTGCTGCGATACTGCTCGATGAGGAGTCCTTGCCGCTCTCTAACCGCGATCTCATCCTCCGCCTTTTGAATCATCTGTCTGAGTTCGTCTTTCTCACGCTGAAGCCCGGCGATCTTCTGCTCACTTCTGTTAACACGACCCATCGCATCAGAGTAGACCTCGCGTACCGCCATCTGCTCAGCGAAATAATCTGAGAGAACTTTGAAAACGTCCTGTGTCGTGTTTTCCGGTGAAGATATACCGTACAATGCCCCGATCTGCCGTATAGATTCATCAATATTCTGTATCTTCAAAACCGTTTCTCTAACGCAATCATTGAGGTTCTTGATTTTATTTCGTAGCGAAGAAAACTGCTCGTATTCAGCCCGTATTTTCTTCTCCAGAGTCTGTATCATCGATACCTGATCATCCGGCCCGTCCATCAAAGCAAAGATCTTATCACACCATTTGAGGCACGATGCAGGTTGTGATAGAGTTCCTGGTGGATCCAGGACTGGTTGCGGTTGAGGATTCTCCACCCCGGTCCTAAACAGAAGCAGGTCGTAAACTCCTTCTGCTGTAAGATCGTCTGAGAGACCAAGCGTATACTCGATCCAGCGCTGAATCACCAGATCGAGGAGATGCTGTGCACATGCAGGATCCTCAAAGATCCTGGCGTATTCATCTGGAATTGCATAATATCCCGCCGGGTCGGCCGGTGAGGTCACACTATCACTATAAGGAAGTTGCTCCAGGTACTGGACCACATACCCTTCAAACCGGAGTGAGGTCCCAAGGTATTTCATCGGTTGCTCAATGAATGTTGTACGAACGGTCTCAAGAAGTCTGAAATAATCGGAACCCAATTTTTCGGGGACATTATCATTCTCAAGATCAGAGAGGAACTGCTCAAAACCGCCGTTAGAGTTGTAGTAACGAACAATTGGGCTCATACTTTTGCGTAGAACCAGTTGTCGTTTGGTGTTCGGGAACGCGGATTCAGTATGCATCTGAGGGATAAATGAAGGGTAAGCAAAGAGAGGATAGTAATAGGTAAGAACCCGGCGCTGCAACTGCGAGAATGGATAGATAGAAAACTCATTCAGGTTGATCTTGTCATTGGCAGAATCTCTAGCGATCTCAATGATCGCACGTAGAAGAGCAAGTTTGTATGTGGATTGGAGCTGATCATTCTGAATGATCGCCTTTATCTCATGGAAGTATTTAGACTCCATGCCCCTGAAGGGAGTATACTCTACACACATATAAATGGATTTGATTGCCACCGTATGTTGTATTAAGAGCAGATTGGTTCTTCAAGCAGCACTACCTTCCCGAAGTTCCTGAATCCTGAGAGGAGTGCCGCCAACCAGAACCCTCCTCATGATCACAATTCCTGTCCGTTCTGACAGGCACACGCTGTTCACCCCTCCCGCACATGCCCCCCATGCACCCCCACCTCCGCACCGAACGCCTTGACCTGATCCCGGCAACCCTTGAGACCCTCAGGAGCGGCCGCCAGACCCTTGCCAGCCTCCTCAATGCCGCCGTTCCCCCATCCTGGCCGCCGCCGCTCCTGGACGACGAG
>Ga0209506_1001692_pt1 | contig 21995 bp, 20 predicted proteins | sample AD_JPNHG2_MetaG_FD_184409 | JGI IMG/M metagenome (GOLD analysis project Ga0209506, IMG submission 184409) | Active sludge microbial communities of municipal wastewater-treating anaerobic digesters from Japan - AD_JPNHG2_MetaG (SPAdes) (version 2) | ecosystem: Engineered > Bioreactor > Anaerobic...
GGATCCCCCGCCCCTGCTCCGTCTCGGCGACGATCACCTCCACCGGGTTCGCCGTGGCGCAGAAGATCCCGCACACCTCGGGGACGAGCTTCACCGCAGTGAGGACGTTGATCGGGTACAGCCCGCGCAGGAGGATAAGGAACGCATGGCCACAGGCGAGGGCGGAGGCGTTCCGCGTGGCGAGCTCGGTGAGTTCAGGATCCGTCCCCGACCAGCGCACGAGGGCTGGGCCCGACGATTCGCAGAACGCGAGCCCGAACTTCGCCCCCGGCACAGCGGTCACCAGCGCCTCGTGGAGGTCCTCCACCGTCTTGATGAAGTGGGCCTGCCCGAGGATCAGGTTCACATCATCCGGCTTCTCGATCCGCACCGTCCTTAGCTCCATCTCCCCCTCCCGTCTGACCGCCTCGCCGCACCTAGCGTCCCCTCGCGTCCCCGGCTCACGGGAGCAATTATAGTCCAGGACGGATCATGACCGAAGATAGAAAAGCACGCTCCCAAGCCCGCACAGCGCCTCGATCCCGATCAGTACAAGCACGAGCGACCGCTCACGAAGCCCACCGAACAACTTCAGGACCGCTTGGGACAGGCTCACCGGCCCGTTGGTGGGGCAACGGAGCTTCCCGTCATCCCCCAGCTCCCCCCACCACCCTTTGCTCGGGAACCCGTGGGCTGCCTTGAACAGGAAATCAACCGCATAGGGCACGATCACGATCACCCCGGCCACCTCGAAGTTGCCGATGATGCAGGCGGAAGCGAGGATCGCCCCGATGGAGAGCGTCCCCACATCACCGATGAAAATGCGGGCCGGGTACCTGTTGAAGTAGAGCATCCCCAGGAGCGCCCCCAGTCCACACACGAGGAGGAGGAGCGCCGTAGCCTGCCCCGTCTGCCAGGCGATCACCGACAGGCTCCCCATGGCCACGATCCCCATCCCGACCTCGAGGCCGTTGAACCCGGCAAGCATGTTGACTGCATTGGCGGCGCCGGTGACCCCGAGCGGGACCAGCACCAAGGGGTAGTAGATCCAGAAGTTGACCTCGCCCACAAACGGTATCCACACGGTACTATGTCCCGCGCGCACCGCCATCAACGGCACGGCCGCAAGAAGGGGCAGGAGCGCCTTCACCCATTGCCGCATGCCCAGGAGGTCATCCACCACCCCGATCAACGAGAGCATCAGAACTGTGGCGATCACTGCCAGGAGGAGGAGCATGTTCACCTGGGGGAAGAGGTGGAGGAAGCTCATCATCCCCAGCGTAAAGAGGACCCCGGCACAGAACCCCGTGACGATCGCCAGCCCCCCCATCTCCGGGATCTCCGGCTGCCCGGGCTTGTTGACATCGCGCCCGACGATCCCCGCCCGGGCACAGAGCCTTATCAGAACCATGGTGGAGAGAAACGTCACTATCAAGGCAACGCCGAACGGGATACCGATCACGGCACCCTCTCCGAATCACACATCAAGAGCCATGTTACGCGCCGCGTGTCTGGAAGACAAGCCCAGAATCCGCGCTCCTGCTGGGCCATTTTCATTGGGGGCGGGAACCTACTGCCTCATGGCCCGGCTTGCGCCGCCGGGCCAGGGCGCACGCCGCGCCCCAGAGGGAAACCCCACCGGCGACCGCACCCGCCAAGTTGACCCCCAAATCCAGCACGGAGGGCACCCTCTCCGGCGCGAGAAACTGGAGGATCTCGAGCAGGCCACCATAGCCAAACGCTGCCGCGATGGCGAGCCATGGCCGACGCCGGCCTCTTCGAGATAGCGTCCAGGCGAAGAGGATCGCGAGGAGCGCGTACCCTGCGAAATGGAACGCCGTCGAACCCCACGTGGCCAGGGCCCGGTCGAGCGCGGGGGGATAGGCCCTCCCCAGGCTCATGTAGGCAAGGAACCCCATGTAGGCTAAGAGCAGGCTTCCCTTGAGCCAGGTCATCTCCTCACCGGAGCAACCTCAGGCCTTTGCCCTTGGGTCCTGAACATTGACCAGCTCGACCTCTCGCGGATCACCGATCTCCCCCCTGACTCCGCAAGAGACCGAGGATGCGGCGCACCTCCTGCGCCCGATCCTTGCGCATCACGAGGAGCCCCTGTTCGGTCTCCACGATCACCACGTCTTTAAGGCCGATGGTAGCCACCAGGCGCTCAGGATCCGCGGCGAACACGATGCACCCCTCGGTGTCCACCCCCACGTGGTGAGCGCGGCTCACGTTCCGTTGGGGATCGGCCGGGAGCACCGCCCCCAGCGCCGACCAGTCCCCCACATCACTCCATCCGATGTCAGCGGGGATCACAACGACGTTCGCGGCCTTCTCCATCACCCCGTAGTCGATGGATACACTCGGCAGGGACTCATAAACCTGCGCCACCACCTCTGCCCAATCCGGCCGACCGAGGTGAGGCTCGATCTCGCACAGCGCGGCGTGGAGATCAGGCATGTGCTTTGCGATGGCGGTGAGGAACGTGTCCACCCTCCATACGAACATCCCGCTGTTCCACAGGTACTCGCCCGCGGCGAGGAACTGGGCCGCTGTCTTCCGATCCGGCTTCTCCGTAAATCCGCGGGCCCGGTAGACACCCACCTCGCCCAGCTGCTCGAGGCGGTCCCCGCGGCGGATGTATCCGTAGCCCGTGGCCGGGCGATCCGGGATGATCCCCAAAGTCACCAAGTGTTCACCATCCGCAGCCACCCTCACCGCGGCATCCAGGATTGCCAGGAACCGGTCGGGGTAGCGGATGACATGATCGGCCGGCAGGGCGATCATCACCGCCTGGGGATCCTTCGCCCTCAAGACCAAAGCGGCGAGGCCTAGACAAGGAGCCGTGTTCCGGCCGATCGGCTCGATCATGATGTTCTCACCGGGGATGTTGAGTTGCTCCTGGACAAGATGGGCAAACTCCTGGGGGACCACAACGTAGGTGCGCTCCGCCGGGACCAGGGGGGCAATCCGCGCGACCGTTGCCTGAAGCAGGGTCCGATCGCCCGCGAGCGGCAGGAACTGCTTGGGCCTATCCGACGTGCTCAGCGGCCACAGCCTCTCCCCCCGTCCGCCGGCCATAATCACAGCTCTCACGTCAACCCTCTGCATCTGGTTCTTCTCCAGCGCTGCAGTTCGCGACGCCGCGTTGCCCCCCAGGCCTCCGTATAGAGGTTTCCATTGTGACGTCACAAGTTTCGAATGATATCCAGGTACTTCTCCACGGCTAGCCTCCTGTCATAGAAGTGTTCAAGGCACTCCCTAGCGCTTCGCTTCATCTTCTCAAGCTCCCCGCGGTGCGTTGCCAAGTATCTTAGGATTTCGACAACACCATCCACATCACCTTGGTCCAGCCTATAGCCACATTGATGTCTCTCCACGATCTCCGCTACCTCGGACTTCTCCCCTACTAATGCCAGGATCGCGAGTCCCGCTGCAAGATAGCCATACAGCTTGCTCGGCTCACACAGTCCCTCCACCCCCCCTTCCAAAGTCACCACACCGATGTCGCCCGCCGTCAAGGAATAAGAGAGCTCCTCATAGGGTACCGGTGGAAGGAACAACACATTGCTGAGCTGACGTTCCTCGACCATGGCCATCAATTTCGCCTTCTTAGCGCCCTCGCCAATGAACAGGATCACCAGCTCATGTAGCCCCTTGAGCCTTTCCGCGGCTTCCACAAGGGTCTCCAGCTCATGGGCCTGACCAAGGTTCCCTGAGTAGAGCACGACGAGCTTTCCTTCCAGTGCATGCCTCTTGACAAACGGATTGAGCCTCTTTGGCAAAGGACGGACATGCGAACCATCGGCCCAGCTATGGATCACATGAACAGGGGGTAACTGGGCAGCGGACCTTTCGATCACGCGCCGCATCTGCTCGCCGAGGACGATGATCGCGCTTGCTCGCCCATAGGCCTTTCTATTAAACCACCTCCACACCCTTGCAATAAGATCTCTATCTCCCATATACCCAAGTCTTATCGCCACATCTGGGTAAATGTCATGCACCAAGAGGATATATTCACGCCGCCTCAAAAGCCAGACCAGCCACGCCACCCAGAGGAGGAACGGAGGATTTGTTGTGACTAAAAGCGCTTGGCGCCTTCGCGAGAACAACAGCCGAGCCAACACCGCGGTAGAAAAGGTAAGCCCGTTCAACAGCCTTCCAGAAAGACGATCTTTGCTAAATTGGGTTGAGAACAACCGGTAGATCTTCACACTCCGGTACACTTGCTTCCTAGGAAGCCTGGACCGTCGATGGTAGCTCGGCTGGGCGGTATAGGCGACAGTATCGATCCCGTTCTGGCTAAGATCTACGGCCAGCTCCGTCAAAAGTTGAGCTACAGCTGCTGTCTCAGGATAGAAGAACTGGGAGAGGATGGCAACGGAATTAGCCATCGAGGGAGCTCATCTCTTCGTAGTAGCGAATTGTTCGCTCTAAGCCCTCTCTCAGCCCAGTTTGGGCTTGAAAGCTGAATTCCCTGAGCGCCCGTGTGGTGTCCAACCTACGGCGGGGTTGACCATCAGGCTGCGATGTGTCCCATTCCACTTGGCCCTTGAACCCTGAGAGCTCTTTTATGAGCATCACCAGGTCTTTGATCCTGATCTCTTCTCCTGACCCTAGGTTCACCGGGTCCGGCTTGTTGTACCGCTCCGTGGCTAGAAGGATCCCCTCCGCCGCGTCCTCTACATAGAGGAACTCTCGCGATGCCTCCCCCGTGCCCCAAGCGACGATCTTGTCATTGCCACGGCGCCTGGCATCCACACACTTCTTGATGACCGCCGGAACCACATGGGAGTATTCGGGATCGAAGTTATCCCGTGGGCCATAGAGGTTCACCGGAAGGAGATAGATGCCGTTGAAGCCGTACTGCTGTCGGTATGCCTGTAGTTGCACAAGCAGCATCTTCTTGGCCAGGCCATACGGGGCGTTGGTCTCCTCAGGGTAGCCGTTCCACAGGTCATCCTCTTTGAACGGCACCAGAGTGTACTTCGGGTAGGCGCAGATCGTTCCCACACAGACGAACTTCTCAACGGCAGCCTTGCGGGCCTCCTCGATGAGCTGGATCCCCATGATCGCGTTGTCGTAGAAGAACCTGCCGGGGTACTTGCGGTTGGCGCCGATGCCACCGACCACCGCCGCCAGGTGAATCACGATGTGGGGCCGAGCGTCGTTGAGCATGCGGAGGATGTGTGTCCTATCTCGCAGGTCGTAGTCCTTGCTTCGAGGCACGAAGATCTCCCGGCAGCCTCGCTCCTGCAGTCTCTCCACCACGTAGGAGCCGAGGAAGCCTGCCCCACCCGTCACCACCACCCTTTTCCCGTGCCAGAAGTCGCGGGTCGAGAGTCGCGAGTCCCCAGTTGTGAGCTCGACAATCATTGGCGCTCTCCCTTCAGGTAACGGATGAAACCCGAGATCAGGCAAGAGACTTCATCGGCCATGCCATAGAGCCGGCTGAAGTCCTCCCCGCCGAGATAGCCCAGATCGCTGGCGATGTAGAGCTGGCTTTGGAATTCCGAAGCAGATCCCCTTGCCGTATAGAGGAACTGAACGAACTCTCTGTCCGTCTGTCGCGCAAACCCTTCGGCGATGTTCGAGACGATGGACACAGCAGCCCTTCTCATCTGATCACGCAGACTGAAGTCCCTGGAGAATCCATCCGTTCCCGTAATCACGTAGATCTCCTTGGCAAGCTCCCTCGCCTTCTTCCAGCTCTCGATCTCCTCGAATCGCCTGATCTGCGCCATCTAGCCCATCCGTATCTTCAGAATCCGAATGCCTGACTCAAGACTCCCGACTCTCGACTCGCAATTCGTCACTCCATCCCGCGTCGGCAGTTCCTCAACGTGGCGGTGACACCTGTATCCCATCGGTGCCAGCCCGCAAACTTCTCCTCCAAGATTCTCTTACCCTCACCAGGAGGCTCCAGGCCGGCGGCTTCCATGTCTGCATCCACCATAATTTTAACGAGTTCCTTGAAGGTGACTTTGGGATCCCAGCCGAGCTTGTCCCGAGCCTTCGTGGGATCAGCCAGCAGAAATTCCACCTCGGTGGGCCGGAAGTAGCGGGGGTCGATCTCCACATACTCCTGCCAATCCAGATTTGCATAGGCGAAGGTTTCTTCCAAGAACTCCTGAACCGAGTGCGCCTCCCCCGTACCGACGACGTAGTCGTCCGGCTGGTCCTGCTGGAGCATGAGCCACATGGCCTCCACATACTCCGGGGCGTAGCCCCAGTCCCGCTTAGCCTTCAAGTTGCCCAGATAGAGTTTCTTCTGCCTCCCAGCGATGATGTGAGCGATGGCCCGGGTGATCTTGCGGGTAACGAAGGTCTCGCCCCGCCTGGGAGATTCATGGTTGAACAGGATGCCGTTGCAGGCGAACATGCTATAGCCCTCTCTGTAGTTTACCGTCATCCAGTAAGCATAGACCTTGGCGCAGGCATAAGGGCTTCTGGGCCTGAAGGGGGTGTTTTCGTTCTGCGGCGGTGGGGCCGCGCCGAACATCTCCGAGGAGCTGGCCTGGTAGAACCGCGTCTTGATCCCGCTTCTGCGGATTGCTTCTAGGATCCGCGTGGTGCCCAACCCAGTGACATCGCCGGTGTACTCGGGTGTGTCGAAGCTCACCCGAACGTGGCTCTGTGCCCCCAGGTGGTAGACCTCGTCTGGCTTCAGATTGTAGATCAGGTTCGAAAGTTGCTCCCCGTTAGAGAGGTCCCCATAGTGGAGAAACAGTCGGGCATTCGGATCATGAGGATCCTGATAAATATGGTCGATCCGGTCGGTGTTGAACGTGCTCGCCCGGCGGATGAGCCCGTGAACCTCGTAGCCCTTGGCGAGTAGCAGTTCTGCCAGGTATGACCCATCTTGACCGGTAATCCCCGTTATCAACGCTCTCTCCACAACGCACCCCCTTCAACCAGTTCATGGTACAGCGCAAGGTGACGCTCTACGAAAAGCTTCTGATCGTACTCCCTTACGGCCTTCTCCCGGCAGCGTTCCCCCATTGTATGCCGTAACTCGTCGTCTTCCAGGAGAGCAGTGATGGCTCGACCAAGGGCTTTTTCATCCCGGGAAGGTACAAGCTGGCCACAACCCTCTGTGACCTGTTCGGGAATTCCCCCCACCGAAAAGCCAACGACGGCGGTTCCACAACTCATGGATTCTAACACTGTTGTGGGAAAGTTGTCATCCAGGGACGTGAGGCAGAAGAGATCCGCCGCGCTGTAGGCTTCAGCCATGGCCTCGCTGCCCTTCAAGTAACCCAGCTGCCTGATATTTGCTCGACCCCCAAGCGATCGTGGAAGAGCCACCGTTTTTCCTACAGTGACCACAATCCATCCCTTCGCCTCGACATAATTGAGGCTTTCAAAGAAGTACCGTGCCCCTTTGCGCTCATCTTTAAGATCGGCAGCCGCGAACAGAAGGATCTTCTTGTCCTTGGGTAGCCCCAATTCGCCCCTAACTTGCCAGCGATCCCGCGGTCGAAACACTTGGGTGTCAATCCCGTTCGGAATAACCTCTACGCGGCATCGCCCTCCACATGCTTCCGACACTAGGCTGGCAAGCCATTGTGAGGGAGTGACGATCACTGGATTCCAAACACCTCCAAGGAGCTCCCGCTTCTTGTGCCACATCATACGAGAGGTGTCGAAGTAGGTCCTCGGATAGCCGCGGAGATTCGGGCAATGACCACATCCGATCTTCCAACGGCTGCAATTGAAAAAATAAGCACACCGGCCAGTCAAGGGCCAACCATCGTGCAAAGTCCAGACAACTGGGATCCCTAACCCGCCGATCGCTCTAGCGATACCTAGATTGAGATAGTAGCCGTGAATGTTGTGGAAGTGAAGGATGTCGGGTTTCCATTGCCGAATCAACCGAAGCAAGTGCGTGGTAGACAGCCAGGTCCCATACCCTTGAATGCCTATAGCTCGAGTGAGAAACGCGTGAAGATACACTTCTGGTTGGAACGCAAATCGATAAGCCGTCGGATCCTGGTTTTTGGGACCTCTGCCGTAGGCAAACAGGCTCTCGTGATTAGGTAAAGAGTTCACGGCTTGATGTAAAGTCAGTGCAATGCGGGCTGCACCACCACGCGCGTACTCCGTATTGACCATCAAGACTCTCACGTACGCTCCTCCATGACGGCCCGTATCGCATCCAGGAACGCCTTAGCCGAGCGTTCGATGCTGAACTCCCGGCAGGCGTGTTCGCTGATGGCATCCCTCCGCTCACGGATCTCCTGGATCTGATCCTTCGTCTCGCGGATCAAGTCCGCAAGCTGGTCCACATTGTACGGATCAAAGGTACGCCCGTTCCAGCCCTCTTTTATGAGATCATAGGCCGCTCCAGCGCGGTTTGAGCAAAGCACATAGAGACCGCTGGCCAATGCCTCGTTCACCACGAGCCCCCATACCTCTGTCGTGGAGGGCAAGACGAGTGCGTCCGCAAGTGCGTAGTACTGTAGCAGCTCCGCCTGCTGTTTGAACCCCTCAAAGAACACGTTGCGAACTCCATGAGAATGACACAACGCTCTCAATTCCGGTTCCATGGGACCGCTTCCGACAAGGAACAGGCCGATGGTCGGATCGGCAAGCCGTCCCAAAGCATCGAGTAGTCGTGTGAGGTTCTTGCGTTCGATCAGCTGGCCTACGTACAGGAGCATGACCTCGGGATAGCTCGAACGTAAGTTTGGGAACGAAGGTCCTTGGCGTACTTCTGTGCTCCTGTCTCGATACCACTCCATATTCACTGTGTTAGGCCCCGTGAATACCGTCTTGAGGTTCGCTCCCAAGGCCATCAGGCACTCAGCGGCCTTCGTCCCGAACGCTACATAAGCGTCTGCCCTACGCACAAAAAACCGCTTGGCACCGGCGATGATGCCTCGCCGATGCTTTGCACTGAGCAAGGACGATTCGAACCATAGAACCAGGGGTATCCCGTAGACTCGGCTCCACAGCAGGGCGAGCCAGTACGCGAGGTTGTCGTAGCCGGAAACAATGAGTACGTCAGGGTGCGTTCGCCGGATCGCGCGACGTACACCCCAGTTCAGGTGGAGATGAAGTTCCCGCCGGGCGACGAACCCATGTACTCCCGGCAGCACGCGGCACGAGAAGCTGGGGTTTGCCATTTGCACCCGCCACTGTCTGTTGGCTTCCTGCTCGGCCAAGAGCACAACATCGAGTTCGATGTCAGACTGGCTTGCCAACGCCTCGAAAAGTGGAATCCGGTACGGAGAAAGGATATTCGTGAGGATCATCACCTTGCGGGGCACTGCTGACGAATCCCGAGCCTTGTCACTAACAGCGGCGTTCATGCTGACCCCCATGGTATGTGCTGATCAGGCGAGCAACTACTTTCCTCTGCTTGCGGGTAAGGACCTCCACCACAATCCTCTGTATGTCTAGCAGAGTCTGCTCTTCGGATGTGCTCTCCACTATATACCCGTTTGGTGTAGACGATGCCCACTGCTCGAATAGCGCGCACTGGCGCTGCAACTCCTGGATTGAGCGTTCTCCCTTGCGCAAATACGCCGTCTTCGGATCAGTCCGCAGGTAGATCAGCGCATCGGGTTGCGCAATCAGCCTCATGAACAGAGCCAGGAGCCAGCGCGGAGTCTTCTGGAATTGGCGCTGAAGGAGGTACTCGTGAAAGTACCGGTCGCTCACCACCAAGGCCCTGTTCTTCCCGAACTGCCACCACAGCCAGAGGCGACCGAGCATGTACTCCACCCCGTAGTAGACCACATACAGCATGCACCGGCAACGTCCAAACGGCTTCACCTCTTCCAGGTTCTCAGTTGACGCTGGTGCCTCCGCAGTCCGCCTCCGCCGGATCCATCGTACGAAAACCTTCAACTCTGGAAAAAGTGGGAACCTACGATAGAGGTAGATGCGCCTGCTGAAGAGCCTCTTGGTCGAGACAGTCTGTAGGAGATTCTGTGCCGCCGTTGTCTTCCCGGCCCCGTCAGGGCCAATGAGAACGACAAACGCTCCCCACTGCGGACGAAGGCGTTCGCCTCCCCGTGCGATCACGTACGAGAAAAAGGAGGCCAGCGTAGACAACGGATGCCTGGCAAGTGACCGCAAGAAGAGCTTCCATCGTAATTCCCGCCTCTGCCTCTCCACCTCTGCCCACGCGCCACTAGCTACCCGCCTCCCAAGCTTCGTGATCGTCCTCTTGCCAAAAGGGCGCTCCAAGATGCGTATACACATGTCCTTATGCTGGTGGAAGAAGAGTACAATGCGCTCTCTGTATTTCAGAGGCACGGACCCCTCTGACAGAAGCTTCCTCAGAAGCGTCTCGCACACCTCGATCTCCGGGCCCGCGATGTGGAAGCCGCGTTCATGTTCCCTGATGGTCCCGGCAACTACGCTTTCTGTAAGATAGGGTATGCCTTTCCAGTGCAAAGATGTGTAGATATCGAGATTGATGACCTCTTGGGCGTCATTGGATGCCAAATAGTAATTTCCATCAACCCGCATGACTATTCTTGGCAGGAAACCAACGAGCTTCCATCCACTTGCCTGTGCAATCTGGAATGCAGTGTCCAAGAAGCGACGCCCCTCAGCTGGTGCGACCCAGAAGTCGATGTCTGTTCCGACGGCACCTGTGTCAGGCAACCCATCGTAGTTCCTAAGAACGCAGTAGGTTACGCCCTGTCTCTCAAGCTCGTCAAAAAGCCGCCGCAAGAATGCTGAGCCACCTGTCATACTAACCATCCTCAAGGACTTCCTTTGCAAAGCGCTGAGCGACTTCCCTCGCCGAGAATTGTAGTTGTTGAACACGATGGTAAACCCTGTTTCGTTCAACAGTCAAGTCCTCCAACGAGAGACTCTTGAGCACCTCCTCGGCGCGGCTAGCAAAACCAGGCATGGGAATCACAAACTGGCTATTCCCGTATAGCTTAGGGATGCTGCCGATTGGAGTGGTCATCACCCCACATGATGCAGCCATCGCTTCAAGCACAAGCAGGGGTGTATCAACCGTGTTCTGCAACGACTGGTATGGTTGGATGAAGATATCTGTGTCGTGCAGTATTTGTCGCACTTGTTCTTCGCCCTCAGGTGACCAGAGCCTCACCTGCATCGGGACATAGCCGAGACCTTGTTGGTCGGTAAGCTGCCGGTGAAGCGCCACTTGCTGAGGGTCAGCAGGATTATGGGATGCATAGATCGTGCATTTGAAACGCGGATCATGCTTGAAGGCGAGGAACAGCCTTACCACGTCTTTGATGCCCTTGTCAGGATGGAGCACGCCCAGAAATGTGATCCTAAAAGGCTGCCGGAGAGGCTTCCTCTCTGGTTCCATAAAAAAACTCTCCGGAACTGGGGGAAGGAGCAGGACAGACTTGCGACCTAACCACCGCATCCTTCCAAACTGACGAGGAGATACACAGACCAGGTGCCCCCGTCGTGAGGTGAGCAACCCCTCGACGAGCCCCAGCGCACGTTTGGTGGGGGAGTCGGGCACAATGAACCAGATATGGTGGTATCGTGTCCGTGTTCTCTGTGTCCACACATGGCGGACGTACCTGGCGCGGTCCCTTCGAGATAGCCAGACCCGGACCACGTGCTCATAGTCGCCTGATGCGAGCCAGGAGAAAGCGTCCTCGAGTGACCGAAAGTAGCGTATGGTAATACCCGACATAGGGGACATCTCACTCTGGCTGGGAGCACCGTGAACCAGGTAGTCCACCGACCACCCGAGGTGGGCAAGCTCGATAGCCAACCGCCTCATGTATGACTGCATGCCGCCTATCCCGTAGAAGTCAGCGAATCCCATGTGCCCAACGAACGCGATCCTATCCTTTGCGGGTGCACGCTGTGTGTTTAAGCTTTGCCTTTCAGCGATCTTGGATCGGCCCATGCTCATGCCTTCTCCCGCGTTGGCCTTTCGCCGCGAAATGCGGCCTCGACCAACTCGGCCATCCGTCTCCAATGATGGTCAGCCACGTATCGCCTGGCCTCAGCCTGAGCCGCTGCCTCGATCTCAGCTCGGTTCTGAACGAACTGCCGTATGCCGTCCCGTAACGCCGCAGGAGATTCCGGCTCCACCACGATCCCGAGCGAGTACCGCCGGACAAGCCCACCAATCTCCCCCACATCAGATGCAATCACAGGCTTCCCTGCTGCCGCAGCGTTATGTAACACTCCGCTCACTCCCCTGAACCCCTTACGATATGGCAACACGACAACATCAGCAGCTGTGAAGTACAAGCTCTCCTCATCCGGCTCGATGTACTGGATGCGCGGGAGCACCTCGGCGGGTCCTGGGAGGGACATCCTGAAGGTCTCCACTTGTCCAGCTGTGACATAACCCTCTTGTCCAGCAATAACCAGGATCACATCGCACTCAAGCGATCTTATCGCATCAAGAAGAATGTCAGGACCCTTGTCTTCCCTCAGGCGTCCAAAGAAGAGCAGAAGGCACTTTCTCGTGGGTAGTGATAGACGGACCCGAGCCTCCTCCATTGACACTGTCTTGGCGAAAGGCTCACAAGGACTAGGCACCACGATCAACCGATCTCCTACCTCAGGACACCCGCCGCACTTACAAAGGATCGTGTCCCTAGCCCAGTCCGTGTCGACGAAAACAGCCTCAAGCATCTCCTTACTGAGCATTGCGCAGAGAGCACGTTGCCTGGCTTCGCGATAGGCCCTTCGGTACCACCGAGGCCTATCGGCGTCGCGCCGTGAGACATAGGACCATATGAGGAACCCAAAAGACCGCCAGCTGCGTCTGCGCCATGCGCAGAGCTGCAGTCGCAGTGGGATCTCGCTGTGATCGAGATACATGAAACACACATGTGTAGCGCCCCAACACCGGGCGAAGCGGAAACACTGACCAATCCCCCACCAGGAACGAAACGCATATCGCACCGGTCCGAGCCTGTCAGTCGGGTTCTGTCTGGAGGTCATAAAGTGGATATGAAGCTGTGGAAGCTGTACTTGAAGGCGCTTCGTGTCGGTATTGGGGCATAAGGTAACGAAAGCTACTTCATACCCTTCCGAGCATAGATACTCCGCAAGGTACCGCACATGCTTGATGTGATGCCCCCCTGTAGATAGGTCATATAGCACTACCCTACTCAGCGTCATTGCGTCCCCTTGCGGCGCGGTAGTTGTACTCGGTGCTCTCGCCGGACAGGCAACTTAGCCAGCACAACTCACTTCGTCCCATATCGCCGTTCTCCCCCAAACCCAGCTCGCCGAGCCGCCTCGATCACCTTTGAGACCCCTTCTTCGAACGACACCCTCGGAGCCCAATCTTTGAGCAACTGTTCAGGGTTGATGATTCTGTCGTAACCAACGTCATCTCCTAGCTGCACTGGGACATCAAGCTGTCTTCCGATTTCCCTGGCGACGCCCCCGATGCTCCTCCAAGGAGGAGCCGTAATGTCAGCATACTGCTGGGCCGTCAATCTTAGATGTAACAGGGCATCAACGCAGTCGTCTACGAACAAGAACTGCCGTCTCTCTTCTCCGGTGGTGCGCAAGTATATCTGCCTGTTCTGCAAACCCATAACCACGAGGTCCGGTATGACATGGCTACGTGGCCCTGGCGCTTCCCACCCGTAGACATTCCACAGTCTTGCTACTTTTCCCCCCAGATGACCCGCCCAAAACTCACCGAGTGTCTTCGTGATCCCATAGGCACTATGGGGACCGGCCAGCTGCGAGGTCGTGAACAGAAACGGGAGACCTGTGGCCCTAAGGAAATCGAACACTCGTGCACATATAAGTGTGTTGTTTAGCAATAGCTCGTGCTGACGCAAGGGATCCTCAAGGTATTTCGCGCCGCCTACATCCCACGCAAGGAACCATACATAATCAACTCCTCGATAGGGTCGCAAGTCATCTTTCCGTAGGTCAAAGCCGACCTTGAGATCCAGGCTGATCGCGGTCACTCTCTCTTGCTGCAATCTGCTAGTTAGAGCGCGGCCGATAAGTCCTTCGCCACCTAGAACTAAGTGAGTTTCACCCTTCATGGGATCACCTTTCCTATGTCGGCTTCCTCAGGCCAGCAAGTGGCCCGCCGTTCCACACTAGCTGCTTGCCGGATCTTACCCTCCGCCAGACCAAAGTTAGCAGCCAGACCTGTTGTGATGCTTGCTGCTTTCAGCACTAGTACAAACACCACTCCGTCGGTGCTCTCAGGGAGACGATAAGCCGGACACCGCACATACTTGACGTGGTGACCGCCGGTCGATAGATCGTACAGCACCACGCGTCCGTTAGCCATTGGCCTCGCCCCTCTTGCCAATGGGAACTGTCCCAACTTCCTGGAGTCCTGCCTCCTGCAAGTACGGAAGTACTGCAAGCATGATGGCCAGCGCGAAATTGAAGCCACGATCGCCGAAGTGCCCGACTGTCGGGATCAGCGTCACCACCACCCACACAGCGACCCCCAACGCAAGGGCCTTCCCAAGAGAAGAGGGAGTCGCGGCCGCCATCCGCAACGCATAGCGCACAACGGACAAGAAAAACCACAGGAACAGGAGGCTCCCCAGGATGCCGAACTTCATCAGCATCTCCGTAATCCAGATATGCTGGGTGAATGCCGTCTCATACCATCTGCCATATTCCCACTGCATTTCCACTCTGCGTCCCAACCCCACACCAAGGAGCGGATACTGGGAGAACGCACTTAGGGCTGCCCGGGCTTCCACCAAGCGTCCCTCCAATGACAGGTCCGTGATCAGCCTCCGCGGGTCGATCAGAGTCGCGTAGAATTGCTTTGGGTTCTCTATAAGCGGGAGTCGGATGATGCCAAGCAGAGTCCCTCCAACCAGTACCGCAACAACTGTTAGCAGCAGCAAACCTCTGCAAAGCACTTGAGGCCTTCTTCGCCGATCAACGTACCACGTAACAAGGAAGCCTACCAACGCCAAGGCAACGACCTGGAGGACCCGGCTTCGATAGCCAGACGCAACGGACAAAACAACCAAACCAAGAATGGCGAAGCAAGCGAGCAATCGAACCCCCGGCTTGGTCCTTAGTAATACAAGGGGCAACAACGCACCAACGAACGGGCCGATGTAGGCTGCTCCCACAATGAGTGTGGGCCAACCAGGCCAACCAAGGCCGTGTTTCACTGCAACCCAGTAGGCAGTGTTCCAGACATAGCACGGAACACCGATAGCGAGCAGTGCCGCACACAGCTTAGAGGCCTGCCGCCGATGGGTGACGACCATGCAGACCGGGAGGATGACCAGATAGCCGACGAATTGACTTAGGTCGCGGAGCACATCGAGCAGAGGTGCCCCTCGTACAACCCCAACTACAGTACTGACGACAAGCAGGACGGCGATAAGTAGTGCGGGGAGAGCTACCGCACTTGGCAACCGCACCAGACTCTGTCGCCTGGTGCAGGTGAGCATCACCCAACCAAGGCCCCATCCCACAATCAGTCCGAAGAACAACTGCTCAGACGGGCCCACCGTCGGGCTCACTCCAACGAGGAACGGAAACGCTACCAGCACAAGCGCAAGCCCCACATAGGGGTGCATCAACGTCATTAGCAGGGCAACGAGTCCAGAACCTAGCAGCATCTCACGAACTCCTCGACCTTCCTCCGTGAGCACGAAGCGCCATCGCGCACAGCGTTCTCACAGGCATTGCCCCCTGAGTGAGCGGCCAAACGGGCACTACGGGACCCTCGGACATTACCTGGCGATCTCCTATACGTAACTGCCACATTGCCGACCTCATGCTAGGCAGGTAGCGGACACCCCTTTCACGTAATCCCGAACCCTTCCGCGGTTCACCCAGCGACATATCTTGGTGAGGCCCTGAAGCCCGTGGCCCGACGCTACGGCGGCATCCGGGGGTCATCGCCGAATGCATGCTACAATCCGCCCTCTGACGTTTCCGACGTTGAGAATGAACGCCGCAACCCCGTACACACCAACCCCCATAAGTACCTGGAAGATCAGCGCGAGTATTCCCTCGTGTGATCGCAGGGGCCAGAGAACCATGGTCATTACGCCTCCAGCCAAAAGGATTCTACCAGCCTGCCCTCCCGGAAATGGGATAGCGAAAACTCGTCGTCCTAGCCAGGCGCTTGCGAAAACACCAACGGCCACAGCAGCTACTGTGGCATATGCAGCTCCGAGGATCCCAAGTGTAGGTATCCACATCAGGTTTAGCACGATGTTGATCATTGCCGTCAGACCGCTGATCCACACCAGTTTCTGTGTATTCCCACCGAGATGGAATGCAAGATCAAAGTGATACGTCTTCAGCCCACCCAGTACAGCTGCTGCTGCAATCCATGGCACAATCGCTGCCCCATGTTCACGAAAGCCCGCTCCCAGGAAAACGCTAGCGATGTTCGGGCCAAGCACGGCAAGCCCTAAGGCCCCAGGCACTCCTAGCCCGAGAAGGAGAGTGGCATTCTGGTTCAGTCTTGTCTTCGCTGCGTCCAGACCATGGTTTTCGAGCGCTCGCACGACAACTGGGTATGCTGCAAGACTTGAGACCATCAGCAAGAAGCCTAGACTCTGCTGCGCCAGGTCATAGGTTGCAGCGTAGACGCCTGCAGCGCCTTCTGAAATGAGAGCAGCGATCATGAACCGATCAGAACTGCTAACCACGAATCCTAGAATGGAGGCTGCCGCCAGAGGGGCTCCATACGCGAAGAGTCGGCCCAATGTCTGCCAGTTCCGCTGCGGAAAGACACCGCGCCATTCCCGCCAGCCTAGGAGCACCCCGGCCACCAAAGCTCCAAGGAGTAGTCCAACGAGGGGGCCTGATGAACCCAGCCCTCCCATTACCAGGGGAACACCTGCGGCTAGGGCTATTGTAGCTTTTGTCCATGACAGCAATCCGTAACGGACCGGCTGCATCTGACTCCTGAGGAGATCCAGCGTTACCTCAAACCAGCCTAGGCTGAGGAGAAGGAACAGGCCCAGGAGAACATGTCCCTGCCAGGTTGAGTCTGACCAGATCAGTGCGATGGCGATGGCAAGCGCACCCGCGACAGCGGACGAAAGCACGAAACCCATCATGGTAGCGCCAAGCAACGGACCGGGGTTGTCCTCATGAGCGGGGAGGAACCGGAGGATTGACGACCGCAGCCACTGGTAGAAGACCATATTGCATAGGCCCACACCAGCGACTACGAGTGCATAACGCCCATACTCATCTGGAGACAAAAGATGCGTGTAGACAGCAATGGCTATGAAGTTCAGGGCAGCGCTTCCCCCCCGGGCCAGCGCGTAGAGCAAGATGTGACGCAGTAGACTCGCCGGCGTTGTCCGCCCAGCGTCTCGCATGCCCTTACCTGCCCTTGTCATGCCTACGTGCGTCTCCTGACAGAGACCTTGCTGTATTCACGTCTTGGTGTGTGATGGCTGGCGATCTCGCGCGCTGCTTCCTCGACATAACGATTGTCAGCCTGCCCGGAGGGCTTGCACGGGGTGCCCACGGCGATGAGGACGAGGTCGGCATCGCCCACTACTTCGGGCGCGCGCTCAGCGAAGGCAAGCCGTGGGGCGGCGAGGGACATTACCTCCTCCATCCCCTGCTCGTGGATCGGGCTCTTCCCACGTTTGAGGAGGGCGATCTTCTCCGGATCCGTGTCCGCGCACGTCAAGTGGTGCCCGAGGTAGGCAAGGCACACCCCGGTCGTAAGGCCAACGTAGCCAGCTCCAACAACGACCATGTGGATGGAATCAGGGCTCATAGGCCTCCTTGGGCGTGAGGAGGGAGGCGTGAGACGTGAGAGGCCGTTGGCGGCGTGTTCACGGCGTAGGAGGCGACGGCGCCTCCCACAATGCCGACGGCATCGCGCAGGGCGGCCTCGTCGGGGCCCTCGGCCATGATCCGGATGAGGGGCTGGGTCCCGGAAGGGCGCACGATCAGGCGGCCGGTCCCGTCGAGCTTGGCCTGCGCGGCCTGGATCGCGGCCCGCACCCGGGGGTCGGCGAGCGCCGCCTCCCGGTCCTCCACCGGCACGTCCCGGCGCAGCTGGGGGTAGAGGGGGACCGGGGCCACGAGGGAACCAAGGTCGGTCCCCACCCGGATGAGGACCCGCAGCACGAGGAGGGCGGTGAGGATCCCGTCCCCGGTCACGGCCCACGGGCGGTAGATGATGTGGCCGGAGGGCTCCCCCCCGAGGTCGCTCCCCCCCTCCCGCATCGCCCACGCCACGTTGCGGTCGCCCACTTCCACCCGCTCCACGCGGAACCCTCGTGCGGTCAGGTACTGCTCGGCCCCGAGGTTGGCGAGCACGGTGAACACGACCTGGGGGGAGGAGAGCTCGTTCCAGCTGAGAAGGTGCGGGGCGAGGGCCGCCATCAGGCGATCCCCCTCCACGACATCGCCCCGGCCGTCCACGAACAGCACCCGGTCCCCGTCGCCGTCGAACGCGATGCCGAGGTCGGCCCGCTGGGCAAGGACGGCTCCGGCAACAGCGTCCATCGCCGCAGCGCCGGTAGCGTTGATCCGCGCCCCGTCCGGCTCCGCCCCAAGGAGGACGAGGTCGGCCCCCAGGGTAGCGAAGAGGATCGGCGCAACCCGCGCCGTCGCCCCATGGGCGCAGTCGAGGACGATCTTCAGGCCCGCAAGAGACAGGCCACCGCCCCTCTCCCGGAGGAACGAACGGTAGCTCTCCGCGACCGCCGGGCGAGGGGTCACCCGTCCCCGCGGGCCGGCACGGGGCCTAGCTTCGAGGAGGGATTCCACCCGTTCCTCGTCGGCAACCGGTAGTTTTAGCCCATCGCGGCCGTAGAACTTGATCCCGTTATCGGGGGGGGGATTGTGGGAGGCAGAGACGACGCAGCCCAAGTCGTACCCGGACTGGACCACGAGGTGGGACACGGCCGGGGAGGGGAGGACCCCCGCGAGGTCCACATCGCAGCCAGCCGCAGCGAGCCCGGCAGCACAGGCCGTGGCGAGGGCCGGTCCGGAGAGGCGCGTGTCCTGAGCCAGCAGGACGTTCCCCGGGCGGAAGGCGAGCCCCGCCGCCCGCCCCAGGCGGAACGCGAGGTCGGCCGTGAGGTCCACCCCCGCCACCCCGCGCACCCCATCCGTCCCGAAGTACCGCACGCCCACCCCCTATTCAGGGTGCATTGTGACCTGGCAGTTGTTTCCCAACAAGCTACGTTGGAGCCGCCCCTGATCCCCAACTCCCGCTGCCCCACGCGCCTGGAAACGCCGTTCGTTACCCTCCGCTCTAGCCGCCGCGGGGCTGGCCGGATTCCGCTCGCGTGGAACCCGTCTTGTCCCCTCCCTGCGGCTCGAACCACAACCAGTGGACGAAGAACACGAGCAGAACACCTACAAATAGCCCGATCACTCCAGCCACAGCCACGTTCATCTTCAGACTCGTCCCAAGCGGCCCGGATACCGTAGGCCCGCGCACCACGACCACCGGCTGAGGGGGCATGGACAGCAGATTCCGTAGCGCGGCTTCTTCCTGGTCTAGCGTTGCAAGCTGGTTGCGGAGGGCCATTTGCTCCTGAAGGCCCATCACGTATGCCGAACCGAGCCGATCCATCTCATCCAACGCCTGCTCCGTGGCCTGAAGCCGCGCATAGAGCAGGTCCAGCTCCTTCTGCACGAGATACCCACGGATGGTGGCCCCATCTCCAACACTCAGCCCCAGTACCTCAGGATTCCCCTGCAACTCAGCGATCCTGGACCGGAGTTGATCGCGCCTGGCCTCGGCCCAAGCGCGGGAACGGGCAAGCTCTGTCTCCCAGTCTCCAGCCTTGAGCAGTAAAGCCTCCCGTTTCGATTGAAGTTCGCTTAGCCGTAGTACGGTGGACTCCGCCAGTTCAGCGGCGGCCTCCTCCTGAAGCGCAGCCACCACGCGCCCAGCGGCCCCGGCGAGGTCGTGTGGAGGAAGAGATCCTTGAATGGTGATCTGAGCAAACGAGCCCTGTTTTCTGGCCGTCACGCTTCCCATCAGCCACGACGCGCTGACCACGCCCTCAGCAGCAGCTCGCTCGAGAAGCCCCCGATCCTGCACCCGCTCCACCAGGAGATCCGCGGTGGGAGGCGTATAGGTATTGGGCACCCCCATCGGCCGCTCGACGGCCAACAGGACCTCGGCGCGGTACACGTCCGGGGAGCGCACTGTGACCACAGCAGCTAGACCCACGGCGACCACGACCACCCCGAGAATAATCCACTTACCCCACCACAAGACGCGAATGTAGTCCCTCAAGTCAACCTCGTACTCGTCCATCCGTCCCCCCCTTCTCCTTGACCATCTCGCTTCCCACGAGAGACAGGACAATACCCCGAACGAAGGAGAAGAGGCAACTTTTCTCTGGTAGAAGGGGGCCACGCGCCCCGTCATGGCCTCGTTCGGTAGCGGTGAACCCTGAGCCCGCCGCCGTTTTCCGAAGCCGGACCCGGTCCGCCTCACAGGCCGCTACTGCCCCCGGCGGAGCATCCACTGCCAGGCGGTCGCGACGATGGGGTCAAGGGTCGTGAACTGGGGCTCCCAGCCGAGGTCCCTCTTCGCCCGGGACGGATCGGCGACGAGGGCCGCCGGATCCCCCGCCCGGCGCGGCGCGTCCACGGCGCGGATCTCGCGGCCGGTGATCCTCCGGCAGCACTCCACCACCTCGCGCACGGTGTGCCCGTGCCCCGTCCCGAGGTTGTAGGCCGGCGCCGCTCGCCCCTCTTCAAGGGCCCGCAGGGCGAGGACGTGCGCTCGGGCGAGGTCGGAGACATGGATGTAGTCCCGAACCGCTGTCCCATCCTTCGTCTCGTAGTCGGTGCCGAAGATCTGCACCTCGCGCCGCACCCCGAGGGCGACCTCGAGGACGATCGGGATGAGGTGAGTCTCGGGATCGTGGCATTCGCCGATCTCCCCGTCGGGGTCAGAGCCAGCGGCGTTGAAGTACCGCAGCGACACGTGCCGCAGGCCGCGGGCGACCCCGTAGTCCTTGAGGATCCACTCGAACACGAGCTTCGTCCGGCCGTAGGGGTTCTTCGGATCCTTGGGGTGGTCCTCGGGGATCGGGACGCGCACCGGATCGCCGTACACGGCAGCGCTCGACGAGAACACGATCGCCCGCACGCCGGCCTCGACCATGGCATCGAGAAGCGCCAGCCCACACCCGACGTTGTTGTAGTAGTACTTCGCGGGGTTCCCCACGGATTCGGGCACCGAGGTGTAGGCGGCGAAGTGGATCACCGCCTCGATCGGGTACCGCCGGAATGTGCGCGTAAGGAGCGCGGGATCGGCGAGGTCCCCTTCCACGAACTCCGCGCAGAGGACGAGTTCGCGATGCCCGGCGGACAGGTTATCCAGCGCCACCACGTCCCGCCCGTCCCGCAGGAGCTCCTTGATCGTGTGGCTCCCGATGTACCCTGCCCCGCCCGTAACGAGGATCATCCTCCCTCCTTTAGCTGCCTGGGTGATATGGACGCTGTTCGTTCACCATGGGTGTTTCCCCCCAAAAAAAGAGAAAGATTGAGGGATCATGGCTCCACCCGCACTTCGCCGTCATCTCCCAACCAGGTCTGCACGGCGACCCTCCCTCCCCGCACGGCGGCCCGGCGGCCGATCACGGACTCCTCGAGGGCCACGCCCTCGATCCGCGCTTCGTCCATGACGATCGCCCTGGCGATCGCGGCCCGGCGGACGACCGCCCGCGGCCCGATCGCGACGTGGGGGCCGACGGTGGACCGCTCGACCACCGCCCCCGCCCCGATGAAGGCGGGCCCGCTCACCCGGCTCCCCAACACCTGAACCCCGCGCTCGATCACGACCGGCCCCTCGATCGTCGAATCCCCGTCCGCCTGTCCCTCGATCCGCGGCTCGACCGGCCCGAGGAGGAGGCGGTTCGCGGCGAGGAGGTCCTCCGGCCGGCCCACGTCCTGCCACCACCCATCCACCGGGGACGGGAGAACGGGGTGCCCGTGGTCCACGAGCCACTGCAGGCAATCGGTGAGCTCGAGCTCCCCGCGGAACGACGGCTTCACCTCCCGCGCCGCCCGGAAGAGGACTGGGGTGAACACGTACGCACCGACGATGGCGAGGTCGCTCGGCGGAT
>Ga0209506_1001696_pt1 | contig 21980 bp, 15 predicted proteins | sample AD_JPNHG2_MetaG_FD_184409 | JGI IMG/M metagenome (GOLD analysis project Ga0209506, IMG submission 184409) | Active sludge microbial communities of municipal wastewater-treating anaerobic digesters from Japan - AD_JPNHG2_MetaG (SPAdes) (version 2) | ecosystem: Engineered > Bioreactor > Anaerobic...
CGCGTGAGGAGTTGCTGCACGCCATTCGGGCCGTGCTGAACCAGCGGCGCGAGGCGTTGCGCGGCGGCGAGAAAGTGGACGTGGATACCCCCAGCCTCGCCCTGGCCGTGCGCGAGAAGCTGCACGAACGCGCCCGCCCGCACTTACGGCGTGTTATCAACGCCACGGGCATCGTGCTGCACACCGGCCTGGGCCGGGCGCCGCTGGCCCAGGAAGCCATCGACGCTATCGCCGACATCGCGGCCGGATACTGCAATCTCGAGCTGGACCTGCCCACTGGGCGGCGCGGCGACCGCCACGAGCACGCGCGCGAGCTATTGGCCGAACTGACCGGCGCGGAAGATGCGCTGGTCGTGAATAACAACGCCGCCGGCACGTTTCTTACGCTTGCGGCCCTCACTGCCGGGCGCGAGGTGATCGTCTCACGCGGGCAGTTGGTCGAAATCGGCGGCTCGTACCGCATGCCGGACATCATGGCCGCGGCCGGCTGCCGGATGATCGAGGTCGGCACGACCAACCGCACGCACCTGTACGACTACGAGCGGGCCATCAGTGAAGCGAGCGTGGCGCTGCTGCGCGTGCATACCAGCAACTATCGCACACAGGGCTTCGTCGAGAGCGTGTCGTTGGACGACTTGGTGAAGCTGGCACGCAGCCGCGGGTTGCTCGTGATCGACGACCTCGGCAGTGGCCTGATCGACCGCGAGTTGCCGTGGCCGGACGAAGGCGGCGGTGCACCTGGCGGGCCGGTGATCGCGCAGGCGCCCAGCGGTTGGGCCGCGACTACGCAGGCGCCGGCGGGACGAGCCCCGTCGCAATGGGATGAGCCGGCCGTGCGCGACAGCGTCGCGAGCGGGGCGGACGTCGTGCTTTTCAGCGGCGACAAACTACTGGGCGGTCCGCAGGCCGGCGTGATCATCGGCCGCGCTGATCTCATCAAGCGAATTCGTCAGAGCCCACTGGCCCGTGCCGTCCGCCCGGACAAGATGACGCTGGCCGGCTTGGAAGCGACCTTGCGCCTCTATCGCGACCCAGAAGCCCTCGCGCGGCGCTTGCCGGTTTTCCGCATGCTGGCCGCATCGCCCGCGGAGCTCGAGAACTCGGCCGTAGAACTGGCAGACGCCATTCGCCAAGTGCTTCCCGAGGCACAAGTCACCCAGCAGCCGGATACTTCCGAAGCCGGCGGTGGATCGCTGCCGATGATTTCGTTTCCTACCTGGATAGTGATCGTTCGGCACCCGGCGCTGCCAAGCATGCGGCTGGCGGCCGCCGTGCGGCAGCGCGAGACGCCCGTAATTTGCCGCGTGCAGGAGGAAGCGCTAGTCTTTGACTGCCGGACCCTGCTGGCCGGCGACGCCGAGCAGATCGCCGCCGCTTTGGCCGAGGCCGTCCGCGAGCTGGCCGACGGGTCTTGAGCGTTTGACGCAGAGGGCCAGGCCGGCCAGCAGCAGGACCGCGGCCCCGACGATCCACGGGAGCGGCGGAAACACATCCTCGGTGACCGGATCGACGAACCCGGCCCGCTTCAGCAGCGGCAGCAGCCCATCCTCGCGCGTGATGAGCAGGATGATGCTGTTGTGCAGCACGTGGGCCAGGACCGCCGGCCAGATCGACCCCCAGCGTATGACCAGCAGGCCCAGCAGAGCGCCCACGGCCGCCGTGAGCGGCAGGCGCTGAATCGACATGTGGGTCATGCCGAAGGCGAACGCGACCAGCAGCACCGCCCCGGTTTTGCCCATTACGTGCCGCAGGCCGCTGAGCGCATAGCCGCGGAAGAACAGTTCTTCGCAGAAGGCCGGCAGAATGGCGAAGAAGAATAGCACGGTGGCGACCGAGAGGCGTTGCAGCATCTGCTCGTAGGGCGCGGCGGCTTCCTTGAAGTCCGGCGGCAGCGGCAGGATGCGCTCCTGGAGCGACATCCACACCAGCGCCAGCACCCAGGTCGATAGCCCGATGCACAGGCCGGCCGCGAGCCCACGCCAGCGCGGCGGTGAAAACGAGAATGCCGTGGTGATGCGTACACGCGTGTAGAGCGCCACGCCGATCGGCAGCGCCGCCAGCAGCAGCACCAGCGTGAGCGCGAAGCCCGCCAGATGCTCCGGCGAGCCAGGCGTCAGGCCGGCCTGGAAAAGCGACTGCTGGATGAAGAAGTTCAGCAGATAGACCACCGCCATCAGCAGCAAAGCTTGCGAGGCGCTGGGCCAGTTGGACGGTTTGAAGAACTTGCGCTTGAGCAGCGTCCGGATAGACGCGCTGTCGGCGAACAGGACGGCCTCCTGCCCGAAAAGTTTGGCCGCCACCCCCACCGCCGCCAAGGCATAAATGCAGGTCGAAAGTGTGACCCAGAGCACCCCCAGGCGATTGATCTCGCCCATGAACAGTTCGCGCGTCAGGATCACGATGTTGGTCACCGGCATGATGAGCAGCGGGCCTTCCAACTCGGTGCCGGGCAGGAGTCCGACCACGGCGGGAATCAACGCCACGACCATGACCGGCATGATGTAGTTCTGGGCTTCCTTGAAGCTGCGGGCAAAACTGCAAACGGCGAGCAGCACGGCACTGAACATGACGGCCAGCGGGATGAGCGTGACCAGTACCAGCGGCAGCGTCCGCAGCGGGATCGTGATGCCGCCCTCCTTGGTAAGGACGTCGCCCAGGCCTCCCAGGTAGACGGTGCCGCCTATTGAGAGCAAATTCAGCACGGCGCTGAGCATGCCGATCGAGGCGACCACGACGAACTTGCCGGCAATCAGGTCGACTTTGGGCACCGGGGCGGCCATCAAGGTTTCGAGCGTGCCGCGTTCGCGTTCGCCCGCGGTCAGGTCGATGGCAGGATAGATCGCGCCGGTGATTGTCATGACGACCAGGATCAGGGCGACGATCTGCCCGATGATCGAGCCGCCCAGCTTTTCGGGCGTGGCTACGCTGAGCTGGGTGATTTGATACGGCTCGATATAGTCGCGGGTCAGGTGCAGGTCCTGAAGGCGGCGCGCGACGACGCGCTCGCTGAGCCGCTTGAACACGCCTTCAAGGGCCGACGCGGCGAATTGGCTGCGAATTTCGGCCTTATCCATCACCAGCGTGATCTGGCAGGCGCCGGCGGAATCCGGCGTGGGCAGCAGTTCACCACTGACGAGCAGGCCGACGTTGGTCATGCCGGTTGCCACCGCCAGGCGTACATCACTGACGACCTCCAGCCGGTACGGCGGCGGGCGGCGGTGGACGGCGGCCTCTTCCTTTTCGAGCCTGCCGCGCCCGCTGTCGCCGCTTTGTGCATCCGCCTCTTTCTCGGCGGCCTCAACGGCGGCGGGCAACTCTTCCGCAGGCAGACCGGCGGCGGCCGCGAAGCGTGCCAGATCGGGATCGAGAATGCGGGTTTGAAGCCAATGGCGAACTTCATCGGACGCGACCGCGATCGAGTATTCCTGCTGTTTGAGCTTGCTGACCTGAAGCTCGAACGCCTGCAGCGAGCCAAGCATCAGGGCCGGGTAGAGCACCATCGGCACGAGCACCATGGCCACCAGCGTGCGGCGGTCGCGCAGCGTGTCGGCGAACTCCTTGCGCCAAATTGTGCTAATCCGCGAGAAGCGGTTCATTCGCATGCACCAGGTGTAGGAAAGCGTCGCTCAGCCGGCTCTGCCCGGTTTGCCGCTTGAGGCCTTCGAGATCGTTCTCGGCTATGAGCCGGCCATCGTGGATCAAGCCGATGCGGCCGCACATCTTCTCGATCTCATCGAGGGCGTGGGTCGAGAGCAGGACGGCTTTTCCGGCGTCGGCTTGAGATTGAATAAACTGGAGGATGAGGCGATTGCTGAGCACGTCCAGGCCGAGCGTGGGCTCATCCAGGATTAGCACTGGCGGATCAGCGATCAGGGCGCGGGCGATGTTGGTGCGCTGCTTCTGGCCGGTCGAAAGGGCGCCGCAGCGCAGCTTGATGAAGTCGTGCATGCCGAGCCAGTCCACGAGTTCGGCGATGCGCTGCTTAGCTTGCGGGCGCGGGATGTCGTAAAGCACCGCGAAGTACTCGAGAATTTCCAGCGGGGTGAGACGCTGGTACAGGCCCGTGTTGGCCGTGAGATAACCGATCTGCCGCTTGACGGCGGCTTCGTGGTTGGTGACGTCCTTGCCGTTGATGAGGACGCGGCCGGAGGTCGGGCGCAGCAGCCCGCTGACCATGCGGAGCGTGGTAGTTTTTCCCGCGCCGTTGGGGCCCAGCAGGCCATAGATTTCGTGGGCGAGCACCCGGAAGCTGATGTTGTCCACGGCAGTTTTCTCGGAGCCGTCGGGATTGGGGAAGACTTTTGTCAGTTCTTGGACTTCGATCATGCAGGCTCCACGCGGGCCCGGCGTTCCCGCGATTAACCGCCGCTTTTTTCTGCCAATCTCATCGACCGTTCGGCGGGCGCGAGCGATTGGCGCGCCGGGCGTTCGGCCAGCGAAGGTTACCCGAAGGCGCCGGCCGTCGGAAGGGTACCATATCGGCCAAAGCGGCGATTACGCGCGGCTGGCCGCCTGCGAGCGGTTGAGCGAGCCTGGGGTTCGATGCCCAACGAGCTGCGGCCGCGCACGCTGCCGCGCGCCCGGCCGCAAAGTCGTATCGGAGCAGTTGTCCGTTGTCCGGGGCGGTTACCCGCCGGTCAGGTACTGCACAAATGGGTCGATATCGAAGACATTGACCTCCCCGTCACCGTTGCAGTCGTTAACGCACAGGAAGCCGCATCCCGCTCCCTGGTAGGTGCCCTGCCACACGTCGAGGCTTGTCAGCGCCACCACGAACGGATCGATATCGAATACGTTCACCACGCCGTCGCAGTTGGCATCGCCCTTGAGCTGGCCCGTGCAACACGGGTCGGGCGTGCACGCGGTGCCGTCGCCCATGTAGGTGCCCGCGCAGGCCGCCGCAGCCAACACGCTGCACGCCCCGCTCGGGTCGCAACAGGCCCCGTCGCCGCCGCCCTCAGTGCTGAGCGTCGCGCCCGGCCCCAGCGGAGTCTCCATCCCGCTCAAGTTCCGCGCCTTCACCGCGAAGGTATACGTCGCGCCCGGCTGCATCCCCTGCAGCGTGATCGTGCCCCACGCCGAATCGGTCTGCCACACCTCCGCCGCGACCGGTTGCCCCGCCCCATCGACGAACATGTCGCTCCAGTCCGCGTCGCTGCCGCCAGTGCACATGATGGCGAATTCGGTCGCGGCCGGATTGGCGCCTGGGTTCACATCCAGGTCCATAGTTGTGGCGGTCGGGCTGCTCAGTATTGGAGCGCCCGGCGTCTCGGCCGCCGTCGTGGCGGGTGTCTCGGCGCAGAACGACGTCTGCACGCCGACGCGGTTGCGTGCTCTCACGCGGAACATGTATTGGGTGTTCGGGCTCAGGCCGGTGGCGGTGTCGGTGGTAACCTGGACCCACTCATTAATGCCGCCGTCGCCGCCGGTGGTAGTCGAGTCAAAGTACAATCCCGACGACTCCTCGGTCAAATTCGTGAAAGTGCCGGTCGCGATGAGTTCTATACTGTTCGAACTGATAGTCCCAAAGGTAACCCCGGTCGGCGTTTCGATGCGCGTCGTTGCGACTGCGCTCTCGCAGTAGGGTGTCTCGGTACCGACCTGGTTGCGGGCCTTCACGCGAAAACTGTAGGTGGTATTAGGGGTCAGGCCCGTGGCAGTGTCACCGGTTGTCTGGATCCATTCGTTGATCCCGCCGTCGCCGCCGGGCGTGGTTGAGTCGAAGTACAAGCCGGACTGCTCATAAGTAAGCTTCGTGAAGAAGCCCTGGGCGTTTAACGGTATCGACGTCGTTGTCGTAAGGCCGAAACTGATGTACTCGGGAGTTTCAATTGCGGTCGCAGCAGTAAAATTGTCCGACGGGGCGGTTATGTTCGAGGGCTGGGCGCTGTCGCGAGCCCGCACGCGATAAGTGTACATCGTGTTGATTTGCAGCCCTTCGTCGGTATAGGCGCTGGACAACTGCCACCCGCTGCTGTCTCCGCCCGTGCCCCCGCTCACGAAATCAAACGCGTAGGCCACCGGCGGCGAGTGCTCATCGACCGCCGTGGTCGCCACCATGGTAATGGAGGTCAGGCTGGCGGCGACCGGCGGGACGTCGAACGTCATCGGATTGGGCGTGGGAGGCGTGGTGTCCACAAACCGGATCACGTGCACCGTGTAGTCCTCCACTTCGCCGTATTCCGTGTCGCCGCACGGCGTCAGGGCCGGATCGTAATCGCTGTCCTGAACGCGTATCCGCATGCGCGTGAAGCCAAAATACGCCCCTTCGGGCGGCGTAATCGTGGTGGTGTACGGCCCCGCGCCCGTCCAGGCCGTGGTTATCGTTTCATTCGCATCGTCGAAGTCCCGGTCCTGGTTCCAGTCGATCCACACTCCGCCAATGTCGCTGTCGTACGGCGACCCGATCGTGACCGTGAGTGGATAACCAGTACCAATGTACATGTCGGTCGAAAGGGCGCTATAGTCATGGTAGCCGTCAGACCCGCTGGACTGGCTGATGCTGCCGACCGTCACACTGCTGATGTGCTCGTAGCCTGTGTTATTTGCCGACGCAGTGCAGTAAGAGACCGTCGGACAAAGCAACTCGCGCGCATCCACAAAATCCTGGCGGTCGATGCGCGTGGCTACGTTCGGGCAGTTCAAAGTACAGTGTGAAACGATACCCACGATCTCTTCGTTATTCGCGTTGAGCAGGCCGGAACCGGAATTACCATAAGTGGTGTCCGCGTTATACTCGTAGTAACTGCTGTGGCGGCTCACGATGGTGCCGGAACTATACTGCTGGCTCTGACTGCGGGTGGGATCGCTATTGTCCACGCCGTAGCCCCAGACGGCGCAGGGTGTGCCCTGAGGCACGGGCGCGGAGGCAAGGGGACGAAACTGGCCGTAACGGTCATAAATCGTCTGCCCGAGACCGTTTGTCCCGGTAGTCAGGACCGCCCAGTCGCCACCCACCCCGTTGTTGAGGTACTGCCGTGCGGTGCACGGGAACTGGTCGGCCACCGGCGGATGCACGGGGTCGCAGTCGCTCTCGGAAAAGGGCACGTTGAACTGCGCCACCAGCGGCCAGATGGTATCAACACAATGTCCGGCCGAAACCAGGCAACTATTCATATTGTAGACTGACGCACTGCATCCGACCTGCATCAGCCGGCACGACCAGAGCTCGCCCGAGGGCACACGGTCGTCTTCGCCGCATATTCCGCAATCATCAGCCGCGCACGGACCCCGGTCCGCGGGCCGCATTTGCACTGCCACACGTCCCAGGACAATTTGGTTGCCGCGCGACTCGGGCGCCCCCACCAGTTCGACGTATACCGTGTCGCCGTTGAAGTAGGCCGACGTGTTCTGCCACATCGTCATCCCTGAGGCATCCAGTTCCTGAATCTCGCCATCCAGGGCCGACGTGATGCGCACGAAGCTGCCCTTGTCCAACGCCGCCCGGTCGAAGAACAACCTGATCCACATGGCGTCGGCGACAAAAACGGTCTCCTCGTATAGGACGGTGTGGCCGCGCGTCTCGTTCGCGAGCCGGCCGCTGTCCGATTGATACGTGAGGAACTCACCCACCGGAAAGCTCAAGTCCCAGCCCTGCGTGCCGTCATCGAGCCGCGTAGGATTGGCAGCCGGCGAAGCAGTTGCCAAATTAACGTTGCCTGCACAGCAGGCCAGCACCAACAGCAAAACGATCCGCATGAGTTTCAAGGGCTGCTCCCGTCCCATCGCGTTCCTCCGATAGCTTTCCCAACCTGCCGCGGATAGCCACCGCCCGCAGCGCGCCTTTGGCGAAAACGGCGCACGGCGCAACGGCTCCGTTCCGGCGACGCCGCTACGAAAAACTCCGTGCGATTCTATAAGGCCCATCGCCAACAGCGCAACGCTACAATAGCGGATTAACACAGAATTTGAAACCCCAACTTGCGGACGTCCGCGTCCCGCCTCTTGGGTCAGATAAGCTACCTGCCCATAGGCCGCTGGCCGCGGCGGACCAGGCTACAACTCCATATCGGGCCCGCGTTATCGGGCGGTTCCGTAGCCCAATCAGTCGCCTAGCTCGGAATTCGCGTTAGTCGCCACCGCAGGCGTAACAGCGCCGGCAGCACGCGCAGGCTCTCGCGCAGCAGGCGTACGCGGCTCGGCGCATGATCACGCCAGTTGACGCCCACTTCCTTGATTCGGACTCCCAGGCGCTCGGCCACCGCCAGAATCTCGCAGTCGAACAGCCAGCCGTTATCCCGTTGGTATCCGAACACCTTGCGAGCCGTGTCACGCCGGAACAGCTTGAATCCGCACTGCGTGTCGCGCAAGGACCGCAGAATCAGCAGCCGCCGCAGACCGCGGAAAATGGTCGCTAATCCGCGGCGCAGAGCGGGCTGCGGAAGCTCCAGGCGCGAATCCGGCAAATCGCGAGAGGCGATTACTATATCGTAGCCGCGCTGTAGCCAGGGCAGCAGCTTCTCCAACTCCTCAATCGGTGTGGAGAGGTCGGCATCGCACATGAGCAACAGGTCGCCGGTACCGGTGAGCATGCCCTGCCGCACACTATAGCCTTTGCCGCGGTTGGCGTTGCTCGTGATCAGCCGCACGTACTTCTTGTCCGATGCGAAGTTGCGCACCACCTCGGCCGTGCCGTCGGTGCTGCCGTCGTTCACCACCACTATTTCCTGCAGGCGCCGGGAGCCGGAAAAGTATTCGCTGATGCGCCGCAGGGTCGCTTCAATAGTCTGAGCTTCGTTGAAGGCGGGAATGATGACCGAAATGCTCGGCAATAACTGGCTGACCGGTGGTTCATCATGGTCGAATTGCTTCTGCGAGGCTGCCAGGCTATCCATGACTGATTCACCCATCCTGGGTCGCGTCGATCGTGCCGCGAGTGCACGAGGGAAAATAGCGGCAGGCGGTCTGTGGAGCAACTGTCCAAAGGCCCGGCTCAAATGGCTGGGGGCGCCGTGGCGCGGCTCGGGACACGCCTGAATTCGCGTCACGTCCGGCGCTTCGCCACAGGCGCGCCCCGCCCCGCTGCGGCGCTGTGCGGGAGCGCGCCGCAGCTTACGAAGAGCGACCTGCGGGACGAGCGTCGGCTGATAAAGATCGAGCCGCTGCGGCCGGAACCGCCTACTCGACCACCCATGTATCGCCGGAGGCAAACAGCTTGTTCAGATCGCCGGGGCCGAGCTTTGCAGTCGTCGCCTTGATCTGATCGAACATCAGAGCCTCATAGCTGGGCTTTTCGATGTCGCGGAAAACGCCCAGGGGCGTGGGGAAACGCGGGTACGCCATGCGGGCGAGCTGAAACGCCAGCGTCGGCGACTCGCAATGCTCATCGTGTACCAGAAGGTCCTTCTCGGAAACACCCTGCCCGAGCGTCACTACCTGAGTATCCATGCCCACCAGGCGAATGCCTTTGTCGCGGTTTTTGCCGAAAATCATGGGCTTGCCATGCTCGAGGTAGAGGATGTTGTCGTCCCGCGTCTGGCGGTCAGTCAGGTACGAGAAAGCCTCGTGGTTGTACACCGCGCAGTCCTGGTAGACCTCGACGAACGCCGTGCCCTTGTGGTTCGCGGCGCGCTCGAGAATATCCTGGAGCATCTTCGGGTCGTTATAGATCGCGCGGGCGGCGAAGGTGATCTCCGCGCCGAGGGCGACCGCGATCGAGTGCACGGGGTTTTCGATCGAGCCATAGGGCGTGGACTTGGTCCGCTTGCCCTGCTCGCTGGTCGGCGAAACCTGCCCCTTCGTCAAGGCATAAATACGGTTGTTGAAGAGCACGATCTTCAAACCGATGTTGCGGCGAATGGCGTGCAGAAAGTGGTTGCCGCCAATGCTCAGCGCGTCGCCGTCCCCCGTGATCACCCACACCTCCAGCTCGGGGTTGGCCAGCTTCACGCCGGTCGCCACCGCCGGGGCGCGCCCGTGAATGCTGTGAATGCCGTAGGTGTCCATGTAGTACGGGAACCGGCTGGAGCAGCCGATGCCGGACACACAGACCACCTTCTCTTTCGGCACCTGCCGGGCGGCGAGGCACTTCTGAATCGCCGTGAGGATCGAAAAGTCGCCGCAGCCGGGACACCAGCGAACGTCCTGGTCACTCTTGTAGTCTTTTATGGTAAGCACGGGATGATCAGCCATCGTGGTCATGGTTAGCGCCCTCCCAGAACTTCGTCGATCTTGGCACGGATGTCGCTCACCATGAACGGGCGACCGCGGACCTTGTGCAGGCCATAGGCATCCACGAGGTAGCGGGCCCGCAGCAACATCTGCAACTGGCCCATGTTCATTTCACAGACAACGACGGTTCGGAAGCGCGACAGAATCTCGCCCAGGTTGCGCGGCATCGGGTTAAGCCAACGCAGGTGAACGTGCGAAACGTCTTGGCCGTCTTCGCGGGCTCGCTCAACGGCGGAGCGAACTGCCCCAAAGCTGCCGCCCCAGGAAACCAGCAACAAAGCTCCGCCGGCTTCATCTCCGTAAACTTCCTGCGGAGGAATTTCGGCCGCGATGTTTTCGACCTTGCCGGCCCGCAGCTCGGTCATCCGCTGATGGTTGGCCGGGTCATAGCTGACCGTTCCAGCGACGTCCAGTTTCTCGAGCCCGCCCACGCGATGTTGCAGCCCCGGCGTGCCGGGAATGGCCCAGGGCCGGCTGCCGTTGGCATCGCGGCGGTAAGGCGCGAAATCGGCCGGATCGGTGGGGTGTTCAACCTTGATCGGCGCGAGCTCGTCCAGATTCGGGATGCGCCACGGCTCGGAGCCCTGCGAGAGATAGCCGTCGCTGAGCAGGAACACGGGCGTCATGTATTTGACGGCAATACGAACCGCCTCCATCGCAGCCCAGAAACAGTCCGCAGGCGAGCTGGCCGCCAGCACGGGCGCGGGACAGTCGCCGTTGCGGCCGAGCATAGCTTGCCAAAGATCGGACTGCTCGGTCTTGGTCGGCAGACCGGTGCTCGGACCACCGCGCTGCACATCCACGATGACGGTCGGCAATTCCGTCATAATGCCCAGGCCGATGCCTTCCTGTTTGAGCGCCAAACCGGGGCCGCTGGTGCCGGTAACGGCGATGCAGCCGGCGTAGGCCGCGCCCAGCACGGCCGCGTAGGCGGCGATTTCGTCCTCGGCCTGGAACGTCCGCACGTCGAAGTTCTTGTAGATCGTAAGCTCGTGCAGAATTTCGCTGGCCGGCGTGATCGGATAGCTGCCGTAAAACAGGGGCTTGCCTGCGAGCTTGGCGGCGGCGACGAAGCCCAGGGCGGCGGCCTGGTTACCGGTCACGTTGCGGTAGCGTCCGGGTTTCAGCGGCGCCTTGCCGACGCGGTAGCGGACGGAGAATATTTCGGCCGTTTCGCCGTAGTTGTAGCCGGCCTGAAGGGCGCGGCGGTTGGCCTCCGCGACGGCCGGCACTTTGGCGAATTTGCTGTCGATCCAGCGGATGGTCACGTCCAGCGGGCGGTCGAACAGCCAGTACACCAGGCCCAGCGCGTAAAAGTTCTTGCAGCGCTCGGCGGCCTTCTGGTTCAGGCCGGTTTCTTTGACGGCCAGCAGGGTCTGGCTGGTGATGGGCACCTTGTAGACGCGGTACTTGTCCAGCTCGTCGGTTTCGAGCGGGTTGGTTTCGTAGCGCGCCTTGGCCAGATTCATGGGGGTGAACTCGTCTGAGTTGACCACCAGTACGCCGCCCGGCGCGAGGTCTTTGAGACAGACCTTTAGTGCCGCCGGGTTCATCGCGACCAGTGCGTCCACGGTGTCACCGGGCGTGTAGACCGCGCGGCTGCCGAAGTTAATCTGAAAGCCCGACACACCGCCCAGCGTGCCCGCAGGAGCGCGAATTTCGGCCGGGTAATCCGGAAAAGTGCTGACGTCGTTGCCGACCACGGCGCTGGCCGTCGTGAACTGGGTCCCGACGAGCTGCATTCCGTCGCCGGAATCGCCCGCGAACCGGATCACAGCCTGTTCGAGCGTTTCAGTGCGCTTGCCAGTAGTTGCCATGGCTTTTTTGCTGGAAGTCGTGGTACTCATTCAACTTGGCTCTCTGCCGACACGCGCATGCCCCGGGCGCGGCTGCCGGCGGGCTTGGAAAAGTCCGGGGTAGCTTGGGAGTCCTTCGATTGTGGGCCGAGACCTCACCTCTCACCCTGTCGGGCGTAAAACCACGCAGTTTAGCCCAGCGACGCGGGAAATTCCAGTCAAGGACGGCCGCACAGGCCGGCCACCGCAGTTAAATGCGGCAGCGAGGATCGTCCGCGCTCGTCAGAGGTCAGGCTGGCAACTCGCGTTCCAACCTCGGCTTGTCGCGGTTAGCTAACATCCGTAGACTGGTGGCCGACGCAAAACGAGATGAAAAATGGCTTTCTCCTTGCCGCAACGGCTGGCGAGCCTGCCGCCGTACCTGTTTATCGATATTGATCGCAAGCGGCGCGCGGCGCTGGCGGCGGGTCATGATGTAATAAATTTCGGGGTGGGCGACCCGGACCAGCCGACGCCCGGCTTCATAATCGACCGGTTGCAGCGTGCGGTGCGCGATCCCGTGCATCACCGTTACCCACCCGACGGCGGATTGCCGGAGTTTCGCCAAGAGGCGGCGGACTTTTTCCGGCGGCGCTATGGCGTGGACTTGGACCCGGAGCGGGAAGTGCTCGGGCTGGTGGGAAGCAAGGAGGGACTGGGGCATCTGCCGCTGGCGGTGGTGGAACCTGGGCAAAGGGTGCTGATTCCCGATCCGGCGTACCCGGTGTACCGGGCGGCAACGCTTTTCGCGGGCGGGTTGCCATACGCGATGCAGTTATCGGCGGAGAACGATTGGTTGCCCCAGTTCGATGCCATTCCAGCGGAAGTCGCGCGCGCGGCGGTTTTGATGTTCCTCAACTACCCCAACAATCCGACCGGGGCGGTGGCGCCGCGAACGTTTTTTGAGCGCGCCGTCGAGTTCGCACGTCGCCACGATTTGGTTCTGGCGCACGATGCGGCCTACAGCGAGGTCTACCTTGGCAGTGAGCGTCCGCCGAGCGTGCTGGAAGTCGAGGGGGCGCGCGACATCGCGGTCGAGTTCCACTCCCTGTCAAAAACCTTCAACATGACTGGCTGGCGGCTGGGATTCGCGGCGGGCAGGCCGGATGTGCTGGCTGCCCTGGCGAAGGTCAAGGCGAACCTGGACAGCGGCGCGTTCGGTGCGATCCAGGAGGCCGGCATTGAAGCATACGCCGGTATCGACCGCCCGGAGATCGCCGCCACGCGCGAGCTGTATCGCCAGCGGGCCGAGGTTCTGTGCGCCGGGCTGCGTTCGATCGGTTTCCGCGTCGACCCGCCGAAGGCGACGTTCTACGTTTGGGCCGGCGTGCCGGCGGGCTACGACGGGATGCAGGTGGCGAACAAGCTGCTGGACGAGGCGTTCGTGGTGTGCATTCCCGGCATCGGCTTTGGCGAGGGCGCTGCCGATTACGTTCGCTTTGCTTTAACGGTCGATACGGACCGCATCGCGACGGCGATCGCACGGCTGCGTAAGCTGCACTGGTGAGCCGATGCCTGAGGGCGGGATATACATCGCGATGGGCTCGAATTTGGGCGATCGCGAGCGGCATATTCGCACCGCCCTGGCGGAACTGGAGGAGCAGGGCGACATTCGCGTGCTGCGCTGCTCCAGTCTACGCGAAACAGACCCAGTCGGCGGCCCGCCGGGGCAACCCCGGTATTTGAATGGTGCGGCGGAACTGGATACGCAGTTGCCGCCACATGCCCTCCTCCAACGCATGCTGGCAATCGAGGCGAGGCACGGGCGCGTACGGAACGTCAAGAACGGGGCCCGCACACTGGATTTGGACCTACTGATCTACCGCGATCAGCGCGTTACCGAGGCGGACTTGACCATTCCACACCCGCGCATGTGGGAGCGCGAATTCGTGATGGCGCCGCTGGCCGAGATTCAATCGCCGGATCAGTTGTCGAAAATGCACCAGTCGGCCGCCAGCCCCCGCCCGCAGCAATAAGCGAGCGGAATCACTCGATGTTGGTATGCACCGGGCGCGGCATGTCGTCCTTGATCTTCTGCTGCTTTACGTCTTCGCCGCTGCAGGTGAACAGCGTCATGTCGTCCTTGATGCGGGCTTGCAGGTGGACCGGGCGGCGCCACAGACGATGCAAATTCTTAAGACACTCGGCCGCGTACTTGATGTCCAGGTCAATGCCCAGATGCTTATGCGCCAAGTACAGCTCCCCGCGATTGGCGTAGTTTGCGTCCACTATGTAAATGTACGGCTGGCCGTGGTTCGTTAGCATGAAAAGCATGGTCTGCTTGATGCGGTCGAAGTCACGATCCACTGCGACCATGCGGCCGGTGCTGGGATCCTGGCGGTAATGGTAGAGCTTATACCGTTCAACAAACTCCGGCGTCAGGAACTCATCGATGAACGTCACGTCGTTGTGAACGCGGCGCACCTCGAAGATCTTTTCGCGGCCCTTCCGTAGGCCGGTGTCCCAGGCGCGGCGCTTCTCGATTGACTCGCACTCTTCGTATTCCTTGCCGAAGCGCCCGCGGTTCCAGCGGTCTTCGATGTCGCGGAATAGCTCCACCCCCAACTTGTAAGGATTCAACCGGCCGGGCGAGGTGGCCAGCGTCCCCGAATGGTGGTCGGCGTAGGAGATCACCTCGTGATCGCGCAAGTGGTAGCGGGTCATCATGTACGAGTGCCAGTAGGTGGCCCAGCCCTCGTTCATGATCTTGGTTTGGCCTTGCGGGGCGTAGTAGTAGGCCTCGTCGCGCACGATGTCCAGGATGTCCGACTGCCACACCTCCAGCGGGGCATGGTGTAGCAGGAACGCCAGCACGTCCCGCTCGGGCGCCGCCGGAAAGGCCCGCCGCTGCAACTCCCGCTCGCGCCGGTCCCGCTGCCGCTCGGCCTCAAGCATCTCCGGCGGATTAATGTAGCGGTCCATGTAGGGCTTGGCCGGAAAACGCGAAACCGCCCGGTCCGGCTGGCGCTCGGCCGGGATGGCGCTCTCGCGCGGCTGCGGCTCGGGCTGGCGCCGCATGAATTGCGAGTAGGGGTCGATCAGGTTCTCGAGTGAAAGGCACACGTCCAGGAACCGCTCGACCGTCTCCAGCCCCTCGCGCTCCACGTGCCGCTGGATGCGCGTGGCGTGGTTGGCCATGCCGTCCATCATCTTGCGGTTCGTTTTGCCGAACCAGATGTTGTTCTTGAAGAAATCGCAGTGCGCGTAAACGTGCGCCATTACCGTCTTCTGATCGACTAACTCGTTGTCGGTCAGCAGGTAGGCGTAGCACGGGTCATTATTTATGACCATTTCGTAAATTTTGCCCAACCCGTACGTGTGCTGCTTGCGCAGCCGCTCGTACTCCATCCCGAAGCGCCAGTGCGGGTAGCGCTGTGGGAACCCCCCGTAGGCAGCCACCTGGTTCATCTGGTCGAAATCAACCAGCTCGAAGATGGTCTCGAAGAAATCGAGTCCCTCCTGGCGGGCACGTTCCTCGATCACGCGACGCTGGGCTTCAAGTTCGGCCGGAAACTGACGCAGCACAGTGGCCTCCATTATCACGGTCACCGAATTGTATCGTGCATGTGCCGCCGCTGCATGGTGCGCCGGCCGCCGCGGCTGATATTTACGCCCGGCCCGCGGGGCGGTAAATTCGGTTTTTTCAGCGGCGCCGGCGTGACGCGCAGCACCGCGGCGCGTGGCCGCCGGCGACTCTGACCTCCGAACCACGAGCCGGCTGCGGCAGGAGTGAATGTGCCCGTAACAGACCCGCCCGAACCTCTGCCCGAAGCCGTTACAACGCCCGCCATGCGTCAGCGCCAGCCGCAACGTTGGATCATCCTCGGCCTGCTGGCCTTGTTCGCCTGCTGGTTTGCGGCCATGCAATGGCGGCAACGGGCCGGCGCGCCGGTCGCCTGGGAGCGCGACCTGCCGCAGGCCGAAAAACACGCCCGCGAATCGAACCAACTAATCTTCCTCATGCTTCAGGCGCCGGGCTGCCCGATTGCCGCGGCTCTGGACCGCGACCTTTTTTCCCAACGTGACATTCGCGAAAAAATGGCCCAGCTCACCTGCTGCCGCCTGGAGGTGCAGCCGACGGACCCGATCGCGCAGCGTTTTGGGTTCAAACGTAACCCGCTCATGGTGGTCGTAAAGCCGGGGGACTTGCGTGCGGTCGGGATTCGGCCGCTGGAGGGGAAGATACAGTACCCCGAGTTGGACACGGTTCTGCGCGAATCGCTGAAGAACCAAGGCAAGGGTCACTCAGATGCGTCAGGGTACTGAAGTCGCCGTCAGCGAGCCCGCGCCGCCATCTGAAATCCAGCAACACAGGAGCTGGCCGACGGGCCTGCTATGCGGCGCGCTGGCACTGGTGATATACGCGGCATCCGTATCACCGGGCGTCGAATGGCAGGATCCGGGGCGCCACCAGTTCCGCATTCTCACCGGGCAAATGGAACACCCTTGCGGGCTGGCGCTGTCCCACCCGCTGCACTTCCGGCTGGCGCGGTTGGCGCTGGCGGTGCCGTTCGGCGAGCCGGCCTGGCGCATGAACATGGTTTCGGCCATCTGTGGGGCGGCCGCCATTGGCCTGCTGGCCGCCTTGGTCGTGCGGCTCACAAACAGCCGGCCGGCTGCGTTTCTGGCGGCCGGCGTGCTGCTCGTCGCGCACAGCTACTGGCAAATGTCGTGTACCACGGAGACGTACACGCTCGCGGCCACCCTGATGGTCTGCGAGTGGCTGGCGCTGCTCCAGTACGCGCGCACCGGCCGCCCGCAGTGGCTGGTGCTGGTGTTTGCCCTTAACGGGCTGCACATTGCCAACCACCTGCTGGGGCTGATTCCACTGGCGACCTATGGGGTCCTGCTGATCGAGCGCAGCCTGCGGCGCAAGCTGCGCCCGGGCTGGCTGCTGGCCTGCGCGGCCGTCTGGATCGCGGGCAGCGCCCCCTACTGGACGATGGTGCTCGACTTCTATGCAAGAACGCACGACCTGCGCGATACGCTGCACTCGACCTTTTTCGGCGGCGGCGCCGAGTACGGCGGCTGGGCGCAGGCGGCAGTCGGCCTCAACCTATCCGCGAGCCAACTGAAAATCGCGTTTCTTTCGCTCGGCTACAACTTTCCGTCTTTGACGCTGTTGATAGCAGCGCTAGGGCTGCTGCTACCGATGCAGGGCCCGCAGAAGCTCTTCCGCTGGGTTCTATTGGCCCAGACCGTGTTGATGACGGTATTTGTGATGCGCTACCGCATCGCCGATCTGTATACATTCTTCGTTCCGCTGGATGTGATGGTTGCGCTGTGGTTTGGACTGAGCGTCGCCTCGATCTGGCGGCGTTTGCGGTCGCTTACCGCGCGGCGGGCCTGCGCCGTTCTGCTGGCGGTCAACGCCGTGCTGCCGCCGCTGGTCTATGTGGCCTTCCCAATCCTTGCCCGCCAGGGTGAGTGGATGGAAGGCCGCTGGCTTCACCGCCCGCATCGCGACGAGTACAACCACTTCTTCCGTCCCTGGCTGCGCGGCGATCACTCCGCGGCCGAATTCGCGTGCGAAGCGCTCGAGCGTACCGGCCCCGGAGGCTGGCTGCTTGGCGAAAGCACCACTGCCCCGACGACCGCCTACTGGTATCTCGTGCATGGCGGCCCGCCCGGAATACAGATCTTCAATGGGCGTGTCTGCCTCACTGCCCGCCGGCCGGACCTGACCGATGAGGAGCTGTCGGAATTCGTCCGGACCGGCGGAAACGTGGTAATCATCGCGGGCGTCTGCACGGAGATCACATGGTCGCCGGGCTTCACGCTCGACCAGAGCGATGAATACTGGTGGCGCATTTCCACCGGCCCCTGACGGCGTGGATCGCGCAGTACGTCGGTTTCAGTGACTCACGTTTGTATGGCAGCGGCGCCCGCCGTTGCGACGGCGTGGTCATTCTCGACCGTGCTGCCGGAAACGCCGATCGCGCCAATGATCTCGGCGCCTGCTTTGAGCGGAACGCCGCCGGGGAAGGTGATGAGGCCGCCGTTCGAATGCTCGATATTGAACAGCGGCTGGCCGGGCTGCGAGAGCTTTCCCAACTCACCGGTGTTCATGTCAAAGAAGCGGGCGGTGCGGGCCTTGCGAATGGCGATGTCAATCGAGCCGAGCCAGGCCCCGTCCATGCGGGCAAAGGCCTTGAGGTTGGCGCCGGAGTCCACCACGGCGATGTTCATCTTGAGCTGCATGCCGCGAGCTCTTTCCAAGGCCGCGTTTACGACGGCCTGCGCCTGTTCCAGTGTGATTTCGGGCATGTCGGACCTCCGCTAGAAAACCGTAGCCACGGGTGATCGCAGATGATCATACTCATCGGGAGTAGCCCGGTCTTCATGGCAAGAACGAACTGTTGCGGCGTTGTCGAGCCGCGTCGGGGCGCTCGCGGACGGCCACTCCCCCAAAAGCGGCCGCTAAGCTTCCACGTCCGGCATCGCCGCCTGCTGGCATAGGAACAGGACCGCCATCCGCACGGCCAGGCCATTGGTCACCTGGCGCAGGATGCTGGAATGCGGTCCGTCGGCCACGTCGGCCGCCAGCTCGATCCCGCGGTTGACCGGGCCGGGGTGCATGATCAGCACGTCCGGCTTGCAGCGCTTGAGACGCTCGCTGTTCATGCCGAACAACCGCACGTATTCGCGGATGGAGGGAAAGACGTTGCTGGCGATGCGCTCTTTCTGGATGCGCAACATATTTACAACGTCCATCTCCGGCAGAATGCTGTCAAAATCGTGCGTGACGCGCGCTCCGAGCTTTTCGAAGCTCTTGGGCACCAGCGTCGGCGGGCCGACGAACGTCACGTGCGCCCCCAGCTTCTGAAGGCCACGCAAATCCGAGCGGGCCACGCGCGAGTGCGTGATGTCGCCCACGATGGCCACATTCAGACCCGCGATGCGCCCTTTGCGCTCACGGATCGTGAACAGGTCCAGCAGGGCCTGCGTCGGGTGGGCGTGCTGGCCGTCGCCGGCGTTGACCACGCAGCACTTGGTGGCTTGGGCCAGGTGATTGGCCGCTCCGGCCGCACCGTGCCGCAGCACCATGATGTCCACTCCCATGGCCTCGATGTTGCGGGCCGTGTCGAGCAGGGTTTCGCCCTTCTTGGTCGAGGACATCTTTTCGGAGAACTCGATCACGTCGGCCGAGAGGCGTTGGGCCGCCAGCTCGAAGCTCATGCGCGTGCGCGTGCTCTCCTCAAAGAACATCAGCACCACGACGCGTCCGCGCAGGGCCGGCACTTTCTTGACGCTGCGCGTCGAAACGGCCTTGAATCCTTCGGCGGTGTCGAGGATGTGCAAGATTTCCTCGGGGGTGAGTTCCGCCAAGGTGAGCAAATGTTTACGCGTCCACACGGGGCGTTCGGCGCTTTTAGCGGCGGCCATTGAGTTCGACCTCGTCTACGCCGTCCACTTCGAGCAATCTTACATCCACGGATTGTTGCGGCTGCGTGTCGGTTCGCAGGCCGACGAAATCGGCCTGGATGGGCAATTCGCGCAGGCCGCGATCCACCAGGACCGCCAGGCGGATGGCCTTGGGGCGGCCCAGGTCGGTCAGGGCGTCGAGCGCGGCCCGCACGGAGCGGCCGGTGTAGAGCACATCATCCACCAGCACGAGCCAGGTATCGGTGATGTCGAAGTCGATTTCCGTCTCGCGTACCACGGCGCTGGGACCGATCGTAGTCAGATCGTCACGGTAAAGCGTGATGTCCAGCGCCCCATAATGCGCGGGCTTGAGGCCGGCCCGCTCCAGCAGGGGCAGCAGGCGGCGGGCCAACGTTTCGCCGCGGCGGCGGATGCCGACGACAGCCACCGGCACATCGCGCGGAGCGGCGGCCGCGATGGCGCGTGCCAGGTTTTCGAGCTTCTCCTGAAGCTGCTGTGCGTTCAACAAGAGTACCATGGCGTGTAGCGTACCCGCTCGCGGCGGATGCGCGAAGGCGCGGCACAGCCCAGGGGATCCAAGGGTCCAGGGATCGAGGGATCGAGGGAGAAAGAGCAGAGCCGGGGCGTGTCGCCCCGGAATGCCGCCACCAACGTCGCCCGCTTGATCCGAGCCCGAAGCGCTAGCGAGGGCAACCCGATCCCCCCATGCGAGCCCCCCGCTCGATCCGAGCCCGAAGCGACTGCGCGGGCAGCACCCTGAGCAATCCGAGCCCGAAGCGCTAGCTTGGGCAACCCGATCATAAAAAGCCCGCCAGGATCGCGTGTTGGGGGCAGGTGATCAGATACTCATGCTTTTTGCGCGCTCGATCGCGCCATCCTTGCGCGTGCGCCGAAAGGCCTCACGCAGCCATTCCAGGTCGATGTGATGGGCCAGCGTGGTCAACACCATCGGCGGTTGCTGCCGCGCCAGTTCCGCTATCCGTTGCAGTTTCGTTAAGACGGTGCTGCAGCCCAACCTCTCCGCCGCCTTTCCCTCCAACGGTTCCATGATCCGGTTTCTCCTTTCCTCGTCCGGGTCCGGCCGGGCACCGTTCCCCGGAGTCCACAGTACTACGAGACACTCCGACTCCCGGCCGTCCTTCCCGTCGCACTTCGTTCTCCTTCGTTTGACGGTACCACGCCTACGCCGCAGCTTCGTTTCTCCCACGGAGCAGCGACACTTCCTCCGCGGGCCAGGGGTTTTATCGCGCCGGTGGCCCCGCTCCGGCTCTTTTGGCGTGGAGACGACCGGGTCTCCCAGGTTCCTGGGGGACCCGCGTGTGCGTGCCCTGCTCTCGGACCCCGGCGGGACCGCCGCGCCAGGCCGTTACGGCGCGTCGGTGCGGCCTTCCGCTCTGATAACAGCGTTGGCTCCCGCGGTGACTGTCCTATCGAGGCTCTATCACACGGCCCGCCCACTCGCTGTCTACGCTTCGCAGCCCGGCTCACGCCGCGACCACGCAAGACTCGCTTCCGGCTGCTGGCCAGCTTTGCCGGACGGGTTTGGTTACCCGCTGGGTCCCTCGAAAAGGTTTCTGCTTCTAACGCGTCCTCCTTTCCCAGGCTTCGCCTGGCGCAATATCAGCAATCAGCGAAGGCAACCGCACCGGCGCAAAAACTAGCACTAGCCCCTGAATAAGCGTGAAACGGCCATCTTTTCGCGGCGGGGAGCGCAAGAAACACTCGAAATGCCTGCGTTTTACGCTATAACGAGCAGAGTCAAACGAACTACATCGTTAACGCACGGAGGCATTTCGAGTGAGCACCAGTAGATACCAAAAGCTGAGTAACCGCAAGCGCCGGATTCAGTATCGCCTGCGCGAGCGTACGTGGGCTCCGCAGGAACAGCCCATGTTCCGCGCCCGCAATATTCATTACGAGTTGAGCGACCGCCTGCGGGGCCTGGCCCCGGGCGGCATCGGGGCCATGCATCATCTGGCGCGGCATGCCGGATTGATCGCCGCCATCGACCGCCGCCTGCACTTGCTCAAGATACATTTGCCCTACCATGAATCCGACCATGTCCTCAACGTGGCCTACAACATTCTGGCGGGCGGCAGCTGCCTGGAAGACCTGGAATTGTGGCGCAACGACGAAGTCTACCTGGACGCGCTGGGCGCCCAGCGCATTCCCGATCCCACAACGGAGGGCGACTTCTGTCGGCGCTTCACCGCACATGACGTAGAGATTCTGCAGGACACGCTCAACGAGGTGCGACTGGGTGTGTGGCGTCAGCAGCCGAAGGAGTTCTTCAAACTGGCCATCCTGGACGCGGACGGGGTAGTGGCCGAAACCTATGGCGAATGCAAACAGGGCATCGGCCGGGCTTACAACGGCGTTTGGGGCTACCACCCACTGGTGGTCTCGCTGGCCAATACCCAGGAGCCGTTATACCTGGCCAATCGCTCCGGCAACCGGCCTTCAAACGAAGGCGCGGCGGGCTATCTGGACCGGGCGATTGCCCTGTGCCGGCGGGCGGGCTTCAAACGTGTGCTGTTGCGCGGCGACACGGACTTCTCCCAGACAGAGCACTTGGACCGCTGGCATCTG
>Ga0209506_1001699_pt1 | contig 21951 bp, 15 predicted proteins | sample AD_JPNHG2_MetaG_FD_184409 | JGI IMG/M metagenome (GOLD analysis project Ga0209506, IMG submission 184409) | Active sludge microbial communities of municipal wastewater-treating anaerobic digesters from Japan - AD_JPNHG2_MetaG (SPAdes) (version 2) | ecosystem: Engineered > Bioreactor > Anaerobic...
GACGCGGCCACTTCCGCCACCGCCACACGCAGGGCGCCGTGCGGACCAGCTCGCACGCCCGGACATCGCTTCAGCACCACTGGTCAGCGCAACTCGCCGCCGTGACTTCCGCGAAACACGCTCCTAGCCACCGATAGCCAGGCCGAGGTCCCGGCCCTCCGCTTTCCGCCCGGCCGCGAGCCGGTCACCGAGCGCCACCTGAGCCAGGTGCTCCACAGCCCGGTCTGGGCAGAGCAGAGAGCGGTCTGGCGCAGCCTTCGGGCATCCTCCGACCAATAGTCCGTTCTCGTCGACTCTCATAGCGCAACGTTGGGTCTTGTGTGCCCTCGTAGATGGTGATAGTTTTGCCGTACGCTGACGGGGAGCCTGCCCAACAGCGCGTGCAGCCTGCGCTTTTTGGAAGGACCGATGATGCCAGAACCCTGGGTTTCCGTGGACGAAGTCGCATGCCATCTCGGTGTGGCCAAGGACTCGGTCTACCGCTGGATCGAGCAGAAGGGCCTGCCCGCTCACCGGGTCGGCAGGCTCTGGAAGTTCAAGCTCTCGGAGATCGACGAATGGGTGCAAGCCGGCGGGGCCGGGCCGGATGAGCACAGCCCGAAGGAGGACCGTTGATGCCCACCGAGCACGCAGCGATCGACTTTGATCGCCTCTTGAAGCTGCGCCTCGCCGTGGCACGCCACGGCGAGATGGATGGAGCGAGGTGGTGGAACACTCAAGGATTGCTTGGGCGGCGTGGCTCGGTGGTTATCAAGCGAGGTTTCCCCAGCACGCACTTCTTCGTCCAGGCTCGCATCGTATTTGCCGTTGCACGGTCTCGGTGCCACGAGCTCTTCGATCCGCCCGGTTGCATGACCCTCTGGAGTTTGCCGGCGGAGGTCGAGGATCAGTTCGAAGAACACTGGCAGGGCTGGCTGGACAACGGGGACAAGTGGGCGCCTCTCTTCGAGCAGCTTGCGTCGGTGACAGGCGGCGACCTCCTTGCTCTCCTTTCTCAGCTCGACCTCGTCTCGCCCGCGCAGCTCGAGGCCGCCACCAAGCTCCGGCGGTCGGCCGAGAACCGTGCCGTCCCACTTCCCGGCACGCACCGTCCCAGCGACGAGACCATCACCTTGCTCGCTGCCGGCTTCTTCCGCGGCGAGCCCGGCAATCCTGCGATCCCCTACGCAAGGCTGGAGACGTAGATGGCAGGAACCCGGTCACAGGTCGTCTCCTCCTTCACGATCATCAAGGGCTCGCTGATCGATGAGACGTTCGCGGTATTCCGTGACTGGGATTTCTCGCGTTCGCGCTTCGAGAACCTGAGGCAAGTTCGCGAGAGGAACAGCATTGGCGCGACGAGCGCACACTGGGCGCGAGACGTCGCCCAGGTCCTCAACCGTCGCTTCGACCCCGACGGCCGCGACCGACCGCTCGTTGATTTGGCACAGGCTGGCTGCGACCGCGAGATCTGGAAACCGCTGCTTCTCTGGCATATGACGCGCGACGAGTTCCTGCTGCGCGATTTCCTGGTGAACTGGCTCCATCCTCAATTCGTCAAGGGTGCCCATCGCTTGCGTACCGATGACGTCGTTCCCTACCTCAAGGCGCTCACCAAGAAGAAGGGCATCGAGTGGTCGGGGACGTGGACAGAGACCACGACCAATCGCGTGGCATCGGCTCTGCTTCGGATAGCCACCGACTTCGGTCTCCTCAAGGGAGTCCAGAACAAGGAGTTCGCGTCCTATCACCTTCCTGAGCAGAGCCTGCTCTATCTCTTGCACGCCATGGTCGAAATCGAACCGAACGCGAGAAAGGTCGTCGGCTCTGACGACTGGCGGATGTTCCTGATGGACTCGTCCGATGTGGAGCGCGAGATCCTGCGCCTGCATCAGTTCAGAAAGCTTCACTACGAGGTCGCCGGCAGCCTGGCTCAGCTCAAGCTGCCTTGTCGCTCCACGGCGGACTACGCGAGGGGGCTCTGCTCATGACAGATTGGAAGGAAAGACTCACCGGGCAGCTCGAGAAGGCGCTCTGCCAGAGCGACCCGCGACCGTACATCAGCGCATATCACGACATGCCATACGCCATCTTCCGCTATCCCCCAGAAGACGAGTTCCAGGTCCGCCAGGAGGTCGCACTCCTTCGGACTCGCCTGGAGCAGGCGGGCAAGCGCGTCACGACGATCTCTCTGGCCGAGCGCATGGCTGCCGCTCTTGAGGCCGAGGGCCTCGACACCCAGGCGCTCGTGGATGCCGAGAAGTCGGTGGGCCTCGACTCGACGGTCGAGACGATTCATCAGGTGATCAGCGAGTACCAGCCGCTGGACGATCTGGTCGCCTCGCGGATACCCGCCGACGTCGACCCTCTACGCGACGTCGTGTTCATCGTCCGCGCAGGGGCCCTCTTTCCCTTCTACCGCACCTCGTCCCTGCTGGAGCAGCTCAAGGGCAAGGTGCATGTGCCGGCCGTGCTCTTCTATCCGGGTGAGCTCGACGGCGCCGCTGGTCTCCGCTTCATGGGAGTCCTCGACGCGGAACACAACTACCGGCCGAAGATCTTCTGAAGGGGAACGAGATGACTGCAAAGACGATCAACAGCCTGTTTGCAAACGACATCTCGCGCCGCATCGAGGAAGTGATCAAGGTCGATCAGGCCGACGAGCAGATCATCCACGACGAGCTCGCCGAATACGTGGTGACCGACTCGATTCGCGATCACTTCTTGGAGATCCTCGACCGGTACTGGGAGACGCCCAAGAAGCCGCACGAGGGAGTCGGGGTGTGGGTCTCCGGTTTCTTCGGATCCGGCAAGTCGAGCTTCGCCAAGTACCTGGGCCTCGCCCTCGAGAACCGAAGCATCCTGGGCCAAGGGGCAGCACAAATCCTCGGCAAACGTACCGGCGACCCCAAGGTCCAGGTGCTGCTGACCGACATCGCCGAGAAGATTCCAACAGAGGCGGTCATCTTCGACGTCTCCACGGACCGCGGCATCCGCACCGGCAACCAGAGCATCACCGAGATCATGTACCGGCTCTTCTTGCAGAGCCTCGGCTACGCCCGCGACCTCGATCTCTCCGAGCTGGAGATCACCCTCGAAGAGGCCGGACGCCTCGACCTGTTCAAGCAGAAGTACCACGAGGTCTTCGGCAAGGATTGGGACATCGAGAAGGGCAAGATCGCCGTCGCAGTACAACAGGCCAGCCGCGTGATGCACGAGTTGGAACCCACCACCTATCCCACGGCCGATAGTTGGCGCGAGTCAGCCCTCAAGCGAGCCGACGTTACTGCTGGCGATCTGGCCAAGCGGGGCATGGAGCTCATGAGCCGCCGTCGTCCTGGCAAGACACTGCTCTTCGTCGTCGACGAGGTCGGCCAGTTCGTCGCCCGGGACGTGCAGAAGATGCTCGACCTGCAGGCGGTGGTGCAGAATTTCGGCCGCGTCGGTCGCGGCAAGATGTGGCTCGTCGTCACCTCCCAGGAAAAGCTCACCGAGCTCGTGAGTGGTCTCGACGACAAGAGCGTCGAGCTCGCCCGACTCATGGACCGCTTCCCGCTGCAGGTCCACCTGGAGCCCTCCGACATTTCCGAGGTCACGAGCAAGCGCGTCCTGTCGAAGAACGCGGAGGCCGAGAAGGCGCTGCGAGAGCTCTTCAAGGAGCACCGCGGCAGGCTCACGGACAACACGCGGCTCACGGCCGATATCAAGCTCCCCGAGCTCTCCACCGAAGCCTTCGTCGACCTGTACCCGCTCCTGCCCTATCAGATCGATCTCATCATCCAGGTGGTCTCGGGCCTGCGGACCCAGGGCGGCGCGAGCAAGCACGTGGGCGGCGCCAACCGCACCATCATCAAGCTGGCGCAGCAACTTCTGATTCATCCCGAGGTCGACCTCCAGCACAAGCCGATCGGCACCCTGGCGCGCATCGACCACGTCTACGACCTCGTGTCCGGCAACATCGGCAGCGAGGTGCGGGGCAAGATCGACGACATCGGCAAGAAGGTCGACCACCCGCTCGCTCAGGCCGTGGCCAAGTCCATCTGCCTCCTGCAGTACGTGCGGAGCATCCATCGGACGGCCGAGAACATCGCGGCGACCCTCCATCCTGCGATCGATGCCGACTCTCGGCTGGTCGAGGTGAAGGCCGCGCTCGCGGCCTTGGAGAAGGCGCACATGGTGCGCCGCGGTGACGACGGATACCGAATCCCCACGCCCGCCGAGGACGACTGGGAGCGGCAGCGGGCGAGCCTGTCGCCGAAGCCAGGAGACGTGAGTCGGCTTCATGCCGAAGTCGTCACCGGGCTCTGGCAACCCCAGCCGTCCCATACCTTCCTCGACGTGAAGGTCTTCAAGGCCGGTCTCCATCTAGGCGGTCGCGTCGTGGTCGAGGGCGATATCCCGGTGCACCTGACCTTGGCCGAGGCAGGCAAGGAGCAAGCCGATCAGTTCGAGGAAGCACGCAAGCGCAGCCAGACCGAGACCAAGGCCATCTTCTGGGTCGCAGGTCTCGACGAGGCCATCGACCGCGAGACCGTCGAGCTGTTCCGGTCCAAGGAGATCCTGTCGCGCAAGGAGCGCAGCGCGCAAACCAAGGACGAGACAGCCCTGGTGGCCGAGGAGAAGCTGCGTCTGCGCCGCCACCAAGACGAGCTGCGGCGGCTCATCAAGCAGTCGCTCCTCACCGGGACCATCTTCTTCCGCGGCAACGACCGGAGCCCGGACGACGCGGCCTCGGACATCGCGCGCACCGCGGGCAAGGTCCTGGCGCAGGCATTGCCCGAGGTTTTCGACCGCTTCGCGGAGGCCGCTGCCCGCCTGGGCAAGAAGGACCTCGAGCCGCTGATGACCACGGAGAACCTCCGCGGCCTGAGCTCGGTCTTCACCGACCTCAACCTGGTGCGCGAGCAGAACGGCAAGCCGGTGTTCAACACGGAGAACGGGCCGCTGGCCGAGGTGCTCGCGCGGATCGAGAACCGAACCAGCTACGGCGAGGTGGCGAGCGGCCGCTACCTCACCGACGAGTTCGCCAAGGAGCCCTTCGGCTGGGACTTCGACATGGTCCGGCTTCTGGCGGTCGCCCTGTTGCGCGCCGGCAAGGTCGAGGCCACGAGCAAGGGTCAGGTGATCGAGTCGGCGCTCTCGCTCGACGCGAAGAACACTTTTCCCAACAACAACCTGTTCAGGCAGGCCTCGTTCCGGCCCAAGGTGAACGAGACCGACATGAAGGACTGGGCGGATGCGGCCCAGGCCTTCGAGGCGGCGTTCGGCAAGGCCATGCCCGACATCTCGAATTCCGGTGTCGTGGCGTCGAGCATCCGTGCCGAAGTTGCGGCGCGAGAGGTCGCGGTCGAGGATGCCCATGCGCTGCTGCGTGAACACGGACTGCCCGGCGCGGAGGTGCTGCGCAGCGCGCTCGACCAGATGCGGTCAATCCGGTCCGGCAAGGAAGACAACGCCATCTTGACCTTCAACGCCGCGCACAAGGAGATCAAGGAGGCTGTGAAGCGAAGCGCCGAGCTCGCACAGGCGCTGACCACGCTCCGGCTCCATGACCTCGGCCGAGCCAAGAAGGCGCTCGATACGCTCTGGCCGTTCCTCACAGAAGAGCCCGACCTCGACGCGTGCTACCGCGAAGACGCCGACAAGCTCCGCGACCTCATGGCCAAGGAGACCTTCTTCCGCGAGCTGCCGGCGATCGACGAGCACACGAGGCGGCTCGAGGTCGAGTACAAGAAGAGGCACGACCAGGCCGTGCAGGCTCGCGTGGCCGCCTACGAGCAGGCGCTCACCAAGCTCAAGGCCACGCCAGGGTGGGAGCAGCTCAACGAAGAACAGCAGACCCGTGTGTTGGCCCCGCTTGCGTCTCGCGCGGATCCAGGGAACGCGGCCGCGCAGTCGATCCCGCTGCTCAGGGCGGACGTCCATGCCTGCCCCGGCCTGCTCAGCCAGGCCATCGAGGAGGTGCTGCGGTACGTGGACGGCAACCGCGTCGTGCGGGTGACGGCCTCGAGCTACTTCTCGGGCGGGATCGAGACCGAAGAGCAGCTCGACCAGGCGCTCGGCGGCCTCAGGGAACAGTGCCTGGAGCTCATCGGCGCGGGCAAAAAGGTGCTCGTGCAATGAAGGCGACGCTCGAACAGCTCGAGGCCTGGATGCAGGGCCGCGAGGACGAGCACCTCGAATTCAAGGAGGCCAAGGAGCAGCTCGATTTCGACAAGCTCACCCGGTACTGCGTGGCGCTCGCCAACGAGGGTGGCGGACACATCGTCCTCGGGGTCACCGACAAGAGACCGCGTCGCGTGGTGGGCACCGGTGCGTACCAGGATCTGCCGAAGCTCAAACGTGACCTCGGGCAACGCGTGCGGCTGCACATCGACGCAGCAGAGCTGCGCCATCCGGACGGCAGGGTCGTCATCGTGTCCATACCCCCCCGGCCCATCGGCATGCCGATCGAGTACAGGGGCGCATACTGGATGCGGCGAGGCGAGGATCTGGTCCCCATGCCGCCCGAAGTCCTCAAGTCCATCTTCGACGAGGCGCAGCCCGACTACTCGGCGCAGGTTTGTACCGGGGCGAGGTTGGATGACCTCGACCCGACGGCCATCGAGCGTTTCCGCGCGATGTGGCACCAGCACGCCGGCAACGAGGCCCTGCTCCGCGCCAGCGCCGAGCAGCTTCTCGGCGACGCCGAGTTGCTCGTGGAGCGAGGCGTGACCTACGCCGCTCTGATCCTGCTCGGCAGCCACCGCGGACTCGGTCGGCATCTCGGCCAGGCCGAAACCATCTTCGAGTACCGCTCTCGGGAAGCCTCGATCCCTTACCAGCAGCGCAAGGAATTCCGAAAGGGCTTCTTCCTGTATCATGACGAGCTCTGGGAGACGATTAACCTTCGCAACGAGGTCTTTCAGTACCGCGAGGGTCTGTTCCGCCGCGACATTCCGGCCTTCGACGAGGGTGTGGTCCGCGAGGCCATCCTCAACGCCATCTCCCACCGGGACTACCGCCTCCCTGGCTCGGTGTTTGTGCGCCAGTTTCCGAACAGGCTGGAGATCGTGAGCCCCGGTGGCCTGCCGCCTGGCATCACCGTCGAGAACCTCCTCTGGAGGCAGGCGCCGCGCAACCGCCGGTTGGCGGAAACCTTCGCCAGGTGTGGACTGGTCGAACGCGCCGGCCAGGGCGCCAATCTCATGTTCGAGCGCTGCATCCGGGAGAGCAAGCCGCTCCCGGACTACTCGGACAGCGACGACTACCAGGTCAGCGTGGTCTTGCGCAGCGAGGTCCAGGATGAGAACTTTTTGCGCTTCCTGGAGAAGGTCGGACAGGAGACGCTGTCGTCCTTCGCCACCCAGGACTTTCTGGTCCTCGATTTCATCCGCCGCGGGAAAAAGATCCCCGAGCACCTGAAGGACCGTCTGCCCTATCTCCTGAACACCGGCGTGATCGAAACCGTGGGTCGCGGCCGCGGAGCGCAGTATCTGCTCTCGCGCAAGTTCTACGCGTTTGTCGGCGCGCCGGGAGAGTACACGCGCAAGCGCGGGCTGGATCGAGAGACCAACAAGGCTCTGCTGCTCAAGCACATCAGGCACAACCGCAACCAAGGGAGTCCAATGATGGATTTGATGCAGGTGCTTCCGTTCCTGTCCAGGGGACAGATCCGGCATCTGCTCGAAGAACTCAAGGCATCGGGTCTGATACGTGTGGTGGGGAAAGCGAGAGCATCGCGCTGGTACCCCCTGCCGGCGATCGAGAAGCGAGGCGAGCAGTGAACCTGGTCCAAGATGCACCATTTCCGCGTGATTTCCGCGCGATTTCCGCGCAATCCTGGCGCATAATCCCCTGTAGTTGCAGATATTTCTGTTGCGCGCACATTTGCATCTCCGGCCAATTCCAAGCGCAATTGCCGTTGCTTTGGCTCCACAAGGCGAGCACCAATGGATAAGGAAACCCGCAACCGCATCCAGCGAGCGACCCAGGCTGCCCGGGCTCTCCTCGAGCGCGAGTATGGCGAGCAGCTCGATGGCGTCTATGACATTCGCCCGGACGGCACCATCGCCGCGGAGCCTGGGAGTCACCTGGACGCCGAGCAGCGGGTGCTCCGGCAAAAGCTCGTCACGGCGGTCGAGCATGAGCGCGCAGCCGGCGTGAAGCCTGCCGAGGCGGTTGCCAGGTACCTGCGCGAGGCAGCCTTCACCACGCTCAACCGTTTCGTCGCCCTCAAGATGCTCGAGGCGCGGGGGCTGGTGCAGGAATGTGTCTCGCGCGGCGACCAGTCTGCGGGGTTCAAGGAGTTCACCGGTCTCGCTCCGGGGCTGGTGCAGCTTCCCGACCACGGCTACCGCCTCTACATCGAGAGCCTCTTCGACGAGATCGGCCGCGAGGTGCGCGTCCTCTTCAACCGCCGGGATCCGGCCAGCCTGCTCTGGCCGCGGCGGCAGGCGCTGCTCGACCTTCTCGCCATCCTCAGCGCGGCCGAGCTCGCGGCGGTGTGGGGCGAGGACGAGACCATCGGCTGGGTCTACCAGTACTTCAACAGCGACGAGGAACGGCGCCAGATGCGGGCCGAGTCGCAGGCGCCACGCAACAGCCGCGAGCTGGCGGTCCGCAACCAGTTCTTCACTCCTCGGTACGTGGTGCAATTCCTGGCGGACAACACCCTTGGCCGCGTCTGGTACGAAATGCGGCAGGGCAACACCAAGCTGCGCAATCTCGACTACCTCGTGCGCCACCCCAATGAGGTGTTCCTCAAAGAAGGCGAGCAACCCCCGAAAGAAGACGAAGGCGCAGACAAGAACCTGAGCCAGGAAGATCTGCTCAAGAAGACGGTCTACGTACCCTTCAGGGCCAAGAAGGACCCGCGCGACCTCAAGATCCTCGACCCGGCCTGCGGCTCCGGGCACTTCTTGCTCTATGCCTTCGACCTCCTGGTCGCAATCTACGAGGAGGCGTGGGGCGACGAGGCGGCTCTCAAATCCGAGGTCACGAGCCCCAGCCTGCGCGAGGACTACGCCGACCTCGACTCGCTGCGCGCGGCCGCGCCGGGTCTCATTCTGCGCCACAACCTGCACGGCATCGACATCGACCCCCGCTGCGCGCAAATCGCGGCGCTCGCGCTCTGGATGCGGGCGCAGCGTGCCTTCAAGGATCTCGGCATCGGCCGCGACGCCCGGCCGCGCATCCACAAGACCAACATCGTCGTTGCCGAGCCCATGCCCGGCGAGCCGGAGCTGCGGCGCGAGTTCGTCGCGACGCTCGATCCCAAGCTCGGCACGCTCGTCGAGCGCGTGTTCGAGCGCATGGAGCTCGCCGGTGAGGCCGGGTCGCTCCTGCGGATCGAAGACGACATCCGCGACTCTGTCCGCGAGATCTACGGCGAGTATGGCGAGCTGTTCCGAGCGAGCGACGAGGAGCGCTGGCAGGCAGCCGAGCGCGATGTCCTCCGGGCGCTGCACGAATACGCCGAGCGCGCTGCCAACGGCCGCGCCTACCAGCGGCGGCTGTTCGCCGAGGATGCGGGGCGGGGGCTCGGGTTCATCGACCTCTGCGGCCATCGCTACGACGTGGTGCTGATAAATCCGCCGTTCGGCGCGTTCGCCGAAGCCGTGCGCTCCTGGGCCGCTTCGGCCTGGCCACGGACCAAGAACGACATCTTCGCGGCCTTTGTAGAGCGAGGCATAGAGCTCTTGCATGTGCGCGGACGGGTCGGCGCCATCACCTCGCGCACCGGGTTCTTCCTCTCGTCGTTCCAGAAGTGGCGCGAAGAGGTGCTTCTCAGGGAAGCGCCGCCCGTGGTGGTCGCGGACCTCGGCCACGGGGTGATGGACGACGCCATGGTCGAGGCGGCCGCCTATTGCCTGGAGGTGGGGGCATGAAGTACCGGACAGGCAGTGGCTACTGCGGCGACCTCGAGCGAGAGGAAGGTGGAGGCAGGTGATGAGTACGGACTACGTGGATGCAGCGACCCGGCACAGGAGCGATGCCGATCTGCTCCATGATTCGAAACGCTGGCCCAACGCGGATCAGCTCTATGGGCTCGCGGCCGAGTGCGCGCTCAAGGCGGTCATGAAGGCGCTCGGCATGGCTGTGCGCGCTGACGGCGCTCCTCTGGAACACCACCATCGCGTCCACATAGACAAGCTGTGGGGCGAGTTCCTTTCATTGGCGAATGGCTCGGGAGGGGCGAGCTACGCTGCGTTGCTGACCCCGACCAATCCCTTTGCCAACTGGAGCGTGGAGCAGCGATACCACTGCACCTCTTCGATTGCCCAGACAACAGTCGAAGACCACAAGAACGGCACAACTGCGGTCTTCTCCGTGCTCTCGCAGGCCCGACAGGACGGGAGGCTTTGATGAACAGGCCTGTCTTTTTCGACTCGGTGGAGCCGTTGCTGTGTGCCTTGTTCGTCGAGATGGGAGCAAGCCTCCAGGGTATCGAAAAGCTCGTCGTCATCCGCGATCTCTCTGGTCGTGTGCGCTTTCTCGTCGACCGGCGGCCCGATACCGATAGCCCGGTTGCTGCGGCACTCGTCGAGATGGCCACAAGGGCCAGCGAGCGACTGGGTCCCAGGGCATTCCCTGCGGACCAGGCGTTTCTCTATGCCGACGAGCTCGCTTCTGATGTCACTGCCGAGCTCGAATCCGCTCGGCTCCTTGCCGAGGGTCCTCCGAGGTTCGTGTTGCTCGACCGCCAGGTGAGTGGCCAGGCGTGGAGCACGGTAAGCGCCCAGGGGTCGCAGGGCGCCGTTCCTCGCGTTGCCTTCTTCTCGTTCAAGGGGGGCGTGGGCCGGTCCACCGCAGCGGCGGTGGCCGCCTGGCATCTTGCGAAGAAGGGCCGAAACGTGCTCGTGCTGGACCTGGATCTCGAAGCCCCGGGTCTTTCCAGCAGCCTGCTTCCGGCAGAGCGCCAACCCGAATGTGGGATCGTCGACTGGTTCGTGGAGGACGCGGTGGGCCAGGGGGACGTCTGTCTCGATCGCATGGCGGCCGACTCGCCCCTGGCCCTGGATCTTCCAGGTCAGATCCAGGTCGTGCCGAGCCACGGAGCCAGGCCGGGCGACTACCTGGCCAAGCTGGGGCGCTGCTACCTGGACCTGCCTCCGCAGGGCAACCGCGGCCCGGAGCCATGGACACGAAGGCTCGTGCGGCTCATCGCTGCCCTCGAGCAGCGCAAGAACCCCGATGTGACCCTCCTCGACCTGCGCGCCGGGCTCTCGGACCTTTCGGCCGTGCCCTTGACTGACCTGGGCGCCGAGATGCTGCTTTTTGCCCTCGATACCGACCAGACCTGGACGGGATACCGACTGCTGCTCGAGCACTGGCAGCGGGGCGAGGCCATCCGCATGCTGCGCGAACGGCTGCACCTGGTGGCCGCGCTGGTCCCGGAGACGGATCGCGATCGGTATCTGGATTCCTTCCGCCAGCGGGCCTGGGATCTCATGCGCGATCACGCCTACGACGAGGTCCCCTCGGACCCCGAACAAGGTGACGTTTTCAGCTTTGACCTCATGGACGACGAGGGCCCCCACGCTCCGATCCCGATTTACTGGAACCGGGGTCTTGCGAGTATCGCCAACCTGCACGCGCTCGACGAGACCCTCGTGGCCGCTGCATTCGGCCGGTTCCTCGAACCCGTCGGCGAGCTCGTCGAACTGGACGAGGAGATCCGCTCATGACGAACAAGAAACCGCTACGCTCCGCGCGCCAGGCTATCCTCTCCACCCTTCCCGAGGAGACCTCGCTCTTCGGCAGAGCCCCGGAGCCGAAGTTCGTGCACATCCCGGCCTCGCACGCCAAGGCCCTGCATCCGGATGTCCAGGTGGTCAAGGGCATGCGCGGCTCGGGCAAGAGCTTCTGGTGGGCGGGATTGCAAGATAGGAAGATTCAAACGCTCGTCGCGCAGCGCGTTTCCTCGTTGGGTCTTTTCCAGCGCGTGTCCGTGTCCGTGGGGTTTGGCGAAAAGTCTGACCCGAGCCATTACCCAGGCAAGGACACCCTGGCCGATCTGCTGCGTAAAAAACACGATCCGCGGCTGATCTGGCAGACCGTGGTGCTGAACGCACTCGCGCCCAACTTCTTTTCCGGCAAGGAGGATTGGACAGACAGGCTGACCGAGGTGCAACAGAACCCGCAGAAGGTCGAAAGGACGCTTTTCGATCTCGACCGACGACTCGAGCAGGAAAACCGCTACGCGATTGTTCTATTCGATGCCCTGGATCGCAGCGCCTCGGACTGGGACACGATGAACCGCCTGATCCGAGGGCTACTGCAAGTGGCCCTCGATCTGCGGCCGTACCGCCGCCTGCGCCTCAAGTGCTTTCTACGCACCGACCAGCTCGACGAGCGCAAGGTCGCGGACTTCCCCGACGCATCCAAGGTCTTCTCGTCCAGTCTCGAGCTGTCCTGGCCGGTCGCCGAGCTCTACGGGATGCTCTTCCAGTATCTGGGCAACGGCGACACGGCCGACTTCCGCGAGGACATGGCGATGCATCACAGACTGGAATGGAGGCAGGCCGGCCAGGTGTCGCTGCTGCCCGACGGCCTTGCACGAGACGAGAAGATGCAGCGGGAGGTCTTTCACGCCATCACCGGTCCCTGGATGGGCCGCGACCGTCGCCGCGGTTTCCCCTATTCGTGGGTACCGGGTCACCTTGCGGACGCTGCGGGGCGCACGAGCCCGCGCTCGTTTCTGGCCGCGCTGCGTAAGGCCGCCGAAGACAGCGAGGATCGCTACAAGGACCACGAATGGCCCCTGCACTACGAGAGCATCAAGCGGGGCGTGCAGGCCGCGTCCGAGATTCGCCGAAAAGAGCTGCGAGAGGATTACCCCTGGGTGGACGCGCTCATCGAGGCGCTCAAGGGCAAGGTCGTTCCTTGCGTCTTCGCCGACATTGCGTCTACCTGGTCAAACAGTGGCGTCATGAGGACGTTGGAGGCAGAGGGCGAGCGCCTGCCGCCCGCGCATCTCGAAGAGGGGCCCGCGGGCCTGCGGAAAGACCTCGAGGAGCTGGCGATCTTTCTGCGCATGAAGGACGACCGCGTGAACATCCCGGACGTGTTCCGGGTGGCCTACGGCCTGGGGCGCAGGGGTGGCGTCAAGCCTATTCGCCGGAACGAGGGCTGAGATGAGCTCGACGCAGGCCAGCCGGACAACAGCCATCTTCATCCGCGCCATCGAGGCCGAGGACAAGGCCGAGGCTCTGCGCAGAGCCATCGCGGACCCGCAGAGCCCCCTGCGCTTCGAGGTGGACCCGCAAGGTTTCGCCGCCATCCCGCGCGCGCCCTTTGCCTACTGGGCCAGCGAGCGCATGCGGGCGATCTTTCGGGAGCTACCACGCTTCGAGGCCGAGGGCCGGACGGCGCGGCTTGGCGGGAGCACCAAGAATGACTTTCGGTTCCTGAGATTGTGGCACGAGGTTCTTCCGGCGCCTTACCTCTGGTACCACTTCGCAAAAGGTGGTTCTTATTCCCCCTTCTACGCTGACATCTATCTAGTGGTGAAATGGAAGGACCAGGCTCGCGAGATCGAAGCTGAACTGTTAATAAAATACCCATATCTTGGGAAGAATGCAGACTTCGTTCTGCATCGAGAACTGCCGTATTTCCGCCCCGGCCTGACGTGGCCGCGAAGAACACAGAGTGGTCTCTCGCTGCGAGCCATGCCGGCAGGCTGCATTTTTGGCGACAAAGGCCCGGCAGCATTTGTCGAGGGGGACGACCGGCAAGCTCTCGCTGGTCTTCTGGCGGTTATGAACAGCCGGTCTTTCAGGGCGGTTGTTGACCTGCAGATGGCCTTTGGCTCGTACGAGGTCGGCGTCATCCAGCGCACGCCTTTCCCGGAAACGCCAGCGTCGGCCCGCGCCCGTCTCGCCTCCCTGGCCCGTCGGGCCTGGTCGCTCAAGCGCTCGCTCGACACCGCGGCGGAGACCTCGCACGCGTTCGTGCTGCCGGCCCTGTTGCAGGTTTCTGGCGATACGCTTGCGGCCCGGGCAGAGGCATGGGCCGCGCGGGTCGCCCGCACCGAGGCCGAGCTTTCGGCGATCCAGGCCGAGATCGACGACATCTGCTTCGCTCTCTACGGCCTTTCGGCCGACGACCGCCGGCGCATCGAACAGGGCTTTGGCGCAAGCAGCGAGGCCGGCGGAGAAGCGAATGAAGAAACAGAGGATGCCGACGAGGCATCCGAGCCGGAAGGCACCGCGGACGCCGTTGCCTTGACGGCGGCGCTCGTCTCGTGGGCCGTTGGCGTGGCCTTTGGCCGCTTCGACGTGCGTCTCGCCACGGGCGAGAGGACGATACCCCCGAAGCCCGAGCCCTTTGACCCGCTGCCCAGCCGTTCGCCCGGCATGGTGCCCGAGGCCCAGGAGCCGCCCGACAGCCCCGACATCCTGGTCGACGACACGGGTCACGAGCGCGATCTGCTCGCCCGCGTGCGCGCCGTGTTCGATCGGGTCTTCGGGGAAAAGGCTCACGCGGCGCTGCGCGAGGCGGCCGAGACGCTCTCGGCAAAAGACGGCGAGCTTGCCGCCTGGCTACGCGAGTCGTTCTTCGAATGGCACATCAAGCGCTATTCCAAGAGCCGCCGCAAGGCTCCCATCTACTGGCAGCTCGCCACGCCGTCATCGAGCTACTCGGTCTGGCTGTACTACCATCGCTTCACCCGCGACACGCTCTACCGCGTGCTCAACGACTACGTGGCGCCCAAGCTCAAGCACGAGGAGCGCAAGCTCACGAACCTCGTGCAGGGCGCGGGGCCGAACCCCTCGGCCAGCCAGCGCAGGGAGATCGACGCTCAGGAGAGGTTCGTCGAAGAGTTGCGTGCCCTCCGCGAGGAGGCCGCCCGGGTGGCGCCGCTGTGGAATCCCGACCTCAACGACGGCGTGATCATCAACTTCGCCCCGCTCTGGAGCCTCGTGCCGCAGCACAAGCCCTGGCAGAAGGAGTGCAAGGCCTGCTGGGACAAGCTCGCAAGCGGCGACCACGACTGGGCTCACCTCGCCATGCACCTCTGGCCCGAGCGTGTGGTCCCGAGGTGCATAACCGACCGGAGCCTGGCCATCGCCCACGACCTCGAAGCGGTGTTCTGGGAAGAAGGCGCGGACGGCAAGTGGAAGCCCAGGAAGGTCGGCAAGGACGTGGTCGACCGCCTCATCGCCGAGCGCACCTCGGCTTCGGTCAAGGCCGCGCTCGAGAGCTTGATCGAGGCGCCGGCCCCAGGCGGCGGTCGTGGCGCAGGCAAGGGGCGAGCGGCACGCAAGACACGAGCGGGCAAGACTGGAGGCAGGTCCTGATGCACCCGTTCCACGACTATCTGATCCAGCAGCTCGACGACCTGCTCAAGAAGCGCTCGGTGGTCGTCTTCTACGACCCGAGGAGCGAGTTCGTCCCGTTCTTCGACCGCGAGCTGCCCGAGGTCGGCAAGGGCCACGGGGACCTGCCGCGCGTATTCATCGGCGAGCGCCTGACCTTCGTGGCCAGGTACCAGGGCAGTTTCTTCGGAGTGCGTGCCGCGGTCGAGCCCATCGCGGCCCTCGACAAGCCCGAGCCGCTCATCATCTACCTGCCGGGCGTCGCTCGGGACCGGGAAGGCTCGGTCCTGATGGAGCTCGAGAAGGCTGGCGCCTGCTACGAGCCGCAGCTCAAGCGCCTGGCGCTCAACGTCCTTCGCAAGAAGTTCACCGACGGTCAGATCGACGAGATGCTGCGCCCGAGCACGGTGACCTACGACGATATCGTCTCGTTCCTGGCCCAGGGCGACGATGGAGCAGCGGCATCCGTGCTGCGCGCCCTCTTCGACGGGGCGCAGCGCGAGGCGCTGCTGGCTCGCTGGCTCGCCGACGAGACCAGGGACGACGCCATCCAGGCCAAGGAGGCCACGGCCGAGCTCCTGAAGCTCATCGAGGCCCGGTTGGGCCTTGCCCTTCCCGCGACCGCGACCGCAGCAGAGGCGCGAGAAAAGACGCTGCGCTACGTGCTGATCGGCGAGTTCCGGTCCGACCTCTCCTGCGATCCGCCGGCCTCGGTGAGCATGGTCCCCGTACCATCGAGCCAGGAGCAAATCGATCGCCTTCGCGAGCTCGCCGAGACCTTGCGCAAGACCCACGGCGAGCAGTATGTCGTTCTCGCCGACCGGGTGGCCTCGGACTTGAACCTGGAGGCCGCCAAGCTCGACGCCGCGCATCTGGGCCGCATCGACACCTTCCGCTTCGAGGAACGGCGGCTGCTCGCGTACGCCGGTGACCTGATCGCGACCCGGCGCTACGACGAGGCAGCCCACATCGTTGCCGATCGGAGCCGGAGCTTCTGGGTGGACCGGGAGGTGGGCCGCCAGGCCCAGTGGGAAGTCTGCCGGCTGATGGCCGAGCTGGGCCAGGAGATCGAGCGAGTGCGCCCGAGCCTCGCCAAGATTGGAAGCGACCCCGCGAAGTGGGTCGCCGCCTACACCAGCGAAGATGGGTGGCACCAGGTCGATGCGCTCCAGCGCCGCCTGGAGACCTGGGCGGCCAAGATGGACGAAGAGCCGGAGACCGAGAAGGCCCTGTCGGTCATTCGGCGCGAGCACGAGGAGCTCCTGAGGCGCATGGCCGAGGGCTTTGTCAAGGCGCTCGCCGGGTGCGGGTGGACCGTGACCGGGGCGTTGCACCAGACGCGGATCTATCCGGACGTGGTCCAGACCATGGGCGGCCGCACCGCCTACTTCCTCGTGGACGCGTTGCGCTTCGAGATGGGCGTCGATCTGGCGCAGCAGCTCCAAGGGGCGCGGGATCTGACGGTTCGCCCGGCCATCGCCGCGTTGCCGTCGATCACCCCGGTCGGCATGGCCGCCCTGCTGCCGGGAGCTTCGGCCAGCCTGGCCGTCGTCAACCACAAGGGGAAGCTCGCGGCCAACGTCGAAGGCTCGGTCATGCCAGGGCTGAACGAGCGCCTGAAGTTCCTCAAGGCGAAGGTGCCGGACGCCGTGGACGTCACCCTGGGCAAGCTGCTCGGCACGCCCCCCTCCAAGCTCGGCAAGCTCGTCGGCGAGGCGTCTTTGGTGGTGGTCCGCTCCCAGGAGATCGACTTCATGGGGGAGATGGACAGCGATCTGCTCGCTCGCCAGGTCATGGACACGGTCATCGGCAACATCGCCCGCGCCGTGAAAAAGCTCGCAGCCGCTGGTATCGAGAACTTCGTCATCACCGGGGACCACGGCCACCAGTTTTCGATCCGCAAGGACGAGGACATGCGCACCGACAACCCCGGGGGCGACACCCTGGACATTCACCGGCGGTGCTGGATCGGTCGGGGTGGGTCCACGCCGCCGGGAACGGTCCGCGTGACCGGCGCTGAGCTCGGCTACCAGACAGACCTGGACTTCGTGTTTCCTACGAGCCTGGGTGTGTTCAAGGCCGCCGGGGGGCTCTGTTTCCATCACGGCGGCGCAAGCCTTCAGGAGATCGTCGTACCGGTGCTCAGCCTGCGGATGCCATCGCGTGAAACCAGGCCACCCAGGGAAACCGTGGCTGAGCTTCGCGGCGTTCCGGACAAGATCACAAACCGGACCTTCGGCATCCGCGTGGTCGTGATGCCGAGTCTCTTTGCGCCCGAGACGGTTGCGCTGCGCGTGGTGCTCGTCTGCGGCAGCGAGCAGGTCGGCCAGGCCGGCATGGTGGTCGGCGCCGACTTCGATCGCGCCAGCGGCATCCTGCGAGTGAAGCCGGGAGCAGAGGCCAGCATCGGGCTGATGCTCACCCGCGACGACTGCGCCGCCATCCGCGTCGTGGTCCAGGACCCTGCGACCGACGCCGTGCTCGCCCAGTCCGAAGAGCTACCGGTGAAATTGGGGATCTAGCCATGAACAACGAACAGACGCCGACAAGAGATGCTCTCGACGACAAGGTCAACCGGGTCTTCGCCGGCAAGGTCGTCCGCAAGGACCTGGTCCGCAAGGTCAAGGTCGGCGCCAACGTGCCCGTCTTCGTCCTCGAGTACCTGCTCGGCAAGTACTGCGCCTCCAGCGACGACATGGCGATCCAGATGGGGCTCCAGGTGGTCCACGACACGCTGGCCAACAACTACATCCGGCCGGACGAGAGCCAGAAGGCACAGAGCAAGGTCAAGGAGAACCACAAGCACACCTTCATCGACAAGGTGAAGGTGCGCCTGGTCGACTCCGAGTACTGGGCCGAGGTGACGAACTTTGGACACAAGTACGTCCACATCCCCGACCACTACGTCCGCGACTTCGAGCGACTCCTCACCGGCGGCATCTGGGCCCAGGTCGACATGCGCTTCGAGTACGACGAGGAGTCCAGGGGGAAGTACCCGTTCTGGATCGACAAGCTCACCCCGATCCAGCTCGCTACCTTCGATCTCGATGAGTACCGCAAGCTCCGCGCCGAGTTCACCACCGACGAGTGGCTCGACTTCATGGTGCGCAGCATGGGCTACGAGCCGTCAGCGATGGAGCGCCGGCTCAAGCTGCTGTTCCTCACGCGGCTCATCCCGCTGTGCGAGCGCAACTTCAACCTCGTCGAGCTTGGCCCCCGCGGCACCGGCAAGAGCTACGCGGTCCAGGAGTTCTCCCCCTACTCGGCGTTGCTCACCGGTCCGACGACGGTAGCCAACCTCTTCGGCCAGCAGCAGGGACGGTACAAGGGGATGGTGCAGATCTGGGACGCCATCGGGTTCGACGAGGTGGCCGACCTCCAGAAGATGCCCAAGGAGGTCATCACCATGATGAAGACCTACTGCGAATCCGGGCAGTTCCAGCGCGGGCAGGAGGCGATGGCTGGCTACGCCAGCTTCGCGATGTTCGGCAACACCCAGCAGCCTGTCGATGTGATGGTGCAGACGGGACACCTGTTCGCGCCCATGCCAGACGTGATCCGCGACGACATGGCCTTCATCGACCGCCTGCACTTCTACCTGCCGGGCTGGGAAGTGCCCAAGATGCGCAACGAGCACTTCACGGATCACTACGGCTTCGTCGTTGACTATCTCGCCGAGGCGTTGCGTGACCTGCGCAAGCACAACTACACCGAGATCATCGACCACCACTTTTCCCTGGGCGCTCACCTGAACGCTCGCGACCGCAAGGCGGTCCGGCGCACGGTCTCCGGGCTGGTGAAGATCCTTCACCCCCACGGTCAGATCTCCCAGGAGGACCTCGGCGAGATCCTCGAGCTCGCGCTGGAGGGCCGGCGACGCGTCAAGGAGCAGCTCAAGAAGATGGGCTCCTTCGAATACTACCAGACCTCGTTCAGCTACCTGGTGAACGAGACCGGCGAGGAGCGATTCGTCGGCGTGCCCGAGCAGGGCGGCCGCGATCTCATCTCCTCGAACCCGCTGCCCCCGGGGACGGTTTACACGGCGTCGGTCAGCGGCGACGGCACGGTCGGCCTGTACCGCGTCGAGGTGAGCCTCTCGGCGGGAACCGGCAAGCTCAAGCCGGCCGGCGGCATCTCCGGCGACATGAAGGAGTCGATCAGCCGCGCCTTCAGCTATCTGCTCGCAAACAAGAACGCCTTCGGAGTCGGCCGCGAGGTGGACACCTCCGACTTCCACGTCGAGGCCATCGATCTCCTCGGCAACAAGGTCGCGGCCGAGGTCGGCGTCGCATTCTTCATCGCTGCCTACTCCATCCTGCGGAAGTCCGCGCCCCAACCGGGTCTTCTCGTCCTCGGGGACATGAGCATCCAGGGCAACGTCAAACCGGTGCGCTCGCTCGTCGAGCCGCTCCAAGTGGCCATGGACAACGGCGCCAAGCGGGCGCTCATCCCCATCGAGAACAAGCGACAGTTCCTCGAGGTGAACCCGGACGTCCTCGAGAAGGTGGACCCCATCTTCTTCGGCGACCTGCGCCAGGCAGCGTTCAAGGCGCTGGGGTTGAACTGAGCCAGGGGGCGACGTGGCGAATAGCCCGTACCTCGTCTTCAGGAGCCACCTTCGGGTCAGGAAATTGCACCGCAAAGGTTGAGTTGTATCTGTCAGGCTCTGCAAACTCGAGTCATGGGCGTCGGCCGTCGGTGGGGGCTGTGGGAACAGCAGGGCGCGGCGAGAAACTACACTTCGTCAACCGCCTGTCGGGTCAGGTCTTGACTTAGACAGCTCAGAAATCGAGGCTCACGAGGGCCATGCACGGCACCGGCTGGGGTGACTTCGCCTTTGTCCGGCAGCTCGTCATGAAGGCGAACGACCGCTTGCCGACTCGATCCCTGAGCACGATCGGACGGACCGATAGCTTCTCACTCGACAGGGCCTGCCCGACGTCGTCGAGGACGTCATCCAGCCACACGACCTCATCGAGGTGGGTCCCCGAAACGAGCAAGAAGAGCTTGCCGATGTCCCAGGCCTTCGCGTCGAACGAACCGTCGGCGCGCGGCGTTTTGAACGCCAGCTCGAGCCAGACGCCCACCGTCTTCTCCCGCAAGCTGAACACCTGAAGATCGTTGATCTTGGCAAACGCGGGCAGGCGCACAACCCCGGCTTTCCCATCGACGTCCGCACCCTGGCTGTCCCCCTGGATGATCCAAAGAGGGAGCTGCTGGACAGTGCCGAGCCCGTGGGGGTCCAGGCGAGCGCGGAAGAACACCCTCGTGCCGGCAAAGCGGGACGAGCTGCTGTAGTTGGGGCTGCTTACCGCCTGAACGAGAACCTCCATGTCATCCCCGGGACTTGACGCGCGCACGGGTGTGAGGGCGACGCTCGCGGGGGTGATGGACAGCTTCGTCCCCGTCGGGTCGCGGGCGATCGCATTCGCCGCCTGTTCGAGCTCCTCCACAGAAACTGGCATCGGCTCGACGTCGTCGGCCCCCACACGCCAGCGCACGCCGAGACTCGCAGCCGGCTGCGGCTCCCACTCGACTGCCGCTTGCATGCTTGTCAGCGGCGGCAGTGCCGTAGCGAACCGGCGCCCGAAAAACCAGAGCGTATGTGCGGTGCCGTCAAACGACACGCCGGGTAGCCCGATCTCGTGAAGAGGGAGTGACATCTTCCGCCTGAACGCAAGCTGGAAGTCGTAGCAGTACAACCCACCCGTGAAGGGGTGAAGGAGAGCGTACGCACAGCTCTGCTCCTGTTCGAGGGCTAGCGGGAGGCTCCAGGAGCCCGGAAAGGGTGACTGTTCCGCTTTCACCTCGGGATGGGGCTCGCTGCGTACGATGATCCTGCCTTGATCGTCGAGGATGGCAAGCAGGAGTGCCCTCTCTCTTACCTCGGGCTTCGCGGAAGTGACGACACCTTGCTCCCGTGCTTCCTGTCGAAGCTGGCGCTCGTCGCTCCAAGGTGAAATCCGAGTCACGGTCTTCTCGACGAGCGCAAGGAAGCGCTTGGCCCCTGCTGGGGCGAGACGAACGACCTTCCATTCCTCCGTCACACCCGACGTGGAAGACGAGCTGTTCCGTTCGCTGAACAGAAGGACTCTCTCGGCTTTCCATTTCGTTTCGGCCGTCCCTGCCGGTGGGAAGAGCGCAAGCCCGGTCAACACCATACTCAGTAGACGGATCCAGCGCAGTCTCATCCTTCCTATCTCCTATGAGCAACTCATGGTGCAGTCACCATCTTGGCAATTCACCTCACTGTAGCACACCGCATGCGAAATATGGTAGCAACACCCGCCCCAACCACATTGCGCATCCTCGTAGATTTGGGTCTTGACCTTCCTCACAGGAGTCTGAGTCTGGGGTTGCGCCCCGAGCGGAAGAGAGCAGCTTTCCACTGGCTGCTGGTTCTCGCGATCGCCATCTGGTTTCGCGAAGTCATGCGTGGCATTGACGCCAGCAAAGGTAACGACGCCGTGCTCTGGCGCGGCATTGGCCCCAGCGAGGGACGCCAAGACCACTGCCGCCAAAGCTACACATCCCTTCATTCCGTCCTCCCGAAGGGTCGATTCATCGACCCGGATTGTCGGGGGATTCTCTCTCTCTCTCTCTCTCTCGGCTGTCAAGCCCCTTCGTGGGTCGGGACAGGTTCCCGTCAAAGTCGCGGGGGTCTGGGGAG
>Ga0209506_1001702_pt1 | contig 21918 bp, 21 predicted proteins | sample AD_JPNHG2_MetaG_FD_184409 | JGI IMG/M metagenome (GOLD analysis project Ga0209506, IMG submission 184409) | Active sludge microbial communities of municipal wastewater-treating anaerobic digesters from Japan - AD_JPNHG2_MetaG (SPAdes) (version 2) | ecosystem: Engineered > Bioreactor > Anaerobic...
CCCCCAACAAGGGAACTGCGAACGGTCCCTACTCCTACGGGAGGCAGTAGCCGAGAATCTTCGGCAATGGGCGAAAGCCTGACCGAGCGACGCCGCGTGCAGGATGAAGGTCTTCGGATTGTAAACTGCTTTTGTAGGGGAGAAAGCCGATTTTTCGGTTTGATGTTACCCTACGAATAAGGAGCTGCAAACTACGTGCCAGCAGCCGCGGTAATACGTAGGCTCCAAGCGTTATCCGGATTTACTGGGCGTAAAGCGTCCTTAGGCGGTTCTGTCTCATTAGAGAACCCCCGTCATTTTATAAATGGCAGGGGTCTAGTCTAGTGTTAAAGCCTCTGGCTCAACCAGAGAAATGCATTAGATACGGCAGAACTAGAGGGAGAAAGAGGCAAGAGGAACTCACGGTGTAGGGGTGAAATCCGTTGATATCGTGAGGAACACCGAAAGCGAAGGCATCTTGCTGGGTCTCTTCTGACGCTCTAAGACGAAAGCGTGGGGAGTAAAAAGGATTAGATACCCTTGTAATCCACGCCCTAAACGATGGATGCTAGCTATTGGTAGTATCGACCCTATCAGTGGCGAAGCTTACGCGTTAAGCATCCCGCCTGGGAAGTACGGCCGCAAGGCTAAAACTCAAAGGAATAGACCGGAGCTCGCACAAGCGGTGGAACATGAGGTTTAATTCGAAGGCAAACGAAGAACCTTACCAGGGCTAGAAATCCTGTTGAACGCCTGATGAAAGTCAGGTTTCCGCAAGGACAGCAGGACAGGTGCTGCATGGTTGGAATAACGACCCACTCTGAAGTAATTCAGAGTGAAAAAACCGGCTCATAACGGTGGAACCCTATTACTTTTATGGTATAATAATGGGCAATACCGTGGGAAGTACAAGTACTAATTTTTGTAATTTTTTAACCAATGAAAGAGATTCTTACATCTTGGGTCTTTGGTGTGCGGATGGTTATTGGTGGAGTAGTTCTATTGGCTTAAGCAATAAAGATAAAAAATTAATTAATAAATTTAGATTATTCTTAAAAGAATTTTTTCCGGATAATAGAATTAAATTTAATAGAAATCATTTGTTTGTGAATAGTCGACCATTAAAAAGGGAATTTTATATTGGTAAGACCAAAATCAGAAATCTTCAAAAAGTAGAATGTATAAAGGCATATTTAGCAGGGCGATTTGATGGCGATGGTTCTGTTGATAAAAATTTAAGAAATGATTGTAGAATTGTCTATGGAAATGAAAAAGAAGCCATTATAGATAAAAGACTTTTACTAAAGATAGGCATAAAAAGAACAAATATTTATTTTTATTCTAAAGCCAAAACTTTTTGTCTTTATGTTTCGCGCTATGAGGCTAAAAATTTCTTAAAAAGCATTTTACCTTATTCTTTAAAATTACAAAAATTAGTACTTGTACCCCGTAGAGACTTAATTTTAACTGAGACCTAGAAATTTTGTTTTTCTTTTTTAAAAATAAAAGAGGAAAACAAAACGCCGGTCTCCTTCTTTGTTATTAATAATAAAGAAGGATGATGGTATAGTCCATACTTTGACGAAAGTCAAAGAGAAATATGGTCGTCGGCTCGTGGCGCGAGTTGTTCCCTTCAGTGGGGAAACGAGCGCAACCCCTGTCAGTTGTTAAATTTGTCAACTGAGACCGCCCCCCTCACTTGGAATGAATAAGCAAATTCATAAAATGAATTTGCATCTTTTTGAAAATTAAATAGATTGAAAATTAAATAGAATGTTCAACTAATTGAAGTTTGCATCTTAATTTATTCGTAATGAAATCAATTCATTTCAAGTGAGGGGGGAGGAAGGAGGGGATGACGACAAATCCGCATGGCCCTCTGATGCCCTGGGCTACACTCATGTTACAATGGGAAGAACAACGCGTTTGCCAAGTCGTAAGACGGAGCTAATCGCACCAAATCTTCCCCCAGTTCAGATTGAGGTCTGCAACTCGACCTCATGAAGTCGGAATCGCTAGTAATCGCGGGTCAGCTATACCGCGGTGAATACGTTCTCGAGCTTTGTACTCACCGCCTGTCAAGTCAAGGGAGCCGGGAAGAGGTGAAGCTTCTGTATAAGGGGTTAGCCTCGGCTCGGTAACAGGGGCTAAGTCATAAGATAAAAAATCAGTTGTGACCATGAGAAGTAATTCTCATGAAAAATCCAACTATATCGGTGAAGCCCTATTTATTTTTATGATATAATATAATAATAGAAGGGTAATACCGAGGAAAGCTAGGAAACTTATGATTACCAATTCAACACTAATTAGAAATCTTAGAAAATCTCTCAAATTAACTCTCCAGCAAGAATTAGTTTTATACGGAACTCTTTTGGGTGATGGTTCACTTTTATCTAATGCGTGGGGGAAAAATTTTAGATTGAGTGTAAGACACGGCATTAAACAAAAAGATTATCTTTTTTGGAAGTATGAAATTTTCAAAGAGTGGACATTATCGCCTCCTAAATATTATTCAAAAACTAGTTCCTGGAGTTTTCGCACGATTAGTCATCCAGATTTAACAAATATTGCTTATCAGTTTTATAGCGACAAAAAGAAGCAAATTCCAATTAATATAGAAAAATACATCAAAGAACCGTTAGTAATGGCAGTTTGGTGGATGGACGATGGCAATATTCGAAAAAGTAAAAGTAAGATTTATGGAGGAATGTTAAATACTCAAAGTTTTAGCCTGAAGGATAATTTAAGACTTAAATCTCTTCTAGAAAAAAACTATAAGATTAAAGTGTTGATTATAAAAGACCACGGTAAGCCAAGATTATATATTTCAGGAAAGGATAATATTAAACAATTTCTAGATATAATTAGACCTTACTGCTTATCGAGTTTTAATTATAAGTTTTCTTAGTCCCGTAGAGACTACACGTTGGCCCCGCCAAAAATTTCTCCTATAGAAATTTAGGCGGGTGAAGATATAGTCCATGCCCGTGGAAACACGTGGATAAACATGAACAAGGCACTCCTAGGGGAACCTGGGGGTGAAACTTTTCTTTATAGAACTTGCCCGCCCAAGTTTTGCAAAGCAAAATTTTGGAGGGTGAAGGTCGATCTCATTTCAAATGAGAAGGTGTTGGCCTTTCAGCCTTAAGTGAAGGCTTTCTTTTGGGATAACTAGGAAGGACTGAATATCTCTTGACTTTAAGTTTTTATCTTTCTATAATGAAAGTACATTGTCTATATAAAAAAATAAAAAAGAAAAGTTGATATGAATAATAAACCTTTGATTTTTTTAGTTGAAGACGATCCGTTTCTTTCCAGCATTTTGCAATTAAAATTAGAAAAAGAAAATTTTCAACTAATAAGAGCAGTTGATGGTGAAGAAGCTTTAAAGTTTTTAATTAATCAGGGATTAAAACCTGATTTGATTCTTTTAGATTTAATCTTGCCGAAAAAAAATGGTTTTGAAGTTTTGGAGACAATTCGTCAGGACCCGCTCTTGGAAAAAATTCCCGTAATTATTGTCTCTAATTTGGGTCAACCATCTGATATTGATAGGGGAAAATCATTGGGAGTTATTGATTATTTTGTTAAAGCGAGGTTGTCTATTGATGAATTAGTAAATAAAGTAAAATCCGAAGTTTTAAAGACATCGTCAACTTCTTGACGTGATTTTTTTTTTGCCTTATAATGGATAGATTTTAAAAGTAAAAAGGTCGAAAAAATTAACTGTACCCCCACCTTTTTAAAAAAAATATGAAAAAAGGGTTTACATTACTAGAACTTTTAATTGTCATTGGAATCTTGGCTATTCTTTCAACTACAATGGTATTAGTAATTAATCCAGCTGAAATGTTAAAAAAGGCTAGGGACTCTCAAAGAATCGCTGATTTAAGTACTTTAAAAACTGCTATTATTCTTTATGTGACAGATGTTTCGAACCCGAATATTGGCAGTGATACTTATAGTTTTTCGATGGTGAGTACACAGTGTGCTGGTAGAACTGCTAGTTCAACTACGAGTCAAGCAGTTGATGGCTCTGGATGGATTCCTATTAAGTTTACTGATATTAGCGGAGGTAGTCCTATTTCTAATTTGCCCAAAGATCCTAATCAAAGTGCTGTTGGTGGTGACCCATCATTGTATTATGTATACCTTACTAATACGGCTGATAACACTTTTGAGTTAGTTGCCAATCTTGAGAGTACTTCTTATAGCGGGACAGAGTCGGAAGATGGAGGATCAATCAATACTTTATATGAAGTAGGGACAAAGCTAGGGATTGTGACTACTACTTCTGCTAATTGTTTTCCTCATCCATAGAATCTTTTCACTATTTTTAATTTTAAAAACCCGCTATCTATTTTGATAATAGCGGGTTTCTTATTGAATAAAATTTCAAAAAGAGATAAAATTAATTTGTATTATGTTATGCTTTCTACTATACTCTCTACCTTTTTCAAAAATTTGAATCTGATTTTTGCCTTCCTGGTTGTTTTGTTATTAGTTCTTCAACTAAAAGAAAAAATAACAAAAACAAAAAAACGCCAATTACTTCACTTTTTAAAAATATTTATTATTGCTGTTTTAGGATTAAATATTTTAGTTTCTTTTTCTCAAACTATTTATACTTATCTTATTTGGAAAAATGACCCTGTAAGCAAATATCTTTTACCCCCTCATACTTCTTTTGTTTATTTTTTTGGTTATTCTTTCCTTCATTATTTTGCCGCTCTTTTAGTAAATACAATCTTTGCTTTTTTGGTTTTTTTAAGTATCCAAAAATTTAACAAAAAATTTGAAGAAGTCTTTTTTTACGAGGAAGAACCATATTTGGCGGGTTTCGGTATTTTAACAGTCGGCTGGCCAAATTGTTTAATTTATTTAATTTTAATTTTATCGTTAGGAGTGATACTTCACCTTTTTCATTATTTAAGAGGCGGATTGACTTATTTGTTGAGTAGGAGTCATCGGAGTTCTGATGAGCTTGGTTCCCATCAAGAGCAAAGTTATCAGGACGAGATACAGCGGCTTCGAGCCGCTGAAGCGGGGAAACCGCGGTTCTGTGAAACAAATAAGCCGATTCGCCTTTCTCTTTTATATTTTTGGCTTCCTTGCGCTTTACTTGTTTTAATCTTAAATGATATAATAAGTAAATGGCCTGTAATAAAATATTTTAAAATCACCAGTTGATTGTAGATTTATGCTTAATATTCCTTTAGAACAACTGAAAAAACTTTTAATCGAAAATGGGTTATTGACTGAAGCCGATTTTGAGAGCGCTTTAAAAGAATCTCAAAGAACAGAAAAAAATTTGGTAGATATTTTGATTTCACGTGGATTTTTAACTCAAGATTACTATGCTGATTTAGCGGCTAGTTATCTCAGAATTGAGAGGGTAAAGTTAGTTGGTCGGACAATTCCAAAAGAAGTTATATCTCTTATTCCTGAGGATATTAGCAGAACCAGAAATGCGGTTGCTTTCGAAAAACTGGATAATACTTTAAAAGTGGCAATGCTAGACCCGGTGAATTTAGAAACTTTAAATTTTTTGGAAAAATATACCGGCTATTTTATTAAGCCATATTTGGCTTTAGATGAGGATCTGCAGGCTGCCTTTGCCCAATATGGCGCCGCTGCTTCTTCGGATTTTCAAAAGATAATCCAGGAAAGCATCCGCGCCTCTCTCAAATTAAGAGGACTAGAAGCAGAAAAAGCAGCAACAGAGTTTCCAATTGTTTCCTTGATTGATAATTTAATTTCCTACGCTGCTTCTTTGAATGCCTCTGATATTCATATTGAGATTTTAGCCGATGAGGTGTTGATTCGATTTAGAATAGATGGAGTACTTAAGGAAGTGTTAAGACTAGCGAAAGAAATTCATCCTGCGATAGTGGCAAGAATTAAAATTCTAGCGGGGCTGCAGATCGATGAACACAACAAACCTCAAGATGGCCGATTCAAATACAAATATGCCGATACTGTTTTTGATATCCGGGTTGCAATCATTCCTACTATGTATGGCGAAAAAGTAGAGATGCGTCTTTTAACCGGTTCAGTTAAGCCAATGAGCTTCGGGGAATTAGGAATGCTAGAAGAAACTATAAGAATCGTTGAAGAAAATATTGCTAAAACTCATGGAATGATTTTAGCTACTGGTCCTACTGGCTGCGGTAAGACTACTACCTTATACGCAATTTTAAATAAAATTAATCGGCCAGAGGTAAATATTATCACCATAGAAGATCCGATTGAGTATGAACTAAAATATGTTAATCAAATCCAAGTTAATCCAAAAGCGGGCATTGATTTTGCCAATGGTTTGCGGGCAATCTTAAGACAGGATCCGAATATAATTATGGTTGGAGAAATCCGCGATAATGAAACCGCAGAAATCGCCATGCACGCTGCTTTAACCGGTCATTTAGTTTTGTCTACCTTACACACTAATGATGCACCAACTGCTGTGCCTCGTCTTTTTGAAATGGGTATTCCACCATTTTTAGTTTCTGCCACCGTTAATATGGTCATTGCCCAAAGGTTAGTTAGAAGAATCTGCCGGGAATGCATTGAAAGTTATGAAGTGCCTAGTTCTGTTTATGAAGCAGTCAACCAGCAGTTAAAAATAAGTAAGGGCAAGTTCGCCCCGCTATTTAGACCAAAATTACTTTATAGAGGAAAAGGGTGCAAGTCTTGCGGTTATACTGGTTTCCGGGGCAGATTGGCCATTTATGAAGCATTTGATATTAATGAAAAAGTAAGGGAATATATTCAAAGGCCGGATTTCTCTATTGACGGTTTGAAAAACATCGCTTTTAGTCAGGGAATGAAAATAATGTTTGAAGATGGACTATCTAAAGCCGAATTAGGACAAACAACTATTGAAGAAGTACTGAGAGTGATAAAAGAATAAAGGGTTTTCTGGCTTAAACAAAAAAATAAAATATAGTTTACAAGAATAAATTGAGTGCTCGGTGCTCAATGTGATAGTAAAATTTACTTCGCATTGGGCTCGTAAATTTCAATCACATTAGTATGCTTTTTCATTACGTTGCTCAGGACAAACAAGGAAGAATAAAAGAAGGCAATGTTAGCCAGCCCAACCTTCAGGCAGCTTTAGATTTTTTAGCCAGCCAGAATTTAAAGCCAATTTCAGTCAGACCAATAGCACTTGAAAAGGCAAAAAAGGGAATAATAATTCGCAAAGAATCATTAAGTTTGACTGATAAAGTATTTCTAACTAAATATCTGTCTTTGATGCTGAAAGTTGGCACTGATTTATTTTCTGCCATTGATATTCTAATTGAAGATTTTGAATCAGGGCCAGCCAGGAGATTTTTGCTGGAAATAAGAAGTAATTTGGAAAAAGGCCAGCCATTTTATTTGGCTTTTCAAAACCACCCTGATTATTTTTCTCAAGTGGTCATAAATTTAATAAAAGCCGGGGAGAGCGCTGGAAATCTAGAAAAGACTTTGGAGCAAGTATCTTCTGACCTGGAAAGAGAAAAAGAACTTTCTAGTAAAGTAAAATCCGCCTTAATTTATCCAATGATATTAGTCGCCACCTCGTTTTTTATGATTATATTTCTTGCGACTTTCGCCATCCCCAAATTAAGCGAAATGTTTTTGTCAACCGGCAAAGAAGTGCCACTTTATACAAGAATAGTATTAGGTGTTGGAATGTTTTTAAACCGCTATGTTTTCATTGTTATTCCTTTAATTATCGGCGTTCCTCTGATTTTATATTTTTATTTTTCTAAAAATAAAACAGGGAAAATGTATTTTAATAATCTTTTAGAAAAAATTCCCGTAGTGAAGAATTTGGTAGAGAAAATGGCTTTAGAAAGGTTCGCTTCTGTTTTGGGCTCTCTAATTAAAGCTGGAATGCCAATTATTCAAGCGGTTGAGGTAACTGCTCAGGCAGTTGGCAATCCCAAATATGAGGCTTCATTAAATAGAATTGCAAAAGAATATTTGAGTAAAGGAATTTCAATCGGCGATTCTTTCAAAAGAGAGAAAATTTTTCCGGCAGTAGTGTCTAATCTATTAGCCATTGGAGAAAAAGCCGGTCACACAGAAGAGATATTATTTACTTTATCCACTTTTTACGAATCAGAAATAGATGTTGCTTTAAAAACTTTGGTTTCCTTTATTGAGCCGGCTCTTCTTGTTATAATCGGAATAATTGTTGGCGGTATTGCTCTGTCTTTAATAGTGCCGGTGTATCAGTTAGTGGGACAATTCTAAAAATAAATCAAAATTCAAAACTCAAAAGTCAAAATTATAATTCAAAATTTAAATTCAAAATTTAAATTCAAAATGCAAAAGTAAAGATTTTAAAATTTAAACTTTTTACTTGTAATTTCTTACCTGTCTAAACCCCGCCCTTTTTGAAAAAAGAGCAGGATTTAGCAGGGTGAAACTTTTGAGTTTTGAATTTATATTTTTATGTGTTTTCATACAAAATACAAAATACAAAATACAAAATACAGATTCCGCGGCTTTACTCTTGTAGAACTTCTTATTGTTATTGGTATTACTGCTACAATGGCAACGGTTGGCATTGGTTATTATATGAACCAGCAAAAAACTAAACTTTTAGAAACCACTGCTCAAGAGATTGTTAGTTATCTAAAATATGCCCAACAAAAATCAATCTCACAAGAACAGGGATTACAATGGGGAGTCCATTTTGAAAACCCCTCTTCTGGTCAGGATTTTTACGCTCTTTATACTGGGACCACTTATTCTAATCCAATTGAAACAAAATATCTCCCAGAAGGAATAGAATTTTCTATACCCCAAACAGCAAGTTCAGTCGATATTTCGTTTTCCAAACTCACAGGCAAAAATTATAGTGGAACTAACCAATCTGTTACCATTCTATCTACCTTTAATAATGCTACTACCACAATTACTGTTTCTTCTTTAGGATTAGTGACTTATCAATAAAGTAGCAATAACAATAATAAAATTTTATCGTCTTGATCTATTTTTTTCATGTTTTTCCATAGTCCCATTGACGAAGTCCGCATTTACAATCGGGTTCTTAGTCCCGCAGAAATTCAACAGCACTATAACTCCAGACAATAACTGACAGCAAAATTTCTAATTTTAAATTTCCAATTTTAAATTTTTAATTTTATAAATAAAAATAATTTCCTAAAAAATTTAGGCGGATAAAGTTGGTAATTAATTTGTGAAACACCAAATGCTCTTTACAAAATACAAAATACAAAATACAAAATACAGACTTTGTGGTCAATCTCTTTTAGAACTTCTTTTATCCATTGCAGTCGGGACAATTTTAATTGGCGGGTCGGTGCTATTAATGACTACTTCTTTAAGAAGTTATCAATCAATAAAACAACGATTAACTATTAATTCTTTATCTCGACAAGAAACAGAGGTTATAATTTCCAAGGCTCAAGATAGTTGGCATAGTGTTTATGATTTAACAAGGGCAACAGATTATTATACTACTTCAACTAATAATGTTTGGAGTTTTAATTCTGGCAAAGAAGAATCCACAATTAATAATGTTTCTTATAGAAGATATTTCCAAGTGTTAGATGCTTTACGAGATGATTCAGGAAACATCGCTACTTCAGGAAATACTGACCCAAATACTTTAAAAATCAATGTTTTTTTGGAATACGGAATTAATTACAATTCTTCTTCCAGTTTAGTTTTTTATCTTACTCGTTCTTCTAATAATCAAGTTTTTCAACAGACAGACTGGTCTGAAGGACAGGGTCAAACTGGTCCTCTTCCTAATCCCGGAAATAAATTTGATACTTCTACCAATATTAACTTCGCTTCAACAACCGGTTCTATTTATATGGCCACAACGACCATCGCGGCAGAATTAACTTCCTCTATTTTAGATACCGGTGTTGATGGAGGGGCTGGATTCAATTCGCTTCTTTGGCAAGGAAGCAAAGGAACTAATGGTTATGTTAAATTTCAGATTGCTTTTTCTAATTCTATTACTGGTCCTTGGACGTATTATGGTTGTACAACTATTCCTTCTTCTTGTTTGAATCCAAATAATTGGACAACTGCCAGCAGTTCTTTGGCTGCTTTAGAACCAAACACCTCCTTACCTTTGCCTTTTTATAGTACTCCTAGCCCTCAGAATAAACGTTATATTCGCTATAAAATTTTTCTTTCCACTTCTGGCACTTCTCCTCAAATAAATGATATAATAATAAACTGGAGCCCGTAGTCACGAAACATGTAACATGAAACTTGAAACATAAAAAATATGAAACAAAGCCTCACCGGATCTTTCCATAAAAAATTAAGATTTAAATTAGATAAATTTGTTTCTTTAATTTATCAACTTACTAAAAATTTTCCGAAAGATGAATTATATGGAGTTACTTCTCAATTAAGACGTTCTTCTCTTTCAATAATTTTGAATTATATCGAAGGTTATGGTAGAATGAAAAGTAAGGTATACCAAAATTTCATAGAAATTTCTTACGGCTCCTTAAAAGAAACTAAATATTTACTATACTTTTCTTATAAGGAAAATTATCTTTCTTTTGATGAATATCAAACAACTATACAACTATCGGAAGAAATAGGAGCAATGCTTTATGGGATTTTAAAAAATATAAAATAACTAATATGTTTCAGGTTTCACGTTTCAAGTTTCATAAAAAAGCTTTTACTCTGATGGAACTTTTGCTTTATTCTGGTATTTTAGTGATTTCTGCAGGATTAATTGGCGGGATTGTTTATACTATTTCTAAGGCTAATTTAAGAACCCAAGCAGAAGAAGAGGTGAATTCTTTAATGATGCGGCTAGAGGAAGTATTTCGCCAAAAAATCGAGGTAGCAAAAGGAGTTAATAGTTTTGGAGTAGGGGGCGCGACATTGGAATTAAATATGGGCAACTCAACTACGACTTTTAGTTCAAGTAATTTTACTTTGTATTTAAATGAGGGCGCTAGTGATTTACCATTAAACGACTCTAATAAAGTGAAAGTTACTTCTTTAGTTTTTTCTCCAACCGGCGCTACTGGCGCGGCAATTTCCAACACTTATCATTACGCTTGGAGTGGCAATGTTGGTTGGATTGATTTTGGTTATCCAGGTTCAAATGTAAGAGTCCCAACTGGTGAAGGTGAACTAACTGGCGCTGCCTATATTTTATCTGATGGCTCTTGGATTTCTTTAAATTGCAAGACCACTGATAGTTGTTCATCGAATAATTATAAAGTAAGTTCTGATTCAAACGGTAATTTAAGCGGTTGGGGATGGTCAGATAATTACGGCTGGGTTAGTTTTAGTTGCAAAACTGGCGGTTCAGATGGAGGAGATATTTGTTCTTCTTCTAATTATGGCGTGAAAGTGGCAACAACTACCACAGAAAATTATCAGGCAGGCGAATTTGATGGTTATGCTTATTCCGAAAACATTGGCTGGATATCTTTTAGTTGCAAAACTGGCGGCGAAGACAAAACTGATATTTGTGATACTTCTGATTACCGAGTTCAAGACTTAAGGATGAACACAAATGCGGTAAAAATAGATATTACTCTGGAATACAACTCTCAAAAACCAGAACAGCAAATTACTAGAACTAACAGTTTTGTTTTTAATATTCTTACCCCAGCGAAATGAGGCACTAAATTTTAATTTTAAAATAATTTTTTAATGTCTTAATTTTTAAAAATTAACAAATTTAGAGTGTTTATTTATAGAATTAAAAATTACAAAATTAAAAATTGTTTTCGTGGAGTCGCCTCTCTTATTACGATTATTTCTTTAGGGACTTTAATTTTTATTATTTCTTTAGCCACCAGTATTCTTGCTTATTACTCAAATTTAAATATAGATTCCAATAAAAAAGCCACCATCGCAAACTATGCTACTTATAGCGGGCTTCAGGATGCCTTGTTAAAATTAGAAAGAAATAAAGATTATAGTTCTTCTTTTAATTTAAGCGTTAATGGGACTAATGATGTTTCGGTAACTGTTTCCGGTGGGACAATTACTAGCACTGCTACTTTTTCCCAAATTAGCAAGAAATTACAAACAGAAGTTGTTATTGATTCTACCACTGGACTAATTATCCCCACTTCAACTAGAGAGTTGACTTTATGAAAAACAATGTTCAAAAAAAGTTTAAAATTAATTGGCAAAAGTTATTAGTGCCTGAGTTTAGAATTTATGGCGTTTCTTTAAATGATTACGAAATTAAAATTTTCTGCTTTGATAAATCCTTAAATAAAATTTCTACTGTAAATAAATTTGTTTTGCCAGCAGGAATTATTAAAGAAGGTATTCTTCAAAATCCCGAGGCTTTCAAATCTTTTTTTAGTTCGTTAAAGGAAAAACTATGGCGAAAAGAAAAAAATGTCTGGATAATCTTGTCATTACCTTCGGCAAATTTTTATATTAATTATTTTTCTTTGCCAGAATTAAGCGAAACTCAATTAAAGGACGCGGTAATTTTTAATGCTCAAATGGCAGCCCCTCTCCCCCTAGAAGAATCTTATTTTGATTGGGAAGATTGGGGACTATCGCAAAAAGAGTTTGAAAAAGAAATTTTTATCGCTTTGGGAATTAAAAAACAAATTGACCCCTATTGGGAAATCTTTAAAGATTTAGGTCTAAAGATAGTGGCTATTGAGCCTTATGCTTTGTCTTTAACCCGTTTCGTCTATAATTTTTTGGAACAAGAAGAACCGGTTTTAATTATTGATGTTAGAAATGATGGGATGGAGTTTGTAATTAGTGAAGGGAAGAAACTTATTTACTTTGATTACGATTCCTGGCATGAAATTTTCGGCCAGAATATTCCTCAAAAAATTCTGCCTTCTCATTTAGAAAAACATCTTTTAAATGAAATCCCGATGATTTTAAACTTTTATTCTTTAAAAAGGCAAAAATCGTTAAAAAGATTTCTTCTTTTAAGCGAAAATGACCAATTATTGGTTTACTTTTACGATTGGCTAAACAAGAATTATGGCTTAAATCCCTTGGAATTTAATGTCCCTCCTTTTTTAAAGAACCTTAAAAGAGATTGGGCTGGAGTGGTCGGTTGTGCTTTACGGGGGTTGATTTCGCGGGGAAAAGACACTATTGTTTCCTTGGCGCCAATTCAAACCGAAGAGGATTATTATCAATCGCATTTAATAAGCACGGTTTCTTTATGGCTTAAAATTATTGTTACTGTTTTGGGGTGTTTTACTTTAGTTTATGGTCTTGTGGATTATGCTCTGTTTATTAGAACAGAAAAAAGGTTTGCGGCTGACGCCATAGCTGCGCTTAACCCAACTATTCTGCAAAAACAAGAACAACTGCAAAGATCAGCCGATGAATTCAATACTTTAGTCCGAAAGGCAGAAGCAATTAATACTTTTAAAAAAGATTTTGCTGCTATTTTGAATGAAATTAGTAACCAAACAAAAGATTCTATTACTTTAAAAAGGATTTTTATCACTGATAGCGGTACTTTTAACATTACTATCACCGGAGAGGCAAAATCAAAAGAGGCCATTGTTAATTTTAAGCAGACATTGGAAGAAAAACGGATCCTACAAGATTCTTCTTTGCCGCTTGAAGCGATGGTGGAAACTCCTCAGGGGGTTAGTTTCATTTTGAACGGAAAGTTATAACAAAGTCTACCCTCTCTGCCCCAATACTGCTTCGGCACCGGCTGTCGGCTCGCTCCAGCCGCTGAGCCGCAGCCTAAGCTCTCGGCCTGACGGCTCTTTCGCTTCGCTCAAGACCAAGCCCGTCAGGCCTGCGAGGTTTGCTTCAGCAGTATTGGGGCAGAGAGAACAGCAATGAGACATTATTCTTAAGAGAGTATTTATTATATAGAGAATTTCTTATTTTTTATGAAAATTACTTTTTTTGGCGGCATAAATGAAATTGGCGGAAATAAGATTTTGATAGAGGAAAAAGGAACCTCTATTTTTTTAGATTTTGGCAAAAGTTATAAAGAATCCTCTCTCTACTTTGAAGAATTTGTCAGTCCAAGGGCAGTTCATGGAATCAAAGACTATTTAGCCTTAGATTTGATTCCTCAAAAACAGGGTATTTACCGCAAAGACCTAGTTGAAATTTTAGAGAAAGAAAATTATGAAATATCCTCTTATGATAAGTTGTCCTTATCAGCAATTCTTCTTTCTCACCCCCATATGGACCACGCCGGCTATCTTTCTTTTATAGACGAAAAAATTCCTGTTTATTTAACCAAAAATAGTCTTTTGGTATTAGAAACTTTTAATATTATTAAACCATCTAATTTAGAAAATGAGATTTTTGAAATCAGTTATCCTCATTATTTTGACTCAAAGAAAAGAAAAAAACAGAAAAGAAATTTTAAAGAAGTTTCAAATTTAAAAGGGTTTAGGATTAATGATTTAGAGATAACCCCGATTGCGGTTGACCATTCTGCGCCAGGAGCAACAATGTTCTTGATTAAATCTAAAGATAAAAAAATCCTTTATTCCGGCGATTTTCGGCTTTCAGAAATAGATAAAGAGCATTTAGAAAAAATTACCAGTTATCTTAAAAAAGAAAAAATTGATTATTTTCTGTGCGAAGGAACAAGAATTACAGAAGATAAAGTATTAAGAGAAAAAGAGGTTTATATTAAAGCCAAAGAAAGAATTTTAGATATTAAAGGACTGATAGTTGCTGATTATTCTTTAACAGATACTACTCGCTTTTTAACTTTACAAAACCTTGCCAAGTCAATAAATAGAAAAATTGCCTTGCCATTTAACTATTTTGGCTATTTGATTTTCCTTAAAGAGAAAGGGTTCAACATTGATATTTCAAAAAATGTTATTTTATATGGTAAGAAAAAATCAAAATTAAAAAAATGGGAAAAAAATTTAATTAAAAAATATCCTTTTGTTGAGGCGGATGAAATTCAAAAAAATCAAAAAGATTATTTTGTTATCCTGAATTTTTATCAAATTCAGGAATTAATTGATTTAAAGCCAGATGAAAATTCTTATTTTTTAAGAGCCATTACTGAACCTCATTCAGAAGAAATGGAAATTTCTGAAGCAAGATTTGTTAATTGGATTAAGCATTTTGAAATGCAGGGCTTAACAGAGGAAGGGAAATTTGAAAGAGCGCATATTTCTGGTCATATCTCCGGCAAAGAATTAAAAGATTTTATTTCAAAAATTCAGCCCCATTTTATTATTCCTATTCATACCGAGCAACCGCAAGAATTCAAAAAAATTTATAAAAATGTTTTGATAGTGAAGAAAGGAGAAACAATTACCATATAACTTATGATTATCGATGGTAAACAACTCGCCTCTGAAATAATAGAGGAATTGAAACAAGAAAGAAAAAAAATCGCTAAAAAGATTCGTTTGGCGGTTGTTTTAGTTGGCAATGATTCTGCTTCTCTATCTTTCATTAAACAAAAAGAAAAAATTTGCCAAGAATTAGAAATCGATTTTCGTTTGTATCAATATCCTTTAGATATAAAAACAAAAGAATTAAGGCAAAAAATTTCTCAAATTTGCCGCAATAATTATAATCGGGGAGTAGTAGTTCAATTACCTTTGCCAAAACAAATTAAAAGCCAGTCAGTTCTTAATGCGGTTTTGCCGCTAAAAGATTGTGATTGTTTATCAGAAAAGAATTTAGGTCAATTTTATACTTTTAGAAGCAAGATTTTACCACCGACAGTTGCGGCTATAAAATTTATTTTAGAAAAATACCAAATTTTAGTTAGAGGAGAAAATGTTTTAGTGATTGGTCGGGGGCAATTGGTTGGCAAGCCCGCCGCTTTATGGTTTATAAATGAAGGAGCAACTGTTTTAGTTTCAAATAGCAAAACAAAAGACTTAAAAGAATTATTAAAATGGGCGGATATCATTGTTTCTTCTGCTGGGGTGCCAAATTTAATTAATGGCGACGATATAAAAGAGGGGGCAGTAGTAATTGATGCTGCAGTTGTCTCAGAAGCCGGGCAATTAAAGGGTGATTGCAATTTTAATTCAGTTAAAGAAAAAACCAAAATTATTACCCCAGTACCGGGAGGAATCGGCCCCTTGACAGTTGCCTTTTTATTTAAAAATTTGCTGACATTGACCAAACTTCAAAAGAAATAGTATAATGTCTGTATCCTGTATCTTTTATTTATTATTTTTTATTTTTGATTTATTATTATGTTTGATATTTTAATTAAAAAAGGATTGGTTTTTGACGGTTTGGCTAATGAGCCGAAAATTTTAGATTTAGCCATTAAAGATGGAAAAATCTCTAAAATTGGTAATCTTAAAAACGAAAAAGCAAAAACAGAAATTAATGCTGAGGGTTTTTATGTTTGCCCTGGTTTTTTAGAAATTAACTCTCTTGCCGATAGGGATTTTAGTGTTTTTTTAAAGCCAGCGGCAGAAAATTATCTTCTTCAGGGGGTAACAACGGTAATTGGCGGAGCGGGTGGCGCCTCGCTTTATCCATTAATTAGCGGTTCTTTAGAATCTTTAAACAAATGGCTTGATTATCAGCAAATTAACATAAAATGGCAAAGAATAGGTGATTTTTTTGCTATTTTAGAAAAAAGAGGATTAGGAGTAAATTTTGGTAGTTTAATTAGTTGGGCAACCATAAGGAGTGATTTTACAAAGCGAGAATTCAGAACTTTATCAAAAGAAGAAAAAGAAAAATTAAAGTTTATTGTAGAAGAGAGTTTAAAAGAGGGAGCTTTGGGAATAGCTTTTGCTTTAGGGTCAGAAGAAGAAAGAGCAGTAGGAATAGAAGAGATTTTAGAAATTGGAGAAATCGTGAAAAAATTTAAGGGTTATTTAGGGTTTAGCCTAAGAGATGAATCGGATGGTTTTTTGTCAAGCACAAGAGAAGTTTGTGAAGTTTCAATTAGGGGAAAATTGCCTATTGAAATATACCAATTAAAGGTTTTAGGAGAAAATAACCATAAATTCTTTAAAGATGCCCTAAAGTTTATTGAAGACGCTAATAAAAAAGAAGAATTAATAAATTTTGACCTTTCACCTTATGAGAGTACTGTTTTACCGCTGATGTCGTATCTTCCTGATTGGGCGGCAGTTGGAGGTTGGCCGGTTTTTTTAAAAAATATTCGGGAAGAGATTATATACAAAAAATTAATTCAGGATTTAAAAAGAAAAAGAAATCTTATCAGTAATTTAATTGTAACCAGTTCTGAAAATGAACCATTTTTTGTCGCTAAAAGTTTAAAAGAATTAGCCAAAGGATTTAATTTGACACCCGAGGAAACCCTGCTAAAAATTTTAGAAATAAATAACGGTCGGGTTTTTGTTTTTTCCAAAAATCTTTCTCCGGAAAATGTCAAAATGGGAATTGCTTCAGAATTTTCCTTTGTTTCAGCGGAAAGCGGGTTCTACAATAAAGAAGAAAAATCTCAATCATTAATTCATCCCAAGTCCTTTGATACTTTCATAAGATTTCTAAATGACTGGTCATTGAAAAATAAAATTCTTCCTTTAGAACAGGCAATTTACAAAATTACTGGTAAAGTAGCAAAAAAAATTGGTCTAAACAACAGAGGGTTTATAAAAGAAAATAATTGGGCTGATGTCATTATTCTGTCGCCGGAAAAATTAAACTCTCTGGCAACTTATAAAAATCCTTATCTTTCTCCCGCAGGAATTGGAACTGTTATTATTAATGGAAAAATTGCTTATAATAAAGGGATTATTAGCGAAGAGAGAGTCGGAAAAATTATAAGGCGCTAACTTTATACCTAACAATCTTTTTTTAGGTGAGGGGTTGATTTTTGCCCTTTATATTGATATAATGTGTTGATATAAGGTGTAGCAATTAGCCGCATTGAATTTTAAATAAATTTAAATTTTGAGTTTCTTGTCCGCCCAAACCCCGCCTTTTTTGAAAGAAGAGCGGGATTTGGACGGGTGAAACTTTTGACTTTTGAATTATTATTAATATGTTAGTCCGTCATTTGGGCATAGATTTGGGTACTGTCAATACTTTAGTTTTTATTCCAAAAAAGGGCGTCGTAACAAACGAGCCCTCAATTGTTGCTATTACCATTGATGACAACAAAGTTTTAGCGATTGGCTCAGAAGCCAGAGAAATGTTAGGTAGAACTCCAGAAATAATTAAAACTTATAAACCGTTAAAAGACGGCGTAATAGCCGATTACCGAGTTACTCAGGCAATGCTTAAATATTTTATTGATAAAGCATTGGGACCATGGCGTTTAGTTAAGCCTGATGTAGTAATATCGGTGCCGGCAGGAATTACCTCAACAGAACAAAGAGCAGTAATTGAAGCAGCCCGAGAGGCTGGCGCAAAAGAGGCTTATGTAGTAAGAGAACCAATTTTGGCCGCTTTAGGTGCTGAAGTGCCAATAAATTCTCCTCAGGGAAATATGATTGTCAACATCGGTGGCGGGACAACAGAGGTAGCAGTAATTTCTTTGGGAGGAATTGTTAGTTGGTTTTCAGTAAGAGTAGGAGGTATTAAAATGGATGAAGCAATTGCCGATTATATAAAGAAAAAATACAATTTAGCAGTTGGAGAAAGGACGGCTGAGAATATAAAAATAGAAATCGGCACTGCTTTACCTTTAAAACAAAAACAGGAAATAGAAATTAGAGGATTAGATTTAGGGGAAGGTTTACCAAAAAATATTATTATGAATTCAAATGAAATTGTTGAGGCAATTCAAACACCGCTTCAGGAAATTATCAAAGCAGTAAAATATGTTTTAGCCGAAACCCCTCCAGAATTAGCGGCTGATATTATGGAAAAAGGAATGTTTATTTCTGGCGGTGGCGCTCTTTTAAAGAATATCGATGCTTTAATTACTAAAGTCACAGGAGTGCCAAGTTATATTGCTGAAGAGCCTCTTTTCTGCGTTGCTAAAGGAACAGGGGTAATTTTAGATAATTTAGAACTTTATAAAAGAAGCATTACCACTTATCGATAAGTTAATTCTTTTGTTAAGTCTTTTATCTGCTCTAATATTGCTTCAGCAGTATTTGAGCAGACCCTAAAACAAAGGTAAAAATTCACTTTTTTCCTTGCAATCTATGATATTTCCTAATGAAAGGATTAAAAAGTTTTTAGAAAGCCTTCTTGAACATAAAGAATCACAAATTCAGAGTATGCTTTTTTGGGGAGAAAAAGGGACAGGAAAAATGACTACTGCTTTAAATTTCGCAAACTCTTTATTATGCTTAAATCAAAAAAAATGGGAAGGTTGCGGAAATTGTGTAAGTTGTCAATTACTAAAAAAAGGTCTTCATCCGGATTTAAGAATTATTGATACTTTAAAAGATACTATTTCGATTGATGAGATAAAAGGAAAAGAGATAGAAAATAAAGAAGGACTAATTCAATTCTTATCTTTTTATCCTCAAGTTTCCCCATTTAGAATTGTAATCATAAATGAGGCAGAAAAACTTTCTTTAGATGCCCAAAATGCTTTTTTAAAAACTTTAGAAGAACCGCCACCTCATTCAATTATTATTTTAACCTCTAATGAGCCAGATAAATTGCTTCCCACGGTTTATTCCCGGCTTTTGACTTTAAGGTTTAATCGTTTGCCGAAAGAAAAACTTAAAAAATATCTTGCTAAAGAATATTCCCTAGAGGAAAAAGTGGCAGAAAAAATTGCTCTTCAAAGTAATGGAAAAATTGGATTGGCAATTAAACTTTTAGATAAAGAATTTGTTCAAAAGAGAAGTAGATTATGGCAGGAATTTTTAGAGATGATAAAAAATAATTTTATTTTTCGCTCCTTGTATTTAGAAAATAAATTGAAATTCATTAAAAAACAGCAAGAAGTTCAAAATGGAGAGGGTAAAGATACCTCTCAAATAAAAGAAATGATTAGTATTTGGTTAGAAAATTTAGAACACGAAATTAGAGAAGAAAAAGATTTGTCATTAACGCAAGAAAAGAAAATAAATTTGGCAAAAGAACTATTAAATGCTTATAACCTAATTAGTTTTTCTAATATTAATATTCAACTTCTTTTAGAAAATATATTTTTAACAGTTTAGAATGTCTTTGTTGGGACAGACATCCATAATACTTAGTTAATTCAATGTCTTCTGAAATCACAAAAAATTTAGAAAAAGCAGCCCAAGAAATAACTGAGTCATTTCACTCAGAGATTTTGAGTTTAAGAACTTCGCGGCCATCTCCTTCTTTGGTAGAAAATATTTCAGTTGAATCTTACGGAAATTTTTTGCCCTTAAAACACCTTGCTTCAATTTCCATTATGCCGCCAAATATTATTTCTATTGAACCGTGGGACAAATCGCTTTTAAATAATATCAAGAAAGCAATTGAGGCTTCTAATTTAGGTTTAACGCCGCAATTAGAAGCGAATCAACTGCGGCTTTACCTTCCACCTTTAACTAAAGAGCGAAAGGAAGAATTAATCAAAATATTAAATCTTAAAAAAGAGGATTTTAGAATTAAACTGCGTCAGTTAAGGGAAGAGACCCTGCAGAATATTAAAGAACTATTTGAGAAAAAAGAGATTAGCGAAGATGAAAAATTTAGACTCAAAGACGAAATTCAAAAAATTATAGATAAAAGCAATGAAAAATTAGATGAATACGAAACAAATAAGAAAAAAGAAATAGAAGAAGGATAATATGATTGGCTTTATTTTGGCATTAATATCTTTAAGTCTTACACTTATTATTCACGAATGGGGGCATTTTTTATTCGCCAGAAAATTTAAAGTTAGGGTTGACGAGTTTGGAATTGGATACCCGCCACGGCTTTTTAGTGTTAAAAAAAATGGGGTAGTTTACTCAATAAATGCCATCCCTTTTGGGGCTTTAACTGCTATTTACGAGGGAGACAAAAACAATCCGGAAAAAGATAGTTTTCACGCCCAATCGTTCTGGAAAAAGTTTTTGATTCTTTTTGCCGGCCCTTTATTTAATTTTCTGTTAGCCTATTTTATTTTTATTCTCCTTTTTACCATTGGTATGCCGCAAATTTTAATTCCCGAATCTTTTGGACAAATTAGTTTGAAGGTTCCATTTTATTTAGCACCGATTAAAGCGCTGGAGTTTTTAGGAACTCTTTTGAAAGAAACGTTTATTGGTTTTGGAAGATTATTGGTTAATTTTTTTTTGAGATTAGATATCAGTGAACTTGTTGGCCCCGTAGGAATAATGGCTATATCTAGTAAGGCTTTTGAGATAAATATTAGTTACGGCCTATATATTTTAGGACTTATTTCCTTTGGCTTTGCGACCTTTAACTGGCTGCCAATTCCGGCGCTTGACGGTGGCAGAATCCTTTTTTTATTAATAGGAAAAATACGGAAAAAAGAAGTAAGCCAGGCGACGGAAAATGCTATTAATAACTTTGTTTTTGTAATGCTTTTAATTTTAATGCTTTTTGTCACTGTCAAAGATGTCAAATTATTTATCTTAAAAAGTTAAGAGATTTATTTTTTAAAATGAGATTTTCTTCTTTAAAATGGAAATCGTTAAAAGAAGTACCTAAAGATGGCAAAACAGACGGTACTTCGCTTTTAATTAAAGCCGGCTTTATTGAAAAAGTCGGAGCGGGAATCTATGATTACCTTCCTTTTGGCCTATCAATTTTAAACAAAATTGCCGCGGTAATAAGGCAAGAAATGAAAAATATTGGCGCTCAGGAGATTTTAATGCCAAGCCTTCATCCTTTGAGTTATTGGCAACAAACTAAAAGAGATAAAAGTTTTAATGCTTTATTTAAAATTAAATCCCGGTTTCATAATGAATACGTTTTGGGGCCAACTCATGAAGAAATCGTCGTTCCTTTGGCAAAAAGGTACATCTCTTCGTATAAAGATTTGCCATTATATTTATTTCAAATCCAAACAAAGTTTAGAGACGAACCGAGACCAAAAGCGGGAATCCTTAGAGCAAAAGAATTTTTAATGAAAGACTTGTATAGTTTCCATTC
>Ga0209506_1001707_pt1 | contig 21866 bp, 4 predicted proteins | sample AD_JPNHG2_MetaG_FD_184409 | JGI IMG/M metagenome (GOLD analysis project Ga0209506, IMG submission 184409) | Active sludge microbial communities of municipal wastewater-treating anaerobic digesters from Japan - AD_JPNHG2_MetaG (SPAdes) (version 2) | ecosystem: Engineered > Bioreactor > Anaerobic >...
CGTTGACGGGGGCCACTTCGATGCTCACCTGGACGGGCGTGGCCGAGGCGGCCTGGCCGTCCCACGCCCGGGCGGTGAAGGCGGCGAACGTGCCGTTGGCGTCCGCGGCGGGGTGCCAGAGCAGGCTCTCGCCAGCCGCCAGCAGCGTGACGCCCGGGGTGACCGGCGCCCCGCCTTTGAGCAGCGTGCCGCTCGTCACCCCCTCGATGCGGAAGCTCAGCGGGTCGCCGTCGGGGTCGCTGGCGTTCGAGGCGCCCAGGAGCGCGGCATAGGAGATCGTGAAGCCCGTGTCCTCGACCGCGCCTGGCAGAGTCGCTATGGCGGTCAGTTGTGGCGGGTCGTTCACGGCGCCGACCTTGATGTGAACGGGCACGGGTGTGTCCGAGACAGCCTGGCCATCGTCTGCTCGCACGTCGAAAGCGTGGACCACACCGCTGGAGTTCGGAGCGGAGCGCCAGATGAGGGTCTCGCCGACGCCGAGCAGGGTGATGCCCGGCACCACGGGCAAGCCGTCCTTGGTGAGTGTGCCGTTTGTCACAGTCTCGACGCGGAAGCTCAGAGGGTCGCCCTCCACGTCGGCGGCGTCGGCGAACGTGAAGAGGGCCGCCCAGGGAATCGAGTAGTCCTGCCCTTCTATCGCGTCCTGCAAGGTCAGAATGGCGCTCAAGGTGGGCGGGTCGTTGACGGGAGCGACCTGGACCCTCACTTCCGCGGCCGTGGCCGAGGCGGCCTGGCCGTCCCACGCCCGGGCGGTGAAGGCGGCGAGCGTGCCGTTGGCGTTCGCGGCGGGGTGCCAGACCAGGCTCTCGCCGGCCGCGAGCAGTGTGACGCCCGGGGTGACAGGCACCCCGCCCTTGAGCAGGGTGCCGCTCGTGACGCTCTCGATGCGGAAGCTCAGCGGGTCGCTGTCCACGTCGGCGGCATCCGAGGCGCCGAGGAGCATGGCGTGGGAGATCGCAAAGTCGGCGTCCTCGGTTCCGCCCGCGAGGGGGATGAAGACGCTCAACGTGGGCGGGTCGTTGACGGGCGCCACTTGGATGCTCACCTGTGCGGCCGTGGCCGAGGCGGCCTGGCCGTCCCACGCCCGCACGGTGAAGGCGGCGAGTGTGCCGTTGGCGTTCGCGGCGGGGTGCCAGGCCAGGCTCTCGCCGGCCGCGAGCAGCGTGACGCCCGGTGTGACCGGCACCCCGCCCTTGAGCAGAGTGCCGCTTGTGACGCTCTCGACGCGGAAGCTCAGCGGGTCGCCGTCTACGTCGGCCTCGTCTGCCGCAGCGGACAGGGCGACATGCGTGATCGTGAAGCCCTCATCCTCTATGCCGCCGGCAAGCGGGCTGACGGCGCCAAGCGTCGGCGCATCGTTGACGGGCGTGACGGTGATCGTCACGGTCGCCGGCGCGCTGACGAGCGACGCCGGGCTGCCGGCCAGGCCGTCGTCGGTCACTGTGAATGTGAAGCTGTCGGGGCCGTGATAGTCGGGGGCCGGGGTGTACGTGACCGCGCCCGTGGCGGGGTTGAAGCCGCTCAGGCTCCCGTGGCTCGGGCCGGTCACGATGGCGAAGGTGAGAGTCTGGTTTACCTCGGGGTCGCCATCGTTGCCCGTCAGTGTGATGGCCAGTGCCGTGTCCTCCGCTGTGCTTGCGCTCTGGGCGTTCGCGGTCGGGGCGTCGTTGACGGGCGTGACGGTGATCGTCACGGTCGCCGGCGCACTGACGAGCGACGCTGGGCTGCCGGCCAGGCCGTCGTCGGTCACCGTGAACGTGAAGCTGTCGGGGCCGTGGTAGTCGGGGGCCGGGGTGTACGTGACCGCGCCCGTGGCGGGGTTGAAGCCGCTCAGGCTCCCGTGGCTCGGGCCGGTCACGATGGCGAAGGTGAGAGTCTGGCTCACCTCGGGGTCGCCATCGCTGCCCGTCAGTGTGATGGCCAGCGCCGTGTCCTCCGCTGTGCTTGCGCTCTGGGCGTTCGCGGTCGGAGCGTCGTTGACGGGGGCCACTTCGATGCTCACCTGGACGGGCGTGGCCGAGGCGGCCTGGCCGTCCCACGCCCGGGCGGTGAAGGCGGCGAACGTGCCGTTGGCGTCCGCGGCGGGGAGCCAGAGCAGGCTCTCGCCGGCCGCCAGCAGCGTGACGCCCGGGGTGACCGGCGCCCCGCCTTTGAGCAGCGTGCCGCTTGTGACGCTCTCGATGCGGAAGCTCAGCGGGTCGCCGTCGGGGTCGCTGGCGTTCGAGGCGCCCAGGAGCGCGGCATAAGAGATCGTGAAGCCCGTGTCCTCGACCGCGCCTGGCAGGGCCGCAACCGCAGTGAGCGTGGGCGAGGCATTGGGGAGAACCGTCACCCGCCCGACCGCGCGGCTGTAGGCGGGAGCGTGGTCGCCATCGTCAATGCGTGCCCAGATGGTGTAGGTGCCGGGCGGCGTGGTGCCCGGCTGCCAGACGAACTGATCGCCCGCGCCGTCGGGGTCCTCGGAGAGGCCCTGGGCGATCCAGGTGTGGTCGGCATCGGCCCAGGGCTCATCGCCGTCGTCGGGGTCAAGGGCAAGCCAGATCGAGGCGTCGCTGTCGGCGTCGGCGTCCGTCCACCTGATCGTGACTGTCTGGTTGTGGTTCACCGACACGTCGCTGGCCGGGCCGGTGAGGGAAATCGTGGGCGGCTCGTGCGGGGTCACGCTCACGCTGTCCATCACAGCCGTGGCGAGGACGCCGTCGTTGTGGCTCGTGACGGCGAGGCCCACGTAGGCGACCGTGCCCATCGCCGCAGTGTCCTCGGCCAACAGCGTCCACGCGACGCCGTCGGCGGACACATAGCTGCGGAAGGTGTTGCCGGAGCGCGCGAGGCGCAGCCACAGCGGGGCTGCGCCCGTTCCGCTCTCGTATTCGGCGGCGTCGGCGGTGGCGCCGCGGCACTGGAAGGCGGAGCCTGCGCCGGCCGTGAGGGCGGCCAAGACGTAACTGGCGTTCGCCGCCAGGCTGCTGCGGAACATCAGGCCCGCCGCGGCTGCGGGATGGGTGGGGGTGAGGCTGGCGATGCGGGCGATGATCTCGCCGTCGCCGCTCAAGGTCTTGAACACGTAGCGGAATTCGTCGCCGTAGCCGCCCGTGCCCGCCCCCGAGGCCTGAATGGTGAAGGTGCCGCCCAGGAGTTGCGTGCTGCCCGCGGCGGCCACGGCCCCGATGTCCTGGCTCTGCCAGGCCGTGTAGGTGAAGCTTCGCTGCGAGTTCGGCGCGACGGCGTTGCCTGAGCCATCGGTCACATTGTTCACGGTGAGCGTGTAGAGCACGCCATCCGACAGCGGCGCGGCGAGCACGAGATTCACCGTCCGGGCATCGCGCTGAAGCTCGGCGCCCAGGATCGCCACGGGCTGGGCCGCGGGGTCGGTGAGGAGGTAGTTGCCCCGACTCTCGGCGGACGCCTGCTGGACGGGCTTGCCGAATGTGACGGCCACGTGCGTGGCGTCGAAGGCGGTGGCGGCCTGAAGGCCGGGCTTGGGCGTGGCGAGCAGCACCGTTGTACGGGCGCTCTCCCGGCCGTCGCCGTTCACGGCCGCAATCTGATAGGCATAGGTGCGGTCCTCGGCCAGGCCGGTGTCGCTGAAGCTCGTCGTGGCCGCAGTCTGGCGCAACACGCCATCGCGGTAGATGCGGTAGAAGGCGATGCCGCTCTCGGGGTCGGAGGCCGCGCCCCAGGAGAGGTCAATCCGCGAACTGCTTGCGGCAACGGCGCTCGGGCTGACGGGCGCCGTGGGCGGCGTGGCGTCGAGGAACTCGTTGGCCCGGCCGGGGGTGCTGCCCGGCCCGCTCGCGCCCCAGGCGGCAGGGTCGTTGCCGTAGAGCGCCCCACTCCATCGCGCCAGGGCCGGGCCCTCGCCGTCGGGCTCCTCGGGCCAGGGCAGGCGGTCGTCGTAATCCACGAGCTCCACGAGGATGTAGGGCACGTAGCCGTTGCCCTCGGGCGCGCCGGGGCGATAGAGCTTGATGGACTCGCCTTCGTTGGCCAGGGCGCCAACGTAAGGGCCGAAGATGGGAACCTCGGCAGGCACGCCATAGGTCGCGCGGAACGTCGCCGGGTCAATGCCCACCACGAGCAGGTAGCCGTCGGCCGGGAGCGTGGTGTAGGCGGGGAAGCGGAACTCGATGGCGTCAAAGAACTTCCACGTGTTGTCGGGGTTTGCCAGGTCGTAGAGGGGGACGGGGGCGCTGGATGTGTTGTGCAGTTCGAGGAACTCGTGGCCGCCCGCCGTGGCGGGATGGTACATGATTTCGTTGATGACGACGGGACCCACGAGTGGGTAGGCGTTCGCGCCACCGGGCGTGGGGGCGCTCATCGCCACAAAGTCCACTCGGCCCGTGCTCGTGACGTAGCGGCCGAAGGGCACCTCGCGGCCGGCCGCGCCGAAGGCCACGCTCTCGCGGTAACCGCCTGCCTGGCCGCTGGGGTCGGGCGAGGAGAGGAAGGCGTTCTCGCCGAGCTCGCTGAAGGCGAACGGGGTGCGGGTGCCGGGCGCAGCCGCGTTGCCGAAGTGATCGCGCTGGTTGAGCACCAGGAAGCCGCCGGCGGGGAGCACTGCGCCCGGCGGAATCTGGTACTTCGTGAGGTCGGCGGGGTCGTCGCTCAGGTACCAGCCGCTGAGGTCCATGGGGCTGCCGGTGGTGTTGTGCAGCTCGATCCAGTCGCCGAGCGCCTGGTCGGTGTGGGAGAGCAGCTCATTGATGACGACCGCGCCGGCCGCGTAGCCTGGATCGTCGGCGCCGGGCGAGCCGTGCAGGAGGGCGCTCGCCCGCCAGCCGCTGCGGCGGTCCCAGTTCGCCAGATCGCCCGCCTCATCCACGGGGACGAGCGAGAAGCCCTCGCCATCGGTGAGCGGATGCCAGGAGTCGCGGTAATCGAAGTCGGCGATCCGCTCGCCGAGCGGCCCGCGGAGCTGGATCTCCTCGCCCGCGTTGCTGAGCGAGCCGGTGTACTGGCCGGCGACCAGGATGCCCGAGGTGTCGTAGCGCGACGCGAAGGCCGTCAGGTTGCTCACTACCAGCACGTGGGCGCCGGGGGCCAGGATGATCTGCGGGAAGGTGAAGGCAACCGCCTTGTCGAGGCGGAAGCCGAGGAGGTCAATCGGGGCGGGCCCGATGTTCTTCACCTCGATGAACTCGAAGTCGTTATCCTGGTACTTGCTCGGCGCGGTGGGGTCCTTCGGGTGGTACATCACCTCGGTGATCCGCAGGGCGTCGGCGAGCGGGTCGAAGGGCCTCGAGACCTCGAACTCGACGGGCTCGGACCAATGGCTCCAACGGCCCGTGGCGTCCTGCATGCGCACGCGAATGCGATAGGTGTGGCCCGCCTCGACGGCGCCGGCGGGCACGGTGATGTCGCTGGCGTAGGCGGGCAGCACGCCGCTGGTCCAGACGGCCTCGATCTCGTAGCGGCGCGGGTCGTGGGGGTCGTAGCTGCGGTTGTCGGTGTCGGTGACTTCGCCCAGACGCCACTCCATGGCAGCAAAGGGTGCGGTGCCGTTGAACGTCGAGGCGCGGAAGCTGAGGGCGTTGGAGGGGAACTCGGGCGGCGCGAGCGAGGTGACGACGGGGGTCGCGGGAATCAGCGGATCGCTGAGAAGGTGTGTGTCTATCCAGCCGATGCGGGCGGCGATGTAGCTCTTGAGGAGCTGGACCATGCCCCCGAAGCCGCCGGTGGGCGACTCCTGGTAGAACTCGCCCTGCCCGGCCTTGGCGGGGTCCACATAGGGTGAGAGCATGATGGGATTGTAGTCCCACATGGCCCGGTCGACGCCGACGATGTCGGTGATGAAGCCTGCCGACTCGTCAATCACCTGGTAGGCCTGGTCGGTGTTGAGGAGCAGGTCGCGGACCTCGCGCAAGCGGTTCTGGTAGTCGAGGGCGAAGGTGGGCCAGGACAGCACGGAGGCGGCGAGGGGCTCGGCGCCGTTGCCGGGCATCGTATCGGCCCAGGCGAAACGCAGGTTGCCAGGGATGACCGACCACAGGCCGGTCGTGGGGTGGAGATAGTAGAGGTAGTTTGAACCGTCGCCCACGTCGTAGCTGCGGGTGGCCTCGAGGACGGCGCGGTAGCTGAGATACTCCTCGATGTCCAGGTTGGCGCGCCACCAGGCTTCGGAGGGGTTGGTGGCCGCGGTGGCGAGGAAGGCGTCGAGGTCGGAGCCGTCGGAGGCGGCGCGGTAGCCCTGGTTGGCGAGGACGCCTTCCCAGGCGTCCATGCGGTAGAGGTTGCCGTCGGGGAGGCCGTGCTCGTCGAGGAAGCGGCCGTCGGGTCGCTCGATGGCGAGGTAGAGGCCCCAGAAGTCGCCTTGGTATTGCGTGGCGCCGGCCTCGGCGGCCTCGTCAATCACGCGGAGCGAGGCCCAGTGGGTGCTGCTGGCGGGCACGCCCGCGAGTTGGAAGAGGCGGAAGGCGACCGCCTCGAACAGCCCGTGCTCACCGCGCAGGCCGGTGTCGGCGGGCAGGAGGGCGGCGGAGAGGTCCAGCTTGTCCCACGGCTCCCCGTAGTCGTTGCCGTAGTTATCCTGGGCCTCGAAGGCGTGGCCGCGACTGAAGTCGAACGTCCAGGCGTTCTTGCCTGCGGCGTAGCGCCAGGCGTCGCCGCCGGCCTGATAGCGGATGTGGTCGTAGACCACGCCGTTGTAGACCAGCGTGCCGAGCCAGGGATAGGCGTCGCCCGGGTAGCCATCGAGCCACTGCGCGGCTTCGGCATCGGCCCTCTTCGTGAGCAGGTGGTAGACGGGCACGCTGGCCATCGCCGCGCCGTCGTACGCGGTTGCGGCGGCGCGGGCGGGGTCGCTGCTGCCGGGCTCGATGGCGCCGTTCCAGCCGGGCACACCGCCATAGACGAAGTAGGCGAAGTTCGGCTGCGGGTCCTCGGGGTGCGGGGCCTGTGTGGAGGCGCCCACGGCGTCCTCGGCCGTCACGCGATAGCGCACGAGGCGGCGATGAGCCTGCAAGACGGCGGGCAGTTCGACCGAGTAGATGCCGTCGCCCGCCACCTCGTCCACCCCCAACCCGTCGTCGCGCATCGCGATGGAAGACCAGCTCGTCGCGTAGAGCGGGTCGGTGAGGCTGATGTAGCTCCCGGGGTCCACAAGCTGGTATTCGAGCACCACGCTCGCGATGCCATCGGCATCGGTGACGATGGCTGTGATGACGACGGGGGCGCCGGGCAAAGGCTCCTTCGGGCTGTGGCTCACCGCGTGAATGAAGGGCGCGAACGATGTTGCGTAGACTGAGTTGACGGCGCCGGGCGTGGGACCCGAGATGAGCGACGGCCGCCAGCTCGCGCCCAGGCGGTTGTCGAGTGCGGGATTGAGCAGTTCGATGGACGGCCCGGGCGCCTCGCCGACCACCGGCCAGGGGAAGCCCGCGCCGTAGTCCACTGCGTCCACCTTCTGGCCGATGGCGTTGCGCAGCACGATTCTCTCGCCGCCGTTGCTCAAGCGCCCGGTGAACGGCCCCAGGGGCGTGAACCCGAACCACGCCTCGAATGCGACGGGGTCCTGTGCCACGACCAGGTAGCCGCCCGCGGGCAGCACGGTGCCGGCGGGGAAGGTATAGGCGATGGCGTCCGAGAGGCGCCAGCCGCTGACATCGGTGTCCGTGGCCTCGCCGCTGTAGATTTCCACGAACTCCAGCAGGTCGGTCGCCACGTCGGGGGCGTAGTGGATTTCGTTGATCGCGATCTTGCCCGAGGCGAGGCCCGAGTCGGGCGCGCCGGGCGAGCCGTCCGCGAACAGGCTCGGGCGCCACGCTGCCGCAGTGTCCCACGCCGCGCGGGGCACCGAGGCGTCGCGGACCACTAGCGAGTGTCCCTGCCCATCCGTCGTCGGGTACCACCCGTCGCCGTAGCGGAAGGCCAGGATCGCGGCGTCGTAGGGGGCGGGGAGACGCAGCGTGAGGTCCTCGCCCGCATTGTCGAGATCGCCCGCAAACACGCCCGCAACCGGCACGCTCGTGTCGTAGCGCGACTGGAAGGCCTCGAGGTCGCTCACCACGACGATGAAGGCCCCGGGTGCCAGCTCGAGGCTTGGGAACACGAAGCTCACCCCGCCGCTCAGTCGCACGCCGGCCAGATTCAGGGCTGTGGCGCCTGTGTTCTGGAGCTCGATGAACTCGTGATCGGCGCCATCGGGCGGGTTGTACATCACTTCGGTGATGCGGAGGGAGGCCATCAGCCCTTCGATGTTGGCCGGGACAGGCGAACTGTTCGACAGGCCGGGTGTGGGAATGGCGAAGAAGGGGAAGGGCCAGGCCGCGCCGTCGGGATTGCGGCCCTGCGACACATCGGTCGTCTGCGCGAGGTGAAGGACCCTGTCAATCGCGTTGCCCGCGGCATCGAAGAGGCCGAGCCACTCGTAGTGCGGCGAGAGCTTGAAGCCCAGGTGGCTGGGGCCGGCCGCCTCGTTGTCGTCGGCGGTGAAGACGGCGAAGCCGCCGCCCGCCACGAAGCTCAACGGCGCGATCTCGTGTTTCGTGGGCTGCGGGCCGGGCTTGTCGGTGAGGAACAGGCCGCCCAGCGCCACGGGCAACGGGTCGGGGTTGTACAGCTCAATGAAGTCGTTCTGGAACAGCACGTCGCCATCCGCGAACCACTCGTTGAGCCGAAGCGTGGCGGTGTCGCCCGTTCGCTGCGGGACATTGGCCGCGCCGAACGTCGGTCGCGTGAGCGCCCAGGCGCCGTCGTGGCCCACGCGGCCGATCGAGAGGTCGGGCACCTGGAGGCCGAACTCCACCGAGTCGAGCAGCGCGCCGCCCTGGGCCGCGGGGGCGAAGAGGAACACACCCTCGCCCTGCGCGTCGAGCGAAAAGCCCAGGTGGATGCCCGACGTGGCTGCGCCGTCGGCATAGAGCACGAGGAAGTCGCCCGGCAGCAGCGTGGTGCCGGCGGCGAAGACGAACTTGGCCGGATTCGCAGGGTCGTCGCTCAGGCTCATCCCCGACAGGTCGGCGGGCAGGGCGCCGTCGTTGACCAGCTCGATGAGGTCGGGGAAGGTGCCCTCGTGCTCCACGGCCGAGCGGTTGCTGGCCAGCACCTCGTTGATGCGGACGCGCGAGAGGCCGGCGTTCACCGTCCACGTGAGCGAGGCTGTGGCATCAGCCTCGGCCTGCCAGATGCCTGCCGAGTTCTTGCCGATGACTTGCACCGTGTACGCGCCGTCGGCCAGGCCGCTGAGGGTGATGGATGTGGCCACGGGCGTCTCCGGCCCGTATCCGCCGCCGTTCACCTGGTAGCGGTAGTGCGTGATGCCCGGCCCGGCGACGTGGAGCGTGGCGCTGGCGAGCGGGGTGACGGCCGGCGGCTCGCCCGACACCGAGGCCCCGGCGGGCACGAGCGCGCCCATGTCCAGGCCGTTCGGGCCGGTGCCCAGCGCCGGCGAGCCGGGCAGCAGGGTGAGGCCCACAGCCGCCAGGCGTGGGTCCTCGTCCACATTGCCTACCCCGTAGGTGTGCCAGACCGCGGGCACGACGGAGCGATGAATGGTGAGGTCGGTCGCCGGGAGCACGTGGCCAAAGGCGACGGGCGAATCGGCGAAAATGACGCCCTCCACATAGGCGCCGCGCCCGGGGCTGGCCGTCTGGCCGGGCAGGTCGAAGGTGAGGGCGGCGTAGGCCGAGCCGACCACGGTGTTGTTCGCGAAGACGAGGAACGCATCGTCGAAGACGAAGGCGGCGTGGTCCACGTCGGAGAAGGTGTTGCGGACGGCTACGTAGCTGTGCGCGCCGCTCACGGCCAGGGCGCTGGCGTGGCCAGGGTAGGGGTTCCAGCCGTCCTTGTGGAAGCCCGCGAAGGAGTTGCCCTCGACGTGGGCGTCGCCGTCCAGATTGAGGGCGTGGGCGCCGCCGCCGAGGAACACGTTGTCGAGAATCGCCACGGGCGAGACGCCTGTGCCGCTGAGGTCAATAGCGTGGTTGGGGCCTTTGAGGAGGCCGAAGGTGTTGGCCTGGATGATCACGGGTCCAGGGGCGGAGCCGGCGAGCCAGATGTGCCCGCTCAGGCCGTCGGTGGCGGGCGGCTCGCCCTCGCCAAAGACGTCGGTGAACGTGCAGTGGCGGACGGTGAGCGCGGAGGCCACGGAGCGGATGCGGCGGCGGGTGGCGTGGTCGAATGTCACGTGGTCGAGGGACAGGCGCGAGTTGTCCAGGCCCACCATGCCATCGTCGGTCACCGCCCACTCGAGGATCGCGTGCGAGATGCGGTTGTCGGCCAGGGTGCTGCTGAACTGGATGCCGTTCCAGGGCCCGCCCCCGGGCACGCTGGTGAAGCGGATGGGCGCGGCGGCGGTGCCTTCGGCCACCAGGCGCCCCTCGATGGTGAGGCGCGCGCCGGCCTCGAAGAAGAGCGTGGTGCCTGGCTGAATCGTGAGGGTGACGCCAGGGTCCACAACCACGTTGCCGGCTACCGTGTAGGGGCCGGCAGCGGGGGTGAGCACGGTGTCGGCGGTGATGCGGCCGCCGGCGAGGGGCATGCCGGGGACGTCGCGCCAGATGTCAATCGTGCCGCTCGTGAGGCGGTTGCCGGTGCCGTTGGGGCCGTCGAAGGTCTCGACGAGGACGCGGTTGAGGCCGGGCTGGAGGGCGATGCTGGTGCCGCCCACGGGCACGGTGGCCTCCAGCTCGAGATCGAAGCTGAGGTCCGAACTGCTGGCGGAGCTCTGGTGGACCTCCACGGCCAGGGTGTTGAGGCCGCTCACGAGCAGGGCGGGGTTGATGGTGAACTGGAAAAACGTGGATTCGTCGGCGCCGCCCACGGTGATGGTGGCATAGGTGTTGAAGGCAGCGCCCACGGGCAGGCCGTCGCGCACCACCTCCTGGCCGTTGAGGTAGACAGCAGCCCCATCGTCGCGCACAAGCCGCACGGTGAGCCCGATGATCTGCGACGGGTTGGAGACGTTGAAGGTGGTGCGGAAGTACGTGGTCGGGTACTTATTGCTGGGGTTCGGCCCGTAGCTCACCACGGTGGCTTCGTCGCCGTCGCCGTAGCCGAGTTGGGCGGGCCCGGAGGCCCAGCCGCTGTCGTTGAAGCCCGGCTGATACCAGGCGGTGCCCTGGTTCGAGCCATTGTCGAGATAGCGCCAGACCGAGCCGCGCGGCAGGAGAATCTGCGCCTGAGTGCCGGTCGGCAGGCTGTCGGTCCACTGGCCGGTCCGGGGGTCCCATGAGCCCACGTTGCCGTTGACGAGCACCGAGCGGGTGTGGGCGGCGTCGGCGGTGCCGCTGAGGCTGGCCGTGGCCGCGGTGGTGCGCGGGTAGCCGTTGACGACGGGCAGCGGGCTGGTGATCGTGAACTCCCGCGGAATCTGCTCCAGCACGGCCGCCGTGCGGTCTACCACGAACTGCTTCATGGCGTCGGTGGCCGCCGGCGGGGCGAAGGCGCCGATCGTCTGGTCAATCAGAGGGTTCATCGCCTGGGGATTGAACACCGTGGCGATGAGGTCGAGGATGGCCGAGTAGTAGAGGGGCAGCACGTCGGGATGGGTGAGCAGGCGGTTCAGGCCGTCCACGCCGGTGAAGGCGAAGATGCTGTGGGCGATGTCGCCCGAGACCTGGCCCTGGCCGAGCACGGCGTCGAGGTCGTGCGGGACGAGGACGAATCGGGGGTCCGCCACGCCGCGGTAGAGGTAGTAGTTGTTGCCGATGCCGCGGTTGAGCCCGGGGCCGTAGTTCATCATCAGGGTGTCGAGAGCCAGGTAGCGCACCCACTGCTCGACGTTGATCACCTGGCTCACTTGGGCGAGGAAGGTGGCGTTCGGCGCGTTGTTCAGCACGTCGAGCATGTGAACGAGGTCGGACCAATCGTTGGCGTCCCGATTGGTGAGCTTGAAGTACGTGTCCTGATAGGCGGCAGCGGCGGCGCCCTCGTAGCGGAGGTCGGCCTCCTGCGCCAGGTCGTCGGTGCGGAAGGCGGCGTAGAGGTTGCCCAGGGGGTCGCCGGGGAAGTGGTTGAGGGCGAAGGCCGCGCCCAGGGCCTCGATGCTCACGTAGCTGCCGTACATGGGGCTGCCGGGCAGGGCGAGGTCGGCGCCGTTGACGAGCAGTTGCACCGCCTGCGCGTCGGGGGCGATCAGCCCCGCTGCCTGGTAGACGGCGTTGGCGAGCGACTGGGCGTGGGTGTAGCGGGAGTTGATGGTGACCGCGGCGGCATCCCGCCACAGGGTTCCGCTGGAGAAGACGACGAGGTAGTTGCTGGGCGGCCCTGTGCGCGTCTCGTGGCCGGTGTTGCCGACGCCCGCGAGATAGCGCACGCTCAGGCCCGTGCCGTCGAAGGCAATGAACGTGCCGTTCATCAGGGCGTTGCTGAGCTGCTGGCCGTCGCTGGCGGCGCCGATCTGGGCCAGCTCGGCCCGCTCGGCCTGGGTGAGGATCAGGCGGTAGATGGGCTGGGTGCCCGGCGCCCACGGGACGGCGGGGTCGAACGCGTCGTCCACCTGGTAGAGCAGGTTGGCGGCTTGGGCGCCTGAGGGCTGCACCGGCGCGGGCCACGTGCGGATGTGCCCCGTGGCGTCGGAGGCGGCGACGTAGAACTCCACGATCGTGCCGTTTGGTTGCGCGGGCAGGACGGCCCCGAAGACGCCATCGCCCGCCTTGCCATCGCCGTGGTCGCCGTCGTCGGCCATCGGCACCGAGGCGAAGCTGGGTTGCCCGTCCAGGCGGTACCACAGGGTCGCGCTCAGCCCTGTTTGCGCTTCGTCGAGGAGGCGGGCGGTGATGGTGACCGGGTCGGTGGACCGCGGGATGACAGGCAGGTGAGTGACGTCGAGGATGAGCGGCGCGGCGTCGGTGCTGGCCACCGAGTTGGGCGCTCCTGGCGTGCCCTGGGCCACGAGGCTGGCGGCCCAGTTCTGGCCGTAGCGGTCGGGCAGGGCGAGGCTGATGAGTTCGAGCGAACTGCCGCCGCCGTCGTGGGCGGCGGCCCACACCCAGCCCTGGTGGCCGTGGTCGAGGGGGCCGCTCGTGCGGGCCGCCCAGTCGCCGTCGTCGGCGTAGGTCACGCGGTCGAGGACCCTGCCGGCGGCGTCGAGCAGTTCGATCGTCTCCGAGGTGTCGCTCAGGCTTCCCTGCCATCCGGCCACGTAGTTCGTCACCGTGGGGTACTTGGCGGCGAAGGCGGCGACGTTGGCCGCCACCACCAGGTAGCCTCCCGCGGGGATGACCCGTTCGGGCAGGGCGAAGTCCACCGCGTTGGCCAGGCGCCAGCCGCGGGTGCTCACGGCTACGGAACTGGCGTTGTGGATCTCGATGTACTCCTGGCTATCGAGGCCCGACGAGGGGTGGTACATGATTTCGGTGATCTGGATGTCGGGCTGGCCGGCGACCACGAACGTGGCCTGGTTGAGGGCGCTCCAGGTGCCGCCGGCCAGGATGCGGGCCTGGACGTGCACGCTCTCGGCTAGGGCGACGGGCCCGGTGTAGAGCACGGCGCTGGGGGACACGCCGCCGCCCACGAGGCGGGGGTCGGACCCGTCGGTCGTGTAGTAGATGGCGCCGGCCGGGGCGGACATGGTGAGGGGGAACGCCGTCACCACGGTGCCACCGTGGAGATTGAACGACGGGGCCACCACGCTGGGGTAGAGCGGTGCGGAGGACCCATCGCGCAGCACGGTGGCGCGGAACTGGTTGAGGACAATGGCGGAACGGTAGGGCAGGTAGTTGTTGACGATGTTGTTGACGGCGTTCTGCCAGTTGGCCTTGGTGAGAGGTGTGGCCACCTTGGAGTCGCCCCAGCGGGCGGACTCGGCAATGATGGCCAACTCGATCTCGGCTGCGCGCGCAAGGAACCGTTGGGTGGCCTTCGCAGGCGTCAGCAGGCCGTCGTTGAAGAAGTACTGGTGGACCCGGTCAGCGAAGCGCAGGCGGTACTCCTCATTGTACATGAGCTGCTGATGGATCCACTGGGGGTTGCTCTTGTTGAAGGTGTCGCCGGCGGGCCAGGGGCCGTTGCGGTTCTCGTTGACGTTCAGGAGCGTGTGCTCGGCGTCGTGGGCGAAGAAGACGAAGCCGCGCTCGCCCGTTCGGTCGCGGATGCCGTACCAGTTGTTGGGGCTGGCGTTGCCGAGGAAGGCAGAGATCGGGGCATCCAGGTTGCCGCCGTAGAGGATCACAATCATGTAATCTATCAAGTTATCCACGTCCAGGAGAACGGGATAGGCGGGGTTGCGTGTCCCGTCGGGGTTGAGTCCCTGGGCGCGATAGTAGGCGGCGAGGGAGGAGAAGCCGGCCGCGGCCTGGTTCCAGAGGTCCTGCCAGGCGGCCAGGGCGCCATCGGTCGCGCCCACGACATAGCCGTCGTCCACCTTGATGGTGTCGTAGTCGTCGGCGTCGCCGCCCAGGTAGGATTCGCCGTAGCTGGCCTCGGAGCGCTCCTGGGTCTGGTAGAGGCCCCAGTACTGGCCGTTGATGTAGAGGTGGTAGAAGCGGCTGCGAGTATACGGTTGGCCCATCGCGCTCTGTGTGTCGCGCGAGAAGACCTCGGCGATGAAGTTGTTGTTGGGGTCGCCGCCGAAGCTCCACGAGTAGTTCTGGGCGGTGCGCAGGTCAATGCAGTCGAACTCGTCCACCCCCTCGTCGCCGAAGAGGGGGAACTGGAGCTTGGCGGCGCCATATTCCTCGCGGAAGAAGAGGCGGAAGGCATGCTTGGGATTGCCGCCGCTGCGGCTGTAGCCGCCGCGGATGCGCAGGCCGGCATTGATCTGGAAGCCGAGGCTGCCGTCGGGGTTGATGAGTTCGGCCGACACCGGCCGCTCCCAGGACGCGCCGTCCTGCCCCGCATTCACGTAAATGCCAGTGCTGGGGTTGAACAGGTTGGCCAGATCGGTGACGAGCGAGATGGTGGGGATGGCGGTGAGCGCGGCCTGGAGCTGGGGACCCCACGTGGGGCTGTTCACGATGTCGGGGTCCATGCCGTAGTCGAGGATCTGGCCGTTGATCGGCCCGGTGGGCCATCCGGCCGGCGGGGTGCCCGTGGGCGACTGCGTGAGGACGTCGGCGAGGAACAGGTAGGTGCGCGTGGCCACGGGCGCGGGGTCGTGGCCCGGTTTGAAGGCGGCGGCACGCAGCACGGTGGTGCCCGTGACGTTGATGGGGCCGGAGTACACGGTGCCCGTGGTGGCCGTGGGCGTGCTGCCATCGGTCGTGTAGCGAATCTGCGCGCCGGCCGTCGCCGTGCTGAGGGTGACGCTGAACGGTGTGTTGTAGAAACCGTGCTCGTGGCTGAACTGGATGTCGCCGACGCGCGCGTAGTAATTGGTCGAGTTCACGGCGCCGGGCGTGGGCACGGCGAAGTAGTGCTCGGTGAGGCCCAGGATGTCAATGTCCACCAGCTCGGCCGCGAGGAGGAACTTCTGGCTTGTCTTGCTGGCATTGAGGCCCTGGATGGCGAGCACATTCGGCCCGGCCTGGAGGAGGCCGAGGTAGCTTGAGATGTTGATCGTCTCGACCGCGAGGGCCTGCTCCCCCTCGTGGGTGCCGGTGGCCGTGGAGTTCCAGTGGAGGAAGGCCGGGGCATTGCGCCGCGCGACTTCGACGCCGTTGAGGTAGGCCACGAAGCCGTCGTCGTAGTTTACGCGCAGGGTCAGCGAGTCGTATTGGAGCGGGTCCGAGACCTCGAAGGGGAGCCGGACGTAGGCGGAGGCGTTGACGTTGTACATCGCGGTGCGCACGTCGGTGCCGATGAGGGCGGCGTAGCCCGAGCCCGAGGCGGAGCCCACGGCGTCGGATTCGACCACGAGGCCCCCGTTGGCCGTGTCGCCCACGAGGTCGAAGTTCGTGGCGTCCCAGGCGGTGCGGGCGCCGGGGGCGGCGAACAGCTCGAGGCCCGAGCCGCCGCCGCGCTCGTAGAAGACCAGTTCGAGGGCGTAGGTGCCCGCGGCAGCAAAGTTGAACGTGCCCAGGGTGTCGGCCGGGCCGCGGGGGTTGGCGTAGGAGATGGTGTCGCCGCCCGCGGGGGTGCTGGAGTTGACGACCTGCGTGGTCGTGGCGCCCACGATGGTGAGGCGGAAGCCGTCGTCGCTGTTCACGCCAAACGTCCACAGCCCCGCCGTGGGAATGGTGACCAGGGCCGTGGCGCGGACGACGAAGTCCTCGACATCCTGGTTGATGAAGGTGCCGGGGAAGGGGTAGTTGGTGGCCGAGTAGCGCCCGGTGCCGCCGGTGTTGAAGTAGTTGATGACGGGGGCGTTCTCGGAGGCGACCCAGGCCTGCTGCGCGGGGTTGGCGAGCACGGCTTCCGCGGTGGCCAGGTTCCCCACGCTGATGTTGGCCTTGTAGGTCCAGACGGCGAAGCCGGGCACGAACTTCACGTAGCCGACGCCGCCGGTGCCGTGCAGCCACGCGCTGTCGTCGAAGCCGGGGGCTGTCCACGAGAGGCCGAGGGCGTCGCTCGTGGGAATCCACACCGTGCACGCGGCATCGCTCGCCACCAGGGTGGTGACGCTCAGGTCCTGGCCGATGCCATACGACAGGTCGGTGAACTGCGGGGGGAAGGCGGGGGCGTACGCGCTTTCCACGGTGGTGCCGTCGGGGCGCACGAGGGCCAGATACTCGCCGTCGCCGCTGAGGCTGAAGTTTGTGTGCAACTGGCTGCCGGGCGTGGCGCGGTTCTTGCCCGAGGCGAAGACGATGAGATAGCCCTCGGGGCGGATCTCGACGTCGGGGAACTTCCACTTCGTGGGGTTCGCCGCACGGTCGGTCAGGTACCAACCGTTCAGGCTCACAGTCGTGGCGCCGGGGTTGTGGATTTCGATCCAGTCGGAGTAGTCGCCGTCCTCGTCGGCGAGGATGCTGTCGTTGAGGGCCATGAACTCGCTAATGTAAAGGGTGCCGGCCAGGAGGACGCGCGGCTCGAGGCCCTCAAGACGCAGCGGGGCGCGCCCGCGCGGCGCGGCCCGTCGACGACGGCGTGAGGCAGGGTGGTGGCGCGACTTGCGGCCCATGAGATGTACCCGTCAAGAGGGGGCGGTGCGGCGCGAGGCCGGCACGGGTCAGAGCGGCGGCACGGGCTCGTCGAGCGGCTCGGCCTGAAGAAGGGCCGTCGAGCGGCGCGGCGACGAGAATCTGACGAAGAGCGTCTCGCCCAGTTGCGGGGCGCCGGCCTCGTTCCAGGGGAGGTTGCCGGCCTGCGGCTGCATGCTGGGCGGCAGCTCGATGAGCACGCGTCGCCCCCAGCGCCGCTGGGCGCGGGCCGGCCCCGACAGACGCGACGGGATGCGCTCGACCTGCGCGCCAACCTCGATGACGCGGGCCGTGGCCACCTGGATGGGGATGGTCTTGCGACGGACCTCGACCTCCATGCCCGCCGCCGGCTCGATGGGCGCGCCCGGCTCGATGAAGCTCACGACGTACAGGGTCCGCGGATCAGCCACCATCAGCACGGGGTCGCCGGCCCGCACCGTCTCGCCCTCCCAGTGGTAGACGGCCGTGACGACCCCGTCAATGGGGGAGGCGAGCGCGAGCGCCTGGCGCCGGGCCTGGATTTCGCGGATGCGCTCCAGCTGGGCATCCACGGCGCGGCGCAACGGCGCCAGGGCCACCTCCAGGCTCTCCTGCCCCAGCACGGGCTCGCCCACCCGCTCGCGCGCCTGGGCGGCCTGCACCTGCTGGTCCACGACCGCGATGGCCTCGCGCGTGGCCTTGATCTTCTTCCGAGACGCCTCGAGCTGATACCGGGTGTCGTCCAGAATCTGGTCGCCGATGACCCCGCGCTGGTGCATCACCTCCTGCCGCCGCAGCAAGGCGGCGAGACGTTCGGCGTTGACCTGCTCGTTCTCGATCTCGATGAGGTGGTTGAGCTTGGCCAGCCGCATCTGCTCGGTGCGGACGCTGTAGGTGCGGTCGAGGGCCAGAAGGTCGAGCTTGCGTGCCTCGGCCTCCTGCCGCAGGCGCAACTCGGCGGCGGGCAGCTCAGCCTCGAGGCGCTTCAGCTCGGCCTGGGCCACCTCGAGTTCCGCGCGCACGGCCGCATCGTCCAGGCGCACCAGCACCTGCCCGGCCCTCACCTCCTCGGAGAGGCCCACGGCCACGCTCGCGAGGGTGCCGGTCTGCACGGGCGCCAGCGTGGCCTGGCGCAGGGCGTCAATCTGCGCCGGAGCATCCATCCGCGTGACGCGGCTGCTCCAGAGCATCGCCACCCCCGCCACGGCTCCCGCCCAGAGGGCCAGCGGGATCACGCGCAGGCGGAACAGGTTCAGATACCGCCGGATGGGTGTGCGGATGCGGCGTGGTTTTCTCATGGGCGGTGCCCTTCGTTGCCTCCTTGATGCGTCAGACCTCGCCCTCCTCGTCGCGCTGGATCATCGAGACGTGGGACACTCCCGCGGCCTCGGCCAGGTCGGCGGCCAGCTCGGCGGACCGCTGCGGGTCCCGCAGCAGAAGGCGATAGGAGAAGTCGGCGGCCCCGGCGGCATCGCTGACGCGTTGCGAGGCCAGGACGGCTCGGCGGCAGTGGCGCGAGAGCACGGGGCGCAGGGCGCCGAGAGCCTGGGCGCCGCCCAGGAGGCGGAAGCTCAGCAACACGTCGAAATGCTGCCGCGAGCCGAACGACGTCAGGTGCATCAGGAAGGTGATGGCGCAGATGGCCACCGTGCCCAGGACGGCGATCTCGAATGCCCCGGTGCCCGTGGCGAGGCCGATCACCAGGGTGAGGAGCAGGAAGGCCGTGTCGCGCGTGTCCTTGAGGATCGTGCGGAAGCGCACGATGGCCACGGCGCCCATGAGGCCGAAGGCGATGACGAGGCTGTTGGCCGCGGCCACCACGGCCATGGCCATGGCCAGAATCACAGGCAACAGCACGAGCGACTGCACAAAGGACCGCGCATAGGAGAGTCCCGTGTGGGTGTGCATATACGTCCACGCCGTCACATTGCCCAGCACGAACGCCAGCAGGAGGCCCAGCAGCAAGGTGGGCAGGCTCGCGGGGGCCGAGGCCTCGAGGGTCTCGCGCAGTTGGGCCACCCAGTCCACGGCGTCACGGCCTCCTTGCGATCAGGCCACGCCTACGCCCAGAGCCGCCAGCGCGTCCACCGAACGCACGTACTTCGGCGAGCGCACGCGCACGAGGTCCAGCTCGCGCACCATGTCCGACAGCCAGAGGGGGAACGTGTCGGTGAACTTGATTTCGAGAACGATGGGCTGGTTCGGCAACGCGATCCAGCCGGGATGATCGTCGGTCAGCAGCACCCTGTCGGTGCGCAGGCACGCCACGCAGCGGTCCATCGTCACGCGGAGCGGCCCCCCGCTGGGGTCCGTGTACGGCTCGCGCAGGTAGCGGAGCAGCACCGTGGGGCGCGCGTCGAGCTTCGCGCACAACTCGCAGAAGCGCTCGAGGCCCGCGCGGCCGGCCGAATCCGCCGCCACGAGGTCATCGGGGGAACCGCAGTAGGTGTTGAGGACGCGGCCCACGGCGCTCTTGCGCACCTCGGCCCGCTGCTTCACCACCACTTCGCCCTTGCGGGCCTTCACCTCCAGGAACGCCGGCGTGTCGGGGCGCTCGTCGTAGAACCGCACGCGCAACTTGAACCGGTCCTTGTGGCCGGCCACGCTGCTGTGGTAGAGGTGCAAGCCGTGCGAATCGAGATACAGGCTGTAGACCGGGTATTCGTTGCCCAGGGCGGGCACGATGTGGGAGTCGGGGACGAGGTAGCAGGAGGCGAAGGCGCGCACCTGCGCCGCCTGCACCTCGCTGATGAGGTACTTGTACTCGAACCGCTGGCTAGCGACCAGACTGCGACCGAGCAAGGCCCGCCTCCATTGCTTCGGGTCGCCTCCCAGCCCTCAGACGAAGCCGTTCCCCCTCATGTGCGGCGCGCGCAGAGGAGGGCAACCGGGCGAACGCATTCGCGCCCGGCAACCGACGGCATCGGTGTGGGAGGGTTCGGGGGCATCGAGCGCCAGGATGAGGCCAGGCCAGAGGCTCACGCTCACGGCTGGCACCCCCATGATGGACACGCAACAAACAACCCCGGCCGCCACTGCCGCAGCGTCCCGGGGGCTAAGCCTCTCGTGTGAGCGTAATGTTAGCAATGGGTTCCGCGCATGTCAAGCCTGGGTTTGCCGAAACCGCAGTTGGCCTCGAAAGCACGGGCTCGGCGGGCCTCCCTCCCGAAGGTTCCAACACCTTCGGGAGGGTACCAGGAAGGGCGAGCGCTGGGGGTTTTGCCCTCCCGAACGTACTGGAACGTTCGGGAGGGGGCTCTGATGCTCGCCCCTGCGCTTTTTCACAATTCTCGCCCCCACACCTCTTGACCCCTCTCGCCCCTACGCTCCGTCACCTTCTCTTTCTCGCCCCTACGCTCCGCGTGGGGGCGAAGTCCCGGACGCTCCCGCGTCCGACCTCAACCTCCCGCGGGTTGCGAACCCGCGGGAGGTTCCCGCTCCGGCGCACGCGGAAGAGAAGAGGCCGCGGAGCGGCCAGGAAGCCCGTCCCCACGCAGAGCGTAGGGACGAGAAATGAGGAGCGGAGCGTGGGGACGAGGGAGGCCGCAGCGGGGGCCTCCCTCCCGAAGGTTCCAATACCTGTACGTGTTTAGCCTTGTTGCGTGGCCGGTGAGACGCTGGAGGCGAGATAGGCGACGAAGTCCTTGGCCCGCTGGGCCACGTGGCGGTGAGGCTGGCGAGGACCTGCCAGGCGTCCCGGCCGGCCTCGGTCTTGTTGCCGCAGGAGAGTGTGCGGGCGATGACGGCCGGGCGCAAGGCGCGTTCGGCCCTGTTGTTGGTGGGTTCGGCGGCCGCCTCGTCCGGGCAGCCCAGGAGTTGGCCGCGTTGTTTGAGCAGGCGCTGGTGGATGGCACCGTCGCCCGGCTGGGCGGCGGGATGGGTCAGGAGGTCCTCGCACCGGGCGTGGAGCGCGGCCCGCCCGCTCGCGCAGGCGCCGGTTCTACCCCTCGAGGGTCTGCACGCGGGTCCCCAGCCGCTGATTGTCCTTGCGCAGCGACGCCACCTCTCGGGTCAATTCCTCCAACCGGCGTCCCAAGGCATCGTCCATTGCGGGCCCTGCCGCTGCCCATGCTCCTTTCATGGTGAGTCGGGCCCCGGCCCACAGACTCCAGCACCTTTCTCTGACAGAAACCATTACCACGCACGCCAAACACGTACCTTTGGTCGCCCTGGGCTGCGGCTCAAACGCCCCCATTCGGAGGCTAAGACCTGCCCCCCCAGAACATGTGGGCAAAGATGAGTCTCTCAGGAAGGGGGGAGTCAATGCAATTTTCAGTTGCGATTGTGCGCCTCCCGGGTGTCTCTCATGCCACCCCCTTTTCTTCAGCGTCGCCGGCTTCCTGGGCTTCGCAGCCGGGCAGGCTGAGTTCCCGCTGGATCGCCTGCCGCAGTGGCGGTAGGTGCTGATACCCCCGGATGCGCCGGAGCCGCGGCTCGATGTCCAGCAGAGCCGCCGCGAGCCAGCGGTGCTTCTGTGAGGAGTTCTTCCAGTGGCACACGCGGCCCGTCCGGGTCTCGACCTGGCTGAAGACCGACTCCAGGCAGTTCGTCGTCTTCAGGCTGATGCCCACCAAGGGGAAGACCACCAGGCGGTGAAGCGTCAGCGTCTCCTCGAGGCCTTCCTCCAGGCTCTTGACGGCCGAGAGGTTGCGCTCCTCGAGGTCGCGGCGGATCTCCTTCAAGGCGGTCTTCGCCTCCTCGTAGGTCGGCCGCTCGTAGGCACGCTGGAGGCGCCGCCGCCACCACGCCTTCTCGCTCTTCGAGAGGTGGTCCACCACATTCTCGCGCTTGTGCCACTGGCAGCGATGCACCAGGGCCTTCTTCCCGAAGGCCCGCCGCACCGCGGCCCGAAGGCCCTTGCCGCCGTCGAGCACCACGAGGATGCCCTGGGCAATCTTCAGGCCACGGTCCAAGAGGCTTCGAAGGAAA
>Ga0209506_1001717_pt1 | contig 21747 bp, 14 predicted proteins | sample AD_JPNHG2_MetaG_FD_184409 | JGI IMG/M metagenome (GOLD analysis project Ga0209506, IMG submission 184409) | Active sludge microbial communities of municipal wastewater-treating anaerobic digesters from Japan - AD_JPNHG2_MetaG (SPAdes) (version 2) | ecosystem: Engineered > Bioreactor > Anaerobic...
TGGTCAATAAAAAAAGAGATCCGAAGAAATTTTTTGCTTGAAAAACTGAGGATCGCCGCCCCGCCCGCTCCTAATCGCGCTATCCAGCAGCCTCGCAACTCGAAGAATTCTTGATTTGGAACCGCTGAACGGCAGCAAAGGCTCACCAGCCTTGAGGCGCGGCAGGGCGCGGCGGCGGCGCATCTGGCCGGGGCGGACGATTTGCGTTGGGGCCGGGCCGGGGCGGACGTTCTTCGCGCTCGCGCCGCGCCAGCCGTTCTTTGAACCGGCGCTGGCCTTCGGCGGTGATCAATTCGTGGGCCTTCTTGCGCTGCTCTTCGGTCAGGTTATCGCGGATCACCATCAGAATCTGCGTGGACAGCTTGGCCTGCTCGGTCCGCATCGCGCCGATACGCTCGATCAGTTTCATGATCTCTTCCGCCGAGGTGCCGGGTTCAGCCAACACCTTTCGCGCAATATCCGCCTGCTGGAGCGCCGCCTTATTGATCTCCTCATCCAGCGCCTTGAGCCGCGTTTCGATCTTGTCGATCTCTGCTTTCAGTTTTTGCGCCTGCTCAGCCTGAATATCGACCTTCTCCATGAATTCGGGATTCATGACCTGCTTGCCGACCCAATTCCCATAGTTCGGCGTACGCCCCATACGCGGACGCTCGCGGTTTGGCGCCGCACCAGGCTGCTGCGCCCAGAGAGAGGCGCCTGTAAACGCAAGAACGAGTGCAAGAGTGAGATTTTTCATGGATGATTTCCTCCGTGTAAGCCAAGAACTGGTGAGGAAAACGGTCTTCTTGTTGGTTTTATTGTCAGTTGTTCATAAAATTTATCAACGGTGCGAAAACGTGCTGCCGCTGACCAGCTCGCATACGCTCGCGGTTTCTTTCCTCATGAAACCGTTTTCCCGTCAGTAAAAGGCATCACGTCTGCAATGCCACATCGTAAAAACCAAACACTGGACGTCGTTTGTCTATCTGAGTTTTGTATAACCCGTTAATAACAAGCATGTTACAGATGTCTTTTTTTTTTCATTTTGGGTGATCGCGAGATGCTGCCGTGACGGCCTCCCTGTTAACAACTCTTTTCTATCCGCTTCAGGCCAGGCCTTGATCGCGATTCGTTATTGCCGTAACTGCTTTAACTTGGCCAGGTTAAAGGGTTCAATCCGGGTTGTTCATAACTTGTTGATCGATTGATTATTCTTTCCCCTTGAATGGGGGGGGTAAATATGGTTCAACAGTACCGTTGGTGTATTTTCCATTCCCTTGTGATTTTTTCACCCCGACCTGTTTTTGTTTTTTCTATGAATGCTCCTGAATTGTGGACAAAAGCGTGCGAGCACCTGAAAAATGTCTTGAACGGCGATGTTTATTCGCGTTGGATCGAGAGCATCAAACCCGCCGATATCCAAGACAACCGGTTTATCCTGCACGTTGACAACGAGTTTTGCCAAACTTGGCTGGAAAATCACTACCAGCAGATCATTGAGGACGCGCTGCATGTGATCGGCGTACCCCAGGATTGTTCGGTTCGTTTCGCCGTCCAGACCTACGACCCGGTACACCCGGAGACGGCTGCGCCAGATGCTCCCGCAACAAAGCCCGATCTAAAACAGTCGCATCCAACCAAACGCCGTCACAAACCGGCCGGGAACGGAAACGGTAGTCCGTTAAACCCCGCCTTCACGTTTGAAAATTTTGTGACCGGTCCGTCCAACAGCTTCGCGCACGCGGCGGCATTGGGTGTTTCTCAATCGCCCGGACGCGCCTACAATCCGCTCTTCATCTATGGGCAGACCGGCATCGGGAAGACCCACCTGATGCAGGCCGTCGGACATCGTGTGCTTGAGTCGCCCGGCACAAGCGTGAGTTATGTCTCAACCGAGACGCTGCTGAACGAGTACATTGAGTCGTTGGCCAAGCAGACCACGATGAGTTTCCGCAACAAGTATCGCAACACGGATGTCCTGCTGGTGGACGATATTCAGTTTCTCGCCGGCAAGGAACGGCTGCAGGAGGAGTTTTTCCACACTTTCAATGTCCTATATGACGCACGTAAGCAGATCATTATGACCAGCGACCTGCCCCCGCGTGAACTGTCAGGACTTGAACCGCGTCTGGTTTCCCGCTTTGAATGGGGACTGGTCACTGAGATCGAATCACCCGATTTCGAGACACGTCTGGCCATTCTGCGTTACAAACAGACACTCACAAAAGTCGGTCTGCGCGACGACCTGCTCACTTTTATAGCCGACAACATCAAATCTAACGTGCGTAGTCTAGAAGGTGCCTTGACGCGGGCGGTTTCATTCGCCTCATTAAACCCGCACATGCCGATGACGCTGGATGTGCTCCGTAATCTGCTGAAGGATCAACTGAATGACGAACGGCAGAAAGATCTCTCGTTTGACGATATTCAGCGCATGGTGGCCGATTATTTTGATTTGCGTCTAACCGATATGTCCAGCAAGCGCCGCCCCCGATCAGTCGCCGCGCCCCGTCAGGTCGCCATGTTTCTCTGCCGAAAACTGACGCGCTCCTCGCTTCCCGAGATCGCCAACTCGTTCGGAAAGACGCATGCGACTGTCATGCACGCCTGCAAGACCATCCAAAACCGCATCCAAGTCGAGGAAGAATTGCGCAATTCCGTGCGTGAAATCACGCGGAAGCTGGGGCGTGATCCTCTCGCCTATCAGATTTAACGCTTTTCACAACCTGTCGATAACATGACGGTACACCGTTCATCCCTTTTCAATAGTTGGCCACTTATCATCGTGCGTTCTTTCGACACCGCTTCCGCTGTTCATATCCCGTTCCGTTATCAACAGGTTACCGATCAAGCGGACATTCCATCAACTCTTTCAAAATCAGTATGTTACGCCATTATTCACAGAACACCACCGACTTATGATTACTGCTAATCATTCTTTACTTTAATCACACTATTCCGCTACACTGGAGGCTTCATGTCTCGGAAAGCGGGATGCGGTGGGACAGTTTTAGAGGAGTGTAGGAAATGAAGTTTTCTATTGTCCGATCCAAGTTTCTTGAGGGTCTTCAGAGAATTCAAAATGTGGTTTCGGGTAAGGGGACATTGCAGATTTTGCAGAATGCGATGTTCCAGACCGAGGATAACCGTCTCTGTATGACCACGACAGATCTTGACATTTCCGAGCGTTGCTACGTCGAGTGCGACATCGAAGAGCAGGGCAGCACCACATTGCCGATCCGCCGTCTGGCCAGCATCATCCGCGAATTGGATGAAGGCAAGATCATGATCGAGGTTAACGAGGATGACGTGGCGACCGTCCAGGCCGGCTCCTCCTATTTCAAAATCATCGGCATGTCCGTGCGTGATTTTCCGCCAGTGCCGGTTGGCGAGGGCAAGTTCTGCTATCGCATCGAACAGGGCGTTCTTCGCGAGATGCTGCGTAAAACCAGTTATGCGATCTCGCAGGATGAGACGCGCCGTGTCCTCAACGGCGTGCTGATGGCGTTCAAAGATAACAAACTGACGATGGTCGCGACCGACGGGCGTCGGCTGGCGCTGGTCGAGCATGAGATTGAGTTTCCGCCGGAGGCCGAGGCCGAGCTGATCCTGCCGAATAAAGCCGTGAGCGAACTGATGCGCTTGCTTGACAACGAAGGCGACCTCAAGATCTACGCGCAGAAAAATCAGGCGATCTTTGAGATCGGAACGACGATGATGACCAGCAAGCTGATTGACGGCGTGTATCCCAACTACCGCCAGGTCATTCCGAGCGCGTGCGATGAGCGCGTCGTGATCGAGCGCGATGCGCTGCTTTCGGCGTTGCGTCGCGTGTCGGTCGTAACGACGGATAAATCCAATGCCACGCGCTTGACCTTCTCGGCCAACCAGTTGACGATCAGCATCAATACGCCGGATGTCGGCGAAGGGCGCGATATCCTTCCCGTCAAATATGCCGGGAAGGAAATCTCGATCATCTTCAACCCTGAGTATGTCATGGACCCGTTGAAGAATATCGACGAGGATGAAGTGTTTCTTGAGATGAACGACGGGCACAGCCCGGCCTTGCTGAAATGCAACGTGCCGTTCCTCTATGTCCTGATGCCGTTGCGCATCAGTTAAAAAGAACGAATTCGGAGTTGCTTTTACCGGCTCCGCTTAGGTATCATCCTTTCCACTCTTTTCGGAGGATCCCTTTTTTGCCTCATGGTGTAACGGTAGCACAGCAGACTCTGGATCTGCTTGTTTAGGTTCGAATCCTAATGAGGCAACCATGCCCGTCCTCTGAGATATCTTTCTGGATTCTCAGCCATCCCCTGTCAAGCGGTGCACCAGCTTCGGCTGGCTGTGGAACACGTTCCCGTTGCCGAAGACGGTCAACGTCGTCTGTACCTTGAACGCTGACGTGCAGCTTACCCCAACTACGTTGCCCGCCAGATGTTCTATGCGTTCTGTCCCGGTGGGAGTATAATGGGGGCGAGGAGGAGACAATGTTTCTTGGGACGACATTGGCGGTTGCGCTGGCCGCGGTTCCGCGTCCGTGGACGCCGGTGACGGTCGACGGTGGGCAAATCGGTGTCTGGGGGCGTACGTACGGCTTCGCCTCAAACGCGCTGCCGACGGCGGTGACGTCGGCGGGTGGCGACCTTCTGGCGGGCCCCATGCGCATCGTGTGCGCGGACGCGAAGGGCGAGTCCATTGTCTGGAGATCCCCTTGCGTCCGGATTGCGCGACCCTGTTCAACTATTTTCCGGCACCGTGGCCAAAGCTCACGAATGCGGGCGGCGTGAAGGAGCCGATGGTTTGGCCGTTCCGCTGTTCGGTCTGGCTCGGCAACGAGAAGGTGGAACTATGCTGGTTCAGTGAGAGTGGCGAGAACTCCCGCAATCCCGATCCCGAGCGCGTGATCGAGATCGTGCCGGGGACGAAGGAGACGCTGCTGCGCATTCGGCTCATCGATGAAAAAACCGAACTGCCGGCGACATGGGCCTTCGGTCTTGAGGCCACGCCCGTGAGGCCGTGGGACCGCCGCCATAATGCCAATCACACGCTGCATGCTCCGCAGATGGGCGCGGGTATCCCAATCAAGCGTCCAGAGGTCTGGTGGACTTGCCAGCGCGCGTTTCCGGACGGGCAGATCGAGCGGGATCTGGACGCCGCGCAGGCGGCCGGGGTCAAGACGATCGCCTTCCACGAGGACTGGATCCCGGTGCAGAACAACCCGACGCCGCACGCCGACTTTCAGGCGATTGTCGATGGGTGCCACCGTCGCGGCATCAAGGTGCTCGTCTATCTGGGTTACGAGCTGTCGCCGTTCCGGATGAAGATGCTGAAATACTAGTACGCGATAATGATTCGGGCAGGGTTTTAATAAGGCCGTTTTTGCTGTCGGGTGCGATTGCGCAAAATATCGAAAAATGAAACGTAAAACATCTATCGACATTCCCTTTTATTTTCGCTAACTTACGGTTGGCAAAGCCACACTTGCGCACGCTGGCGGCGTGACCGTGATAAAGGGTTCGGCGTGTTGCGTGGCGAGCAGAAGGGCAAGAACATGTCGTTCGCATGGGTTGCAGCATTATCCGTGTCCATGAGCCTTGCTGGCGTTCCGTCTTATCCTACCCCAATCGGGTGCGGCGATGTCATCCGGCTGCGGCAGGTGACGGCTGATACGCCTGCGGCGCTGCTGATCCACGGCGGAGGGTGGAGCGGGCTGGACAAAAAAGATGTCGTCGGCATTGCGAACCTCCTGGCGGAGGATCTCGGTTTCAGGGATCGCCGATCCGGAAGTGGACTATCCGTCGCATCCCGGCATGTACCGCAGGCTTCAACCCTGACGCGGCTTTGGGAACCGATCCGCGGGAGGGATCCGTATTAATGCTTAAGTGAAACAGAGGATGAGACGACCAACAGGAGGCGGAGTGTTGCTATGAAAACAAAAGTGGCATCATTCGTGATCAGTGTGATGGCGGCGTTCTTCACCGCGTGGGGCGCGAGTGTCACGCGCGACATCATCTACGATCCCGCGATCGGCGACTACGGCCTCGGTGACCTCTATCTCCCGGACCGCGTGGATGAGAAAACGCCGATGGTGCTCGTCATCCATGGCGGCGGCTGGTCGGGGCTTGACCGCGCGAGCATTGCGGGTATCGCGGAGTTCTTCCAGAAGGAGCTCGGCTTTGCCGCGTTCAACATCGAATACCGGCTCGCGAACGCTTCGGCACGTCCGTGGCCGGCCTGCGGCGACGATTGCGTAAAGGCGGCGGCGTTCATTCTGACGGACGCCTTTAAGCAGCAGCACGGCCTCTCCTATTCGAAAATCTGGATCTGCGGCGGATCCGCAGGCGGACACCTTACGCTCTGGACGCTCGTGAGCCTCGACCCCTCAAAGGTCGAGGGCGCGGTCGCAATCTCCGCGATCGGCGATCCGCTCCTGGACTTCGCCGTCAACGCCGGACGCTACAACGCGCTCTTCCCGGCTCCCGTGACGACAGAGAAGGTTACCACAATGGATCCGCGGCCGCTCATCACGGCGGGTATGGCGCCGGTGCTTTGCACCCATGCCGACATTGACGCGGTCGTGCCGATTGCATCGCACCGCGCCTTCGAGACCGCCTACACGAATGCCGGGAACCGCTGCGTTTTCTTCGAGTACGCGCACGACTGCGAGGCGAACGAGGGCGGGCACTACATCTGGCGTCCCGGCAGCAATCCCCACAAACTCATCTCGTCGATCGAGGGACGCATCCGCCGCTTCGTGCAGGAGGTGCGCGGCCTTTCCGCACCCTCAAAGCTGCCGAACTCCAACCGCAACGACATCTACGCCGGCACGAACGCGGCCGGCGAAGTCGTGATCGACGACCTCGTCAACAACGGTACAGTGTGGAAGACCGGCGCGGGGAGAACCACCTACGCCGCACCGGCGCTCTTGAGCTCGGGCGAGTTCGTCGTTGAGGCTGGAACCGCGGCGATCGACTTCCGTTCCGCGCCCGCAGTGCCGGATTTCTTCACGAATCTTTTGCCCAAGGTGAAGCTCTGGCTTGATGCCGAAAAGAACGTGGTGGCCGAAGACGGACAGGTGATCGACTGGTTCGACTGTCGCGAAGCGGATCTCGCTGCCGAGGTGAAGACCTATCCGTTCGCCACGTCGCGTTTCGCCTGGATGACGAATGACTACTCTGGACACGAGGTCACCAAGCCCGGCGAACCGCTCTGCGTGGGCAATTCCAACGCCTTTGACTATGTGGACTTCGGTCCGTACATCACGGGCCAAACGGTGATCGGCGGCAAGTGGCTGTCGATCACGAACACGGCGGCGAGCGGTGACTTCGCGACCTGGGGGATGCTCAGTGTGCAGGAAATCTTTGTCGTGATTCGCAAACATCCGCGAAACACCAATACCGGACTGGGTTCAATCATCTCATTGAACCAAAACACGATGAGCGCACCGCGCTGGAACGGATCGAGCGACAAACTCTGGGGCGCAACCGCCAACACGCGCGCCGACAAGGGCGCGACCCGTTTCGACCGCGCCGACGTCTGGGGGGCTGATTTTCGTGTCGCCGACTCCGACTGGCACCTCGTGGCGACGCGCATGCCCTCCTCTGCCAACGAATGCCGCATCAATCAGATCGGGTGTGACCGTATCCTCGCTTCGGGCGGCATGCAGATCGCCGAGTTGATACTCGTGGGCGAGCGGCTCTCCGAGATCGACCGCATGCGTATCGAGGATTATCTCTGGAAGAAGTACTTCGGTGCCCGTCAGGCGACGTTCGGCAAGCTCTCGATCGACAAGGATGCCAGCGTCGAGCTGGACAACGCCTCCAAGGTTGCGGGCGCGCTCGCGGGGGGCGGCACATTGAAGGTGTCCGGCCCCGGAACGGTGACCGCACGCAACGCGGGGTTCGATGGAGAGATTGAGCTCGCCACCGGTGCATCGCTCCTCACGGATGATATTCCGCTCGCCTTCACCGAGACCTCGCAGAAGCTGTCGGTCGATGTTAATCGCATTGCGAAGATGAGTGCCGGAAGCGAGGCGGGGAAGGTCGAGATCGCGGCGTCCAAGCCGGTCGCGATTTCCGGCGTCAAGCCAGGCACGACGAAACTCTCTATAGCGGGCGTCGATCATCCCGTCCGCATCGCCCCGCCGAAAAAGTCCGGCACGGTCGCCCGCGCGGCCTCATTTCCGAACGCCAATTTCGAGGTCTTCTCAGGGCTGAATCCCGAATCATCGATGTACAATTTCGCCGGCAGCCCGAATCAGTGCACCACCAATTCAAACTGGGTCTTCGACCGCAGCATGTACAGTTCCGGCGGAGCGCTTGTGGTCGTCTTGTTCACCAATGCGTATCTCCGGACAAGCGACAGTTGGAATGTGCAGTCGCGTCCTTGGCCGGGTCTCGGTTGGGACGGGCGTTCCTGGGGTTATATCGTCAGGGGCGAGATCAGCGGTTTTTTCACCGTGCCGCAAGCGGGTTTCTACCGTCTGCAGTTCCGCACGTCAGCCCGCTACCAGAACGCGCATAAGGACATCACGCTCAAGATCGACGATGTGGAGGTGGGGCATACCACGAGTTTCGACTGGACGCAGTTCCTGCGTTGTGAGATGAACCTTCCGTATCTGACCGCCGGGCAGCACAAGCTCACCTTTTCGCATTTGAGCGACAGCGGTGACACTTACACGTTTGACGACGTGAAGATCCTTCCGGTTCAACTGGCCGAAACCGAGCCGGTACGCGTAGCCATCGCCAATCCGAGTTTCGAGGAGCCGTTCTCCAATCTGGGCACGGCAAACAGCAGCATCGGCACGATCCGCAATTTCGTGCCGTCCGAAGAAGCCTTGACCGGCTGGACGATCACGGGTACGCCGCCGAACAGCAATGGGTTCAATCGACGCATCCGGCGCCGCTGGTTCGATGATGTCACCGATAGCGCCGACGGGAGCTACGCCGGCAAGGTTCAGGCGCCGGACGAGATGCCGGACGGATTCCTTGCGGCGCGGCTCTACTACGATACCGAATACTCGCAGGTCGTGATCTTTCCGTCTGCGGGACGCTACCGGCTCGTCTTTCATCTCGCGAAGCGCGATGGGTGCGACCAGCAGAAGGTGCGGGTGAAGGTCGGCGACGATCTTGTCAAATACGTGTGGGTGCGCGAGACGTTCTTCAAAAGGCACGAATTCGTCTTCGATATCGCCGAAGCCGGAGAAAAAACGCTCGCATTTGCCGGCGTGAACAGTGTCGAGAATTCCAACAACTATTCCTATCCCGATGCCTTCCTCGATGCCGTCTCCTGCGAGCGCATCGGCGATACGCCGGTGAATCTCATCGCGGACGGTGGATTCGAAGATGCGGCAAAGATCGGCATTGAGAGCACGTCGGCTGAATACCTGGCTGGCGGCGTTTGGGGTGGTAGCGGTGCCTTCAATTGGGTGAGCGACTGGCCGAGCGCCATCAGTTGGCCGAATTTCGCCAGCAGGACTTGGCCGGACGTTCCGACAACCGGCAACAATGCGGCAATGTTGCGCGGAGAAAACTCGGCATTCAGTCAGATCGTGAATTACCCCGCAGCGGGACGTTACGAATTGTCGTTCACAGTCCGCACGGCGCGGCGTTCGTCGGCCGACAACGGCGACTGGGGATTGGCGGTCTTTGAGGGTACTGACGGCGAGACCTGGAACAAGCTCTGGTTCGAGACAGCGCTCGACGCACGCGACGAGCGCCGGGTCACGGTGCCGTTCAACGTTGACGCGCCCGGCAACCGTATCATCGGTTTCCACCTGCGGACGCCGCACAGTGTGGTCGGCTACGCGATCATCGACGACGACGAGCTCGTTGCGGCACCGGCGGCTGACCGCACTGATCTGGCGGACTACATTCCCGCAGATCTCGAAATAGAACTCGCCACAGGCGCACAACTTCTGCTGGATTTTGACGGTATGGCGCGGGTCGAGAAGGTCAACTACAACGGGAGCCAGCGTTACGACGGCAAGGCATTGGTTGGTGAAATCTCTTACGCGCGGTTCCCGTCCATTATCCAAGGGCGCGGTCGACTCTACGTCCGGCCCAACGGGCTGAGGATGATTTTAAAATGAAGCGCAATCCGATGCCTTGGGTGGGCACCGCCCTGTTGGCCCTGTCGCTGGCGTTGCCGGTGACGGCCGCTCTGCCTCCGGCCTTGTTCTCAGAACCCGGTCGCCTCGAGATTCGCCAAGGGGCAAAGGCGCTGCGGCATGACATCGCCGGGAAGCTCGACATGCGGCGCGGCAGCGTGAGTTGTTGGGTGAAGCTGGATGTTTCAAATGGGAAGCCGCCGCAGTACCGGAGTGTGTTCGCCACACCATACAAGGGCTCGCGGACCGGCAGCGGGGCGTTGTGGTTCTGGATCCATGAGGGACGTCCGCGGGCGGACTTTTCCGACGACCACGACAGCTATCTTCAGTCCGGCCGTCGCATCGAGGATGGCGTCTGGACCCATCTGGTCTTCGCTTGGGATCGTGAAACGGGTCTGGGGCTCTATGTCGACGGACGCAGTGTGCGGCGCCGTTCCGACAGCTCCAATCTGATCGCTGCGGCGAGGAAGCGATTGGCCGGCTTCACGTTTGCGAAGTATGCCGAGCCGACGAGTTTTTTTATCGGCACGCGCCACGGCCAAGAGCATCTCGGCGGCGTGATCGAAGATTTCCGGATCTTGCCGAGGCCGCTCACCGGCGGTGAGGTCGCTGAGCTTTTTGCGGAGCCGCCGCCGTCAATCGCGGCGGAAGTTGTCGCGATGCGGCGCAAGAATGGCGATGCGGCGCGTCATCTTCCAGCCCTCAAGTCGATCGCCACCAATCGGCTTGTCGCCGCAGCCGCTGGCACCGGCGGCGTACCCGTGAACACGGCCCTTCTGGCGACGTACTCGCCGCTTGAGATGATGAAGGACGCGACGGTCTTCAACGCCATCGGCGAGCTGAAGGTGAAGGGACGGTATCTCGAAGCCGGCTCCCGGGCAAACGACCGTTTCGTGATGCGGCTCAAGCTGAAGCCCGGTGTTCCGCTTCACGTGATCGAGATCGACTATCCGGACGACGCGCTACGCACGATGGACATCATCATCCAGCGTTGCGACGGCGGCGGCGACTACGCGATGCAGTGCGGGATTCTCTGCGGGGACGAATATGCGAACACGGGTAAGATGCTCACGCACCGGTGCCTCTACTGGAACGATCCCGCGCGGGCGAGCAGTGACGACGTCGGACTGGTGGTCATGACGGCCCGCGCGGGGGCGCCTGCGGCGGTCGGCGAGGTGCGGGTCTACGAAGTGAAAGACGGTGCGTTGCCGGAGGCGCCGATCAGTGAGCCGGAGGCGAACGACGAGGGTTGGCGACGAAATTTCGCCCTCTATTTTGAGGATCCCGCTATCAACAGTGACTTTGGATTTCGTGGAATCGACGACACGTCGTTCAACGCGATGTGCGACCGGGTGATCGCCGCCATGAAGTACACGGGACAGAACCTCTTCTGCTATCCCGGCTCCTGGTATCACGGCGTCATCGGCGAGGAGTATCAGCCGCGTCCGCATCATCCGCGCTACCGCGAGGCGTACATGGAGCGCTTTGACCGCGAGGGGCTCGGCTTCATGCCGGTCATCATGCAGCTTTCCCTGCAATATCCCGGCGAACTGGAACGGCGCATCACGCCGCAGTCGCTGCGGGACGGTTCGCTTCATCCCACGGCGGTCTCGATCCAGTCCTCGGGCGAGCCGAACGGCGGCTGGCACGGCACGCCGCCGAACTTCAACATTGCCCATCCGCAGGTTCAGGGCGAGATCGAGCGCGCGGTGGAGATCTTTCTCGCCGAGGGCGTCCGGCATCCCTCCTTCAAGGGCATCGTGCTCTACCTTTCGCGGAACTCCCTCTCTTGGTTCGGCGATATCATGGCCGGGTACAACGACTACTGCATCGAGGCGTTCGAGCGGAGTGAGAATGTGGAGGTGAGAAGTCGCGTCGCGCAAGATGACCCGTTGAGGGGCAAAGCGTACTACGAGGTCATTACGGGCGACAAAGAACTCTGCGAAAAGTGGATCGCGTGGCGTTGCGGCGTCGTGGCGGATTTCTATAAGCGGCTTGCGGCGAAAACGGTCGCGGCGCGACGGGATCTCAGGTTCGTCGTGAATACCTTCCTGCTGCCCGATGTCGGACATCCTGATTTCGGCCAGGAGAATTTTATCTACGAGGCGAACCGCCGCGCCGGTCTTGACGTTCGGCTGCTGAAAGACGTTCCCGGCCTCACCGTCGCCCAGACCGAGATCCCTGCTGATTACCGGTTCTTCGGCCCGTTGCCGGGACGTTGGAAACGGGCGTCTGATCCTGTGGCGGCAGCAGCCGCGCATCGCGTTCTCTATACAAGGAAGGGTGATTTCGACAACATCGCGTTCGCGCCCTATCCCTGGGTCAACATTCACGACCGCTATTTCGAGAGTGCCTGCGGGGCGGTGACGGGCAAGAGGGCGAAAGGTGGCTCAACGCTCGGGAATGCTTGGTTTACCGAGCACCCCTGGAGGGTCACTACGCTCAATCCTGCGGGACGCCACGCGCTCAGGATGTTCGCGCTTCCGCTGTATCACTATGATGTCATGACGTTCTCCAAAGGTGGCTTTCTCATCGGCACCTATGGGATGGAGGATCTGCTTGTGCCGTGGATGCGCGCCTTCCGGGCGCTGCCTGCGGTGAAGATGACGGACTGCGGGGGCGACGGCCACGTGAAGATCCGTACGGCGGATTTCCGAGGACGGACCTATTTCTATGCGGTCAACGCCGATGCCGCGCCACGCGCAATCGTCTTTGCCTTCCCCGAGGGGGCACATGATCTCATCACCGGAGAAAAGGTGTCCGGGGAAACGGAAATCAAGCTGGATGCGTACGAACTGAGGAGCTGGTGTAAGTAGATGATCGCGATTGTTTTGGCGGCGGCACTGGGAACCGTCACCCCTGTGAAGAACGCGGGCCGTGCGCCCGAATCGCCACGACTGCTGTTCAAGGCGGAATTCGACGGAACCGCACAGGCGACGGTTTCGGCGGGCGACGGAACGCCTGCCCAGACGGTGGCGAACCTGCCTTTTGTGCCCGGCGTGAAGGGTCAGGCGATCGCGTTGGTACCCGGCGTGGATGCCGTCCTCGCGTACAAGGTCAAGGGCAATCTGATTCCGGATCGCGGCGTCGGGGATTCCCCTGCCGTCGGTGAGCGCGCGGGAAGTCAGGGAACGGTTTGTCGATGACGGCCCCAATTCGTATCTCGCCGCAGCGTTCGGCAAGGGCGGCCAGATTGCTGATCTTGAACTGGTTGAGCGGGTGAAGTTCGACGCGATCCCGACAGATGCGGAGCGTTTTGCCGCGCGCGGTGCGCTCCGCGTCGGAGAGCTCAACGGGGTGAAGTATCTGGAGGCGGGGCGCATGGCGGAAGACCGCTGGGCCTACCGGTTCATTCTGCCGGACGACGATTCACCGGCGGCGATTTCAGAGATTCGGCTTTATCGGATCATGAGCGGCAAGCTGCCTGCCGCCGCCATCACGGAACCGCCGGCGAACGACGATGGATGGCATCGGACTTTCGCCCTCTATTTCGAGGATGTCTCGGTCGGCTACAATTTCGCGGTCGCGGGCGATGGCGGCGACGAGACCTCCATTGGCCCGATGCTCGACCGGCTCATCGCGACGATGAAGTTCACGGGGCAGAACATGTTCTGTTATCCCGGCGCTTGGTACAACGGACTGATGGGCACCGGTTATCTGCCGCGCTCCCATCTCGTCGACTATCGTCTGGCCTCTCTCGACAAGTTTGACAAGGCAGGCATCGGTTACATGCCGACGATCAACCAGTTCCATCTGCCGATGAGCGCGGAGGAAATCGCCGCCGCGCGGGTCTTGACGTGCGCGATGCGAAGCGGCGCGGAAAGATCCACATGTGGGGCGTCGTATACGAGCCGGAGAAGATCGTGCCCGGCACACCGTATCCGGACGACTTCATGGACTTCTGGAAAAACGCGATCGCGACCTATGACCGGGAGGTCACAGCACCCATCGAGATGCGCGAAGAGGCGAAGGACGATCTCACCGTACTTCTGCGGCGTGAACTTCGCGCGTCAGATCAAGTGCCCAATCGTCTTCGGCGTCGGCTTTATTGACACGGTCTGTCCGCCCCATGCGGGCTATGCAGCCTACAACGTGTGCCCGTCGAAGGATAAGGCAATCTTTCATGGCATTGGATCCGGCCATTCACTGAGTAAAAAAGCTTCTGACGAAATGGAAGCGTGGATCCAAAAGTTTCGCTAAGATATTGGGCTGAACTTGGAGTCAGTGTGGCTGCTGACCTTAACGAGACGCTTTTTTGACAAGGACGAAATGAGATGGCTGACGTTTTTTTGAGTAGCGAGGCAGGTAAAACAGCTCTGGAGACATTGGTATCTGAATTAACGATCACCCCACGCCAGGCGATCGCCGTGGAAACGCTGCTGGCGGAAGGCAACACGATTCCCTTCATCGCACGCTATCGCAAGGAAGTGCACGGCAATCTTGATGAAGTCCAGATTTCTAAGATTCAGGAGCGGCTGAACTATTACCGCGAACTGGAAGACCGGCGCAAAACCATCCTCTCCTCGATTGAAGAGCAGGGTAAGCTGTCGCCGGAATTGAAGGATAAGATCCTCGCCTGCACCACCAAGACGGTGCTCGAAGACCTGTATCTGCCGTACAAGCCCAAACGCCGCACGCGGGCCATGATCGCACGCGAAAAGGGCCTCGAGCCTCTAGCCGATTTGATTCTGGCACAGGATCCTGCCGCGAACCCCGACGAAGCGGCGGCCGCGTTTGTGGACACGGAAAAAGGCCTGGCGGATGTGGAGGCCGCGCTGGCCGGCGCGCGTGACATCGTGGCCGAGACCGTCGCCGAAAACGCCGACGTGCGCGGTTTGGTGCGTCAGGCGTTCGCCACGCAAGGCAGGGTGGTGTCCGAGGTGGTCGATCCCAAACCGACCGAGCCGACCAAGTTCGAGCAGTATTACGAGTTCTCGGAAAAACTGTGCGATATCCCCTCCCATCGCTTTCTCGCGATGCGCCGCGGCCAGACCGAAGGTGTGTTGCGCGTGCGCGTGACCTGCGATGCGGCCCCGCTGCTGGAGCGCATCAGCGAGATGTATGCGCTGAATCCCGGTTCACGCTTTGCGCCGCATCTGAAAGAGGCGATCGAAGATAGTTACAAACGGTTGATCGCGCCCAGCGTCGAGATCGATGTCATGGTCGAGGCGAAAATGAAGGCCGATCGCGCGGCAGTGGAGATCTTCGCGCAAAATCTGCGCAACCTGCTTTTGCAGGCACCGCTCGGCGAGAAAAAGGTGGTGGGGATCGATCCCGGTTTGCGCACAGGCTGCAAGTGCGTCGCGCTGGATGCGACCGGGAAGTTCTTGGAGACCTGCACCATCTTTCCATCGCAGGGCGAGCGTCGCGAGATTGAGGCAAAGGTCGATATCTGCAAGTTAGTCGCGAAGCATCGCCCGGCGGCCATTGCCGTGGGCAACGGCACCGGCGGCCGCGAGACCGAGGCGTTCGTGCGCAACGTGCTGAAAGAGGCCAACATCCAAGACGTCATGGTGATCTCCGTCAATGAAGCCGGTGCCTCCGTCTACAGCGCGTCGGAGGTGGCGCGCGACGAATTTCCGGACCTGGATCTGACGATCCGCGGCGCGATCTCCATCGGGCGGCGATTGCAGGATCCGCTGGCGGAGCTGGTGAAGATCGATCCCAAAGCGATCGGTGTGGGCCAATACCAGCACGATGTGCACCAGCCGTTGCTCGCCGACAAACTCGACGAGGTGGTGGTCAGTTGCGTGAACCACGTCGGTGTGGAATTGAACACGGCCAGCGCTCCATTGCTGACCCGCGTCTCCGGCATCGGTAGTACGATGGCCAAGCGGATCGTGGCCTACCGCAACGCGAACGGCGCTTTCACGAGCCGACGCCAGCTGAACAAGGTTCCGGGACTGGGGCCCAAGACCTTTGAGCAGGCCGCGGGCTTTCTGCGGATCCGCGGCAGCGAACATCCTTTGGATGCGTCGGCGGTGCACCCTGAACGTTACGCGCTGGTTGAGCAGATGGCCGCAGACTTGGGCGTGGAACTGTCTGAACTGGTCGGCAACAGTGCGCGGGTGGACAAGATCGACATCTCGAAGTATGTGTCGGAGTCGGTGGGCGAGCCGACGTTGCGCGATATCATTGCGGAGTTGAAGAAGCCTGGGCGCGATCCGCGCGCGACGTTCGAAAAGCCGGCCTTCCGCGATGACGTCACCGAGTTTGAGCACGTCAAAGAGGGCATGGTGCTGGAAGGCATCGTGACCAATGTCACGGCGTTCGGTGCCTTTGTGGATATCGGTGTGCATCAGGACGGACTGGTGCATGTGTCGGAACTGTCAGACCGTTTCGTGCGCGACCCGGCTGAGGTGGTGAAGGCCGGCGATAAGCTGAAGGTGCGCGTGCTGAGCGTGGATAAGGCGCGTCGTCGTATCGCGCTGAGCGCCAAGACGCAGCCCTCCGCGCCACGCCCTGCCGGTGGGCGGCCTGCGGGTAGCGGACGCGCTCCAAATGATCGTCGTCCAGGGCCGCCGCGCGGCGGCAACTGTTACTCCTCCGGACGCGGCTCGTCAGGCAGTGGGTTCTCGGTGAACCCTTTCGCCGGATTGTAGCCCTAAGCCCGCCCCACCCGCAGAATGCCTATCCACAGATGACACAGAATGCACAGATTGAATCCATATCGGCGTGCTCCGAGATGAGGAACAGTTGAACTGCTTTTTTGGCCGAATCATAATAATCCTGCAATCCCGGCATCTTAAAGAGAACAATGGCCTTCAACACTCCATGTGACGTGATCGCGGCCCCGGCCACTGCGGCTGGGCCGGCGGGCGTCAGCGTTGTGCGTATTTCCGGCAACGGGGCATTGGCAGTCGGCGACCGTCTGGTTCCAGGCGTACGGTGTCCGCCGAGCCAGCGGGCGGCGGGCACTTTTTTTCATGCGCGTGTCGTTCATCCGGTGACCGGCGAGACGGTGGATGACGCCGTGATCCTGGTCTACCGCGCACCTCACAGTTATACCGGTGAGGACACGCTTGAAATTCAAGGCCACGGCGGCACATTGCCCTCGCGCCGTCTGTTGGATGCCGTGCTGGCGGCAGGCGCGCGTTTGGCCGCGCCGGGGGAGTTCACGCGCCGCGCCTTTCTCAACGGACGCATGGATTTAACGCAGGCCGAAGCGGTGTGCGACCTGATTCAGTCCCGCACCGAAAGGGCCGCGCATGTGGCCCGCGCCCAGCTCGATGGCGCATTGGGCGGACGCGTGGCGGCGCTGTACGAGTCGATCACGACGATTTGTGCCGACGTGGAACATCTGCTGGATTTTGACGAAGGTGAACTGCCGCCCCTTTTCACGGAACATGCAGGCGAGCGGCTGGCGGGGTGCATGTCTGAGATGGAGCGGCTGGCGGCGTCTTGGAAGGAAGGCCATCTGGTGCGCGACGGCGCGCTGGTCGTGCTGGCGGGACGCCCCAACGCCGGCAAGTCGTCTCTTTTGAACGCGCTGCTGGGCACCCGCCGCGCGATTGTCCACGACCAGCCGGGCACCACGCGCGATGTGATCGAGGAGTCGGTCGCGTTGTGCGGGGTGCCGGTGCGGCTCATGGATACCGCCGGACTGCGCGATACGCAAGATGGGGTCGAGCGCGAGGGCATCCAGCGGGCGCACGCCGTGATGCGTCAGGCGGATGTGATCCTTTACCTGGTTGACGCTTCGGTCCCGCAACCCGAGTCGGTGGCAACAGCGTGTGCGGCATTGCCAACAGGGTGCGTGATGGTGGTGGTCACCAAATGCGATCTGCCGGCAGCGGGATCGGTGGAGGTGCCGCCGGAACTGTCCGCCGTGCGCGTCTCCGCACGGACCGGGGAGGGGCTGGACACGCTGAAGCAGATGCTGGCGGAAAAGCTCGGCGTGACCGAAGAGACATACGGACAGCCGATTGTCTCGCTGCGGCATGTCAGCGAATTACGGACGGCGCTTGAGCAGAGCCAGGCAGCCCGTAACGCACTAGCCGCGGGCGAAGAGGGCATGGTGCTGGCAGCCGGTCATCTGCGCGCCGCCGCCGAAGCGCTGGGCCGCATGATCGGCCGCGTCTATACCGACGATCTGCTCGACACCATCTTCAGCCGTTTCTGCGTCGGCAAATAGCATTGGGTCAGCCCGGAAAATAAGAAATAGAGAGGACGCAGACGAGGTTGTATGGCAGGGCGGATTTCTTGGTCGGCAGTGTCCGGGAAAGCTTATTTGCTATTTTCAGAGACAAGGGCTGACCCGATAGCCCCTGATGGCGACCGCTATCCTTACCTGACCTGCTCAGGCAAATTCCTGCCAAGCGCTGACCCATTCACCCCCGGTGCCGCCGTAGCTGTTGCGGGCCGCAACACGCACCCGGACCGCGGTCGCCTCGGCCGGAAGTCCCGCAAGATCGGTCTGGCCGCAGCGTCCGTCCAGATTTTAGCGGTCGTTCTTGCAGCCTTTACGTCCGCCCGGCATGCAGAGATAGCTGAGCGTCCCCGTTCCGAATCTTGTTTTTTCGGCTCCCTATTTTACGCGCCCGCCAGCCATTCACAGGCCCTGTTTCGTGACTGACAGCAAATATTGTGCCATAGCGTTGCAAATGATGCAACATAATAGATTTGCGTTGCCAAAATTACCGCGAGGCCTTGCAAAAAAACCCTTGCTTCATCTGCTAAAATCTTATAAAAATAAAATGGTTATATTTTGGCTTTTGTGATTCATTCAACAAAACGAGGAACACGTCATGAACGCCAGAACATGCCTCGTCCCCGCGCTGTTCGTTTCCGCCATGCTGCTGGCCTTCCCGGCGCACGCCGCTACCGAAGGCCCCTACACGTACACCGTCAGCGGCGGCAAAGCCACCATCACCGGCTTCGACCCCTCCTACTCGGGCGCGTTGATCATCACCAACGAACTCGGCGGCTGTCCGGTCACCGCCATCGGCTATGAAGCCTTCGCCGACTGTTACGCCCTCGCCTCGGTTACCATCCCGGCCAGCGTCACGTCCATCGGCGGCTACGCCTTCTACAACTGCTCCTCCCTCACCTCCGCCACCATCGGCGACGGCGTCACGTCCATCGGCAGCTACGCCTTCTACAACTGCATCTCCCTCACCGCCATCAACGTATCCGAAAACAACCTGCACTACGCCAGCATCGACGGCGTGCTGTTCGACAAGACCCTCACCGCACTGATCCAATGCCCCGGCGCCTTCTCTGGTCACTTCACCATCCCCGGCAGCGTCACCCAGATCACCTTCTTTTCCTTCGCCAATTGCACCGCCCTCACCTCCGTCACCATCCCGGATGGTGTCACCTCCATCGGAGCCTACGCCTTCTACGATTGTTTTTCCCTCGCTTCTGTTTCCATCCCAGACAGCGTCGTTTTCATCGGCGATTACGCGTTCGCCTTCTGCTCATCCCTCGCGGAAGCGACCATCCCCGATGGCGTCACGCGCATCAACCGCGGCGCGTTCACCGGCTGCACTTCCCTCGAATCCGTATTCCTCCCAGACACCGTCACGTCGATCGGCGACGACGCCTTCTCCTTCTGCTATCGCCTCGCCACCGTTCTTTTCACCGGCGACAGCCCCTCCGTTGGCCAGGACGCCTTCGACGCCACCCCTGACACGATCTACTACCTCCCCGGCACCAGCGACTGGGGCGCCTCCGCCGGCGGACGTCCCGCCGTCTGCTGGAACCCCGTCTTCAGCCCGGCCTCCCCGCCGCGCTTCAGCGCCGGCCGGTTCGCCTGCACCCTCGCCGGCAACGCGAACATCCCCGTCCGCATCGAGGCCTGCGAGAGCCTGACCGATCCCTGTCGGTCAACTGTCGCCGACACCGTCATTCCCGCCTCCGGCATCCTTGAGTTCTCCGACCCGGACGCCTCCTCCCGCCCCTCGTGCTTCTACCGCATCACCTTCCCGCAGTAAGACATCAGAAGCTGAACGGGGTCGCTCATCCTAGAGCCGGAGTCAACAGGCAAAGTAAACCCATGGGCATCAAACGGAACCACTCCAACCGGGTTCGCTCGCCTATCGATTGGCAGAGGATTTGATGATGCGATAAGGTGTCTCGTGACACTTTTCTGTCAGACGCCGGGCGCGGCCGCGCACGGGGAGGATCAAAACGGCACGACTGTCATGCGTTCGCGGCTGAGAGCTGATTGTGGGCACCTTTGTGATGCGCAGCGCCTTTGGGCGGCACGTCAGCGCCGTCCAAGCGGATGGGTGTGGCGCCAGGCAATTTCGAGTAGCTGTCGCCAAACCGGATCACGAAATTCAGCAGCACCTCGCCGTAGAACTGCTTGATCTTCTCCGATATGGTGTCTTCGCCGCCCACCTGGTGGGCGAGCTTCCGCAACTGCTCAAGCAGACCATGCGCGGCAATGACATGATGTTTGATGCGGTCCGCAGCGGGCAACGACGGATCGTCAAACATGACGGACATGGTAACGCCAAGGGCCTTCAAGTAGCGAAAAACGTCGCCAAGGTTAAGATCCTTGTCGCAACTAGCCTCCAAGCGGCAGACCTTGCTCGGGCCGACGCCCATCTTCTTGGCGAGATCCCGCTGGGACAACTTCTTCTCAACGCGCATGTCGATGAGCGTACGCACGAATCGGGTCTCGTCCTGATGAGCCGCAACACGCGCCGCCGCCTCCGGATCGCCGGTCAGGCTAGCCGCCAGCGCGGCCGTGGTCGTGTTTTTCTTGCTCATGGGTCTCTCCTCTTTCAAACTTTCTTACGGTTTCCTTGCAGCGGCGGATATCGTCCGCCTGCTGCGTCTTGTCGCCGATCGTCAGAACGTAAACGGTGTGGCCGACCGTGAAGACGTACACGTACAGCCGCGTCTCGACGGCGTGTTTCACGCCGGTCTGGCCGATCCGGTAGAGGTTCTCGCCTTCGGAACGGAAGAAGGCGACTTGAAACGCGCCGACGTTTCCATGGCGGTTCAGCAGCTCGACGATATGGTCGAGGTTCGAGAAACAGGCCGCCAATTCACGCGGGTGCTTCTTGTTGAACGCCTTGAATCTGTTCTTCTCAGCCAAGGCCTCGCTTATTTCCCACATTTCAGCCATTAACAGGTCTCGTTTCTGTGGCAGACGGCAACTAATATACCGAAGTGTTGCAAAATATGCAACGACGGAGGTTTAGATTGCTGATAGCGCAACTGACGGGCGGTGTGATCCAGTCAAAACAGCAAAACCGCCGAGCGGAAAGCCCCGGCATCGGCGGTGAGTAATCGCGAACCGTTTAACTACTTGGCGGCAGGCACCGCGCACGAACCATCGGCACAGGCGGAGCCGGTGGCGGCTGCGACGGCAGTGCGCTAAACGGGACGGTTTTTTAACCTGACCGTAACTCCAGGACGACGCGCCGATGGATTCGAGGACGAGAGCGCACGACTGACCCCACCGTTATGAAGGAGCAAAGACCGTGAAAAAAAGTACCCACTGAGATAAGTGGGCAGGGCGTTTTTATTTGAACTGGGCTCGCGCGTTGTTTATCAGGGAAACACTTCGGGGTAGACGGAATCCGGCTTTTTTGCTTACATAGACTGCGGATGGAAGCATCAGCAGAGCAACCGGTCGGATATCTTGCGGAAAGGAGCGGGAGGGATGTTGACGATCAGAAAGATCAGGGGCAGTGAGCTGA
>Ga0209506_1001718_pt1 | contig 21738 bp, 19 predicted proteins | sample AD_JPNHG2_MetaG_FD_184409 | JGI IMG/M metagenome (GOLD analysis project Ga0209506, IMG submission 184409) | Active sludge microbial communities of municipal wastewater-treating anaerobic digesters from Japan - AD_JPNHG2_MetaG (SPAdes) (version 2) | ecosystem: Engineered > Bioreactor > Anaerobic...
CATAGTATTCGGATTGTTTAATGAGCTGATTGATTTGTTTTGCATAGAGCATGCGCAGTCCAATAGTGTTAGCATAATAGTACTGGTTATCAATGATCTGTACTACGGCGTCATTGGTAGTAATAACCTTTTCAACAAAGGGATTGATGAATAGTTGTTGTGCTGGTTTGGTAATGGGTAGCGTAAATGTTGTAAGGACGCCATTGCGCGGCATGATTAATTCAATGGTATTTGATACCATGTATGATAATGCGTGCTCAGCATTAACAAAAAGATTAGCCACCTCAGTTGTTTGTATCAGGTTTTCTAAATTTTGAATATCAGATGCACCAAGTATAAATCCGTTGCTATTATTGGTTGCTCCTATTGTCAGGTGATTGCCAGATATAAACACAACAGTATGGAGGAAATATTTTTTTAAGGCATTTGTCAGGCTATAGAGATAGTTTGGTGCAATATTTGTTATGTCTATTATTGTAAAGTAGTAGCTATCAACATGTTCTTTTATGATTGCAATGTAGGCATCAGAAAAGCGGAAAGGATACATATAATGATCAAAGGTATTGGGTATATCAACTATCAACCCTTTTTTTTGTTTTAATCCCTGAATAATGGATGTGTGTATGGTTGCAAAATGTACATCACTTATTGCTGGTTTTTGATAATCTACTATTCTGTCGGGGATATAATCCAGCACTATGGGTGAATTCAGGAGATGGAAAAGGCTGTTAGTAAAAAATTTGTGATATCCATCAATGATAATAGTATTATGATTGTTTGCAAACAGTGATATAAATGCAATGGATCTTTTCAAATCACGTGCGGTTGCATCGGTTATATAGCAAGCTACACAATCATTAATATAAGCTACTCCCGGTTTGGTTATAAAAGAAGAGTTGAAATTTGATGAAACCACATCTCCGTATCCTCTGCTGTATGCATTAACAAGATTATCGCTCAATGGAAGTTTAAAATACATATGGGTAACAATGATAGCAGGTATGAATAATAAACTGACAATACAATAGATTATGGATGGAACCGAGCGTTTGAAATTTTGCAATAGGTATAAACCGGGAAATACTATGGTAATAATTGACAGTATATAGGTTACAGCAAAAAACCAGAAGTACGTAAGTTCTATCCAGATAAATGCAATAATTATTGGCAGGGGTATAAGGAAAAATGAAAATAAAATGATGGTATACCGTGTTGAGTGATTGTTTTTTATTAATATATGTTTTAACGATGTACCAAATGTAATTCCTGCAAATATGCTGAATGGGGTTGCTGCTAAAAGACTGCTATATAATGAATGAGATGTTGTATGACTTATAATAATGAATGCTAAAAACAGCAATGGATATAACATTTCGCCATAAATAAAGACGGTATTATATTTTTTTATCAATGTAGATAGAAACATTCCAATTAAAAAGCCACCTATAATAGTGCTGATTGTATACATTGTTGTAGCTATAAAAATCCCTTGCTGGGAATAAATTGTTATCAATATCAAAGTTGTAAATATACTGATAATAGAAATATTGCTATAGGTAAAAAGAACATCATCGCGAGTTGAAATATCATCTGGTTTGGTTATGGCTGTGCGCGATATAATGGTAGGTGGGCAAAAAGGCAGGTTGAGAAAAATGATTAAAATTAATGATAGCAAAGGAAAAAAGAAATAAATCCAGAGATATTCCATATGACTGTATAGTAACAGTGAAAGATACAATGAAAAAACTATGGCAAACAATGCCACACTGATTGCAAAAAGGGCAGGATTTTTATTATCAATATAATCGCCAATAGATGTTTTAAGAAAGTAAGCGGATTTTATACCTTCCAGTGTAAAAAGAAGAAAGATTAAGCAGTAGAACAATAGGGAAAATTTTTGTGCAATGGCTAAATATATAGTTTCCATGCCATTATCAAAGTAAGAAGCAATACAAGGAGCTATCGCCAAACATGATATTACTATTTGTAATAGTATTAAAAGCATCCTGCTAACAGTAATTTTTTTATGTATGATAGTACCAATGATGATACCCGTTGCAATGCCTGAAAGGGAAAGAGTAAGGATGTATTTCCACACCGCTTGATAGAGTACTATTGATGTAAGAAATAATGTACTCATTATTGCATACGATGAAAGTGTCACTATTGAAAAGAATAACGATAACAATAAAATCCTGCGTTGAGCTGTATTTGAATAATTAAATTCCTGAATATGCATGGTATCGATTACATTCCCTTCATTATTTATTAACGATTCATGAAAGACAATTGGATTTTAAGACCTATTATACTGTTATGATAAAAATGACAAGAATTTTTCTATATTTTAGTAAGTGTGAAGGTGAGATTAGGAGGAAATAGCTGGTATGATGTGTATCGTTAATTTTTGTTGCTATACCATAGGTAGTTATTGTAGGGTAAACATTAATTTAATGTATGAATATTGAATAATTATTAAGATTTTTTCACTATTTTACCGTAAATTATATATAGATACTTTTAGACTTTTTTTGTTGCATGATTTTAGTTATTTTACTATAACTGTATTCTCTATGACAGTAAAAGTTAAAAAGGGAGCTTATATGCAGTCAAAAAATGCTTTTGAATATATCCCTGAATATAATCTGGTTGTGCTCTTTGTTTTAATACTGTGTACGGCAGGGATTTATTATTTCTGGTGGATTGCCAGGGTGAGCAGGATATTTTATGACAACCCTGTAACAAACATTTTACTGATTATTTTAACAGCAGGGATATGGCTTGTCTATATTACCATAAAATATATGCAGAAGTCTGAGATGCTTAATGACAGGCAGATGCCATGGTATATGATTTTGTTTTTACCTATAGGGTTTTTGATTATTCAGCATAATATTAATGAGCGATACTTTACCAGTCAATAAACCATCAGGAGCAATCAATGATTGTACGATGCAGCGAATGCAATTCAGCCTATCAGGTTGATGATGAAAAGGTGCAAAATAAACGGTTTGCATTTACGTGCCCCAGATGCAAGGCTCATGTTATTGTTGATAATCGTGCAGAGGGTTATGATGCAAGCTTTGATGATATGATGCTGGCTCAAGATACTGGCAAACCACATACCATAAATGAACCTGTTGATACATTCATTGACGAAGAGAGTAGTGCTAAAAGATTTTCTGAAGATACAATTGCTCAAACTGATGAGGAGTTGCTGGCTGATATAGAAAAATTAGAAGATTTTGAAAAAACTTCAAAAATAAAAAAGGAGACAGATGCATTTGCTCCCATAGAAAGTGAAAGCATTGATTTGTCTGATTTTTCTGCTGAGGAATTAGCAGGTGCTACTGATGATTTGAATATCCAGCAGGAGGCACCGGAGTCGGATATAGTGCTTGAAGGTGACATCAAATCAGATGAGATCTTTTCTAAAGAAAAAGACCTTGATGAAAGCATTACAATTGATCTGGACACCCTTGATATACCAATCGAAGAATCTGCTGTAATTGAACAGGCTGAAATGCCTTTGACGGAACCAGATATTCTTGAAAAAGTAGAGTTGCCCGAGGAAGAGATTGGATTTGATGATATACTTGTTTCAGAAGAGCCTGCTCGTAAACCAAAAACAACCATTTCTCCGATGAGAAAAGAAAAGGAAAAAGAAAAGCTTGATGATATTACTCTTGATCTGGATTCACTTGATATTCAGCTTGATGAACATGCGGAAACCTTGCCCGGGGAACAGATCATTGATGAAGATGAAAAATTAACGCTTGAAGATGCAGGCATCACTATAGATGAATTAATTGAAGAACAAAAAAAGGAAACCATTGAAGAGGAAGAGGAACTAAAACTTTCGCTTGATGAGATAGAACCAGGATTAACTGCCGATGATCTCCATAAAGAACTTACCGAATCCGAGCTTGAAACGATAATAGCCAGTGAAGAAAATTTTGATACTTATACCAGCAAAGATGAAATTGAATTGCCTGAAGTTGATCTTGATAAATATGAGATGGGAGCTGGTGAGGTTGAACAGCAAAAAGCTGGATATCACCATGCAGAAAAAGAAGACTTTGATTCCGTACCTGCTGGTTTTGTAAATTTAACTATTGACTACTCATTGTCGTATTCAAGGGCAAATGCAATTCTAAGACTTCTTGGTGTTTATCTTTTGTCATTACTACCTCATATCATTGTATGTGTAGTGTATAGCATTGTTTCATCAATAGTAGGATTATTCAATTGGATTATAGTGCTGTTTACCGGACAATTTATTGATGATTTTGCCGATATACAGCAAAACACATTGCGATATTGGTTATCTATTGTAGCCTGTGCTGCACAGATAACCGAAGACCGTCCGGTATATGCAGGATATCCATTGGTTGAACATAGCCTGCAGCTTGATATAGTGTACCCTTCCTCACCATCACGGCTTCTGGCTTTATTGCGCATTTCATTGATTGGCATTATCATAGCATTGTTGCCTCATCTGCTGCTGTATGTTATTTTAACAATGGGAGTTTTATTACTTGTTCCTATAGGATTAATATCAATTGTGGCAATAAAGCGCTGGCCAACACTATTGTTTGATTTCATGTATCGGTACATGCGGTATGCTGCGCGGATATGGGCATATGCAGCCGGTCTGGTTGATAAATATCCATCGTTCATTTTTTGATAGACATAAAATATCCCGGTTATATACATTACCTCAATTAATCAAATACATACATAGTTGTTTATGGACATTAATGAAATTATACATACTGTATTTACTGACGGCGTGCTTTTGAACTATATTCCTGATTATGAGTACCGCGCAATTCAGGAGCAGATGGCTGATGCAATAATCACTGCATGGTATAATGAAAAGCATTGTATCATTGAGGCAGGTACGGGTACAGGTAAAACGTTAGGGTATCTTTTACCTGCTGCTCTTTTTGCAATGCATGAAGACGTTAAAGTGGCGATAGTTACCGAAACAAAAGCTTTGCAGCAGCAATTAATGCTTAATGATTTACCCATCATTGCCAATGCCATACGCGATATAACAGGTACTTCTCTTACCTATGCCCTGTGTTTAGGCAGCAACAATTATCCCTGCTATCGCCGTTTGCAGAATGCCATCGATACGGGAAGTTTTGACAAAAGTAAGGAAAAAGAGATATACCATGTGCATGACGTAGTAACAAAGCAACCTGCGCTGACGCGGTTTGATATTATGGCAGGTGAATCCTTGTGGCATACTATCTGTCGAGAATCACAGCTATGCCCTATCCATACATGTAAATATAAAAATAGATGTTCATATATTTTAGCTAAAAAAAACTGGCAGGAAGCAAACATCCTTGTTATGAATCATTATCTTTTTTTCTCCAATATTGCTGCTTCAAAGTCATTGGTGCCTGATTTTAAGGTTGTGGTGTTTGATGAAGCGCATTCCATTGAACGGATTGCTTCTAATCAACTTGGATTTGCAATTAATACTGAGCAGCTCAAAGAAAATTTGGAGCACATTATCAGACGCAGAAAAGGAGGCGCATTACTTGAAAGGGTTTTAACGTATGATATGATCAGTGAAGCAATGGAAGTTTTTGACAATGCACTGCGTCAGGTTCAGTTATCTAAAAAAATACTCAATGACATTGTAAAAAATTTACAAACACTGCGATTGCGGAACCCCCTTGCGGAATGTCTTCCCTTGCTCAAAGCTCTTGAGGAGGTTTTACGGTTATTTGAAAAAGCTGAACCAGAAACAATGGATGAGGATTTACGATTAGAATATGAATATCACAAAGCTTCGATAATGGACATATGGCATGATCTGGGGATGGCTGTATTTATGGATGAAGAAAGTTATGTGTACTGGCTTGAAAAAGAAAAAAATTCACAGGTTAATATTTTCATTTGTGGGCAGCCGCTGGATGTTGCCTCGATAATACATAAAGAGGTTTTGGATTATTATGACCATTGTTGTTTTGTTTCGGGAACGTTGAGCGTCAACAATTCATTTGAATATTTTAAACAAAGTATTGGATGTGATAATGCAGATACCTTAATTTTATCGTCGCCCTTTAATTTTACGACACAGTCGGTTCTGTTTATTGATACCAATGACATAGATCCAAACAGTGAAGAATTTATTGATGCTTCTGTGGCAAGACTTACGTTTATTGTCAATATGGTAAAGGGGCGCTGTCTTGTGCTATTTACATCATATACCATGCTTATAGGTGTATATGAAAAAATGAATGATACGATACCATACAAGATTTTTTCACAACATCGTGTCAATGCGTCTACGATATTACATGAGTATATCACATGCAGTAATGGGGTTCTTTTTGGGACACATTCATTCTGGCAGGGGATTGATTTGCCGGGTGATCTGGTGCGTGCGGTTATCATCATGAAGTTACCATTTGAGGCTCCTGATAGTCCTGTTGTGCAGGCAAAGATAGAGAAGATACAAAAAGAGGGGGGCAATCCTTTCATGAAGTATCAACTGCCGTATGCGGTGCTGTTGTTAAAACAGGGCTTTGGCAGGCTGATTCGCAAATCAACCGATAAAGGAGTTGTTGCTATTCTTGATTCGCGAATTGTAACAAAGGCGTATGGAAAGATATTTTTAGCTTCGCTTCCTGAAGCAAAAAAGGTGTACACGCTGGAAGAATTAGAGAAAGCATATACTGCTATGATGATGTAGTCTATTTATTGGGGGAATTGTTCCTGACAGACTTAAGCCCACCCATAAAGGATGAAAATGGAGCGCTATTAATACCATGTTGGGGGAGAGAGAAGCAATATCATGAGCTATCACCTAAAAACAAAAAAATGACAGGGCTATATATTCTTCAGAGCTTCTTCATTGGTTGCATAAATAGTGACAAAATCAGTAATGCCAACAATATCCATAACCTTGTTGAAATGTGGTGATAATCCGGTAAATACTACCTTACCGCCAAAGTCACCAAAATCCTGTATAATATTTATTAAGATTGCGATTCCGGCAGAATTGATGTACTTTGTTTTGGTAAAATCAATAATACAATAGAACGGTGCCTGTTTTTCTTTCAATTGCCGGTATTCATTCATAATATCAGCATCAGCCTCAGAGGTTATATCTCCTTCTAGAATCAATACAGGGATATTGCTCATTATTGTAGACGATACCCGATGAGTTTTTTCCATAATCCACACCTCTGAAAGTATTCTTTTGTTTATAATTCATGTATTCTTAAGCATAAATTGTCAAGAAAAAAAATCATGACAATGGTTCAAGGGGGGTATACTTTTCCAGAAATGTTTTGGTAAAACCATTGAGAAACTGTATGGTCAGTTTAACATTATCACCCTTTCCCTGTATAGCAGTAATTTTTCCTACACCAAACGAAGGGTGCTTAACCCTCTGGTTTACTGTATAGTGGGAGTCGTTATTGTGTAAGGCTGTGGCAGTTTGACTATTATTAGCGCGATAGTTATAGTTATTATTATTTGTTTTTGGCATATCCCAATTATTGTATGATGAGCTATAATGTTGAAACTGGCATAATGCTGGTGGGAGCTCGCTTATAAAACGCGATGCTTCTTTAAACTGTGTTGTTCCCCAGCTTCTCCGCAGTTCGGCGCTGGTTATAACCAGGCGGTCTTTTGCCCGTGTTATGCCAACATAGCACAAACGTCGCTCTTCTTCTATCCCTTCATCGCTGTCAATTGCATTGGCGTGAGGGAACAGCCCCTCTTCCATCCCTGTTAAAAAAACTACAGGAAATTCCAATCCCTTGGCGTTGTGAACAGTCATAAGAGTAATGGCGTTGTTTCCCTCTGGAGCGGTTGCATTGGTTTCGTCAGCAGGTGAAAGCAGTGAAATATCCTGTAAAAATTCAAACAGTGTTGCTTCAGGATGGAGGTGCTCATATTCAACAATGCTATTAACAAATGCATCGATATTTTCAAGCCTTCCCCGTGCTTCAATTGAATTTTCACTTTCAAGCGTACTTTTATACTGCGTATCGGTAAGGATGCTTATGCATATTTCCGAAAGCCTGTAATGAGACGGGATATCCTTAACCTTATCAATTAATTTCTGCATAAGTTCTTTAAAAGAATGGAGTGCGGGCGATAGTTTATATGAATAGTTCTGGTTGTTGGCAATGATATCCCATTCGGAAGTGGTATGGAGGTAAGCAGCATCACGCAACTTTTCAATTGTGGATGCTCCAATACCACGCGATGGTGTATTGATGATGCGAAGCAGTGAAACCGTGTCATCAGGGTTTGCCATAAACCGCATGTATGCCAGGATATCCTTAATTTCTTTTCGTTCGTAAAATTTAACGCTGCCGACAACAATATAGGGTAAATTTTCTCTTCTGCAGTGTTCTTCAAATATCCGCGATTGTGCGTTGGTGCGATAAAATATTGCAAAATCCCTGTTGGAGTACTGTTCAGTATGCTTTAAACTAACAATGGTGTTGATAACATACTCGGCTTCGCCATATTCATTATTAGCGGTGCATACGGTAATAGGTTCGCCATCACCGCGATGCGAGGTAAGCTTTTTGTCTTTGCGCCGGTAATTATTTTTAATAACGTATGAAGCTGCTTGCAAAATAGGGGCGGTTGAGCGATAGTTTTTGTGGAGGGTAATTACCTTTGCATCAGGATAGTCTTTCTCAAAGTTTAAGATATTGCGGATGTCAGCTCCACGCCATGAGTAGATTGACTGGTCATCGTCGCCCACCACACATATATTTTTTGTTTGTGATGCCAGGTATTTAGCAATGAGATACTGCGCAAAGTTGGTATCCTGATACTCATCAACCATGAAGTAGCGCCAGCGCGATTGTAATGTTGTAAGCACCTGGCTGTTGCGCAGCAACTGCACTGTATAGATTAAAAGGTCACTGAAATCCAGAGCATTGGATTGTTTCAGTTTTTGCTGATAGCTGGTAAATATCTCCTGAAAGTTGAATGAATGATATTTTGGCAATAGCAATGTTATATCGCCACCCTGTATATAATGGCTGCTTTCCTTTATGCTGGAAATTTTTTCAGCAATCATCGAAGGTTTTACCGCTTTTGGGTCTATGTGTATATCATGTAATATATCTTTAATCAGTGATTCCTGGTCACGGCTGTCATAAATGGTAAAATTGGGAGCAATGCCTATTGCATCACCATGGCGTCGCAGTATATACACTGCTAATGCGTGGAAGGTCTTAATCATTACACTTTCGCCAATGGGACCTATCAGTCCTTTGATGCGGTTCCGCATCTCTTCAGCAGCTTTATTGGTGAAGGTTACTGCAACAATGGCATAGGGTGGTATGCCTGCAACTTTTATTAAATGAGCTATCCGGTAGGTAATAACCCGTGTTTTGCCCGAACCAGCTCCTGCCAGGATTAACAGCGGGCCATCACTATACGTAACGGCATTATATTGTTCTTCGTTAAGTTTTTGTAGTAAGTCCATAGAGTGTATTCAAACGGATTGTAGTATGACGATGACATAATTAATAATAATAAAAATACTGCAAGATAAAAAAGAAAAATTATAACCTGTGTAATGAAATTAATATTAATAATTGAAAAAAAAATAGTCTTGTATTATTCTATATTTTTTCATTACATATTCTATAAAATATACAACCGATTTAAAAGCAAAGAGGATGCGATGAGGAATATATATACCACAGTGTTGCTGATGGTTAGCATGGCATTAGCTTCAGGAGCTATCGCCCGGAATAATGATGAAGCTGCCAGCCAGTACAATGGTGCAGGCTTATATTGTTTAGAATCAGGTAATTATCAGAAAGCCTCTGAATATTTTATTGATGCAATACAATTAAATCCTGCCAATAAATTTTACTACAACAATTGCGCTGTTGCATGGATGAACATGGGAAGGTATGAGGATGCCATGGATATGTTGCAAATAGCGCTTGCTATTGATCCTCACTATGTAAAAGCATTGACCAATATGGCTATTGTTTGTTTTCACCTTTTGAAGTTTTCACGTGCCTATTATTATTATTCACAGGCAAGGACAGCCGATAGTATCTATACAAAAGAACGATTCCAGATGGCAAAGGTAATCGCTGGTGTTAAAAGGGTTTATGCCAGACATCCCGATAACAATGATTTACAACAGATTCTGAATCAGCTTGAGATATTACAACAACGTAAAAAAGATTTGCCATAGATTCAAAATAATTTTGAGCTGTCTAAAAGTATGGTTACCGGACCATCGTTAACAAGTATAACCTTCATATGAGCTTTAAATTTGCCGGTTACAACATGGGGATGTGCTGCTTTACACATTGCTACAAACGAATCAAAATATTCTGATGCTGTTTCAGGTTTCATGGCGTCAGAAAATGAAGGACGGCGTCCTTTGCGGGCATCACCGTAAAGTGTAAATTGGGGGATAAGTAAAAGCCCGCCGTGAACATCAGATAATGACAGGTTCATAAAGAAGCTGGCATCATCAAAAATTCGGATGCCTATAATTTTTTGACAGATATATTCTAAATCTTTTGTTGTGTCTGATGGTGCAAACCCTGCAAGTACTGCCAAACCTTTATTGATGGATGCTATGCTATTACCATCAACTTCCACGGAAGCCTGTAAAACACGCTGTATAACAGCACGCATTGTTTATGAAAGTTTTTTCTTTAAAGTGTTTTCAGGCTGTACGCCAATCATGCGCTCTATCTCTTTGCCATTATCAAAAAGTATAAGTGTTGGGATAGAAGATATACCATACCGTTGGGCTGTTTCAGGATTGTTATCGGTATTTACTTTTACAATCTTTGTTTTTGTTTCGGGATCCTGCGCTAATTTTTCCAGTATTGGCGTTTGCATGCGGCAGGGACCACACCATGGGGCCCAGAAATCAACCAGCACTTTACCGGCACATTCTAACACCTCGGCGTTAAAATTAGTGTCGTTTACTTCAAAAATAGTGCCCATAGTTACCTCCACAAGGAAATAGTAAGATACTATCATAGCATATGATTTTCAATAATTCCAGAAGTTTATTTTTTTGTTTATACAATTATGCTAAAAATACACGATGCAGTCAGGAAATGTCAATAGCAAAAAAAAATAATGTATAGATTGCCGGTATATACAAAACTATTCATTTTAAAGATGTATTTAATGGATTGGTTGTCCACCTCCAGAAATACCAGCACCCAAATAAACGTTTCGGAAAATAATCAGTACTATTTTTAATTTCTGCACTTAGCGGTATAGTGTATATCTCGGGTTTCGTTAATGTTAATAAGGCTTGATGAGTTTCGTTTAATGCAATATTGCTTGCACATGATCCATAAGCTGGTGTTATATAACCACCAATTTTTATGCTCTTTTCTTTTACGGTAAGTAACAAAAAACCCTTGTCAACTTTCCATATTCCCTTCATTGAATTTAATCTGGTGCCACAATCCATTGTACTGGTATGGTATTCAAATTTATTGTCAATAAAAAAAATAAATTTCTCAGGTATACCACTTGGCATTACTGGGAATGATAGCCATATCCCAATGAGTTTGGTATTAAGTTTTATATCGTTACTGTCAATATTTGTTGGGTTTTCAAAAGATTTTATTTTTTGAATACACTTTAAATCATCTTGTGTAAGCAATGTATCGATGTTTTCCCTTTCTGATTTATACCAATTAAATTGTTTAAAATGTTCTAAAAGGTCATTTGATCTAAATTTATAATTATATTTAGCAAAAATAAGATTCCGCAATAATTTGAGTTCATTTTTATTCAGTATGGCTAATTCAAATAATGTTAACTCTGGGGTCAATAGATTAATATCCCCATTATATATAGCTTGTATAGCCCTATTATTACTAATATCAGCGTAAGATATAGAATTGTAAATATGGTAATTGTTGTCAATGTTAGGAAAATCTTTGTTTTCCTGAGCTTGAATTTTTAAAAATGATAATAATGATAATAATGAGAATATTATGACTGTTATTATGATAAAAATTTTTTTCATATTTACCTCTAATACTTAATTATAATGTCTCTTCAATATATATGCTTAATAATCCATAATTTATGTATTACAAATATATGAAAAATAATACTATGATAAATCATACTATTATAATAGTAATTTCATATTTTTATTTGACAATAACTTTTTTATTCGTCAATAATTTAATTATGATGATTTACGTTTGAAGTTTATGTGATAGAGGCTTGTTTATGGAAAAGTTCATTAATTGTTTTAAGGTAATCTGGCTTTTTTTCTGGGCATCATTCATGAGTGTTGTTCTGTTTGTTCCCATGACAGTAGCGGCAGTATTTTCAGTGACAGGTAATTTAGCGTTTACCATATCAAAGATATGGGCATGGACAATGCTTATTGTGACAGGTGTAAAAGTAAGAGTTCATGGTCTGGAAAAGATTCAAAAAGGAACTCAATATGTCATCATAAGCAATCATCAGTCACAGTATGATATACTGGCTCTGGTTACTTCATTAAAAATTCAATTCAGATGGGTTATAAAAAAAGAATTGCTGTATATGCCATTGTTTGGCTGGGCACTCTATGCTTCTAAGAATGTATTTATTGACAGGGGCAACAGGGATAAGGCTATTGCAAGTATTAACAAAGCTGTTAGCAGATTGCCACAGGATGTAAGCCTTATGGTATTTGCTGAGGGTACTCGTTCAAACGATGGCAGATTGCAAAAATTTAAAAAAGGCGGATTTACCATAGCTATTGAACGTAAAATGCCAATATTGCCGGTGGTGGTGAAAGGGAGCAGGCAGATATTGCCAAAGGGAAGCCTTGTTGTTAAGTCTGGAACGATAGATGTTGTGGTGTGTGATCCAATACCAACAGATGGTTATTCACATGATACCATCAATGAGTTAATAGATGTAATCCGCAGGGTGATTGAGCAGGAACTATTACGATAGATGGTAATAAATAAATACTATTGCTCACCATGAGCAGTGCCATCATTTACCATTTGTTGTATCATCTATGGCTTTAATTGTGTGCTTACCTGTATTCACAAAAAAAAATTTAAAAATTTAATCTTGACAAAATTTTAATACAATAGAGTCCAATTGTTCAATTGGTTAACTGCAATAAAAAATATGCTCAATACATTTTATTATGCGTAAAAGGAGATGATAATGCCCCGTGGATATTATATACCAGAAGGATATAAGCCAGTCCTTGATCTTCATAGCACTGAAAAGGCTATAAAAAAAATTAAAGATTTTTTTCAGCTTAATTTAGCATTTGAGCTTAATCTTATACGATTGACAGCACCTTTATTTGTATTGAAAGGTACGGGTATAAATGATGATTTGAATGGTGTTGAAAAACCAGTTTCTTTTGCAATAAAAAATTTGAATAACCAGCAAGCTGAAATTGTACAATCACTGGCTAAATGGAAACGGATGGCTCTAGCAGATTACAATATACCGGTTGGATGCGGCATCTATACCGACATGAATGCCATAAGGGCTGATGAGATACTGGATAATATACATTCACTGTATGTTGACCAGTGGGATTGGGAGATGGTCATTACAAAAGAGCAGAGGAGCATCAATTATTTACAAGAGGTGGTGCGGAAGATATACGATGTTATACGACGTGTTGAATTATATGTAAACCATGAATATCCTGAAATAAAACCCATGCTGCCAGAAACTATCTACTGTATCCATGCTGATGAATTACTGAAACGTTATCCGCATCTATCGCCTCCTGAACGCGAGGATATGATTGTACAAGAACATAAGGCAGTGTTTATTATTGGTATTGGTGGTGCATTATCAGATGGTACAAAGCACGACGGTAGAGCTCCGGATTATGATGATTGGAGTTTGAATGGCGATATTTTTGTATGGAACCCTATTCTGGAAAGCGCTTTTGAACTTTCATCCATGGGCATTCGTGTCGATAGCGATGCTCTGATACGACAGCTTAAACTATCCCACAATGAAGACAGATTGAATTTACTGTTTCATAAACGATTGATTTCGGGTGAGCTCCCGCTTTCAATAGGCGGAGGGATTGGTCAGTCACGATTGTGTATGTACTATTTACGGAAGGCTCATATTGGCGAGATACAGGCGAGCATCTGGCCTGAGGATATGGTAAAAGACTGTAAAGAAAATAATATAGTGCTGCTGTAACATGGTTATGGTAAAAAATCAGCGATGAAGGTTTTACTATAGCTTTATCTCCTGTAATGGTGTGTATACCGGGCCCTGTGGTGTTAGCTTTGAGGAAAACAGCACAATGCGGTTAAATGTTGCACTGCCAAACTCCATGGAGGTAAATGGTTGTAGCGTATCGTTAATCTTTTCGGTTAACTTTCTGCCTTTCCGGATACGCGCCAATGTAAGATGAGGCACAAAACTGCGGGCTTCCTCCTTAATGCCAAATTTTTTTGCAAACATCTGCATACTGGTAACCAGCCGTGATAGTGCCCTTTCATCGGTATGTATACCTGTCCATATCACTGCCGGATGTTTGATGTTGGGAAACATCCCAATGTCTTTTACTGTATAGTCAAACCGGGTTATGGGAAGTGAAAGCTGCGGGAATTCATGTTCTATTGCGCGGGCAATACTGCCTTCACATTCGCCAATAAATTTTAAGGTTAAATGATACTGCGATGGTTCAACAACCTTTACTACATCGGCAAAATTTCCAAGTACACCATGTACCGGCAGCAGATTTTGTATGATTGCCTCATCAATAGGAAGCGCAATAAAAAGCCTGTTCATTCCATCTCCTCAATAATGCGTGGTACCACAAAATGGTTTTTTTCAAACTGCGGAGCAATTTTTTGCACCTCCTGAACAGGAAGCGACTCATGAACCGTATCATCCCTGAATACATTGGATAATGGTACAATGTGGTCAGCAGGCTGCACATTGATGGTATCAAGCTCGTTGATTTTTTCAACATAGCGTATAATATCTTCTAACTGCATGGTAAATTCCTGCTTTTCCTGAGGTGTCAATTCTAAACGGGAAAGTTCGCATACCTTGTTGATGATGTTTTCATCAAACCTCATGGTTTATCTCCTCCTTATAGTACATAAGCATGATCATTGTAAAAAATGTTTACCTCGGGTTCTATATTCATTTCGTATGAAATTACATTCAACTATTTTTTTACTATCAGGTGTTATTGCTGTTACTGCTATGGTAAATTTGCGTACGTTGACCGGTATCCATGTGAATGCAATGATGTTGATGTGACTATCGCCTGCGGGCACAAATGGCAGTGTACAGGGGATAGTATCGTGTGCAAAATTAATCTTTTGTATAGTACCGTTGAAGTACAGTAAGCGCCGGGGTACGGTAAGCTCATCAACCTTTATCCATTCATAAGCAGGCGAAGAAAGAGATAGTTTTAATGCTTCAGTGGTTAGGGCAGCAGTTGTTGTGGTATCATACCTCAAAACTATGTCCTTTATCATAACAGGGGTTTCAGTTTTATTTTCAATCAATAGAAGGAAAAAAAATAGTTTTGGCAGGCGTACCATATTTGCTTTGTCAATAACTTGACTGTTTTCAGCTATTCTAAACCATGTATCGTCAGTAAAAGGTTCAACGGTAATGGTAAGTCCATCGGCATTATGTGATACAATGGATTGTCCGCTTTCTGATTCAATAGTATTGATTATCCCAAATTGCGTTTTGCATCCAATACACAGAACCATCACAAACACTATATATTTTTTCATTTTTTATATCCACATCATGGTACATACTATAGGGGCGATAGTTGTTTTGTAAAGTTTTTATTGTACCGGTAAAAATCTTTTTTTAAATTATCGTTGCATTAATTCCCCATACATCGATTTGATGCATACAATAAATGGATGCAGTTTGCGATTATGACACGATTGTTTACAACGTTGCTTTTAACAATACTTTTGACAACATGCTCTCAGAAGCCTGTGCTCACTGATTTGTTGCAAAAGGACATAGATGTTCACTATGATATAAACGCGTTACAGAGGCTTTACAGCAGGGATATCTATGTTGACCCGTGGATGCAAAAACCATATATCGTTAAGATGGCGTATGAAGTTGACAGGGAAAAACAATGGTCAAAGACAACACGGGCACTTGTTTTACCAGCTCGGTACCATAATCCTGCCGAGGTTGCTATTCCTCTTACATGGACAAAAGGGAAATTAACTTTTGACTGTGCCTCAATGGGGAAGGGAAGGCTGATTGTACAGTTACTATCGCACAAAAAAAAGATGACGTTAGGCGAATATACGCTGTCACCGGTTCCTTTTAAAACAATGGCAATTGCTATAGAAAAAAATTATTCCGATGCTGTACTGATACTAAATTTCCAGAGTGATTCTGAAGAATATGCGTACTGCTTTGTTGCCAATGCAATGATTAAACACACTGATAATACAACAATCCCCAATGTTGTATTTATCTCGGTCGATGCACTGAGAGCAGATGCCGTGCACTGCATTGTGCCAGAGTATGCTATCACCCCTAACATGGATGCGCTTGCAAAGGATGGCGCTGCATTCGTCAATCACTGTGTGGTAGCTAACTGGACGCGTCCTTCAACAATTGCGATGCTCTCTTCAGTGTATGGTTCAACCACCGGAGTTAATATCTATTACTTTCAGGTGTCCAATCAGGAAAAAAAATATTTTTATACGCAAAGCGGTGTAATGCCGCTCCCGGTACTTTTTAAACGTCATGGCTATACTACGCGTTCTATTGGCAACAATGCTTTTATTCTGGATCATTCGGGCATTGGTGTCGATGTAGGGTTTGATGATATCTCAGAATATGAGCGACAGTGGGAGGACACGATGGATATTGCCAGTGAGGTTGAGCAGTGGCTTGCTGACAATAAGGATAAACCGTTTTTTCTTTTTGTAAATTTTAATGCACCGCATAATGCTTATATCCCTCCTGCGCAGTATCTGGAACCATTGAAAAAAAGCATCAAAGGGGTGCATCCATGGTTTAGACGCTATCTTGGCGAGGTTGCCTATACCGATGATTATATTGGCAGGATAGTTGCTGTTTTAAAAAGCTTAAAGCTTTACGATAACACCATCATAGTTGTAACAACTGACCACGGTGAGGTTTTTCATGAGGCGCATAGCCATAGTCCCTATACCGACAAAAAATCTATATTTACCCACGGGCAGACATTGTTTGACGAGGAGATGCATGTGCCACTTATCATCAAACTCCCTGAAAAACAATTTACTACGGCTGTATCTGTTCCCTACCAGGTGCGTAATATCGATATTGCCCCTACTGTTTGTGAACTGGCAGGCATTCCCATTCCACAGAACTATCAGGGCATAAGTTTACTACCGTACATTGAGGGGTCAGAGCATGGGGACCGTCCGGTTTACTGTGAGGGCAGGCTTATGTATGGGGTCAGAGCAGATGGTTATAAGTATATTGAAAAATTTTATGGCTTTGGTGTAAAACCGTATCACTGGGGAGGGCAACAGGTTTCAGAATACCATGAATTGTATGATTTACAGAATGATCCTGATGAACTCTATAACATAGCAGGCATTGATGATGAAAAAGTTTCAGTCATGAAAACGAAGCTGTATGCACTGCGTTTTAAACAGCCGCACAACGTACTGTATGCTAACAAAATTGTTACCGGGAGCATTGCTGTAAAGGAAGGTTTTTTTTATACAGTGGAGTCAGAAGGTGTGGTGCAAGTACATCGTCAGAGCTGTCGCTTTAAGCTTAAAAAAGGGCAAAGGCTCATTTTTTCTACAATTCCTGCACGGACACAGTATTTCATTACCACTGATGATGCTGTTGTACTATGGGGATATGGTGGCATTGCGTTACCAAAACATGGTAATGAGTATATCTTTGATACCACCATCCCACTATTACAGCAACCTGCTCAGGCTGATGCCGTTGCTGCATTCCCTGATGCAATAATAGCATGGTGTGCTCCCGGTAAAAGTGGTTTGCAAAAGGTATCTGAGACGGTAACGGTTTCATCAGAGATGAATGATCTGCTGAAGCAATGGGGCTATATACAGAATAACGTCACTCGCTGATGGGTTGTCCGGAGGAAGTATGTATACATAAAGCAGGTATGACAATTGGTATGTCACCGGATAATATCCTTTATCCACTCAATTGTTTGTCCAAGGATGGCAATACAGTCAAAGCGCAAAGTATATTCTTTGTTGTTATACACTGGATTTTGCACAAGAAAATAGGAGGCTACTGCTCGTAATGATTTTTTCTTTTTTTGGGTTATTGCATACAGAGGATTGCCATAGGATTGTGTATGCCGTGCCTTAATCTCAAAAAATACCAGAAGATTTCCTTTTTGTCCAATGATGTCTATTTCGCCATATTTTCCATAACGGAAATTTTGTGCAATAACGCTAAAGCCCTGATTAACAATAAAATCTTTAGCTGCCAATTCACCTTTTAAACCATACTCATGATTATTTGTTTGCATGGTATCCCGCTTTTTTTTTATATAAATATATGCATGAACTGGTTACGATGCGTCTGATTAAAAGTAATTATAATGCATACTGACGCTCATTGATGATACTCCACGTTATAAAACCTCAAACAGATTAATACCAATCTCAGCCTCATCAAGTGCACGGGTAATATACAGCGCTTTTTCTTCTAATAGGTTGACAATAATGGTATCAGTGAATCGCTTTTTATTTTGATCCATGATGAGCTTAATAATAGGACGCAATGGTTTTTGCGCAACAGAACCAATCACTATACCTATGGTGCCATTATTAAGCTCAACTATTGAACCAATGGGATATACTGACATCCTTGATAAAAATACTCTCAATATAACCGGATCAAATTTATTGATACCGCTTGAAAGCAGATTCTTCATTGCCTGATAGAAGAATATCCGTTTACGATATGCCCTGTTTGCAATCTGTGCTTCATACGAATCAGCAATTGCAGCAATACGCGCATATTCGTCAATCTGAGTTCCTTTAAGCCCTCGTGGATATCCTTTTCCATCAAATTGTTCATGATGCTGCAGGCAGACAAGAGCGCTTTTTTCAGGTATTTTACCAAGCTGGCGCAATGCCTTGTAGCCATGCAGTGGATGGGTTTTTATCTGGTTAAATTCATGCTCGGTCAAGTTAGATTGTTTATGCATAATATATGCTGGCAGTTTAATCATGCCAGCATCAATAAGCATGGTTCCCAAGCCAAGCTCACGAAGTTTTATAGGTGTATATTTTAATGCCATCCCAATCAGGATTGCATAAAAGGTGACATTAACTGAATGTACCACAAGATAGTTTTTGCCTTCTTCCAATCCATATAAAAATAAGAATATATTGGGATAATTTTTCATTATTTCAATGATCTTGCTTAATGCAGTATCAATTTCATCGATGGTAAATGGTTCATCAGCTTTAATTGCGCTATAAACGTTCCCTACTGCTTTGCACGCTTCACGGTGTATTTCAATGAGTGGTACACGTTGTGTTAATAATTTGTTATATTCATCAATTATTTTCCTTGCCTGGTCGCTGTCGGTCATGGTTGCTCTGGCTGTTGCAGCTTTTATTTCCTGTTCCGTGGAAACCAGAGTCCCTGCTGTTTCAACCTCGCTTACTCCCCAGCGCATGAGCTTTTTTATGTCATCTATCTTAATGGATACATTGGCTGCTACAAGCATATTATTGCTATCGATATAAACAGGTTTGTCAAACCTCATACCGGGTTTAAGTTCATCTACTGGTATTTTTCTCATCTCAACCATATCAATGGTGTAATTGTTTCAATTGAAGTAATCAAGTACAAAATTTTAAAAAATATAAAAACTGGTGTATATGCTACATTCAATTTAATTTTTGTCTGAAACTTTCATTAACCTTATAACAATAAGCAAGAACTATCGCAACTGCTTTATAGAGCTCTTCAGGAATATATGAACTTTCAAGGGTCAAAAGGACCGTTGCTAAATCAGTATCCTGATAAACAGGTATATTATGTTCTTTAGCTCTGTCAAGAATAGTTTTAGCCAATCTGCCTTTCCCCCGGGCTATAATTTTAGGCAGCTTGTCTTCGGTTAAGTATTCCAGTGCTACCGCAATATCTTCCATGATATTTTTCCTGAAATTACATTTACTCTATACAGAAAAATCAATGCTATAATGTATATACATACTGTTAATTAATGCAATTATTTTTTCTTCCCAGTCTTTGCGCAATATACAATTGCATTGTGCAGTTTCACCGGTAGCTTCTTCTATTGTTTTCGATAGTTGTTGCATAGCAGGCTGTAAAGCGTTATACGCACCATCATTAAAACAATAGATTTTTATAGAAAGCCCCTTTTGTTTACTGATGCTAATGTTAAGTTTACCAAGATGTTCAAAGGTTACATCTATGCATACAAAATCCTTATCGGCAAGGATATATGCATCATTAAATCCATTGCTGTCATAAAAGGGGATGGTATAGCTGCTTCTTGAACTATCGCTTGCATAATAGAGTAAACTTTCAATATCCTCTTTTGACATCATTGAAAAAACATCCTGTATTACTTCATCACTAAGTTCCAGTTGATTGAGCACATTATTGCCCGCATTGTGCAGTAACTGCATAATTACACTAATACCAGAATCTTTTGAAATAGTGTAACAAAATTTTTGCAGTGTTTGTTTTGACAATCCTCTCTGCAATAAACGCTGCAGCAGGGGCGCAATCGAGGTAAAACGAAGCGGACGCAGCAGGTCGCTTGCCATCAGAGCTTTATGGATTGAAAAAACAGTAATATCGTCAAGTGTGTTGAGAGAATGCAAAAATGCTCTGTAGTTTGAGGTGGTTGCAAGCAATATATCATTGTGTTTCATTGTTTCAGGCTCTACCATAGTAAATATAAATCGGTTGCCCTGCATTGTGTCATATCGCAGTAGTATGTGGTTGGACTTTGGCAATCCCTTTGCAAAGCTTGTTTCAAAAAGCTGGCTTCCTACACGCAACATCGCTGTTGTAGTATCCATTCGTCTGGTTATTGTGCCAACAACAACCTGTCCGCTTTTCAGCGTCAGTGATGAGGTTTGTGTTAATCCTGCACTGACAATGTTATTGGTAATTTTCATCCAGAGAGTGTTGATCCTCCTGCAAGTAATCCTGCAACAGGTTGATAAGTTTTGCGGTGAACAGGGGATGGCCCATGGTGATATATAGCCTGTACATGTTCACGGGTGCCATATCCCTTGTGATGTGCAAAACCGTATGCAGGATAGTCAGCATCAAGCTTATCCATGAATTCGTCACGAGTTACCTTGGCAATGATTGATGCTGATGCAATGGTAAGCGAAAGGTTATCTCCTTTTATAATTGATCGATATGGTATAGGCAGTGGAAACGAAAAATTGCCATCTATGAAAATCATATCAGGTGTCATGGTATTGTTTTGTAAAAGTTGTACAATGGCGTAATATGTTGCTCCATTGATATTCTTTTCATCTATTATATTGTGAGGTATTAGAACACATTTCCACCACAGGCAATGTGCTATGATTATTTCTTTCGCAGCCAATCTTTTTTTATGAGATAATTTTTTTGAATCATTGACAATACCTATAACATCACCCGGTGGGTTAACAAAAAGATGGCAGGGATAAATAACCATGCAAACAGCAAGAGGCCCCGCTAAAGAGCCCCTTCCCGCTTCAT
>Ga0209506_1001723_pt1 | contig 21669 bp, 22 predicted proteins | sample AD_JPNHG2_MetaG_FD_184409 | JGI IMG/M metagenome (GOLD analysis project Ga0209506, IMG submission 184409) | Active sludge microbial communities of municipal wastewater-treating anaerobic digesters from Japan - AD_JPNHG2_MetaG (SPAdes) (version 2) | ecosystem: Engineered > Bioreactor > Anaerobic...
GCGCTATCAAAAAGCAAGGAAAGCAGAAAAAGAAAAGATTTTAGATGAGTTTGTAAAGAATACTGGCTATAGTCGCAACTATGCCATTCATATCCTTGCGACATGGGGGGAAGTACATACTCTTGTGATCGATGGAAAGCCAATACGAGTGGTGGTAGGAGTTTCTTGGACACGGAAAAAGCGCAAGGAAAATGTGCACTATACGATAAGTCCAGCAACGATTGATCGGCTCTTGAAAGTTGAACGAAAGAAACTCGAAATCAAAGGTAGGTCGCATACAAAAGGAGGAGTATTCCTTAAGCATCAGATTCCCGTCAGTACGTTTTATGACTGGTATGAGCGAAAGCCTGGCTTCTTTACCAGAGGCTCTTAGAAAGTCCTAATCTTGATGAGAAGGCGAAGACAAATCTACGCCAGAGGGCAGCAGGCCCCCACCAATCGAGCTCAAACATCTACTCGATGATGCAGTCACGAAGCTTATGAATCTCTCCCAAAATAAATATACGTCTTCTTCATGTAGGAGTCTTTTAGAACATTCTGAGAATTCATATTTGATTACTTAAAGTGTCGTTGTACAGTGTCTAGCCAATAAATTACCAAGCGATTAGCGTAAATACTATAATGAGCCCTAGAATTTAGACCATTGTGGATGAAGAATAAGGTGGACAAAGCCTTCTTGCAAAGAATAAAGAGGAGGCATAGAGTTCACTATGCGCAAACACTATGACAAGGAATTCAAGGCAAAGGTTGCCATTGAGGCGATCAAGGGAGAAAAAACGATTCAGGAAATCGCTACAGTCTATAAAGTGCATCCTAATCTTATAGCTTTATGGAAGAAGCAACTTACGGACAATGCGCCACAGCTTTTTGGCAAATCAGAGAAGGAAAAGGAAAAAGAAGAAGCTAGGCATAAGCAAGAGGAGCTCTATAAAGAGATTGGGCAACTTCAGATGGAGAATGAGTTCTTAAAAAAAAAGTACAGGCAGATGTACGGGACAGAACCACAATGGTAGAGCCAGGACATCCTAAGCTGTCTATTCGTCGTCAATGTGAGCTCTTAGGGATTCCTAGAGCGAAGTATTACTACGAGCCTAAAGAAATTTCCAAGAAGGAGGATAGAGAGCTATTTATTCTTATCAAGATACTAGCGGTATTACGAGAGAGGCCCTTCTATGGCTATCGCAAGGTTGCACAAGCACTTTCAGGTTTGAATGTGACAATGAAGCAAGTTCGGAGGATAATGCGTAAGGCTGGCTTACGAGCAATCTATCCAGGCAGAAATTTCTCTAGGCCAAGGAGAGGAGCAGGAAAGTATCCGTATTTACTAAAGGACAAAACTATCTGGCTACCGAATCAAGTATGGGCATCGGATATCACATATATAAGGCTTTCGAGTGGGACAGTGTACCTTGTGACTATTATCGATGTGTATTCTAGAAAGATTCTCTCCTTTAGGATATCGAACACGATGGATGCAGAGTTTTGCATAGCAGCATTGGAAGAAGCGATTCTATGTTATGGTATTCCTGGGATATTCAATACTGATCAAGGAAGCCAATTTAGTTCAGATGCTTTTCTCTCAGTGCTTAAAGATCATGGTATCCAGATCAGCATGGATTCAAAGAATAGGGCACTAGACAATATTTATGTTGAGCGCTTTTGGAGAAGCTTAAAGTATGAAGACATATATCTTAAGGATTATCAGAGCATGAGAGAACTCAAGCAAGGAGTTGCTTGCTATATGCACTTCTACAATTCAGAACGCTTTCATGAGTCACTTGGCTATGAGACACCTGATAGTATCTATGCAAGTAAGTTCTCCGTTGGAGAGCTAGAGAAGGTAGCATGAAGGGAATGATCCACCTTAAAACCATCAACAAATGGTCTTGACAAAGGGGCGCAGCTCCTACTTATAGTAAAATAAGTAATAGGTTGTACGCGTCGTACGAAACAATTAAGAGTGTAATACTAGAAATATATAAAAGACTTTACAAATAAAGATTATAATACTATGTAGTACCATAAGTATCCGAACTACTACCTCGGTCCAGGGTTCTAAAACGTACCACTATGTTGAGCTTGTTCAGAGTGTCAGAGATGAAAAAACTGGAAAACCCAAAACCATCGTCCTGTACAATTTTGGAAAACCTGAAGATGTCGACCTCGACGCCGTCAGAAAGCTTATCGCCGCGCTGTCGACGCTCCTTCCTCAAGGGGAATTGGTAGCACGCCCCTCGGTGGACAGCGCCACAGGCGACAACTCTCTCGCCTTTGTTGAAGCCCGTGATTTTGGTGGCATCGGGCTTCTTGACGCATGGGGGTGCGGACGTTTTCTTGGACATTTATAGGCAAGCCTATACTTAAACGGTACTGAACGGGACTCATGGCACCCAATGACATCTTGATCCGCGCCAAGTTGTACCACTGCAAGTATTTGTCTAGGGTATCCATGAATGAATCCATGGTTACCCCGATCCAGTTCCGGTTATAGAACATTTCGTTTTTAATCCGGCCAAACAAACCTTCGCAGGCAGCATTGTCCGGTGAATAGCCTTTCTTTGACATCGATCGTACCAGTGAAGCATTCTCGGTCCGTTCAATCCATCCTGGCCAACGGTAATGGCATCCACGGTCGGAATGGATGATTGGAGATTCATCATCATCAAGCATATCGGTCCCAGATCGAGCATCGTATTTACCAGTTCAGCGTCTGGCCGCGTGGAAATGCTCCAACTCACAAGCATGCCGTCAAAACAGTCCACGATCGGTGAAAGGTATGCCTTGCCAGCCGGAATATGGAACTCCGTGATGTCCGTGAGCCATTTCTTATTCGGTGCCTCTGCATGGAAGTCTCGCTCAATGAGGTTTTCCGGTGCCGGGGTGATTTCGCCCTGGTAGGAACCCCTACTTCCGCCTGCTTTTTGCTGGGCAACGAGGCAGGCCTCTTTCATGATCGTTCGAATGACCTTGTCGGATACCCTGATGCCTTCCCGGACAAGCGATTCATGGATCCGGCGATATCCATAGCAGCGGTTATTCTGTTCGAACAATTCCAGGATGCGGTTCTTAAGCACTGCATACTTGTCTCCGAGACTCATAGCCCACCGCTGGTAATAGTAGCTGCTTCGTGAAAGACTTACCCCCTCCAACAGGGATTTCAGCGGATGCTCGTACTTCAGGGCATCGGCCCTCGCCTTCCTGTTCGCACATGCCAAAGAGCTCGGATTCGATCCGAACCGCGTTGTTTTGATGGGACACAGCGCTGGGGCGCACCTTGCTGCGTTGGTCGGTACCGACATGCAGTATTTGGCCGCCGTTGGGCTCGGCCCAGATGCATTGCGCGGCATTGTGCTTTTCAACGGCGGCGCCTACGACGTGCCCTATCAGATTGCAAATGTGGGTAAAATGATGCAGAAAACCTATCTCGAGCCCTTCGGCAAAGACGAGTCGCGCCAGCTTGCGCTTTCTGCAATCCACCACGCAGCCGCGCCCAACGTTGGCGCCTTTCTCATCCTCCATGTGCAGCGCCCGGACAGCATCGCTCAGTCCAACGCCTTGGCGAGCGCCCTAAACGCGGCCGGTACAGACGCACAAGTCTTTGGTTTTGACGGCAAAGGCCTTGCTGGCCACCTGGAGATCAACCGCCGCCTTGGCGACACCACCTATCCTGCCACGCCCGTCGTAGACCAATGGCTAACGTCAGTGTTCAAAATCAATAGCAGCAAACAATAGCATTTTCAAAGTGCGCAGTTGCGAGATTCCGAAAATTGCTGCATTATTAAGAGTAATATGTCAAACAAAAATACTGATGCACAAAAAGAACCACTGGAAAAACAGCTCTGGAAAGCAGCGGATAAACTCAGAAAAAATATAGATGCTGCCGAATACAAGCATATTGTTCTGGGTTTGATATTCCTCAAATACATATCAGATGCCTTTGAAAGCCTGTACGAAAAGTTGAAAAAAGGCGAAGGGGACTATGCGGGCGCCGACCCTGAAGATAGGGATGAGTATCAGGCGGAGAATGTCTTTTTTGTTCCCCCTGAGGCTCGCTGGTCATTTCTCCAGGCAGAGGCGAAGAAGCCCACAATAGGTACTACTGTGGATGCAGCCATGGATGCCATCGAAAAGGAAAATCCATCGCTCAAGGATGTGCTACCAAAGGTGTACGCGCGGGGAAATCTGGACCCTGCAAACCTTGGCGGGCTTATCGACCTTATCGGCAATATTGCCATGCACGATGCAAAAGCCAGGAGCGCCGATGTTTTGGGCCATGTGTTCGAGTACTTCCTTGGCGAGTTTGCTCTTGCAGAAGGAAAGAAGGGAGGACAGTTCTACACTCCCCGGAGCGTTGTAGAGCTGCTTGTTGAGATGCTCGAGCCATACAGGGGCAGGGTGTTCGATCCTTGCTGCGGTTCTGGCGGGATGTTCGTGCAGTCAGAAAAGTTTGTCGCCCAGCATCAGGGCAGAGTAAACGATATTTCTATCTATGGTCAGGAGAGCAACCTTACCACGTGGCGCCTATGCAAGATGAATCTTGCAATCCGTGGCCTAGACATTACGCAGGTCAAATGGAACAACGAAGGCTCATTTTTGAACGATGCACATAAAGACCTGAAGGCGGATTTCGTCATCGCAAATCCGCCGTTCAACGATTCTGACTGGTCTGGCGATCTTCTGCGGAAGGACGCGCGCTGGATGTACGGGCTACCTCCGGCTGGAAACGCTAACTACGCCTGGATTCAACACTTTATCTACCACCTTTCTCCCCGTGGCACTGCGGGATTTGTCCTTGCAAAGGGTTCCCTCACCTCGAAGAGTTCAGGAGAGGGTGATATCCGAAAGGCGTTGATCGAGGCCCGACTTGTGGACTGCATCGTCAATCTTCCGACAAAGCTCTTCCTCAATACGCCGATTCCTGCCTGCCTCTGGTTTCTATCGCGGAACAAGGCGAACGGCGGCTACCGTACCTGTACCGATGAGATTCTGTTTATCGATGCCAGAAACTTGGGGCACCTTATCAACCGCAGGACCCGCGAGCTTTCCAGGGAGGACATCGAAAAGATCGCTTCTACCTACCACAACTGGCGCAATTCTAATGGCACATATCAGGATGTAAAGGGATTCTGCAATTCTGCATCTATCGAGAGGGTGCAGGAGCTGGATTATGTACTTACTCCTGGTCGCTATGTTGGGCTCCCCGATGATGAAGACGACTTCGACTTTGCAGAGCGCTTTAGCGCGTTAAAGGCTGAGGAAGAGGCGCTAAAAGAGGAAGAACGGCTGAACGAAGTTATAAAAGAAAATCTAAAAAAGATTAAAATTGAGGGAAAAGAATGAAATTTGACGCTAATGAGCCATATAATCAATTGCCGGATATATTGCCGGACGAGAGATATTGGCATCTGCTAAGCGTCTATGAACAGGCAAATAAAGCAAATCGGGCACTTGCAGAATTAAAAGGAAGACTGTCATCAATTCCGAATCCGAAGATATTTATCAATACTTTGAGCCTTCAGGAAGCAAAAGACAGTTCATCTATTGAGAATGTCTTCACAACGAATGATAAACTTTTCAAGGCTTTTACCGCAGATTCCGAGGCAGACCCACACACCAAGGAGGTATTGAGATACGGGAAGGCATTGGTAGATGGATTTGAAGTTATAAAATCTAAGAAGGAGTTTTCCGTAGAATTAATCGAGAAGATTTACAGGAATATAAAGAATGAAAATGATGGCATCCGTGATTTTCAAGTCTATATAGGAAATGACTATAGAAAGCTCTACACACCGCCATGTTGCAGGGGTGTGATTTTGAGTAAACTTTACAACTGGATAACGGTTGCTAACTCAAAATCCGACGAGATAGACCCTCTTATAAAGATGGCAATACTCCACTATCAGTTTGAGGCAATCCACCCGTTCAAAGATGGTAACGGAAGAACAGGCAGAGTGATCAATGTGCTGCTGCTCTCTGCATACGATCTGCTGGAAGATCCTGTCCTGTACCTATCGAAATACATCAACGAATATAAGAATGATTATTATCGGCTATTATTGGGCGTAACCGAGAAGAATAACTGGGAAGAATGGATACTCTTTATACTTAAAGCTGTAGAAGAAACAGCAAAATATACCCTTGACAAGATTTCTTCTATAATTGGACTGTTCAATGAAACAAAGGTGAAGATTCAATCTGAAGCGCCGAAAATTTACAGCTTTGAACTGCTAGAGACTCTGTTCACGCAAGTCTATTGTAAATATGCCTTTCTTGTAGAGCAGGGGATCGCCTCATCAAGGAATACTGCAAGTAAGTACCTTAATAGACTTGTAGAAATCGGAATTCTTGAAAAGGAGAAGGTAGGAAACGAGTTTATCTTCAAGAATAAAGGCTTGTATGAACTATTCAAAAAGTGATGAAATGCACAGCCTTTATGCAATACCTATCGGGAGCGCACAAAAAAGTAATTAAATTGTGCATACCTATCGGAGTATGCACAAGTGTTGTGCATACCATATAAAATGTATTCAGCTGGAGGCGCTGGATGCCTGATAGAGAAGTACACACAATACGCGACCTTATCTACTATCAATACGCAAAGATCATCGCAAAAAGCGCCTTTGGTCCGGATGCAAAGGCAACATCGTATGGCTTTATTAAGAAAACCTTTCGCGAATTGAAGAACGACGAAAAGAAATGGTCTGAGATCCTGCGGGAAGACCGGCAACTGGTAGAGATGGAAAAGAAATGCATTTACTGCGGCAGTACTAGCGGCTTAAGTTGGGAACACATCGTTCCGCGGTCACTCTATATCAACGAACGTTGCCCCGCCTGCGATCGTATCCAGGGCATACACAACCAAATATGGGCATGCAGGACCTGCAACTCCAGGAAGGGCACAAAGGGACTGTACCACTTTTATGATGAACTGTATCCCGATGAACGTATCTCAGACATCATCCCGCCGCTTCTTGAAAAGAAATACTTAAAGACCATTTACTACTGCCACCAGTGCAATGGAACACTGGATAGCAACTGCGGAGGAAAAGAACTATCGGTACTCGACCTTGATCTGTGTATAGAAGGAGTCGACTGATGGGTGAGAGGATACCGGAGGGGTGGAGGGGAAAAAAGCAGGGAGCAATCCCTTCGAATAGTAGCAAAGGCAATGCCTACGACAATGCGCTCATGGAATCGTTTTACAAGACACGGAAACGGGAAGTCGTGAAAAATGCTGGATTCAAAACTGTATTTCGTCAAGCCGAAATCCCCCAAAAAATCGTACAAAAATACCCATCATGCCATGGGTATTTTTACCTGGTCCTTTTGCCGCATGAGGGCATGTTTCATCCTGTAGCTTTCGCCCTCAAACAAGAGAATGTGGCCATGGTGGGCAAGTCTGTCGATCATTGCGGCAGCCATCTCTGGTTGTCAGTGAAGATCGTTCCTCACTTTGAGAATTCGAGATTGGTCGTGAGAATGATACTTCTTCGTTCGTACGAGTCGGCAATGATTCTGAAAAGAAGTTGGGCACCCTGGCGATCGACAGGCACATAGCCCCACTCATCAATAATCAAGAGGTCAGCTCTCAAGATGGTCTTTAAGAGCCTCTCAAGTGCGCCTTCCTTGAAGGCTTCGGAGAGTTTGACGACCAATTCCGCTGCGGTGAAGAATCTGGTTCGAAAGGATCGAAAACACGCGGCAACGCCAATGGCGGTGGCGAGATGGGTTTTCCAAGTTCCCACGGAACCGTACAGCACGAGGTTCTTTTTCTCAGCGACAAACTGCGCGGTCATCAGCTCCTGGCTGGAGAGCGCGAGCGGCAACTTAAGACTTGAGTCCTCGAACCCTTCGAAGGTCTTATAGACAGGGAAGGCCGCTTCACGGAGAAATCTTGCTCTGCGAACGTCTTCGCGGTTGGCTATCTCTCGCTTCAGGATCTTCAAGAGAAACTCCTCCTGGGGCGCCTTAGCCTCTTCCTCGCAGATCTTCACCGCGGTTTGGCTCAAGGCCATCTTGCGTAACAGCAGCGAGATTTCATTTCGCAGTTCGGCTCGGTTTACGCGCGCTTTCCTCATGACAGGACCTCCGTGCCGCGCATGAAGATGCGATCATAGGCACCAAGATCGGGGCCTTCGGAGGGAATGCCATACAGTCCATCGAACTCAACCCTGGACGCGACCGCCTCAAGACTGTAGCTGTCGAGCCTGCCGCGAGCAATCGCTTCTTCGAGCGAGGTCATGGCGACCTCGAAGCCGAAGGCAGCGCTGCTCTTCACTAAGACGCTCAGCACGCTCCGCAGATCGGGTTTTGAAAGCTCGTCCATAGCGACTCTCACCGCGTCGCCGATGCTAGCCCTAAAGGCGCTATTCATCCACGCCCCAGGTTTCCTCATGAGTGTTTCAAGGCTGGTGCGGTAATCGTAGCTGTCGCTCCGCTCCTCGCCATAGAGCCGCCGGTGGACACACAGCGGCGCGCCATCGCGCTGATACACCACGAGCTCATGCGCTTTCAGCCCGATGGTTACCTCGCTCTTCCCGTACTCGGGAGCACTCGAGTACCAATGTTTTCCGTCTACGCAAAACTTGCCGTACCCATCCGTGGGAACTCGCTCGAAGCGTTCGACCATAAATGGGCGCGCCGGCAACACGCCAAGCGCGTGCCGTTCGTCGTCGAACAGATCGGCAATGCTCACGCATTTCTTGTAGTGCGCTCGCACGTGATCCTTCGTCGCCATTTCGAGCAATTCTATGTTCCAGGACTCAAGGCGTTCTACGCTCGGCAGGGGCACATAGTAGTTTCTTCGTGTATAGCCGATTTTGTTTTCGACATTTCCTTTCTCATAGCCTACCCCGGGGTTGCAGAAACTGACGGCAAAGCCGTAATGGCATTTGAACCGAAGAAACAACTGACTCAGGGTCACTCGGTCGCGTACTCGCCGGCCTACCCCTGTCGCGTTGTCAAACACGATCCTGCCGGGAACGTCCCCAACATGGTTGAAGATATCTTTCAGCCCTTGCGCCACGCATTACGCAGTTTCCCTGTTGAAACACTGTGTAAAGCCCGCATTGCTGAAAGGAAAAGTCAGCGTGAGGTATTTAACCGTTCTTCGAACACCGGCTTATATGAGTTCGGCTTCCCCAAAATCGGCTTGCGCCTCGCCTTTCGACCACACCAGCTCGAGATAGCCCTCGGCTTCCTTCTTAGCTGATTTTCGTTGTTTGACATACCGCTGTACCAAAGGATAGGAGCAATTATATTCGTCAGGATGTTCTTCCCGCAGTCGTGCATGGATGCGTGTGGCGGTATGGCGCTGCTTGAAGCGCATCCTGAGATCTTCAGCGAGCCATAGATCGATGATCGGTTTCCATGGATCAAGTTTTGAGAGCCATGGCGCTTGCGCCTCCTTGGGAACGCCAAAATCTTCTTGTTGCATGTATTTCGCCGTGGTCCTTCGATCAATGCGCAATCGCGCGGCTATCTCGCAGGTCCCAAACCCTTGCCGCTGCAGATCCTTGATTTGATCAATCTGGCTCATATGGAGCATGTCCTCCTCCCTGCGGTTACCATCCTACAGGGTTTTCCCCGTCGAATCTCCCCACGATATTAATGGGGAATTCCAACGATTTTTCTGTCCATCCCAGGTTGATCTTTTAGGGCATTTTCAGTTTACGCTATACACAGCTGATAGAGAAGCCCTCGGCCAGTATGTAGTTCGGGGTGCTATCGGTACCAAGAAAATCCACTACGACGAGGCTTCCGACACGGTTGTTTGGACCGCATCCCCCAAGGGGTTCTACAAGGGCACGTCCGAGACCTTCAAGGGCTTCGAGTTCGTAGACCAGCTGGTAGCTCATCTGCCGCCCCGGCGCGTCCAGCTTGTTCGCCGCTACGGAGCGTATTTCGGAAAAGTCCACAACCAGTGGCAACAGCGACCCGGTATCTACCACCTGGCCCCTGAAGCGTGGAGGCATGCCCATCAGCTTCGGACGCAATCAACTCCAGAAACCAAGCCTGCGACAGTGGATTCGGCCGAAGTGCCTGATGCCTGGTCTACACTACGCAAGCAAAGCTGGGCACGGTTGTTACAGAAAGTCTACGAGGTCGATCCTTTTGTCTGCGCGAAATGCCAGGGGTCAATGTCGGTTGTGGCAATAATCGAGGATCCCAAGGAGCTGGGCAAAATTATCGACTGGGCTCAGCAGCAAGAGAGGGAGCAACAATTGACCGTCTGCGCTCGTTCACCCCCTGAGCCAGTATTGATGTCGGTATACTACCCAAAAAACGGAGTTAATACGGAATAGGATACCACCTCAAAATCGTAGCTTATATGGCGTTGGGGGAAAGGTATACCCTTAGGCTCTGAGAAAATCGCCTGAATCAAAACTTGACAGCAGAAAAGTCTGGATATACGGTCAAAAGTGTCGGCGTTGTCGAAATATTCTGATTGGTTCAGTTGTTCGGGCAGGAAAAAACAGTTGTAGTACGGGGTAAAAGCCGAATTTCGACGCAAAACCGTAAAAATCCCGAAATGACAGTTCCTATCATTTCCACTTGAGCCATGACTTCACCAAATGAAGCGGGAACGTGATTTTGCCCAAGTCTTTTCCAGAACGCTGCCCATTGGGTCTGTTTGGCCGAAATGAAAAGCCCAGTGAAAGCTTCGATTTCCGGCGACAGCGGGTATGTTCTTGGAAGGCGTCATACCGTAGCCTCCAGATACGGTCGCATCACCTTTTCGACCCGGCAGATCTTGGCATATCTGAGCAGTTCACCGAGATTGGCCTCCTTTCGTATCGTATATAGTTTCAGTGCTTCCGGGACTATGTCCATTCCGATTTTGTTGTGGAATTTGAAGCAGTCGGCCAGGGTTTTTTCGGGGCTATAGACCTTAATCGGAATTCCGTTAATCGAGTACTCTTCGATGCCGGACTCGTATGCGTCATTTGAGAATCTGTATGCTTGAATGGGAGGATGGTCGAGCGAAGATGTCCGTGAGTCTCTTGAGACAGCCACGGAAACAATGTGCGGGATCTGAGTTGTGATATAATGATATGCCAGTGCAAAGACAAGACAGATAACGGCGTTTGGGAAGCAAAGGCTAACCGTCACCAGATCGGGATTGCTGATCGGAGGCAGGTCAACCAGTCGGTAGATGCCTCTGCTCGCCTGCTCGATGACACCGCTATCTTTGAGAGAATAGAGCATATACCGAGTAATGCCTTGCTTGATAGCCTCACTCATTCGAAGCTGGCCACCGTGCTTGCGGAAAATCTCTTCAGGTAGTTCTTTTATTTTAGACTCCAGACAAAACGTCTCCACTTGTTTGTAAGTGGTAGCTGTATGTCTGATTTCCACCGAAGAAACAAGGGGAATTGTACAGATCAGGTGAATGCTGGCTCCTAACTTTTACAGTTGGTATCCTAAAAAGATATTATAAATCATTATACTATAATGAATAGTGAGAATGTCATCATGATATAGACTGTAGTGCGTCTCCTAGGTTTTTTGCTTTGTCTGGGCTAAGAGGTGGCCAATCTCCTGGGTAGTGAGCGACTGCCTAGAAAAATCAATGCCATGTCGAATTTCTCAAATTCAGGTGCTTTTTCTGGTAGTCGGTACACGTTTTCCCTTTCAAGTGCATGGATTCTAAGCCTTTCCTCTCGTTTTTCGTGCCCTCTATGGAATTACTTTAGCATATATTCTCTTATATTACAATGCTTTTGTGATTTTTCAGAAGCCCCTACTTAGAGCCAACCGAGCTCTTTTGCCTTCCAGGTTAGCTCTTCCCTAAATTTAGGGTGCGCCACCGAAATGAGTTCTCGCGCTCGCTCTCGGAGGGTCTTGCCACGCAGGCTTGCGATTCCATATTCAGTAACCACATAGTCCGTAAGGCTTCGGTGCAGAGTAACTGCTGTACCTTCCATCAAGGTGGGCACAATAGTCGAGATGCTATCATGTTTTGCGGTGCTGTAGCAGGCTATAATACTTTTCCCTTTTCCATCGAAACCTTCAGCTGCGCCTTCTGCTGTGTCTGTTTGGCCGCCTGTTCCGGAATATTGCACAGGCCCCAGGCTTTCGCTACCCACCTGGCCGGTTAGATCGACAGTAAGGCATGTATTGATCGATACCATTTTTGAATTCTGCGCAAGTATAGAAGGGTGATTAACCCAACTTCCGCGCATGAATTCCACGGCAACATTGTCATCGAGCCAGTCATAGAGCTTGCGCGAACCCATTGAGAAAGTTGCTACGAATTTTCCTTTATGAAATGCTTTTTCGCTATTTGTGATTACGCCCATCTCATAAAGCTCCATCATCGAATCGACAATCATTTCCGTATGGACGCCCAGATCCTTCTTGTGCTCTAAGGCAAGCGCAGCAGCATTCGGAATACCGCCAATTCCAAGCTGGATTGTCGAACCATTTTCGATAAGGTCGCCGATATAATTCCCTATAGTGAGGTCCAATTCGTTTGGTTGCGGAGAGGGCTGTTCAGGGACTGGTTGATCGCACTCCACGAAATAATCAACTTCAGAAGTATGAAGATGAGTATCGCCAAAGGTACGTGGCAAGCGTGGATTGACTTCCAGGATAACTAGATCAGAGGCCTCCAGAATGTCTTTTTCATAGGTAATACCCAGAGAAAGCGACACAAACCCATGCTTGTCTGGAGGTGTACAGGTTCCCCAGAAAATATTTGGCTTGCGTGCATAGATAAAATCCGCTGCCGCACGATGGAGCATATTGGGCACATAAGTTACAGTTCCTACATTGGCTTTAAGGGCAGCTCTTGGTCCTGGAGCATGAAACCAGCTTGCCAGTTCGAAATGACCCTTCATTTCCGGCTTCATATAGAAATCGTAAGGCTTAAGAGTTAAGCAGGAAAAAACCCTAACATTTTGCACTTTATCAGCGACTGTATGGAATTGCATCATGCTGCCTTGTGGCTCTGATGCGCACATTGCTACAACGATGTTGTCGTTGCTTTTGATTTTTGAAACAGCTTCGGGAATCGAAATGAGCTTCCGATTGTATTCATCTTGCGAATTCATAAAACCTCCATATTCTTAGCTGCCCATGCGTTTGCTGTGCTATGGATCTGATCCATAGCGCTTGGGCTACGACTCAATCGCGGGCTATGAAAGACTCATATCCTCAGAAGCGACGCACCCACTGCAAGACCCGCACCCGAGGCTACAAGGACGACGAGGTCGCCTTTTTTGATGCGGCCTTCTTGTAAACCGACATGCATAGCCATGGGAATACATCCCGAACCTGTGTAGCCATACCGATCCATCACCATTGTCGTTTTTTCGATTGGCTCCCCAAGGATCTCCATAACCTGTTCGATAACCGATTTATTAATCTGGGTGAAGAGGTAATGATCCACTTCGGATTGGGGCAAGTGGACCTTATCGAGTAGGTGCTGGATCAGGGGTGGCCAAAGTTTTATATTACGGTCGCCCGGCATTTTTTGCAGGAGCTGAAGGCCATACTCGCCTTTATTAAGCCGCTCATGCGTGATTGGAAATCGCGTTCCACCTGCATAGACACCCAGGAAATTCCACTGCGTTCCATCAGTGATAAATGTGCCGTCAATGTAGCCTGAATTGCTTTCCTCTTGCCTTTCGAGCACCACCGCTCCTGCTCCATCAGCGAAAATCGACCATCCAAAAGAATCATCGTCTCTAATGAAGGCAGGCATATTGTATACGCCAATGACCAACGCATAGTGGACAGAAGTATCGGTCATTAGATTTCGCGCTGCCACATCAAGGGCTTCGACAAAGCTTGCACAGGAAGCGCCAAGATCGAAGCTCTTTGCGTATGTCTGCCCTCCTTGTAGTCGGCCTTGAACAATAATGCTTGTAGCAGGGGAGATATGTTCAGGAGTATCGGTTGCCACGATGAAAAGCCCAATATCCTCTGCGTCAATTTTGGCAGCTTTAAGCGCATCTCGGGCTGCTTTTTCTGCAAAATCAGCGGTTGTCTCCTGCAGACCAGAGAGACGGGAGATATGTCTTTGCTTGATGCCTATCTTTTGTTCATGACGGGCTGCATCGAACTCAATACCTGTCAATTTCATGACAGTCTTGTTGTCAATAGGGGCACCAGGCACATAGATTCCTGTGCCAACAATCACTGCTTTTGCCATATAATCCTTCCTTAATTAAGAAGATTATTTCCGCATAAACCTAGCCTAATCCATGCATATAGAAGTTCCCGATTTCTTCAATTGTGTTGCGAGCGATTTCAGGAGATTTGTTGAAAATGACTTCTATGCCCAAATAGTGTGCAATGCCTATCATGAATTCGATATAAGTTGGACTGCTATGCTTGCTTGATTTATCATCCCGCTTTACATAGCCGTTGTGGAAAGCATCATAGTAATCTCGTACCTCATCCGGAAGTACGAATTCCGCTTCGCGTACTATGTTGTAGCAATGTTGATCCATTGAAAGAAACAAAATAAAGAGCCATAAACCTCGCAACTCTCGTTCTACACGATTGATTTCTTTGCCAAGGTTTATGCTTATAAAATGGCGTACATCTTTGCCTACATCTCGAATCACTTGTCGGTAAAATGATTCTTTGCTGTCGAAGTAGCGATAAAATGAGCCAATAGCGAGCCCGGCGTTTGATGTCACTTCTTGTATGTTGGTTTCAAAATAGCCCTTTTGGCCAAAAAGCGCTCGACCTTCTGAGAGCAGACGTTTGCGCGTATCTGGCAACAGCTCTATGGAGAGTGGAGTAATCGAGGTTGAAAACACCCTATCTAAATCGATTGGCTGCGGCTCGAAAACGCCATTTTCCAGAATAGAAACAAGCTCGTCGGTACTCACAGGAAGCTGATGCATTGCAGCACGGATGCTTGCAAATCTCAATCCTGCAACTGCAAAGAGGTATTCTGCAGTGGTCGGATGCCTGGAATAAACGAATTCAAAAGCTCTTTCGTAGACGCTCTTAAGCTTGCGTTCATATTCGAAAAGTCGGTATTGCCCTTCTCTGAATACCCGTACAAGAGCAGTATGCTCTTGAGAAAAATCGTAGATGATTGTGACAAAGCTCCTGGTTTTATCCTGGGGCGCATGGTACCGCAAAACCTCTAGATTTTTTTCGATTTGATCTACTACATAATCGAGAATTGTACAAAAAATCTCTTCTTTGCTATGAAAATGCCTATAGAATGCTCCATTGGAGAGTCTTGCCTTTCGACATATCTCTGCAACAGAGACGGTGGCATACCATTTTGTGGAGAAAAGAGAAATAGCGCTATCGATGAGCGCTTGACGTGTATCTGCACTCATTCACATGGCCTCTGGTAAGAAGCGATTCACATCTTACTACATTTGAGTATACTCTCGTTTATGCCTCTATGCAAGCGAAATTTATCAAATATCGAAAAATTAGGCAGATTTCCGGTTATGACATCTATTTGATGATATAAACAATAAATAAGGTAATCATCATAAACATATCGATGAAATCTACAGAGAATTATCATTTTTGCCCTTGACGGATTAGAAAAAGTGACACACAATATTGTAAGAGGTGATTCAGCTCTTACAGATGCAAATACATTTTCTTAGGAGCGTATGATGCATATCGGAATGGCGGGTATTGGACTCTATTTACCACAACATTTTGCAACTGCCGCAGATCTCGCAAAGGCTACCTCGGTACCTGAAGATGTAATTGCCTTGAAATTCGGAATTAAAAAGAAACCTATTGCCAATCCAGCGGAAACAACAAGCTATATGGGCTTAAAAGCTGCGGAAGCAGCGCTCGAAGACGCTAAGGTAAAACCCGAGGATATCGATTTGGTGATTTGGTGCGGTGCTCAGCATAAAGACTACCCTTGTTGGTTAGCTGGGCTCTATGTGGCATATCAGCTTGGTGCGTTTCGGGCATGGAGTTTTGATATGGAGGCGATGTGTGGCTCCATGATGGCAGCTCTCGATGTCGCTAAGTCGCTCATGCTGGGGCGGGATGATCTGAATACAGTGCTTCTCGTTTCTGGATATAGAAATAACGACCTCATCGATCTTTCATATCCTCCAACCCGATTCATGATGGATATTGGTTCGGCTGGATCAGCTTGTGTTCTCAAAAAGAACTTTGGGCACAACGCTATATTAGGGTCCGCATTTAGAGGAGATGGCTCGCTTTCAGAGATGTGTATCGTGCCAGTACTCGGTTCAAAAGCATGGCCGCCGAATCCAGAAGATGTCCATAATGCATCTTTTAAAGTACCCGACGAAAAGGCCTTCAAGCAGAAACTAAACGATGTTACAATGCCCAATTTTTATGCTGTTATTCACGAAGCAATGAGGAAAAGTGGCTTCAAAGAGGATGAGATCGATTATCTTGCCATTCTGCATTTCAAGCGAAGTGCGCACCTGGCAGCGCTTCAGGAGCTAGGTCTTAAAGAAGATCAGTCGACCTATCTTGATGAGTACGGGCATCTGGGACAAAACGACCAGCTTCTGTCAATAAAGCTGGGGTTGGAGTCGGGAAAGATTAGAAACGGAAGCCGTATCGCTATGGTAGGGGCGGGACTCGGTTTTGTGTGGGCGAGCACGGTTATGCAATGGGGTCCCTATAAAGAGTGATCTATTACAATCTGGCCAATGGATCCGGTTACTTCCGGGCGGGTTTATCCGCGCCGGTTAAAATTGCCGCAGTATTGAAATGCGGTATAAGGAGGCATTCATGAAACGAATGTGTTTAGTATTGGCAGTGTTTGCTGTTTTTGCGGGCAGTGCCTTTGCGCAAGGCACCATAAAAATCGGTGGCATTTGGACGCTGGCTGATATCACGGGCAAACAAGGAAGCGCAGCCGCGCAAATGGCAATAGAAGAGATAAATGCTTCAGGCGGCGTTTTGGGCAAAAAGCTCGAACTTATTGTGGTAGATGATGAAGGTAAAGCCGATAAGGCTGCCGCAGCGGTAGAAAAGCTTGCCACTGTCGATAAGGTCGAAGTCTTTGTCGGTGGCATGGCATCTGGCGCAGAGATGGGCAAGGTGCCCACCTATAAGAAATATGGAAAAATTGTCATGGCTACTGGTGCCGCAGGCAATGCTGTTGAAAAAGCGCTTGGTCCCAGCCCGGGGTCGGATTTTTATTTCCATCTTCATCCATGGGACTACAACCAGGGAGCTTCCTATGTCGAAGGATGGACTGCCATTCAGCAGAAATATTCGAAGATCAAAATAAAGAAGATATTTCTAGCTTATGAAGAGGGAGCTTTCGGAAAATCCTCATGGGATGCGACAAAGGAGCTATTTGGAAAGAGCGATTATATCGTGGATGGTGCTTCTTTTAAGAGTGCACTTCTGGGTGGCGGCGATTATACCGCTGTGCTCGAGGCAGCAAAAGCCTTTAAGCCAGATTTCTATCTCTGGGCAGGTTACGATGCAGATGCACTTCCAATGCTCGAGCAAGCAAAAGCCATGAATTTTGCGCCACCAATCTACCTTGGAGCTCCTCCCGGTTGGCCTATCGATTTCGGAAAATCCAAGCTTGCGAATAATGTTTGGCTCTATGGCATGTGGGCTCCATCGATGAACAAGACCAACCCAGTCAGTGAGAAGTTCTACAAAAATTACATTGCTAAATATAAAGAAGAACCTGCAACCTATTTTGCGCCCCTTGCTTACGATGCAATCTTTATCCTTGCTAATGGTATCAAGGCTGCTGGTACTACAGATCCTTCTTCTCTAATGAAGGCGCTTGAACAGACTAAATATGCATCTACACTGGGAGAAACAATAACGTTTAAGCCATCTGAGATCATCAAGCATCAAGGCATTACGCGGCAGAAAATACTTCAGTGGCAGAATGGCGAACAAGAAGTAATCTGGCCATTTGAGGCACAGACGACAGAGCCTGTCTACCCATTCCCCGCGTGGAAATAGCCTTTTAAATCAGGCTTGAAATCGTAGTCTAAAGCACCGCCGCCATAAGGGACCTATTGTACCCCCTACGCGGCGGTAACTTTTGAAAAACAGGCGGAAAAGATGAAAGCAAAACAACGAAGTAATTCGATCCGCGCCGCAATTATTGCTGCAGTGGCGATTGCTCTAATATTGTGGAAACCAACCGTGCTCATCTATGGACTGCAATCCGCAGGGCTCTATGCGGCTATTGCAATTCCCATGGGTCTCGTGCTCGGCATTGTTCATATTGTAAACCTTGCTCATGGCGAATTTATGATGCTCGCAGCCTATGCTGCGTACAATGCATGCAAGGCTTTTGGCATGGATCCTCTTATGGCGATAATTCCTACTGCAGCTGTAACTTCGCTGTTTGGTTGGGTCATTTTTCAGCTTACAATTCGCAAGGCGCTAAAAGCCCCCGAGCTCAATCAGCTCATTTTAACATTTGGGCTTGCCATCGCATTCACTCAGATCATCAATCTTATCTTTACTTCGCAGACCTATAAAATTCCACTCGATTATGTATCTGCCTCGATGACCATTGGTAATCTTACTTTTGGGATATGGTCCTTTGTCTTCGTGCCAGTTGCGATAGCCTTCGCGTACGGCCTGCAATATTTCCTGACAAAGACAAATACTGGTAAAGCTGCTCTTGCCGTTGGCCAGAATACAAAAGGAGCAGCGATAGTTGGTATTGATGTCTACCGGACATATGGATTGGTATTCGCAATTGCCACTGCCCTCGTGGGGGCGATGGGAGCATTATTCCTTACTAAATCAGCAATTTTCCCTGCAGTTGGCTCTCCTTTTACTATGAAGAGCTTTTGCCTTATTGCCATGGCTGGAATCGGGAATATACCTGGAATTCTAGGCGCAAGTGTTCTTCTAGGGGTTGCAGAGAGCTTTCTCCGGGCTTTTCGCGGTACGCGTGACTGGGCTGAAATTGTCTTCTTTGTTTTGATCATTGTGGTCATCATGAGTCGTTCATTGAAAGGAAGGAAATCATGAAGCGCAACGCATCAAAGATGGTCGCATTGGTTTTTGGGATAATGGCAATAATGCTTCCTTTTTTCGCTGGGGATTATCCGCTTCAAGTTGGCCGTAACATAATGATGTATATGGCACTCGCAATTAGCTGGGATATGTTGCTTCGCTCTGGGCAGGTATCTTTTGGCATTGCAGGATTCTTTGGGCTAGGTGCGTACGCATCGATCTTGAGTGTCGTACATGCTGGTATTCCATCATGGCTTTCGATTCTATTCGCGGCAGTTTTTTCCGGGCTTATAGCATTTGCTATCGGTTTGCTTATTTTGCGCCTCAGAGCGATGTATTTTTCGATTGTGACGCTTGCGCTGGGTGAAATCTTCCGGATCATACTTCAAAATATGCATGATTTTACCGGAGGGCCAGAAGGCATAGTCATGCAGGGAGTCATCTTTGGGGGAAATGCCAATAGACTGTATTGGCTCACGCTTACCGGTCTGTGTATCTCTCTTGCTGGATCATATTGGTTCGAAAACAGCAAGATCCATTTTGCTATCACCGCAATACGCAACAACGAGATTTCTGCACAGTCTTCCGGAGTAGATATCTTCAAATGGCTGCTCCTGGCTTTCGTGGTCACCTCCGCAATCCAGGGCTTGCTTGGTGGCATCTTTGTACAATCTTATGGATTTGCAACACCAGATACAGTGTTTTCTGCTGATTTCATGCTTTTGCCTATTGCTATGGCATTGCTAGGCGGTATCTACAGTACTACTGGTCCAGTCCTTGGTGCCCTTTTGCTTGGTATTGTATCTGAATGGCTCAAATTGAAAATTCCATATGGCCATCTTGTTGTCTATGGCATCATGATCATAATTGTAATTCTCTTTATGCCTCGGGGGCTCAAACAGCTTGTTCGACAGAGTCCCAAAAATGCAGAGAGAGGGAAGGCATGATAAGACTCACAACGAAAAACATCACCAAGCGTTTTCTAGGCCTCGTTGCTGTGAACAACGTGTCGTTTAGCATGGAAGAAGGCGAGATTTTAGGAATTATTGGCCCAAATGGCGCTGGAAAGACGACATTTATCAACCTCATATCCGGAATCATTATGCCAAGCGAAGGAGTTATCGAATTCAAAGGGAAAGACATCACCTACATGCCAGCCCATGAAAGGGCAAGGCTCGGTATTGCAAGAACTTACCAGCTTATCCATCCTCTTGAAAACCTTACGATGATAGAGAATATCATGGTAGGATCGATATTTGCGAAAGGGCATAGCCTTAAAGAAGCTCGCATAATAGCTCTAGGACTCTGCGATGAACTAAGTTTGCGCGATGTAGATAGGGATACAAGTCGCCTGACGATCCTCGAAATAAAGAAAATGGAAATCGCCCGTGCGCTTGCAAACGAACCAGAGGTGCTCTTTTTGGATGAGGTGATGGCTGGTCTGAATACAGAAGAGACAAAAGACATCATTGCCGTGGTGCATAAACTTGCGCGCGAGCGAAATGTTGCTATTGGCGTTATCGAGCATGTGATGGGTGTAATCCGTGAGCTCACCCATCGCGTCATGGTTATGGAAGCTGGAGAAATCATCGCTGAAGGCAAATACGAGGATATATCCAAAAATCCGCGTGTCATAGAAGCCTACCTAGGAGGAGCCACCGATGCTGAAACTACAAAATCTTGAATGTGGTTATGGCCGAATAAAAGTTCTGCAAGGGATCGATTTTGCAGTCGGTTCGGAATCGGTGGGCCTTTTTGGTCCTAACGGCGCAGGCAAGACGACCTTGATAAGCGCTATTATGGGTATGCTGAAGCCCTGGAAGGGGAGCATTACATTAGAAGGCAAAGAAATCGCTGGCCAGGAGACCCATAATATCGCAAGAATGGGCGTAGCTCTCGTGCCTCAGGAGAGAGAACTTTTTCCTGGCATGTCCGTCGAGGACAACCTTATACTCGGCGCAGTCTATATTGCTCATGCAAAGAACGACATTCCATCACAACTGGAAAAAGTCTACCAGCTATTTCCTATTCTGAAAGAGCGCCATGCGCAAATAGCGGGTACTCTTTCAGGCGGTCAACAACGCATGCTTGCTATAGGGAGAGCGCTCATGTCGAAACCCAGACTCCTAATTTTGGATGAACCGTCGCTGGGTTTACAGCCTTCGATTGTCGCCGAAGTGTTTGAGGTTCTTAAGGCACTCAAAACTTCGGTTTCCATATTGATTACAGAGCAGAACGTGCGAGAAAGTTTGCGTGCTATAGATCGAGGTTATGTCTTAGAAAATGGGCGAATTGTGCTCGAGGATACCGCCAAGGGTCTTATGACAAACCCTCATGTTATCAAATCATATTTGGGGATCTAGGGGCATTTAATGGCAAGGCAAAAGATGAATGGAATCAAGATAGCCTTCGGGTTTTTTGGTAAACAAGTCGAATTGTTATCTGGGGTTCCAATTATCTTTCTCGATGGTATTGCGATGTCGATCTCTCATTGGAGGTCTCTTATTGGGATACCTCCCTCATGTACTCCTTGCCTCTGCAACGACTTTCAAGGCCAGATGCATAGCGAAAGAGCAAGAGGACTATCTTTGCTTACCCTCAACTCAGAAAACCTCGTATGGCGATATTTTTATGGCGAGATAAGCAGGGAGGTCGACACTCCCATCAGAATGATCTCTGGATTTATTAAAATATGTCAGTGTCTTCAGGGTATCAATTAAAACATCAGCCACG
>Ga0209506_1001724_pt1 | contig 21664 bp, 8 predicted proteins | sample AD_JPNHG2_MetaG_FD_184409 | JGI IMG/M metagenome (GOLD analysis project Ga0209506, IMG submission 184409) | Active sludge microbial communities of municipal wastewater-treating anaerobic digesters from Japan - AD_JPNHG2_MetaG (SPAdes) (version 2) | ecosystem: Engineered > Bioreactor > Anaerobic >...
TTAAGTTAGACATTTCATAAAAATATAATTCTAGATATTTTCCTAAATCAGGACTACCATCTCTTAACATTATTCTTATTACACCATCTAAACTTATCAGACTAAATCCATCTGTTTCAGTCATATTAATATAACTGCCTGCATTAGTATCAGATACATACTTTATTAAATTATTTATATCCTCATCTATATTTTCATTATTTACTAAATCTTTATTATATTTATTTAATAAATTTTGAAATTCAGGATCATTATCAAGTAATACTTCACTAAGTTCTAACCAATTACTTTGTATAACACGAATATCATCTACAACTAAAGTTCTTATTATTGGATGATGATTTGGTATATCTTGTACTTCACTTGTTTCTGGATTTAAATATAAATCGTCTGCATCATCTAATAAATGAAGACTTACTAATTTTTTACTTAAGCTTTCAGATGTATCTTGTATTCTTTTAGGAGATGCAGTCATGTTAAAACGTTTTACTGCATTTCTTACATCTAAATATTCTACTGGATTATTAAGTAATAACTTAAATATTTCTATCTTGGCATAAAAATTAGATATATAATAGTTTTTTAAAAATGTAATATAATCTCTATCATTACCAGTTATTTTATTTACTAACTTATTTTCTACACCTATTATAGAATCCATAACATTATTCTTTCTTGATATTAATCCTACTGTATCAATCATATAACTACGATAATCTTCAAAAGATGTATTAAGATAATCTTCTATGGTAAGATTTATACTGTCAGATATCTCACTTCTTTCTATAAACGTTTCTATTTTTTCTACATATTTATCATCATTAGTATTTAATAATGTATTCGTAAAATCAATTATTTTATCATACAAATTAGAATTAAATGTTTTTATAATATTAATTAATAATCCTTCTAATTGATTATCAGTTACATGTATATAATTACCTGATCTTTTTACTTTAATATAATATTCTATTTCAGAAGAAATATATTTAAGAGTTTGAGTTTTTCTACTTTCTTTGTCTGTTATAAGATTTCTAAACTCATCACCAAAATGTACGAATCTTTCCTGATGACTATCTGAAGGTCTTGGTAATTTATAATATCCTTGTGCCCATAAATTAAGCCATAAAACTTCTCTATCTAATAAGTTCAAATCTCTATAATTTGATATAGTTTGTTCACCTTGTTCACCAATTAAAGTTATTCCGATAGCATTATATATATCAAATGTAGCATCATTATTTTCTAATAAGAGACTGTTTTTTCTAAATGGATTAAATTTTGGATTAAGCTGAGGATATAAATAATACAATGCATCTATTTCAGAAGTTCCTTCATAACCATAATAATTTGCTAATTCTATTATTCTATCTGGATTAAGCTTCATATTTTTAAGTGTGTTAAATATATGATGTATATATCCAAAATAATGTAATGGGGATAATCTATCTCCTTCTAAACTTAATATAACTGGTAAACTATCTTTATCTTTTTCAACTTCAAACTTAACATATTCGTTTACCAAAGTATTTTGATCTGATGGTACATCATCTGAAAATATAAATATTACTTTTTTATCTTCAGCCAAATCTTTAGCAATAAATAATAAACGATCTCTAACTTCATCCGTAGTTTCAAAAACAAATATAGGATCAATACCAAGAAATTCTGCTACTACATTTAATACATCTGAAGATGCATTTCTGTTTATCTTAAATTCTTTTGTTATAACACCATTAACTTCTTTTTCTTTAATATATCCATAAGGTTTAACTTTCTCCTTAAATTGTTCATTATTATATACATAGTGATTATTTTCATCTAAAATAAGCTTTTTATTTTTTAATTCTCTACTTATATAATCATTTCTTAGTTTTATTAAGATTTGATTTTCTAAATTTATTAAGCTGTTATTTACAACTGCATTACCTTCTTTAGATAATAATAAAGATACATAATTTACTGGTACTTTACTAAAGGCTTGTACAAAAGAAGTACGTTTAGATAATAAATCTAAAGCTTTAGTTATTTTGTTACTATCCAATGAATATAATCTTCCTAAAACACTTCTTATAACATTATCATTTAAATTTTTCTTCATTATAATTAAAGCTTCATCATAACTAGTTATTCCATTTAAAATATTAGATAGTTTATGTATAACTTCAGTAACAGGATAAGCTTCTTTTAATCCAAGTTCATTAATATCTTCTTTTGGAATACCTAATAATAAGGTACGTACATTACCAGATGTATGCTTATGAATATTAAATTTTAAATTTCTATCATCTCCATATAACGATAAACTATCATTAGATAATTGATCTTCTTCTGTATCATCTACTATACTATCTAAAGTTTCTACTTCTTCTAAAAGTTTCGATCTTACTAATTTATTTCTATATTGCGATATTATCTCATATCTAAGTTCTTCACTTTCTTCTAAATCTTTATATAAATTAGCTGAAAACTCATCTTTTATAATTAAAGGTAACTTTATTTTATTTTCACGAAAATCTTTAAACATCTTTTCAACTAAATCTTTATTTATGTCGAAATCGTTGTTTGATAAATAATTACCAAGTAAAACATCTAAAGATGAAAATATTTTGTTTATTATTCTCGGATTAAAATAAATATCATATTTTTGTTCTAACTTGTAATTTATAGTAGAATCTATATCACTAAATACCCTATCTTTGAAATTACCATTTTCTATATCATAAAAGAGTTGATCTATAGTATAGGATTTATTTAATAAAGACTTTATCCAATTAAAAAACTCCCATATAAGTTTAAAAAACCAATTTTTATAAGGATTATTTTTATAAGTTTTTGTACCAGAAGATTTTACATAATCAACAAATTCTTCTGCTAAAGTTTCTTTTATTATTCTATCTTCATCTTCACCATATATTTGTTTATACTGATCATATGTACCATTTTCTTTAAACTCTCTTAATTTTTCTTTTAATATAGGATTATTTTTAGCTTCATTTAATATATCTCTTCTTTCATCTTCAGTTAATAATTTAAATGCTACTTCAAAAGATTCATGATCTAGAACATCTTTCGAAGCATTTTCTACTAGTTGTATTACATTACCTATTGTAGCACCTGAAGCTTTACCATTTAATAAAGAATCTACTATAACAAGTTTTACTGAATTACCAAATCTCTTTTTAATAGTAGCTTTTTTCTCATCATTACTTATGGGACTATTATAACTCTTTATTAATGAAAATTCTTCTCCTTCATGATAATCTTGAATAAGTTTTTCAAGTAATATAGGTAATGTATTTATAATATCTGTATTCTCAAATAAAGAATCTAACAAAAATCCTCCAGTTACAGGAGAGTAAGCTTCATTAATAGAATTAATAACAGATAATTTTACGGTATCTAAACTATCCATTATATTACTTAATAATATACTACTTTCTGTATCAAGTTTAATTTCAGGAGAATTAGCCATTCTATCTAAAAATGATATTAACCATAATGAATGTTCTAAAGAAGAATTTAAAAAATCGTTGTAATGTTTTACTAAAACTTTCGTTTCTTCTTCTTGTTCAATAAGTTTTTTATCTTCTTCAGATAATCCAGTAGTTAAAGATGGATATTTTTCTTTTATAAATTCAGAATATTTTTCTACATATTCATTTAAACTAGTTTTTTCATTTTTATAAGATTCTAATATACTATTTAATGTACTATATAATAGATTACGTATTTTATTTACTTCATTATCAGCTGATTTAGCTGAAGTTGTGTTTAACAAATCTTGTATTAACTTTACACTTTTATCTAAATTACCAGATTTTAAGTTTTGATCTAGTATATCAAATGCTTTAGACATTACATCATCTAAAGGTTTATTCATAAAATATCTTGTTAATATTTCTGCTTTAGATATATTAGGATATTTACCACTATTTAATGCTATTTTATAAAATTCTTGTAATGCTAAGTTTATTACTTCATTAATAGATGTTTCATTATTTCCAGTAAAAGCTTCTAAGAATCCATAACCTGTCGGAAGCTCATCTAATGTTTCTTTTTCTTCTATATCTGTGTCATACGATATATATTGATTAAGAAATAAAGGAAAACCTTTATAATTTAAATTTGTAATTTTTGCTCTGCTACTTATATAATCATTATAGTTTACATCTATGAAAGTTAATTTATCATTTTCAAGTTTAGCTATTTTAGTTTTTTTATCTAAAACAGATTTATTTACATTATGATAAAAACCAGGAGTTACATCGTTACCTACGAGATCTCTTGATAAAGCTTCTACTAATTCAGGATTTAATATAATATTATTATCTTTAATTATATAAAAATTATATATCTTACCGAAAAGATGTATTTTTGGAATACCATCTTTAGATAATAATCTTAAAAAGAAATGATATTTAGGATTTTTATTTAATAAATTATTTGGATCTTTATATAAAGATTCTAATCTATCAAATAAATTATTTAACTCATTATTAAGAGATAACTCATCTTTTTTATCTAGATTACTTGTACTTAATACTCTTTGAATTAATCCTATACGAGATTCTAAGTTTACTAACATATTTTCAAATTCACTTCCTTTATCACGTTTAATGTTAGCTACACTAAATCCTACAATATTTTTTATAGCTTGTATTAAATCAACAGATGAACCATCTTCTAGCACAAGATCTTTTCTTAAAGCTAATTTTCCATTACTATATACAACGGAATTATTTAATAAAGCCTCTAATAATTTTATTACTATTTGAGCATCACTCGAATCTAATCTATCCATTACAATAGGAACATCGGTTTCATTATATGTTATATAGGGCATACCTTCAACAATATAACTATGTTTACTTGCTATTTTTATGGATGAGGTTATATCAGTAAATTCATTCAATCTTACTAAATCAATAGATTTATTTGCTTTTCCTATACTTTTATTTTTAATAGAAATCATTAATGGACTACTTAAAGATAATTTATCTAATTTACTTTTTATAGGATTTATAAAGGTTTTTTTATAGCTTGATCTATATACTTCACCAATGGTTTCTGTAAATAATTTTTCATATTCTTTATATAAACTACTATTTGAAAAATAATCGTTATATTTTTCTCTATAAAATCTTTTACGTGTTTTATTTAGTATATTTTGATATATTTTATTTGCTTCTAAATCAGGATCTTCTTCTTTTATATTTTTTTCTAACCCATTTATAAATTCTTTATCTTTTTTATTCGAATATTTTTTCATCAATTCTATCTTAGAATTTTCGAATTCTTGTGATAGCTTGGCTCTTAGTTTTAAAATATCTTCATATAAATTATTATAAACCATTAGTAATTTACTTAAATCTTCTTTAGAAGCTACAAAATCAAATACTCCTTTAAACATGGACTCAAACTTACTAGGATTAATATATCTTGGATCTGGTAGTTTATATCTTAGTATTCCTGATGTAGTATAATGTTCGGCAGTTGCTAAACTAAAATGTGTAAATATCCCTCCATTGGCATCTTCATTTGAGAAATTTTCAAGATTTTGTGTAAAACCTACTGTGTTATCTTCTTTTAAATATGCATAAGATTTTTTTGCTGGATTATATAATACTCCAATTAATGCATCATCAATTGTAATCTCTGATCCTGAAGCTTTTAGTTTTCTATCTAAATATTCTAATACAGGTTTTGGATAAAAATCTTTAGCTTTTAATATTCTTAATTTATATTTAGATGCTTTTAATTGATTTAATAATATATTTGCACTTACATTATTTATAGTAAACATATTTTCTACTTGAGCATCTAAAACAGAACTCTCAGCATTTTCATCTAAAAGATTAAGTATATTAAAAGTTTTTAAAGCCTTATCATATTTTTCTTGTGTTATAAAATCTTTTTGTACTAAGTTTAGATCTTCGTCTTCTTCTAATTCTTCTCTTGAGATAATTATAGGACTTATAGTCTTTGAAAAACTATTTTCTACTTTTGGAGTATGTGAAAAATATACAGCTTCTGAAGGTAATTCTTTGGGATCATGATGTATTAAGTCTGACCTTATCTTCATATCATCAGAATCAGATTCTTCGTCTAAATTTGTTTCTATATTATCATAAACTTTACTAAATGGTACACCATTACCTTCTAAATCAGTTAATATTAAATAATTTGATCTATCATTATGATTTAACTGAAAAGCTTTATTACTTAAATCTCCATTAGTTTTTATTTCTCTAATATAAACTTTCTTTGGGATTTTTATAAACGTTTTAAAATTACCCATTTTATATAATGCAACATAATAAGTATCCATTGAACTTATTATTTTTAAGTTGGCTGCTGGATTTACTACAAATGTATGTCTATATTGTGTTTTATTAAATGGTATAATTTCTTGAGTAGGCATATAATATTCTGGAACACCATCTTCATTATATTTTTCTATATAATCTACATCTTTAACTAATTTAGCTTTTACTATTACGTTAGGAGATATCTTATTAAGCCTTAATTCATATCCCATAAATTTTATTGCAGGATTATATGAATATTTTAGTTGTTTTATTTTCCATTTATAACCTTCGTATTCTGCAACATTTTTTCGTATTTTTAATTTTGGATCATTTTTATCCACATCAATTACAACGTAATTTCCACCATATATATTTTCTAATTTAGTAGCTTTTCTAATTAATCTATATCCTTTAGATTCTTTCAAAGCTGGTGAAGAAAATACAATAGCTTTGTAATTTGTACCAGGAATAGTTGTTGAAAATCCATTTAAAAATGTTTTTTCTGCTTCACTTAATTTACTGTATTCTTTAAAACTTATTATTTTATTAAATAATTTAATTTTATCAAAATCTATATTAAGTTTATCCGTAGTATTAAACACAAAAGCTATTTTATTATTTATATATAGCGTATGTTTAGCTATTAAACCGATTAAACTATTTTCATCTAACTTAGTTAATTTACCTAATATTTTTATTAATTTATCAAAATTATCTTTTTGTTCATTTATATCTAAATCAAAATTTTCTATTACTTTTTTATGTTTGCCTTTATTATAATAAACTATAGAAGCAGGAGCTATATTTAGACTTTCTGCTTTTTCTTCATCAAGATCTTGTATTTCAGTAGTATTAAATATTACAACATTTTCTTCTGTATGTTCTTGTTCTTGTTTTTCTTCAATACCTTCTATTTCCTTTGGTGTTTCTAATTCTTCCTGATCACTTAGTTTAACTTCCTTGTTAAACATATCTATGTTAGATCTCATATTTTCTTCATCTATGAAATCTATATCTTCAGGTATATCTTCTATATTTTCTTCTGCCTGAGCTTCTTTTAATTTTTCTACTAAAGCTAAATTATCTATATATATTATACCTTTGGAATTTGATGTTTTATACATATTACCATTAAATGGTATCATCGTATAATTAGTTTCATCTTCCCAAGTACCTTCAAAATTAGATAATTTTAATATATTGTTAGGACTTAACATCCATTTAGTTCTATCTTCTTGCTGAGAATTTATAACATAAAAAGCTCTACCATCGTCTAATCCAAGTATATAATAAGGATTTCTTTCTTTTGGAGTAACTTTTAATAATCTACCAACAGCGCCAATATGTACATGTTGATCTTCTGGATTTTCAAATATTACAAAAGCTTTATCAGGTTTTTCAGCTGTAAATACACCACTAGTACTAGGACTTTCTCCTTTAACAAATTTAAAAGCATCTATTGTATCTTTATATATATTTGAAACATTATTTTCCTCTGACATAGTTTTTTCAGAAGGTTTTTCTTCAGCTTTGGTAGTAGTTTCTTCTTCAGCTTTAGTAGTAGGTATATTTTCAGCAGGTTTTTCTTCAGTAAGTTTTTCTTCAGTAGGTTTCTCTTCAGCTTTAGTACCAGGTTTTTCTTCAACTTTAGTACCAGGTTCTGTTGGGTTTTCTACTACTTTTGGACCTTTATCTTTTGGTAAATTTATATCTAATAATTCTATTTCTGAAAACCAATCATTAATATTTTCTTGTTTTATTATATCAGTTTTTAAAGATAAATCTGTTTTTTCATCTATTTTTATGTTTCTATAATTTATAGTATAAGATTCATCTTCATTCTCAGTTAAATTTATAAGTTCTACTAATCTATATTTATTATCAGTACCTTCTTCTTTTCTATATAAATAAGGTTGTGCTGATAATCTATTCATTTTAGATTTAAATAATACTTTATTTGTATGTGTATAAGCTTTATCTATAATATTCTTTATAGTAGATCCTTTTTTACTGTCTAATTCTTTAAGTATCATCGTTACATCTCTTGCTATGGATATTCTTCTACGGGATAATTTAGAATAATCATTTGCTAAATCTCTTACCTTTTCTAAATCAGGTAATAGTCTTAAATCTCCTGATTCTTTTATAAATTTAAATACTTTATCTACATAAGATTTATTAACTTGTTCCATTAAAGCATATAAATGTATATTATCTTTATTTGTAGTTTTTAAGATAGATTTATGTAACTCTTCATCTAACTTTTTTTTCTCAGCAATAAATTTTTCCTCTTCTAAACGGTCAGAATTTAAAATATCAGAAATAGTCATTAATTCTGAATTTATTTCTTTGATGATTTCTGTAGATTTATTTAAAAATTCAGTAATTATTTTAGATTTTTTAAATTCATTACCAGGTTCTTCTTTAATATCTATACTTTCATAATCATTTAAAAATTGTTTGAGATTGTTTTCTAAATTAGTAACTGTTTGTTCTAAGGTAGAAACTGTATTTTGAAAATCTGTATCAATAGATTTGGATTTTAAATCCGTAATGATACTATGTAAATTTTTAAATATTTCAGGATCTAATTTTATTTTATCTTTAGAATATATAGTTTCTAATATAGGTCTTAAAAATTTTTCACGATCTATTATATCTTTATCTGAAACGGAAATATTTATATCTGCATTAATAGCTTTTAATTTTGTATCTATTTCAAGTTTCATATCTTTTAATCTTGTATCAATTTCTTTTAACATATAATTGTCATGTATGAACTTTGATTGTGTGTGTATATCTTGTCCTGGCATTAAATCTTTTACACGATTAGATAATTCTTTTACATACTTAGCTTTTTCTATTAATTTTTTATTTCTTTTAACTACTATATCAGCTATTTCTTGATCACTAAAGGATTCAAAAGCATTACTTGTAACATTACCTGATTCATCTTTTATAATGGATAATTCTTTTATTTCATTTATTAAATTTTGTCCTTCTGGTTTAGATAGATCTATATTAGTAAATGCTTTTGATTGTGATACGAAATCATCTAATCTTCCAACACTATTTAGTGTACTTAGCAATTGAAATATTAATTCACTTTCAGCATTTTCATGTTTAAATACATCATTATCTTTTAATGCAGCTTCTTTAGCTAGTTGTAATGCTGAACTAGCAATATTAAGATTAGCATAACTTCTTAAAATATCTATATTTTTATTTAAATAATCTACAATTTCTTTAGCTTGCTTTTTATTATCTTTATCTGTTTTTAAAACTTCATAAATACCACCAGATATAAAATTTCCTTTTTGAAATGTTGGAATACCTAATGTACCTAATACAAATCCAGATAAAAAATTAATAGCTCCTTCACTATTTGTAGCTCGGTCTATACCTTCTGGTATAGATTCTATAAAACTAGAATAAAGATTTGATACATTTTTAAATGCATCAGGATTATCTATAATATCATCAGCTACTGAATATCCAGTATTTTCTGCAATAAATTGAAGATATTCTTGACTACCTTCAAATGTACCCTTTTGTACTAATTTTACAGCTGTATTTATAGGTTTAAGAAACTTTGGGGTCTTTTTTAAAGCAAATCCTTTTAATATATCATATTCTATACTATGCTTTATTGAATTGCTTATTTTATAACTTCCTAAAAAATGTGAACCAAATTGTAAATATTCTGTGGGAACTAATATAGCTAAGTTCGTTATAAATATAGAATTCATTAAAGAATTAGCGTATTTAACCACTTCATCATCTCCAAATAATTTATTACCTTCTTCATCAACTGCATTACTTAATTTATCCATTATCTGATCTCTTGCATTTAAAGCTTCTACACGAGCTTCTCCTTGTATTCCTAATAATGTAGAACTTACTCCAGTTATTAATCTATTTGTACGTTCTAAGGTTGAAGCTGTTTTTATTATTTTATCTATTTCAAGTCCAGATAATGCTAAATTAGTTTTACTAGCATCTGTAGTTATAATTCTTGCTAAATCATCTAATTCTCCTTTAGCTAATTTTTCTCCAAATTTCTCACCAAGTTTACGTCCTATTATACGTCTAGTTCTTGCTTTAAGTCCTTTAGAAATTAATACTCCAGCACCAGCACCACTTAAATATGTACCTATTGCAAAACCAAGATTTTTTAAAACATGATCTGCCCAAAAATTAGATGTAAAAACTTTTTGTCCAGTATTTCTTTGTTCCCAATCACTTGGATAATACGTTGGTAAAACGTTTTCTAACTCTGCTTCAAAATCTTGTATTACTGCACTTACTGGATTGTTTATAAAATCTGATAAAGGTTCATCTGAACCAATTGAATTTACAAGTCCAGCAGCTGTACCAACAGTATTATCTACTATTGTTGCTAAAGTTATACCAAAACCTTTTGTAGCTGCATATAAATATTCTTTTGCATTTGATTGTTTAGCCCAAGCTAAATCCTTTAAAACATTTATATTACTTATTGCAGATGTTCCAGCAGCTTTTGCTAGTTTTCTTTCTTCTTCTGTTACAGGTTCAGCATAACGTCTTCCTTCTATAAGATCTGGGTTTATACGTTTAGCTATATCTTCCAGTGTTATACTTGTTATATAATTTTGTTTCTCTTCTTCACTTTTAAAAGTTTTTGTGGGAGTTATAGTTTTATCAAAAAAATCTAATTTATTTAATACATTTTCAATATCTTCTGGAGATATTCTAGCTGTTACAGCTTTTCTACTAAATTTTTCATTATCTATTAATTCAGTACCTTCTGGTGGTTCATCTGGTAAACCAAATTGATTAGTATTATTCATTTTCATATAATAAATTACCAAAGAATACTACATCTTGATAAGATTGTAGTTTAACTATATTTTTTAAATATTCATCATCTAAATTATTAAATAATTTAAAATTATTTTCTAACATTTTCTTATAATCATCATTAGTTACTTCATAACCTTGTGATCTAAGATCAAACGTTTTTCTTAAAGTTTCAAGTCCTACTGCCATATTTACAAGAGTTTCTCTATTTTCAAAAGGTTTTTTACCTTCTCCTATAGGTACTTCAACATTAGTTTCTTTATCTATAAGTCTAAATGAATATCCTGTTTCTGTACTATCATCTATATAAGGCATAACAGTATATTTACCTAACGATATTCCTTCTTTATAATTAATGCCTTTATTATTCGTTAAAACATTTGCAGCGTTTAATTCGTTTATTATAAAATCAATACTTTCACCACTATCATAAAATCTTAATGTATTAAGAAAATCTGTTACAGCATTTTTAGTATCTTTAAAACTTTTTCCAGGAATAATAGATCCAACAGTAGTGTAATTCTTATCATTATAGTTATATGTAAAATTAACTAATAAAGAACCACTAAAAGGATCAAAATTTAAGCCATTAATTGCTATTATATTTCCTTTACTTAAATTTGCTTGTTCGTTTGAAGATACAGATAATGCATTCATATTCTTTAAATTATTAAACATTTTTAAAGTATTATCATCATACCCAGTTGATGTAGGAGATGTTCCAGTATTTATGTAAACTCCAGGTAAATTTAAATTTATGTTCGGAAAATATTTTTTAGTATTACCACCAATATAATCATTTATGTCTAATTTAGTAAGATTATCAATTTTATCATTTTGTATTTTGGTATTTACGTAATTTTTAAACGTACTTGAAGTTAAAAACTTATTTAATGATTTTTTAAAAGACTCACTTTTGCTACTTATAAGATCAAAACTATCATAAAGATTATTAAATAATGCATCACTAAAATTAGACATTAATGAAGCATATTCACCACTATTTATTTCATTTACTTTTAATGCTTTAGCAGTTAAATCTTTAAATTCCGTTCTATCTATTAAATATATTAAGTGACTCATGGTTTCAACAGGTTTATCTTTCATTAAATTATTCCAAACTTTATCGAAGGTTGAATATAATAATGGTAACATTGGATCTTTTTCTTTAATGTCTCCCATTGCTAAGTAAGGATCTTTTATAAAAGAAGCTATACCAAGATTATTAATTTCTTTTTGTATAAATGGTATTGGTAGCTTTTCACCAACTGCAGAAGTAGTAACGAATTTTTTCATTGCATTGTTAAATACTGCATTAGCTTGATTACCAGATAACACATCTCCAAAAACACTTACTTTAATACGAGGTTTAGTGGTTTCAGAACCTTCTTGGTTATATCTGGCTGGAATATTTTTAATATTTTCATTATATCCATATGTAGATAAATTAATAATTTTATTAGGTACAAAATCTTTTTTTATCCAATTTTTTAGATTTAATTTAAAATCTGCACTTTCTACTCCTTTTTCATTTCTCATCTCTACTAATTCTGGAGGTAAAACTTCATCATCATATCTTAGTATTGGTTCTACCTTAGATATAAAATCATTTAAAGCTTCATCGGTTAATTGTTGTTCTACAAGTCTTTCTTCTCCTGGTCTCCAACCTGTAGTTTGTACATTTTTTAATACTGGGATATTATCTACTGAAGATATTGTCCAAGCACCTCCTCTATTATGTTGTATTACTCCTTTAAATATTGAAGAAATAATATCACTATAATTTGGTCTTTCATAAAATTCTGGTGGTGTAGTAATCTTAATAGCTTTAGTACTTGGATCATAATAAGAAGTTTGTAACCATTTATCAAATCCTTGTTGTTTATTTTCTACTAATGCACCTTGTTTTTTTAAGAGATCATATTGTTGTTTATATGTATTATAATCAGCTAATTTCATACTAGCTGCAGTCCAAAATGGATCTTTTCTAGCATCTACAATAGATTTATATATTATATCACTAACTAGCCCAGGATTATCCGCCATTTTTAATTGTTTATAAGCTCCTTCAAAATAATCATTAATTATTTTATCTTTTATTTCCATATCAACTGGTAACATAGGTAATGAACCAAGCTCCATTTCTTGTTGTGTAATGGCAGACATAAGAGCATTATAATTACTTTCTCTATTTTGTATTATATTATTTAATAATTCAAGTGGAGGAGCTACAAAAGAACTTTTATATTCTATTGGTGTAGGTTGTAAATATCTATATGCCATAATTAATATTAGTTTTATATAAGTTATATGGATATTTATATCCAAAATATTTATTAAATGGAGGTTTATATCCAAGTAAAGGAGCTTTTGAAAAATTAAAATAACTAGTAGGATTTTCAGTAGTTGATGTAGTCGACGTAGTCTTTGCTGTATTTATTATTTTACCAGTTTCTGGATCAAATTTATATCTATCTCCCATATTTAATAAACCTATAGCAGACCATTTAGAACTAATTAAATCTTTTGAAAGCCCTGAAGTAAAATTACCTATACCTTGATATAAATTTTGCTTAGCCATTTCATAACCAGCTTGTTCTCTGGCATTTAATTCATTAACTTCAGCAGCAGCTCTTGCATTAAATTCTTGAGCTCTGTTATACAAATCCATATTAGCCGCAGCTATCTTAGTTCTATAATCAGAAGCTTGTTTTCCAATCTCACTATATATCCTAGATACAGCTGTACCTATATCTATTGGATTATTTCTTGAAGCAGCTATAACTGTATTTATGGCTTTATTACCTTCACTATATATATTTTGTAAATTTTCAGTGTAATCTAAATATCTTGGAGTTATATTTTGTGGTAAAACTGTTTTTGGTTTATTAGTTAATAAATTTATTCCCTGAGCTAATAAAGATGTTCCTTGACCTATTGCACCTGGTAATAAATCTTTTTTTATATCTCTAGTAAGATATTCTATTTCACTAAGACTAGCTCCTTTTTGTAATTTAGGTAACTTCGATAATTTTGTTTTTGGTTTATTCATTTCTTGTTCTAATCTTAAATTTTCTAATTCCCTATTTAAATCTTTAATATGTATAGGACTAAACTTATCAAAATTTTCACCAAGATATATCTTATATTTACTAGCTATATTCATGGCTTTATCAGCATATCCTAGCTTTTTCGAAAATACATATTTATTCCATATAACTTCTCCATCATCAGTTAAAGCTATGTTATTTTTTAATGTGGGATTTCCATTAACATCTACTGGTATACGATCAGTTCCTTTATTTGTATTTATATTTCTTCTCAAAGATAAATCTCCACCATATGCAAATTCTCTTTGATAACCTTGTTTAGGTTCTATGGGAGGCTGTCTTAATAACAATTCTTGTTTTGCTTGATTTTTAGCAATATCTTCTTGTTTACTACCTAATATTCCTCCACCAATTAATCCTAAAGTTGCACCAACAATAGAACCAGCTGGTCCAAACATAGAACCTATTTGTAATCCAGTAGATGCACCAGATAAACCTCCTGATAAAGATCCACCTAAAGCTAGTTTTTTCTTTTTCATTTTACAAATTTAATAACATTTAAACAAATATATGTAAAATTAACATATAAAATAAATAACAAATTAAGTTATTATGTATTAAAAATTGTATCAAAATAAACAGATAAATCTTCTATTCTAATATAATCTTCTATAACAGAATCATTTAAAATTATTTCTATAAATAAATAATTATCATATAATTTCGGCATTCTTTTATCATCAGGATGTCCTTTTATTCTTGGAAATATTAAATTCTGTTTATTAAATCGTTTTCTTACAACACAATAATCTCGTTTTAAATCTGCTGGATGTATATTAGATATATTTGGATCATTGTAAGCTATTAACAATCTTTCAGTATGTTGATAAGAAGTTTCTAACTTAATTTTTTTAGGTAATATTTGATTATCGTTTAAAGAGAAATCTAATCCAACAAATTCTTTTGGTTGTTTATAAAAAGGAGAAATAAGAAATTTAATACTAGATACGTGATTATTATTATCTGTAAATTTATTAAATGTGGTATCATCATTATGTATAAATAATTTTAAACCATTTGTAATATATAATTTTCCATCAAACCTACTACAAAATTCCTGTATAATATAATCATGTCTTGATACAAATCCCTTAGTTTCAAAATTATATGATACAATAAAACTATTAATAGAATTATTATTTATTACAAATAAACGTTTATCATCTAAAATGCATTTTATTTTTGAACTAAGTGTTATATTATTTTTAAATAAGTTTGTTAGTCCAAGAATTTGTGTAAATCCATCTGATAACACGGTTAATAACTTACTTGATGTATCAACAAAAAATATATTACTATCTACATTAACTACTGAATCTGTATATATAGTTCCAAAATTTGAACTTAAATATTCAAACTCTATTTTTTCTTTTTCTTTACTTAAAGATACTAACCCAGTAGTAGTTTGGGTCATAACATCAAAATTAACTTTTAATAATCCAACAGCGTTAGCTTCAAATAATAAAATATATTGTTTATAATTTGTAACTGCAAATAAATTATTATTTGTTTTAAGCATAAATTTATTTGGAAATCTTATGTAATTATCTGATATATTTGAAGTTAAATAGTCTGATACTTTTACAGTATTTTTACCAAGATATATTGTGGGTTCTGATAATTGTTTTTCTAAACCTATTATTACATTTTCTTGTGAAGAATAAGAATTATTATAAAGAAATAAATCGTAATCTTGAGAATAATTTAATTTAGAATTATCATCTCTAGAACCATATCCTACTTTACCCGCATAGTTTCCAGCAAATTCCTGTAATAACTTATTACCTCTTGCAGTATTTAATAAATAACCTCCAGTTTTAATGTAACTTTTATCATGTCTTAAAGCAAGATTTATAGAAGATTCTATTGGAAATAAAACAAAAGAAGAATAAGTATATAATTCTGAATAATCATTCTCAGTTCCACCAAGTGTATCTTTTCTATAATAAGCCGCCGTTGGATAACACCAGTTTATATCATATAAAGATATATATGTATCTCCTCCAAATACTAAATCAGAATAATTATTATTTATAATACTGGATCTAAAATGACCACATGTTTTATATATTGTAAATTTTCTTTGATAATAAGTATTTCCTCCATATTGAGCAGAATTTTGTGTTTCTATATCTGCTAATAAAACTGTATCATATAAAGTGTTTATAAAAGGTTCATTTGTAACTAATGTATCATCTAAACCTAATACAGTTGTAGTAGGAAATATTGAAAGATAATTGTAATCATGATCCATAACTACATTATAATATATAAGGTCTCCTATATTTGCTTTTGGTATATTCGCTATATCATTTGTAGCTATAACAGTTTCAGAATCTATTATACTTGAATTATGTATCATTTCTTCTGATAACAAACTTGATAAATTATAATAGTTCATTGGCATGTTTTCAACACCAATATAATAGTTATTTATTGAAACACATGCTTTAGGTTTAAACTTTATACCTGCAATAGGTTTTACTGTATGTCCTTTAAAAGAAGTATATTTCAATATCTTATCTTCTGGAGTTATTAAATTACAATGATAAGAATTTTTTAAATATTTAATAGCCGCTGTTTTATCATCATCCTCACTATTATTACTAATAAAAAGTCCAGCTGGAAAACTTATATTTTTACTTGTATCTCCATCTAAGCTGGATATTAATCCTTGCGTTATACGTGTTTTATCTTTTATAGTTCTCTCAGCTCTTACTATTCTATAACTATATACTTTATTATATTTATCTAATGGAACATTTCTTACTTTAAATATAATTCCTAAACTTAAGAAATATAATTTTTTATTACTACCTACAAAAAAGCTTTTATAATCATCACCAACATTACCATCTATACTATACGTATGATATCCTACACTTCTTTCATACATATCAGGAAATTTTATATCTCCAATCCATTTTACTTTATATCTTCTGTTTCTACTATCTAAAAATTCTATTCCAAATCTATATATCTCACCTCGTTTATATCCTACAAATAATTCAGATAATACTGGATCTGAACCATCTCCAAAATAATTTATATTTATATTATTGGCATTGTTAAAATAATAGTTTCCAATTAAATTTTGAATATTTATATTTTTTTTAATTACTTTAAATTCTGTATAGTCATTATTAAATTGTCCTACTTCTAATGGAATAAGCTTAAATTCATATTCTATATTTACACCAGTACCTCCTAATTTTGTACTATTCTTTTTATATTTATAAATAGTAGAATCTGGATTTATACAATCGGCGTTTTCTGGTACGTTTAATGGATTACCTGTTATATAAGTTGAATCAGAATTATATTTATATCTATAAACTCTGGCATCATAATTTATATCATTTTGTTCTTCTTGTATTCCTACGGCAATTAATCTATCTTCTTTTATACAGAAATCATTACATACAAATGCATATTTACCTAACTCAGAAAATAATTCTGGTTCTATTGTATATAATGCTGTACCAGAATCTATTACTTCAATATAATCTTCTTCTGAAGTTTTATCTATTGAATATTCTGAAACTACTCTAATTTCTGGAGGAAGGTCTTTATTGTTATAATGTATTGCATAAAGTCTGAAATAATCATAAGTTTTATTTAATTTATATAATTGTATTCTTACACTTTTATTACACATAGTATTTAAAGGAGAACCAGTTATATATGCTGAAGTATATACATTTGTTGAAGATTCATATATAACAACTCCAGTGCTTATTTGACTAATATTACTTTCCGAACCATCTACATCAAAATATTGTATAGCATAGTATATTTTACCAGCTTTTAATTGTCCCCCACCAACAACATCTATCGGTGCTATATTTCCCAAAGATGAATTAGATACTATATCCATTTTTTCTACTGTAAGTGAAAATATATCTGAATTTATCGATACATGTCTTAAAGGATTATATCCATCAGAAAAGTATACTTTATTATAATTTTTCTTTTTTAAAGAATAAGCTTTTATATCATGATTTATCTCAAAATTTAAATCTCCTGCAAATAATATATCTGAAGTAGCAAACTCACCATCTGGATAAAAATGTAAAGCTTGTAATACTCCATAATAGTTACCGTTAGGATTAAGTTCATGATAATTTTTTTCAGCAGCTATAAATACTAATAACGGTGGAAAAGACATATTATCTATATCACCGTATTCTACTATACCTAATATCTTTTTTGGAATATATATATAACCATTAAAATTAATATGATCTGCTATTGTATATATTAGTTTAGAACTTCTTTCTGGAGATATTACACAATATCCATTTTTTTCGTCTGTAATTAATTTTATATTTAACGCATCATAATAAAAAGATTGACTATATCCATCTTTTTGAGAATCTTGATTTAAATGTCTTGGTATTAGTTTTAAGTTCTGCATAAATTAGTGTTTTTTTGTTGGATATCTAAACGTACTTCTTATAACACCTCTTTTAAGTCTTAAAGCTTCCATTTTACTTCTAGTTAAGTTTTTAGATTTACTACCTACAGCAGCAGTGTAAAATAAATAATTTGAGTTTAAATAATCTAACATTCTATAATCTACTTTACCTTGTATATAATAACGTGTTGCTAACATCGAAGCACAATGATATAAAACATATCTGTATATATATTGATCATCTGGAATCATTACATTTCCATTTTCGTCAAGTATAAATCTTCTATATGTCAATATAACTTCTCCATTATCAAAAGATACCTGTATTTTTTTAGACTTACCAAGATATAATATACTAAATGTATCTACTAAATTTGGATCATTTTTAAAAAAGTTATCGGAATACATAGCTGGTACAACAGATAATTCTTCAACTAAAGCTAATCCAGTAGCTTTGTTTACTACAAGATCTAATTTTACTAAATCGTCTGGAAAATCACCATTATGATTAATTATTTGTATTGGAGAAGGATTACCATCTTCACCATTAGTTACTACTTTTTCATATACACAATCATTTTCTAATATCATTAATGCAGAACCTATCCATTCTATAAGATCATTATCATATAAATCGGCAGTATCAAATCCTAAAGATACAAGTTGTTCTCTAATATAACCAATACTAAAATAACTCATGGTAATCCTTTTATATAATCTTCGTATACATAAATATTATCAATAGTTTGTTTATATATTTTCTTTTTTAATGTGTAAAATGGTGTAAAATTAAAAAACTGAGAATTTTCTAATGGACTATATAATTTTATCCAATAACAATGTGCTACATAACCATCACTATGTTCATTTAATAAACGTACTACACCTTTATTTTTTCTAAACTCGGCATCTTCTTTACGTAATTTTTTTGTTCTATAAAAATCTATTGGTAATCTATCTGTTCTATCATAATTTAATTTCTTTTTTTTAACTACTATATCCCCTAAATATGTCAAAGTTACTCGTTTACCTGAAGCTATATCATTAGTAATTAAATCAAAATAGGAATATATAATATCCCTAATGATTTTTGTACTTAAGTTTGTTTTATTTTCTTTTTTATAAAACTGGGCTATTTGTGTATTGTTAAATGTTGCTTTCATTAGTTTAAATCATTTTTTGCGTTATTTACTGGATCATTACGTATACCTAATAAATGTGCTATATAAGTTTTAGCTATAGCATCTTCTAGATATGGTACGTAAGATAAATCAATTGGATAATTTGAATCTAAAGTAAAATTGGATGCGTCCATTGGATCTTTTAATACAGCTTTTATATTTATATTTTTTATTCTATTTGCATAAGTATTATTATCATAACCTGTTATACATACTTTATTGGTATTATCTAAAAATGCATATAACATATGTCTATTAAATAATCCTCCACCAACACCGTTTATATTATAATTATCTAATACTTTGATTAAAGATGTTCTTAAATCTAAGTTATATATTTTTATTAATGGTTTATTCCCATTAAACATTATCTCTGGTATAGGATTTTTAGTTCTATTTAAAGATGTTTTTAAATGATCTGCTTCTATAAGTTCTAACTCATATATTCCTAAATCTTGATAAAACTCTTCTGGTACGGTTAAATTACCATTAGCTCTTACTTTATTAAGATATTGTTTTAAAAACATAGCACGTTCATTATTTATCCAAAACATACATGTGCGTATATCTATATCATCATCATCAAATCCATTTGCACGTAGTAACTGATATACATTATAACTTAATTCTCTTAATGTAGCCATAATTATATTATTTTAAAAATTTAGAAATAAACTTAAATTTTAATTCAATCATTATTAACAAAGATATAGATAATATTAGTATTATTTTATTTTTATGTTTTATTTTATATCTTAATGCATAGATTTCTTCTTGTGAGGTTTTAACTACAACATTTTTATAATATTCTGTTTCTTTTAAAGCATTATCTAATCTGAATAATAATGTGGTATCTTTACTTACTAGGTTATGCTTTAATTTATTATTGTTTATCCAAGCTTCAGAAATAGAAAACTCATTTTGTAATATAGATTTTGGTGTGTTTATTACTTTATTATTTATAATAATTATTGTGTCAACATTAAATAATGTATCCGGTTTGATTTTTACATATATTATTGTATCTTTTATTTTAGTAATTATAGAATCTTTTATAATGATTTCCGTTTTATTATCGCAAAATCTATTACACTGTTTCTTAGTATAACAAGAATTAAGTATAACAACTAAAATAAACAACAAACCTATTTTTATTATTCGTACCATTGTGCTACTTTATATATCGTTCTAAGTGGTCTTCGTTTTTTATATACACCATCTCCTTCACGACTACCAGCTTTATTAGTATTTCCTTCAATAGTTATCATATATACATCATCAATTTTTTCACATAATCCTACATGTGCTATACGTTTTTTATTATTAAAATATATTCCAAAAACATCTCCGGAATTAGCTTCATATTTATTTACTAGTTTATTTTTAGGAAACCATGATGGACTCCAAGCAGGACTTTCTGGTATATCTAAGTTACATTGTTTATGAATATAAGTTATAAACGCTGCACACCAAGGATATCCAGCATTTAAATTAGTTGAAGCTAAGAATAACTCTACTTCATAACCATCATTATTTCCAGTTTTTTCTCTAACACCAACATATTTATTAGCTTGATATATCAAGCAATTGTTTTGAGCGTTAGAATAAAAGCTAAGAAATATAAAGCAAACACAAATAAAGATGTTTTTGTTTTTTCCCATTCAGAGCTAAATAAATTAGTAAATAAATCTTCAAACTCATTATCTAGATAATTATATAACTTAGGAAAAGTTAGTTTTATTAATAACCAAGCTAATCCATGAAATATCAATACAGCTATTATAGCATATATTATTTGTTGTAATA